>Ga0308167_1000141_pt1 | contig 165385 bp, 121 predicted proteins | sample PhyCR1_2_FD_202138 | JGI IMG/M metagenome (GOLD analysis project Ga0308167, IMG submission 202138) | Phyllosphere microbial communities from UC Gill Tract Community Farm, Albany, California, United States - DLSLRC.R1 | ecosystem: Host-associated > Plants > Phyllosphere > Unclassified | place...
CTGGCTTCATGACCCGTGACGCCCGTGAAGTCGAGCGTAAGAAGGTCGGCCTGCACAAGGCACGTCGCGCCACCCAGTTCTCCAAGCGCTGATCCATCGCGCCTGGCGTGGGATCCTTCGGGATCCCCCTGGGAGGTACGCAAAAGCCCGGCTTCGGCCGGGCTTTTGTCGTTTTCGGGGGTGGGTGTCCCCTCCAGGGGCGCGCGCCGTCAGGCGCGGGGATGTGGCAGGGGAGGGTAGGGGAGGGCTGGCGCCCACACCTTGCTGCGCAAGGTGTGGGGTCCGGGCGCTTCGCGCCCCGACAAACGCCCAAACAAACAGAAAAGGCCGATCTTTCGATCGGCCTTTTCTGTTTGTTTGGCTGCCCCGGATGGATTCGAACCACCGAATGCCTGAGTCAGAGTCAGGTGCCTTACCGCTTGGCGACGGGGCAAAATGTGCGTGCAATTATTGCACTTTCTCCCTGAAAAACCAAGCGAACTTGGTGGCTATGGGTGGACTCGAACCACCGACCCCAGCATTATGAGTGCTGTGCTCTAACCGGCTGAGCTACATAGCCTCAGGGAGCCGGTAATTCTGGAGATGTATCTGGAATCTGTCAACACTTTTTCACCGCGCTTGTGAGTGGGCAGCGGGCGTGGCACAGTCCCGATCAGTAGATTTTTCTAGGAGTCCGCATCGTGATCGATCCGGACGGCTATCGACCGAACGTCGGTATTGTGCTGATGCGGCAGGATGGGCAGGTTTTCTGGGCACGACGCGTGCGCCGGGATGGCTGGCAGTTCCCGCAGGGCGGCATGAACACCGACGAGACGCCTGTCGAAGCCATGTATCGCGAGTTGCAGGAAGAGACCGGGCTGTTGCCGGAGCACGTTGAAGTGCTCGGGGCGACGCCGGGTTGGCTTCGCTATCGGCTGCCGGCACGGGCCATCCGCCGCAATGAACGGCAGGTCTGCATCGGCCAGAAGCAGGTGTGGTTCCTGCTGCGGCTGGCCGGGGACGAATCCCACGTCACCCTGGACCATACCGACAGCCCCGAATTCGACCAGTGGCGTTGGGTCGACTTCTGGTACCCGGTGGAGCACGTGGTGATGTTCAAGCGGGGCGTCTACGCACGCGCCCTGCGCCATCTGGCGCCGCTGGCCCGGGGAGTGGCCGGGACGGGGGTGGAATCGATGCCGAAATCCGCCCAGGAAGCCTGGATGCCCGGCAATGCGGCCGGCCACGACCGGCCACGCAAGCGCACCACGCCCAAGCGGGGCGGCGGCTACTGGCCGCGCAAGACCAAGGGCGAGCCGGGCGCGGTCTGAGCGATCCCGGTGGCCGTGAACCGTATCGAGAATGATTCAGGTTCGAAATTGACAACCATTCTCGTTTCGATTGGAATAGCAGCAGGCCGATCCGGGCCTGCCTGCCGAGTCCGCACGTGTACGTCTGCATCTGCAACGGGGTTACCGACCATCAGATCCGTGAAGCCGCCCAGAGCGGTGTCGCGAGCGTGTCCGAGTTGACGATGCGGACCGGCTGCGGCGCCACCTGCGGCTCCTGCCTGGACATGGCGGCGGACCTGCTGGCCAAGTTCAGCGCCACCCACGATCTGCCCCTGCCGGTCCTGGGCCTCCAGGCCGCCTGACCGGGCGGCGTGCCCGCGAGCCGCCGGCCGCCCAGGGTGGGCTTGCCACCCTTCTGCCGGGTCGCAACTGAGCACGATTCGCGTTCCTTCATGCTCCCGCGCGACGCGCTACAGTGCCCGCGATTCCACGCAGCAGGAGCACGCTCATGAAGGGCGACGCGAAAGTCATCGAATTCCTCAACAAGGTCCTCTACAACGAGCTGACCGCCATCAACCAGTACTTCCTGCACGCCAAGATGCTGAAGAACTGGGGCCTGAAGGAGCTCGCCGATCACGAGTACAAGGAATCGATCGAAGAGATGAAGCATGCGGACATCCTGTCCGACCGCATTCTCTTCCTCGAAGGCCTGCCGAACTTCCAGGCACTGGGCAAGCTGCGCATCGGCGAGAACCCGGCCGAGATCCTGCAGTGCGACCTCGCCCTGGAACGCGATGGCGTGGTGACCCTGCGCGAAGCGGTGGCCTATGCCGATTCGATCGGTGACTACGTCAGCCGCCAGCTGTTCGTGAAGATCCTCGAGTCCGAGGAAGAGCATATCGACTGGCTGGAAACCCAGCTGGATCTGATCGAGCGCATCGGCGAACCGAACTACCTGCTGACCAAGATCGAAGACTGAGTCAGCCCTGCAACGGGGCGCGCAGGCGGGCGTGATAGCCGCCCAGCGCGATCCGTGCACGCGCGAACTCGGCGATCAACAGCGCCACCGCGACCGCGGGGCGCTCCAGCGTGCCGGCGCGGGCATCGTGCTCGATCCGCCAGGCCGCGGCCGACAAGGCCATCGCACCCACATTCGCACTGGCGGATTTGAGGCTGTGCGCCAACGCGCGCAGCTGGTCCAGATCCGCGGCGACCGAGGCGTCCTGCAGCTGCCGGATCAACGGTGGCGTGTCATCCAGGAACACGCCGATGATGCGCGCGGTGTCGGCGCCGATCACCTCCAGCAGTTCATCCAGCACCTCCTGATCGAGCACCGGGGCCGGTGACTCGTCGCGGGTTGGCGAAGCGGCGGGCGGAGCCGGCGCGTGCTGAGGCAGGGACGGTGGCTGCACTGCCGGGTCATCGGCCATCGCACTGCCCCAGCGCGCCAGTACGGCCTGCAGCGTTTCGCGGTTGATCGGCTTGGACAGGTAGTCATCCATGCCGGCCTGCAGGCAGCGTTCGCGGTCGCCGGCCATCGCGTTGGCGGTCATCGCCACGATCGGCAACCGTGCGGTGCCGCGCGGGGCCTCGTGCGCACGCCAGCGGCGGGTGGTGTCGTAGCCATCCAGCACCGGCATCTGGCAATCCATCAACACCACATCGAATGGCCGCGCGTGCAGCGCCGCCAGCGCCTGCTCGCCCTGCGTGGCGGTCTCCACCTCGCAGCCCAATACCTGCAGCAGGCGTTGGGCGACCAGCAGGTTCACGCTGTTGTCCTCCACCAGCAGCACGCGCAATGGGAACTGCGGCAGGGCCATGGGCGAGCCGGCGTACTCCACCTCGGCCAGCAGCGCGGCCGGCCGGGCGCTGGCGACCACCGGCCTCAGCAGTGCATGCAGCTCGCTGTCTGCAACCTGCCGCGGCAGCGCCGGTCCCGGGCCGAGGGCCTCGGGCGCGGGTGCCTCCTCGCCGTACAGCCACAACAGCTGCGCTCCGGCATGCCGCTCGTTGCCGACCAGCGCCTTCTGCAGCGCCTGGGTGCCGTGACGCAGGCCGTCAGTGTCGGCGATGACCCAGGCCAGCACCGGGTCGATGCCGGGGCGCTGCGGCGCGCGCAGGGCGTCGATCGCTTCGGCGGCGGTCTCCACCGCGTGCAGTCGCAGGTCATGGTGCTGGGCCACGCGCTCGATGCGCTGGGCCAGCAACGCATCGCGCGTGATCAGCAGGGCGCGGCGCACGGTGCCGATGGCGGGCAGGTCGCCGATCACCTTGAGCAACGGGATCTCGAACCAGAACGTGGCGCCCCGCCCGGGCGTGGAATGCACGCCGATGCGGCCGTGCATGAGATCGATGATGCGCTTGCAGATCGCCAGCCCCAGGCCGGTGCCGCCATACAGGCGCGTGGTCGAGGCATCGGCCTGGCTGAAGGACTGGAACAGGCGCGCCTGCAGGGCGTCATCGATGCCGATGCCGCTGTCGGCGATCTCGAACCGCAGCTGGTGCTGTGCGTTGGTCTCGCCTTGGCGCTGCACGCGCAGCCGGATCTGGCCGCGCTCGGTGAACTTGATCGCGTTGACCAGCAGGTTGCTGAGCACCTGGCGCAGCCGCACCGGATCGCCGCGAACCGACAGCCGCACCGCCGGGTCCAGCTCGAGCGACAGCTGCAGGCCCTTGGGATCGGCGGCACGCTGCATGAGCTGCACCAGTCCTTCCAGCAGCTCGCGCAGGTTGAACGTGGTGATCTCCAGGTTCAGGCCCCTGGCTTCGAGCCGGGAGTAATCGAGGATGTCATCGACGATGCGAAGCAGCTGCTGCGAGCTGGTTGCGGCGGTCTGCAGCATCTGCCGCTGGTCGCTGCCGAGCTGGCCGCGCGCGATCAGGTCCAGCATCGGCAGGATGCCGTTGAGCGGCGTGCGGATCTCATGGCTCATCGTGGCCAGGAACTCACCCTTGGCCAGCGCCGCGGCTTCGGCGGCCTGCTTGGCGCTGAGCAGTTCCTGTTCGAGCTGGTTCTGCTGCTGCCGGCGTTGTTGAAGGTGATCGCGCTCCAGCAGCAGCGACTCGCTGCGCTGCTGCAGGGTGTGGAGCTGATCCTGCGTCTCCCGCCAGCGACGCACCGCCTGCAGCGCAGCCAGCAGCGCCAGCACGGCGGTGCCCGCGGCGATGTCGATCCAGGGGCCATTGGCGCCGATCCGCGCCATCACGCCGGCGGTCGCGCAGGCCGCGGCCGACCCGGCGGCGATCCACAGCGAGGCCGGGGTGGGCGAGGGGGCTGGCCGTCCGTGGCGTCCCATGCTCAGAGCACCGAGTTCTGGAAGTCGAAGTTCAGTTCGCTGCCGGCGGACTGGACCATGTTGCCCTGGATGAAATCAACGCCGCTGATCCACATCGCGGCCGCGGCCTGCGGATCTTCGATCTGCTGGCCGATGATGCGCAGCCCGGCGCGGTGCGCCCGGTCGATCGCCGCGCGCAGTTCGTCGCGGGTCTGCTGGTTGGCATGGCTGTGGGAGAAGCGCGCGGCCATGCGCACATACGCCAGCGGCAGCTGCGCCATCAAGGCGTTGGCCTCATCGCCCGGCTCGAACTGGCTCAGGCAGAAGCGCACGCCGGCTGCATGCATGCGCGTGCAGAACTGCTGCAGGGTGACGGTGTGGATCAGGGCATCAGGCAGGCGCACGTCGATGACCAGCGCGCTGCCGTCGATCTGGCGGCTGGCCAGCGACTCCAGCAGCCAATCGCCGAACGCATCGCGGGCCAGCGTGCGCAGCGACTGCGAGACGAACAGGTGCAGCGGTTGTGCGGCGTGGCGATACAGATCCAGCAGGCCCAGTGCGTGGTCGAGCACCTGCTGGTCAAGATCGGCGATGCGCCCGGCCGCTTCGGCCGCCGGAATCACCTGGCCGGCGGCCAGCACACTGCCATCGGCCTGGCGCAGCCGCAGCAGCACCTGGTACTGCGCGGTATTGCCGCCGGCGACGGCGACGATGGGTTGATAGGCCAGTTCCAGTTGCCCTTCCAGCAACGCAAGATGTTCCTGTGCGGCCACATCTTCGCGACGCACATAGGCGGCCACGCCGGCGGTCAGCAGGCGCGCCTGCAGCGTCGTGCGTTCGACCGCTTCCAGCGCGCTGCCCGCATCGGAGAAGCCCGGGGAAAGCTGGGCATGGCCGACCACGCCGCGCAGGTGCACCGATTCGTCATCGCGGATCACGAACGCGCGCGTGGACAACTGTTCGCGCAGCGCGTGCGCCATCGTATCCAGCGTGTCCTCGTCGGCATCGCGGGCCAGGACCAGGAAGCTGTTGTCGTTCAAGCGCGCCAGCAGGTGCGGTTGCGCGGCATCGGCCAGGCGTTGGCCGGCCTGGGTCATCAGCCGTTCGAAGGCGGCATAGCCATAGCGTTCGCGCAGGCCGAGCGCACTGGCGATCTCGATGAAGAACAGGCCGCCGCGATCGCGGTGCGCGAGCGAGGTGCCCAGCTCCTGCATCACGTGATGGCGGGTGGGCAGGCCGGTCTCGGGATTGTTCATCGCCGGCGCACCCGCGTTGCCCGCCTGCGAGGCGGCCTGCGCACGGGCGCGGCGGATCCGGTTGGAGACGGCCGCGATCAGGTGGCGTGGGCGGATCGGCTTGCTGAGGAAATCATCGGCACCGCTGTCGAGTACCTCGAACTGGCGCTCCGGATCCGGGTCGCCACTGAGGAACACGATCGGCAGCAGCTGCTGGCCAGGCTGCTGGCGGATCAACGCGGTCAGGCGCATGCCGTCCAGGCCGGGCAGGTGCAGGTCCATCAGGATCAGGTCGGGGCGATGCTCGGCGATGGCCTGCTGCACGCCTTCGGCATCGCCGTGCACCAGCGCCTGCATGCCGGCGCCGTGCAGTACGCTCTGTGCGAACAGCGCCTGCGAGCGATCGTCTTCGACGATCAGGACGCGGTATGGCGAATCGATGCCTGGCGGCACCAGGTCGCTGGCATCGGTGGTCATTGGCGGCAGCAACGGCGGCGGGCTGGCCGGCACGGGATTGAGCGCGACGACATTGCTGTGCGGCAACGCGGCGGGCGTGGCCTGGCGTTGCCAGCGCTGCCAGTGCTCGGCCGGCGGCGTTTCAGCGCGCACGGCGCGGGCGGGTGCAACAACGTTGTCGTGAACGGCCATCCGTACTCCCAGTCTGCGCCGCAATTATGCGATGAACGCCCGGAGGCAGGGCGCGCCTTACCGGGGCAGGGTGCCCGGATTCACCTGCGTCTGCCCACTGTCGGCCTGGCGCATCAGCCAGCGCATCCCCTTCCACAGCGTCCGCCAGATCATCCACACGATCAACGCGCCGATCAGGCTGCACGCCACCACCAGGATCAGCGCCAGCCACGGGTGCGCCAGTGCGAGCGCCAGCCCGCCGACCACCACGGTGTCTTCGGCAGCCGAGGCGACCCAGTTGCTGGCCGGTTCGGGCGAGGTGTTGAGCAGGGCACGGGTGCCGGACTTCAGCCCGTGGCTGGCCAGCGCCACGCCGGCCCCGGCCACCAGGGCGGTACCGCTGAGTTCACCGCTGGGCGAGAGCGTGGCCGCGGCCAGGAACGCACCCGCCGGTACCCGGGCCAGGGTCTGGACCAGGTCCCAGACTGAATCGACCCCGGGGATCTTGTCGGCGAAGAACTCGGCGATGGCCAGCGCGGCCGAGGTGCCCAGCACCCACCACGATTCGGTGGCCTGCAGCGCGGGCGGCAGGTCGACCCAGCCGAGCAGGCCGGCCAGCCCCACGCCGAACACGGTCAGGTACACGCGGATACCGGCCAGCCAGGCCAGCAGGATGCCGATCACGAACAGGTGGGCTTCGGTCATGGCACGCGCTCCGGTGGCAGAATGTGCACAGGCGCACACTATCGTGGATGACGTCCATGAACGCTACTGCCCGGATCCCGAGCCTGCGCGGACAAGGCCTTTCCCCTGACTTACACTAGCCCGTCGTTCCAGACAGGGGCCGTTGCGACAGCGCCGGCAGGCGCGGTCGCCCAGGACTGCCATGAATAAGCCCACACCTTCCCGCATCCAGATCCGTCGGCCGGGCACGCCGCCCGTGCAGGACCGCAAGCGCCTGCTGGTGCTGGGCGGTGCCTGGCTGCTGTCGCTGATCCTGGCCGCGCTGCTCGGCGCCTGGCTGGGCTCGCCCGGCGGCGACGTCGGCACCCAGCTCAAGGCCGCCGAGACCCGCAACGAGCGCCTCCAGCAGCAGCTCATCGAACTGCAGCAGCGCCAGGCGACCCTGCAGGCCTCCGACCGCATCAGCCGTGCTGCCAATACCGAGGTCCAGGCCTCGCTGGGTGAGCGCGATGAAGAGATCGCCGGCCTGCGCGCCGACGTGGCCTTCTACGAGCGCCTGGTCGGGGCGACCAGCCAGCGCAAGGGCCTGAACACCCATTCGGTGGAGTTTTCGCCGGAAACCGGCGGCACCTGGCAGTACGCCGTGGTGCTGACCCAGAACCTGAACCGCGGGGCGATCAGCCAGGGGCAGATGCGCTTCACCGTGGAAGGCGTCAAGGACGGCAAGCTGACTTCGGTCAGCTGGGACGAGCTGCACCAGCGCACCAAGGTACCGGGTCAGGACTATTCCTTCCGGTACTTCCAGCAGCTCACCGGCAGCGTGATGCTGCCCCAAGGCTTCACCCCGCAACGTGTGCGGGTCACGCTGGGATCGGGCGCGGGGGGCGCCACCCAGGTATTCGATTGGAAACAGGCCGGGGCACCGGCGGCATCGGCAAAAGAAGGGGAGTAAGCCCATGTTTGGCAGCAACAAGTCCAACCGCGACGGACATCTGGTCGTGGACGCGCTGATCGGCGCGCAGGTGGTGATCCGCGGGGACGTGGAATTCAGCGGTGGCCTGTATGTGGAAGGCACCATCCTGGGCAAGGTGATTGCCCAGGACGGCGCCAGCAACGCCACCCTGACGGTGGCCGAGCACGGCGCCATCGAGGGCGAGATCCGCGCCCAGGTGGTGGTCATCAGCGGCCGCCTGGATGGGGATGTGCACGCCACCGAGCGGGTCGAACTGACCCCCAGCGCCCGGGTCACCGGCAACATCCACTACCAGGTGGTGGAAATGCACGCCGGTGCCCAGCTGACCGGCCGCCTGATCCACACCTCGGCGCAGATGGCCCTGCCGCCGCCGTCCGGGGATGCGGACGAGGGCAAGGGCAAGGACACCGCCGCCCGCAGGAAGCTGGCCGAGGCGATGGCCTGAATCGCGCCGGCGCCACACCTTGAAACCGTGCTCATGCAGCCCCATGCTGGGGGCATGAGCACGCTTGTTTCCCTGCCCGGCGCACCCGCCGCCGCGCCGAACTACCAGTCCCTGGACCGTCCGCTGAACTTCACCGAGGCCGCTGCGGCCAAGGTCAAGGAGCTGATCCAGGATGAGGGCAACGCTGCCCTCGCCCTGCGCGTATACATCGAAGGCGGTGGCTGTTCCGGCTTCCAGTACGGGTTCGAGTTCGATGAGAACCGGGCCGAGGACGATCTGGCGGTGGATACCGCCGGCGTCACCCTGCTGGTGGATCCGCTGAGCCTGCAGTACCTGATGGGCGCCGAGGTGGATTACACCGAGAGCCTGACCGGCGCGCAGTTCGTGATCCGCAATCCGAACGCGAAGACCACCTGCGGCTGCGGCAGCAGTTTCAGCATGTGATGCGCGCGCAACCGGCCTGAGGCTCGGTTGCCGCTTGCCAGTCCCGCCGAATGTGGGCAGGCTCTTGCGATGTCCAAATTCTCTTCGCAGCTTTCCGGTTTCGCCTTCGTCAGCGAGCCGTTGGAGCGCGCCGATACCCTGCGCGATGACGCTGATGCGTTGTTGCGGCTGTGGCCGGACGCGCGCGTATTGGTGCTCGACCAGGACGGTACCGCACTGGCGGGCAACGACGGCCAGCCCCTGCCACTGACCGGCGCCGAGCTGGGCGGTGGCCCGGGTACCGCGATCTTCCTCGGCCTGCGCGGCGAGCAGGCGTGGTTCTCGATGGAGGCCGCCGGCCTGTCGGTGACGGCCCCGCAGCGGGTCGACCTGCGGCAGTCCGCCGCGACCTGGTCGATCGCCGATTCCACCGCCTTCTGTTACGCACGCGGCATGTCCTACTGGCAGTCGCGCACCCGTTTCTGCGGCGTGTGTGGCGGCGCGGTGACCTTCAGCCGCGGCGGCTTCGTCGGCCGCTGCGGCCAGTGCGCAACCGAACATTACCCGCGGGTGGATCCGGCCGTGATCGTGGCCGTGGAAAACCAGGGTCGGCTGCTGCTGGGCCGCCAGGCCAACTGGGCCCCGCGTCGCTATTCGGTGCTGGCCGGCTTCGTCGAGCCCGGTGAATCGCTGGAGCAGACCGTGGTCCGTGAGGTGTTCGAGGAAAGCCGGGTGCGCGTGCGCGAGTGCCGCTACCTGGGGACCCAGCCATGGCCGTTCCCCGGCGCGCTGATGCTCGGCTTCGCCGCGACGGCCGAAGACGACGTGCCGACCGTGAACGGCGAGCTGGAAGATGCCCGCTGGTTCACCGCCCAGGACGTGGGCGCTGCCCTGGCCCGGGATGTCGAGGACGACGGCGAAGGCATCCGCCTGTCCCCGCCGATCTCGATCTCGCGCAGCCTGATCGAACACTGGTACCGCCAGCAGGTCGCCTGACCGTCGCCTGCCGTTGCCGCAGGCTGAACACGCGGCGCGTTACATTACCTACGGCCCGGGGAATTGCCGGGCCGCAAGGCATAGTAGCGGCGCGTTCCACGTCCCGAGCCGGAGGCTTACATGTTCACCACCCTGGTCGCCGTGCTGGTTGCCTTGGCCCTGGGCCATGTCGCGCCGGGCGCGGCCGTTGCGCTGCGGCGGTTCGGCCTCTACCGGCGCTGGCTGCAGTGGCTGGACCGGCATGCCGCCGAAGACGGCGCCTGGCGCGGACGCAAGGGTGCCTGGCTGGCGGTGCTGCCGTTCGTCGTGGTGCTGGGCCTGATCCAGTGGCTCTTCGATGATCGGATGTACGGCCTGCCGTCACTGCTGCTGGGCGTGCTGGTGCTGGTGATGTGCTGGGGCCCGCGCGACCTGGACCGCGATGTCGAGGCGGTGATCGATGCCGATGACGCCCATGCGCGTCATCTGGCGATCGCGCAGCTGCAGTCCGCCGGTGGCAGCCTGCACGAAGACGTCCCCTCGCTCGTCGAAGCAACGGTACTCAACGCGCTGCGGCGCTGGTTCGCGGTGCTGTTCTGGTTCCTGCTGCTGGGCCCGGTCGGCGCGCTGCTGTATCGCCTGCTGGCGTTGCTGGCGGTCGGCCCGATGCGCTCGCTGGCCAGCGTGGAAGCGGTCGCCGGTGCACGCGTGGTGCTGTCCTGGCTGGAATGGCCGGTGGCGCAGCTGATGTCGCTGTCGATGGCGCTGGTCGGCAACTTCGATACCGCATTCAAGGCGTGGCGCGAGGCGCATGGCAACCAGTGGGCCGCCTCCACGCACTTCCTTGGCGCGGTCGCGCGGGCGAGCGTCAGTGCCGAGCTGCGCGAGGATGCGCACGATTACAGCGATGCGGGCATGGTGCCGGTATGGCGTCGGCTGCCGGAACTGCGCGATGCGATGAGCCTGGTGTGGCGCATGCTGCTGTTGTGGATGGCAGTGCTGGCGTTGCTGGTGATCGCCGGCTGGGTGACCTAGTGGTTCACGCTCAGCCCGGCGCCAACCAGGTAAACGGCACCCACGGCAGGTTGCGTGCGATCCAGTACGCGGGCAGCAGGATCAGCCAGAAGGCGGGCTTCATCACCAGCGTGATCAGCGGCTGCAGCACGCGTGGGCGCCAGCCCAGCGCCCAGCCGATCACCAGCGGGGCGACGGCCAGCATCAGCATTGCCAGGGGATTCATCGAGAACGCGGCGACCACATCGCCGTGGGCCAGCGCGTGCAGAGCACGCGTCAGCCCGCAGCCGATGCAGTAGTACCCGGTAACGGCCAGGAAGCTGCACGGCGGGAACGGACTGCTGGCGCTGTTGGGGTCGTAGTGCCGCAGCACCCAGAACCCCGCGCCGGCGGCCAAGGCGGCCGGCGGCAGGGCCGCCAGCAACCAGCGCTTGCCGTGCAGCGCGATCATCAGCTGGCGCTTTCGATCTGCTGCTGGAACTGCTGCATCTGCTGCATGTAACCGTCAACGCCCATGAAGGCCAGCGAGATCACGAACAGCACGACGCCGGCGATCAGGAAACCGGTGGTGACCCACGCCCAGATCTTGGCGTTCTTGGAGGCACGACGCGCGCCTTCCAGGTCGCCCTGGTTGAGCAGGCCGTTGACCTTGCTGGCGAACACGATCGCGACCACGCCGGTGACGATGCCCGGGAAGCTCAGGCACGACAGGCAGCACACGAAGAACGCCAGGATGGTGACGACGATCGACCAGATCAGGTGGTTCGGAATGCTGCCCGGGGCGGGCGGCAGGGGGGCGGTGGCATTCATCAGCGAAGCTCCATTTGCTTGGGTGGGTGTGTACGGGATGGATCCGGGGCGAACAACACACGCGATGAGGCACGATCGGCAACAGGTGACACGACGGCAATGTCCGGCATCGAGCGTCCGCCCGCGCCGGCCAGCGCGGGCGAGGTGCCCCGGGCGGTAATCTAACCGATGTACCCGCGTCCATGTATACGGTTACATGCAGGCAGGGCAGGACTCACGCCTGGTCAGCCCGCAGCTGCCGCACCTGTGTCTCCAGCATCGGGGCCGTGGCGACCTCGCCGGCGATCGGTGCCGACGCGACCACCTCGACATGCGCGCGGAACCGACGTGGCACGCGCATCCGGCCCAGGCGCGTGTCGCGCCGGCTCCACATGCTCGACCACATGCCGCGCAGCGCCATCGGCACCACCGGCACCGGGCGGCGCTCGAGAATCTTCTCCACGCCCGACTTGAACGCGCCCATCTGGCCATCACGGGTCAAAGCGCCCTCGGGGAAGATGCAGACCAGCTCGCCTTCGGCCAATGCCTTGTCCACCTCGTCGAACGCGGCCTGCATCAGCGCCGGATCCTCGCGTGCACCGGCGATCGGGATCGCCTTGGCGGTGCGGAAGATCCAGCGCATCACCGGGATGTTGAAGATCCTGTAATACATGACGAAGCGCACCGGGCGCGGGATCGTGGCCGAGAGGATCAGCGCGTCCATGTAGCTCACATGGTTGCACACGATCAGCGCCGCGCCCTCGTCCGGCACGTTGGCCTCGATCCCGTGCGGGCGAAGGCGGTACAGCGCGCGCACCATCACCCAGCTGAGGAAGCGCATCAGGAATTCGGGGACGATCGTGAAGATGTAGATCGACACCACGGCGTTGGCGATCGCCAGGGCCAGGAACAGCTGCGGAATGGTCCAGTCCAGCACGCGCTGGGTGAGCAGGCCCAGGCCTGCGGCCAGCACGATGAAACCGGAGTTCTGGATGTTGAGCGCGGCGAACACGCGCGACATCTCCGACTTGGCCGTGCGGCTCTGGATCAGCGCGAACAGCGGCACCACGAAGAAGCCGGTGAACAGGCCGATGCCGATCAGGTCGATGATGATGCGCACGCTGCCCGGCGCCTGTACGAACTGCCAGATCGACAGCCCGGCGGCGGCGGCTTCCCCGACACGTGCGAAGTACAGGTCGAGCATGAAGGCGGTCATGCCGAACGCGCCCAGCGGCACCAGGCCGATTTCCACGGTGCGCCCGGACAGTTTTTCGCACAGCAGCGAGCCGGTGCCGGTGCCGAGCGAGAACAGCGCCAGCGCGAAGATGTACAGCGTGGAGCCACCGCCTAGATTGATTTCGGCGTAGGTGGGCAGCTGCGAGGTCAGCATGGTGCCGACGAACCAGAACCAGGACACGCCGAGGATCGCGTTGCGCACCGCCTTCTGCTTCTTGGCCATGCGCAGCACCGCCAGCGACTCGGGCAGCGGGTTCCAGTTGATCTTCAGGTCCGGTGCGCCGGCATCGACCTTCGGGATCATCCGCGCGGTGAGGTTGCCGGCCACGGCCAGCACGATCACCGCGGTCGCGGCGACGATCGGGCCATGGCTGCCCGCCAGGGTGAAGATCAGGCCGCCGGCGATCATGCCGGTCAGGATCGACAGCGAGGTGCCCATCTCGACCAGGCCGTTGCCGCCGGTCAGCTCCTCGGGCTTGAGGATGGAGGGCAACACCGAGTACTTCACCGGCCCGAACAGGGTGGACTGCATGCCGGTGCAGAACAGCGCGACCAGCAGCACCGGCATGCTCTCGGTCAGGAAGCCGACCGCGGCCAGCGACATGATCGCGATTTCCATGGTCGTGGTGATCACGATCAGCCGCGACTTCTCCAGCTTCTCCGCGATCTGCCCGGCCAGCGCCGAGAACAGGAAGTACGGCAGGATGAAGATCGCCGGCGCCAGGTTGGTGTACAGCGAGCGCTCTTCGATCGGCGTGCCGAGGAAGAACAGCAGCGCGATGATCGCCTGGCGGTAGACGTTGTCGTTGAACGCGCCCAGCGACTGGACGATGAAAAACGGCAGGAAACGGCGTTGCCTGAGCAGGGCGAACTGACTATGGCCGGACATGGAGACTCCTTGCGAACCGGCGCAGCCTAGCATTCTCTCTGTTGGCGCAGCATGGCAGCGCCGCGGTACGGTGCAGGCAGCCCCGTCCTGGGTAGCTCACGACCGTTGGTCATGAGCACCTTCAATAGGCCGTGAGACGTTCAACATCCGTATCGACCAGCGGTCGATACCTACCGCAGCGTGCGCGCAGCCTCGTTGGCGGCACCGCGCAGCTTGGGCAGCAGGCGCAGCATCAGGCCCATCTGGGTGCGGATCAGCTGCAGCTGGGGCGGCATGTCGTCCGGGATCTGCTCGAGCTGTCCGGCCAGGGCGCGGTCGCCGTCGTTGGCGTCCTCGGCCACCGGCTCGCGCTGCTGCAGCGCGCTGGCGATCTGCTGCATCGCCTGCTCCACGCGTTCCCCGCCGGACAGGGCGAGTGGGTCCTGGCCGTAGCTGTCCAGCTGGGTGCGGTGCGCACCCAGCGCGGAGAGATGGCCGAGCAGCGTGTTGGACAACGCCAGGAAGCGGAACCCCGCATCCAGGTTGCGGCGTACGTGGCCCGGCTCGCGCAGCATGTTCGACAGGGCCGTGGACAGCGCCGCATCGGCGTTGTGCATGTCGCGACGTGCGATACGGTAGGCCAGATCGTCCCGCATGCCACTGCCGTACTGGCCGAGCACGGCGTGCAGGTACCTGGCGCAGTTGTCGAGCACCCGCGCCATCACCAGGTTCAGGCGACGGCCCTGCCAGTCGGGCAGGATCAGGAAGGCGGCCGCCGCGGCGATCGCACAGCCCAGCAGCGTATCCACCAGCCGCGGCCAGATCAGCAGGAAGCCATCGCCGATCAGGTTGAAGCAGGTCAGCGCCATCACCGTGATCGCCGCCGAGGCCACCAGGTAGCGATCGCTGCGGGTGAAGAAGAACAGCAGCGCCGAAAGCAGGGCGATCAGCAGCTCGATGCGCAGGTCCTGGAACAACTGCATCAGCGCCCAGGTCAGCACCAGGCCGATCAGGGTGCCGGCGATCCGCTGCGCCAGCCGCTGGCGGGTGGCACCGAAGTGCGGGCGGCAGACGAACACGATGGTCAGCAGCACCCAGGAGCCGTTCTGGGCGTTGAACAGGCGGATCGCCGCGAAGCCGACGATCAGCGCCAGCGCCATGCGCAGGCCATGCCGGAACAGCACCGAGCCGGGGGTGAGCTGCTGGCGGATACGCACGCCCATCTCGCGCAGGGTGTGCGGGTTGGTATCGCGCAGGCGGGTGTCCACGTTGTCCAGCGTGGACTCGGACTTCTCGGCTTCGGACAGGCGGCGTTCGATGCTCTGCAGGTTGTGGCCCAGCAGTTCCAGCGAGGCCAGCAGGCGCTGCCACTGGGGATTGTGCTGGGCGCGCAGCCAGCTCAGTGAATCGGTCAGGTCGGCGGTGGCCTGCTTGGTGCGCTCGCCGTACTGGAACGGCTGGCGCAGGCGGATCGCCTGGCCCAGGTTGGCGCAGGCCTCACCCTGCAGCGCGAGCAGGCGCTGGCAGCGGTACAGCACGTCGCTGTGGAAGAATGCCTCGGTCAGCGCGCCATAGGGGTAGTGCGAGGAGCTGGCGCGCTCGTGGAAGTCCTGGGCCATGTAGTACAGGCGCAGGTACAGGCCGGACTGCACGCCCGGCCGGCCGGAGCGGCCGAAGCGCGCCAGGATCGCGGTCTTGGCGATGTTCAGCGCCTCCACCACGCGCCGGTTCTGCTCGGCCAGGGCGAGCTGGCGCTTCTGCACGTCGGCATCGCGCACCGGCTCGAACAGATCGGCCTTGAGCTTGAGGTAGCGGCCCAGCTCCAGATACAAGCGTGCCACGCGCTCGCGCACGGGGCGATTGGCGAACAACGCCGTCCACAGAATCGAGAGCAGGGCGTACCAGACCGCGCCGGCCAGCAGGTGGCTCACGGCATTGATCGCCTGGGGCAGATCGGCGGCACCGTGCTGTTCCAGCCCGATCATCGTGTAGATGGCCAGGGTTACCGTGGCCTGCGCGATCGAGGCATAGCGCTCGCCGAGCGCGCCGAGCAGGGTCAGCCCGAAGGTGGCCGCGGCCAGGGCGGTGATGAACCACCACGGATGCGGGAACAGCACCACCACCGCCGCGGCGGCCGCCACGAAGCACAGCAGCGACAGCGCCACCGATTTGATCCGGCCCCACCAGTTGTCGTCGGTCTCGGCGATCGCGCTGGCGATGATGCCCAGAAACACGCCGGGCAGGGCGGGCAGCTGGTCCAGGTACCAGCACAGCCCCATGGCCGCCGACAACGCGATGAATACCCGCAGGCCATAGCTGGCCTTTTCATGTGCCCACAGGCGGCTGACGCGGGTTTCGAACGAGGGCATGGCGACTCGGCGGAAGAGAGGCCGCCATTATTGCCGGTGCGGAGTGAAGGGGACACCTCTACCGCCGACGGTAGTGCCGGCCGTTGGCCGGCTCCCGACAATGCCGAGGAGCCGGCCAGCGGCCGGCACTACCTGCGTGCTTCCGGTTACATGTCCCAGCGCACGCTTACCGCGAAGGTGCGCGGCAGGCCGACGCCTGCGTTGGACCAGTACTTCTTGTTGGCCAGGTTCTCCACGCCGGCGCGCCAAGTGACGGGATGGCCGGCGGCCTGCATCCGGTAGCCGACACCGGCGTTGACCAGCGTGTAGTCGGGCAGCTTGAGCGTGTTGTCGGCGTCGTAATAGACGTCACCGTAGTAACGGGCCAGTGCATACACGCTCAGGCCCTCGACCTGCGGGACGCTGTAGTCGGCGTGCAGGACGCCCTGCCAGCGGGCGGCGCCGGCGGTGCGGTTGCCTTCCTGGGCGACGCTGTCGGGGGAGAGCTTGTCGTAGGTGGGGTCCAGCCAGGTCACGCCGCCACCGAGCGTGAAGGCATCGGTCAGGCGCACGTCGCCGCTGACTTCCACGCCTTCGTACAGCGTGATGCCGTCCTGCACCAGCAGCTTGCCGGCGGGCGTGAGCAGATCGATGTTCGCGCCACGCTCCAGCCGGAAGGCGGCGGCATTGGCGCTCCAGCGCGGGTACTCGATCTTGGCGCCGATCTCGTACTGCTTGCTGATGGTCGGGTCGAGCACGTCACCGGCGTTGATGTAATCGCTGCCCACACGGCTGCCGGCTTCCAGCGATTCCACGTAGCTGGCATACAGCGTTACTGCATCGGCCGGCTTGTACATCAGGGCGTAGGTCGGGGTGACCGGATAGGTGTGGTACGCGCCCTTGTTCTCGAAGTCGTTGTAGCGCGCGCCGGCCAGCAGCGACCAGCCATCGGCGAAGCTGACGGTATCGCTGACAAACGCCGCCTGCTGCACCGTTTCGCTGCCGCGGCTGAGCACGCGCGAGCCGACCGCGTCATGACGCAGTGTCGGGCGCTGGTAGAGGTTGCCGCGGCCGATGGTGTTCCACTCGTAGGGACGGTCCCAGCCCAGCCCGGTCTGGTGGGAGACGCCGGCGACGACCTGGTGCGACAGCGGGCCGGTCTGGAAGCGGCCCTGCACGATCGCCTGGGCCAGCTTCCACTCACTCTTGCCGCCGAGTTCGTAGGTGTTGACGTTGTAATCGCCGTTGACGTCATCGATATAGGCGAAGATCTTGTTGACGTCGTTCCATGAGGTGGTCACGCCATAGCTCAGGCTGGCCTTCCAGTCATTGTTGATCTGCCAGTTCAACGCCGTGGAGAGCAGGCTGGAACGGGTGTCGTAGTAGCTGCCATCGATGCTGTTGTCGATGTCGCCCGCGAGCGGGCGCGGCAGCTCGGTCAGGCCGATGAAGTAATACTGCGGCGACTCGTTGCTGAGATCGCGCGACTGGAACACGCCATCGAAGGTCCAGGTCAGCCGGTCGGTCAGGCGTGCATCCAGCGACAGGGCGCCGACCTTGCGGTTCACCTCCCCGCCGTTGAACGTTTCACCTTTCTCCTGGTACGCGTTGAAGCGGTAGCCGAACATGTCCTCGTTGCCGAAGCGTCCGCCCACATCGATCTGGCCGCTGACGATGCCTGCCTCGCGCCAGCCGAGCTGTGCCGACAGCGTGGTGATCTCGGTCGGCTTCTTGGTGACGTAGTTGACGATGCCGCCGGGCTGGCCGAAGCCGTACATGAAGCCGCCGGGACCTTTGAGCAGTTCCACCTGTTCCATCACTTCCAGCGGCCATTCGGTGCCCCACGAGGACACCTGCAGGCCGTTGACGCGGTAGCTGTCGTAGCTGAGATCGATGCCGCGGTTGCGGATCGGCGAACTCCAGCCGCTGGCGTAGGCGCTGACCTGGGTGACCACCGAAGGATCGGTGAGGAAGGCCTCGCCCAGCGAGACCACCTGGCGCTTTTCGATGTCCTCGCGGCCGACCACCGAGATCGCAAACGGGGTATCGCGCACGGCGCGGTCGCCGAGGGCGCCGGTATCGGTGTGGGTACGTTCGGCGGTGACCTTGATCGCGTCCAGGTCGGTGGCCGAGCGCGCCCGCGCGGTGCCGTCCGGTACGGACTGGGCATGGGCGGCGCAGGCCAGCGACAGTGCAACGGCCAACGTGGCCAGGCGGGGCAGGGAGGACGACAGCATCGATGGGTTCCTTGGCGGACAGCACAACGCCGTCCGCGATCTACAGAGGGCGGGGGAGGGTCGATGGCTGGATCGCGCAGGCTGGCCGGGAACCGGCAGCGGGGGCATCGCAGTGGGCGACGCAGGACCGTGGCTGGATGAGAATTGTTGTCGTTTTGTTACGTCGCGTCAAACCGGTGCGCACCGGCCGGGGATACCGACAGGGGCGCACCGACCAACGGTCGGTACCTACCGATGCAATGCCTACCGCGCGGCGGCGGCCCGCTTCAACGCGCGCTTCTCACGGCGCCGCGCCCGGCGGGCCACCCAGCGCTCGCGCAGGCACGAGAAGATCACGTACAGCGCGGGCGTGCTGAGCAGGGTCAGGCTCTGCGAGAACAGCAGGCCGCCGATCATCGCGATGCCGAGCGGGCGGCGCAGTTCGGAGCCTTCGCCCAGACCGATGGCCAGCGGTACCGCAGCCAGGATCGCCACCATGCTGGTCATCATGATCGGGCGGAAGCGCACGATGCTGGCTTCGCGGGCGGCTTCCAGCGGTGTCTTGCCATGCTCGCGCTGCGCCACCACCGCGAAGTCGATCATCATGATCGCGTTCTTCTTGACGATGCCGATCAGCAGCACCAGCGCGATCATCGAGATCACCGACAGTTCGGTGTTGGTGCCGTACAGCGCCAGCAGCGCGCCGACGCCTGCCGCCGGCAGCGTGGAGAGGATGGTGACCGGGTGGATCAGGCTCTCGTACAGCATGCCCAGCACCAAGTACACGGTGATGATCGCCGCCATCACCAGGATCAGCATCGCCATCGGGTCCGAATCGAAGCCGAACCCGGCGTCGTCGGCCAGGCGGATGTCGCCGGGCATGCGCATGCCGTTGACGGTGCTGTCGATGATGGCCTTGGCCTCGCCCATGCTGGTGCCGGGGGCGAGGTTGTAGCTCAGGTCCATCGTGGTGTACTGGTTCTCGTGGGTGATCTGCGACGGTGCCAGCCCCGGTACCTGTTCGGCCACCGCGGTGATCGGCACCATCTCGCCATTGCCGGCGCGTACGTAGATCTGGTCCAGCGCGCCGGGTGTCGCGGTCTGCTCCGGCAGGGCGTTGACCACCACGCTGTACTGGTTGATGTCCGAGTAGATCGTGGAGATCTGGCGCTGGCCGAAGGCGCCGTACAGCGCGCCGTCGATGGCACCGACCGACACGCCCAGGCGGGCGGCCTTGGCCCGGTCGATCACGATGTTCTGGCGCAGGCCGGCGGCATCCACGTCGGTGCCGACGTCGGCCAGCTTCGGGTTCTTCTTCAGCGCGGCCTGCAGCTTGGGCAGCCACTCCTGCAGCTGGGCCAGGTCGTTGCCCTGCAGCGAGACACGGTACTGCGCGCCCTGGCTGGCACCACCGCCGTCATTGCTGGGCAGATCCTGGATGGCGCGCAGGCGCAGCTGCAGGTCGGGGTAGCGATCGGCCTTGGCGCTGAGGCGGGCCAAGGCCTGGGCGGTGGTTTCGCGGCGGCCGTCCTTGCGCGACTTCAGTTCAACGTTGAACTGCGCGCTCGAGCCCTGGCGGCCACTGCCCAGGCGCACACCCACGGTCTTCACCGCCGGGTCGGCCATCAGCATGTCGGTGATGCGGCGCTGGCGGTTGACCATGTCTTCGAACGAGACCGTGGCGCTGGAATTCGCACGGCCCCAGATCAGGCCGGTGTCCTGCGGCGGGAAGGCGCCCTTCTTGACCGCACCGAACAGGAACACCGTCGCGCCGATCAGCAGCAGCGGCGTCAGCGACAGCAGCAGCGCGTGGCGCAGCGAGAAATCCAGCAGCTTCACGTAGATCCGCAGCATGCGGTCGTGGCCGGCATCGAGCAGGCGGCCGAAGCGGCTCGGCGCACCGGCGTCGGCATGTGCGCTCAGGAAGCGGCTGCACAGCGCCGGGGTCAGCGTCAGCGAGATGATCATCGAGACCACGATGGCCGCGACCAAGGTGACGGTGAACTCGCGGAAGAACGCGCCCATCATGCCTTCGGCGAACAGCAGCGGAATGAACACCGCCACCAGCGAGGCGGTGATCGAGACGATGGTGAAGCCGATCTCGCGCGCGCCGGTCAGGGCGGCCTGCATGCGCGGCATGCCCTCGTCGAGGTGGCGCATGATGTTCTCGATCACCACGATCGCATCGTCGACCACGAAGCCGATCGCGATCACCAGCGCCAGCAGGCTCAGGTTGTTCAGGGTGAAGCCCAGCACGTACATCACCAGCGCCGCGCCGGCCAGTGAAAGCGGCACGGTCACCGCCGCGATCAGGGTCGGGGCCAGCCGGCGCAGGAACAGCGCCATGGTCAGCACCACCATGGCCAGCGCGATCAGCAGGGTGATCTGCACTTCATGCAGCGAGGAGCGGATGGTCGGGGTGCGGTCGAAATACGGGGTGAGCGTGGTACCCGGTTCGAGGTAGTCGCGCAGGGTCGGGATCTGCGCCTTCACCCGGTCCACGGTCTCCACGATGTTGGCGCCGGCGCGGGTGAACACATACATCACCACCGCCGGTTTGTGGTTGAACCACGCGGCCTGGTAAGCGTCCTGCTGCCCGTCGTAGACGTTGGCGATGTCCTGCAGGCGGATCACGCGGCCATCGTCGGCGGTCTTGATCACCAGCTGGGCGAAATCGGCGGCGCGCGCGACCGAATCGTTGGCGATGATCGCGGTGGTGGTATTGCCATCGGTGAGGAAGCCGGTTGGCGAGGTCACGTTGGCCGCGCGTACCGCATTGCGCAGGTCATCGGCGGTCAGGCCGAGGGCATTCATCAGGCGCAGGTTAACGTCCACCCGCACCGCCGGCGTGGAGGCGCCGGCGATATCCACCGAGGAAACGCCGGTGATCTGGCGCAGGCGCTGGGCCAGCAGCGAATCGGCCACGTTGTAGAGGTCGTCGGCCGACTGCGTTTCGGAGGTCAGTGCGATCGCGATGACCGGGTCGTCGTTCGGGTTCGCCTTCTGGAACATTGGCGTGCCCAGCCCGGCGGGCAGGTCGGACTGGGCCGAGTTGATCGCGGTCTGCACGTCCAGCGCGGCCGAGTCGATGTCGCGGTCGCTCTGGAAGATCATGAAGACCAGCGAGCTGCCTTCGGAGCTGGACGAGCGCATGCGGTCGATGCCGGGCAGCTGGCCGAGGTGGCGCTCCAGCGGCGCGGTCACCGTGGAGGCCATCGTCGTGGCGTCCGCGCCGGCCTGGTTGGCGTGCACGAAGATCACCGGGATCTGGATGTTCGGCAGTGCCGACACGCCCAGCTGCAGGTAGCAGATCACGCCCACCACGAACAGGCCGATGGCTAGCAGGGCGGTGCCGATCGGGCGGCGGATGAACGGGCCGGAGATGTTCATCGAACGCCTCCGCAGCGGTCTGCGGTGCTCGTCATCACGCCTGCGGCTCCTGCACCGGGCCATGGCCGTGACGCAGCGCGCGCTGTTCGCGGCGCTGGCGCAGGCGCTCGGAGAAGCGCTCCATGTACAGGTAGATCACCGGGGTGGTGTACAGCGTGACCAGCTGCGAGAGCAGCAGGCCGCCGACGATGGCGATGCCCAGCGGGCGGCGCAGCTCCGAGCCGATGCCGGTGCCCAGCGCCAGCGGCAATGCACCGAGCATCGCGGCAGCGGTGGTCATCATGATCGGGCGGAAGCGCAGCAGGCAGGCGCGGCGGATCGCTTCATGCGCGTTGGCCCCGGTGCGGCGTGCCTCGATCGCGAAGTCGACCATCATGATGCCGTTCTTCTTGACGATGCCGATCAGCAGCACGATGCCGACGATGCCATCCACCGACAGCGGCAGCCCGCACACCATCAGCGCCAGCAGCGCGCCGACACCGGCCGGCGGCAGGGTGGAGATGATGGTGAAGGGGTGGATGTAGCTTTCATACAGCACGCCCAGCACGATGTAGATCAGCACCAGCGAGGCCAGCAGCAGCCACACCACGTCGGTCTGGCTGCCGGTGAACTCGGCCGCCTTGCCGATGAACTGCGCATGCACCTGCGAGGGCATGTCCAGGCCGGCCTTGGTTTCCTCGATCGCCTTGACCGCATCGGACAGCGAGTAGCCCGGCGCGATGTTGAACGACACCGTGACCGCCGGCAGCTGCTGCTGGTGGCTGACCACCAGCGGGGTGCTGGTGACCTTGCCTTCGGCCAGCGCGGCCAGCGGAATGATGTTGCCCGCACCGACCGGGATACCGGTGTTCTGCGCGCCGATGCCGGTGGCCGTGGACGAGTTGGACGAGGTGACCTGGCCGAAGTTGGTGGCGTTGCTGCCGGTCAATGCACCGGCTCCGTTGGAGGCCACCGCCAGCTGGTTCATCAGCGCGGTGCTGGTGCGGAATTCCGGCGCCACTTCGAGCACCACGCGGTACTGGTTGAGCTCGGTGAAGATGGTGGAGATCTGGCGCTGGCCGAAGGCGTCGTACAGGGTGTCGTCGATGGTCTGCATCGGCACGCCGAGCACGCTGGCCTTGTCGCGGTCGATGGTCAGTTCCAGCGCGCGGCCCTGGTTGGACAGGTTGTTGTCCACGTCGGCCAGTTCCGGGCGCTGGCGCAGCGCTTCGGTCAGCCGGGTGGCCTGCAGCGCGACCTGCGCGCTGTCCACGTCCGACAGCGAGTACTGGTACTCGGTGGCCGCCACGCGGGTATCCAGGGTGACGTCCTGCACCGGCTTGAGGTACAGCGCCACGCCGGGGATGCCGGCCACGGCCTTCTGCAGGCGCGGCAGGATCTCATCCAGGCCATCGCGGTCGCCGCGCTCCTTGAGCACGATCGACAGCTGGCCCTGGTTGAGCGTGGGGTTCATGGTGCCGGCGCCGATGAAGGCGGACACGCCGGTCACCGCCGGATCGCTGCGCAGGGCTTCGGCCACGGCCTTGGTGCGCTGCTCCATCTGCGGGAAGGCGATGTTCTGGTCGGCCTGGACCACGCCGGTGATCAGGCCGGTGTCCTGTTCGGGCAGCAGGCCCTTGGGGATCACGATGTACAACACCACGGTCAGCACCAGCGCACCGGCGGCGACGGCCAGGGTCAGCGGCTGGTGATCGAGCACCCAGTCCAGGCTGCGCTCGTACAGGCCGACGGTGCGCGACCACACGGTGGTCTTGCCGGCCGCGGCGGCACGCTCGTGCGCATCCTCGCCTTCGGGCAGTGCGTCCGGCTTGAGCAGGTAGGCGCACATCATCGGGGTGAGCGTCAGCGAGATCAGCATCGACAGCGTCACCGCGATGCTCAGCACCCAGGCGAACTCATGGAACAGGCGGCCGGTGACGCCGGGCATCAGCAGCAGCGGCAGGAACACCGCCACCAGCGAGATGGTCAGCGAGAGCACCGTGAAGCCGATCTGCTGCGCGCCGATCTCGGCTGCTTCGGGGCCGCTCTTGCCCTGTTCGATGTAACGCACGATGTTCTCGATCATCACGATCGCATCGTCGACCACGAAGCCGGTGGCCACCACCAGCGCCATCAGCGAGAGGTTGTCCAGCGACATGCCGGCGAACGCCATCACCCCGAAGGTGCCGGCCAGCGACAGCGGCACCGCCACCGAGGGAATGATGGTGGCCCACAGGCGGCGCAGGAACACGAAGATCACCGCCACCACCAGGCCGATGGTCAGGATCAGGGTGAACTGCACTTCATGCACCGAGGCGCGGATGGTCTCGGTCCGGTCGTTGAAGATCTCCAGGTGCACGTCGGCCGGCAGCACATTCTGCAGCTGCGGCAGCAGCGTACGGATGCGCTCGACGGTCTGCACGATGTTGGCACCGGGCTGGCGGCGCACTTCCAGCAGCACCGCCGGCTTGCCATCGGCCCACGCGGCCAGCTGGTCGTTCTCCACGCCGTCGACCACGTTGGCGACATCGGACAGGCGCACCGGGCGGCCGTTCTTGTAGCTGATGATGGTGTCGCGGTACTCGGCGGCACTGGTCAGCTGGTCATTGGTGCCGATCGAGTAGGACTGGGTCTTGCCGTTGAGCGAGCCCTTGGGCGCGTTGACGTTGGCCTGGGTCAGCGCGCTGCGCAGGTCTTCCAGGGTCAGGCCCATGTTGGACAGCTGCGCCGGGTTGACCTGGATGCGCACGGCCGGGCGCACGTTGCCGGCGATCGAGACCAGGCCTACGCCCTGCACCTGCGACAGGCGCTGGGCGAGGATGGAGTCGGCGTAATTGTTGACGTCGCGCAGCGGGCGCGTGTCCGAGGTGAGCTTGAGGGTGACGATGGCCGCGTCGGCCGGGTTCACCCGGTTGTAGACCGGCTGGTAGGGCAGCGAAGACGGCAGCGTGGCCTGGCGGATCGCGGCCTGCACGTCCTGCGCGGCGATGTCGATGTCGCGGTCCATCGAGAACTGCAGGATGATCGTGGACAGCCCCGCCGACGAATCGGAGGTCATGATCTCCAGCCCGGAAATCTGCCCGAACTGGCGCTCCAGCGGCGTGGTCACCAGCGAGGCCATGGTGACCGCGTTGGCGCCGGGGTACTGGGTGGTCACCACCAGGCTGGGCGCATCGATCTCGGGCAGCGCCGACACCGGCAGCTGGCGGTAACCCAGGATGCCGAGCAGCAGCAGGCCTGCCATCAGCAGCGAGGTGGCGATCGGGCGGCGGATGAAAATCGTCGAAAAGCCCACGGGCGGGTCCTTGCTGGTGCGTCGTGCTGCGTTGGATCAGGCGAACGCCGGCGCTTGGGCCGGCGTCAGGTACACAGGGCGGGCGCGATCAGCGCGGACCGCCACCGCGGCGTCCACCGCCACCCTGCTGCTGGGCGGCCTTGAGCTCGGCTTCGGTCGGTGCGGCGGGGGTTTCGCCGGGCTTGAGCGCAGTGACCTTGGCGCCCGGCTTGAGCCGGAACTGGCCTTCGCTCACGACCCGTTCGCCGCCCTTCAGGCCCTCGGTGATCTGCACCTGGCTGTCGCCGACTTCCACGCCGCTCTTGACCGTCTGCATGGCCACGGTGCTGTCCGGTTTGACGATATAGACGTACTCGCCGTCCGGGCCACGCATCACGGCCTGGGTCGGGATGACGACGCCGCCGGCGATGGTGCGCAGCTGCATGCGGACGTTGACGAACTGGCCCGGCCACAGCGAATTGTCTTCGTTGTCGAACAGGGCGCGCGCGCGGAAGGTGCCGCTGTCGCTGCTGATCTGGTTGTCGACCACGTCCAGCTTGCCGCCATCGGTCAGTACGTGCGCATCGTTGCGGTCCAGCGCGGCGATGGCCACCGCGCCGGCGGCCTGGGCCTGGCGGACGGCGGGCAGCTGACGCTCGGGCAGATTGAACACGACGTGGATCGGGTGGATCTGGGTCAGGGTCACCAGCGCGGTGCCGGCGCTGACGATGTTGCCGGCATCGACCGCACGGATACCGGCGATGCCCGAGATCGGCGCCGTCACGCGGGTGTACTGCAGCTGCACCTGGGCGGCGCGCATGCTGGCTTCGTTGGCCGCCACGGCACTTTCAAACTGGGCCACCTGGTTGCGCTGGGTATCCAGGTCGGTCTTGGCCACGTACTGGCGGTACTCGGCCGAGTTCGAGCGCTGGTAGTTGGAGCGGGCGGTGGCGAGCTGGGCCTGGTTCTGGCGCTTGGCCGCCGCGGCCTCGTCGTAGCTGGCCTGCAGGGTGCGCGGATCGATCTGGGCGAGCAGGTCGCCCTTCTTCACTTCCTGGCCTTCCTTGAAGTTCAGGCTGATCAGCTGGCCGCCGACCTGCGGGCTCACGGTGACGGTGTTCATCGCCGCGACCGTACCCAGTGCGCTCGCATAGACCGGCACGTCCTGGCGCGCTGCCTCGATCACCGTGACCGGCACCGGGCCTGCATTGGCCGGATCACCGCCCTGGCGCCCTTCGGCTGCCGGACCTGCCGCGTCTCCCTTCTTGCCGCCCATCAGGCGCACACCCACGACGGCAACCACCAGCACTGCGACCACCAGCAGCACGATCTTCCAGAAACGCGACATTCAATAACTCCTGAGGGGGCTGGCGGAGGGCGGGGGGCCCCGGTTGGCTAGGCGCAAAGCATACTCGTCGCCCGTGGCCTTTCATGCATGACGGATGGGACGGGCGATCAGACCGGATGTGACGGGTGAGGTTCCCCCATGAACGTTCGCCGGGGCAGAAAGTTACACCGCGGCGGTTCCGGATGCCCTACATTCAGGTTCGACCGTTGTCCTGCCCCGTGGAGACCTGCAATGCCCCGTCTGTCGCTGCTGATGTCCGCCCTGCTGTTGGCCACCCCCGGCCTGGCCGCCGCCGCCCCCGCCGAACGCCCCGAAGTGGCGGCCGCCGCGACCCGCCTCAAGGCCCAGGTCATCGACTGGCGCCGCGATTTCCACCAGCACCCGGAGCTGTCCAACCGCGAGGAACGCACCTCGGCCAAGGTCGCCGAGCGCCTGCGCGCGATGGGCCTGAAGCCGCAGACCGGTATCGCCCACCATGGCGTGGTGGCCATCATCAAGGGCGGCAAGCCCGGCCCGCGGATCGCCCTGCGCGCGGACATGGACGCCCTGCCGGTGACCGAACAGACCGGCCTGCCGTTCGCCTCCAAGGCCACCAGCACCTACCGCGGCGAGACCGTCGGGGTGATGCACGCCTGCGGCCACGATGCCCACACCGCCACCCTGCTGGGCGTGGCCGACGCGCTGGTGAAGATGCGCGCGAACCTGCCCGGCGAAGTGATGCTGATCTTCCAGCCCGCCGAAGAAGGCGCGCCGCCGCCGGAAGAGGGCGGTGCGGCGCTGATGCTCAAGGAAGGCCTGTTCAAGGACTTCAAGCCCGAGGCGGTGTTCGGCCTGCACGTGTTCTCCAGCGTGCCCGCGGGCCAGATCGCGGTGCGCGGCGGCCCGCTGATGGCGGCCTCGGACCGGTTCGGGATCAAGGTGATCGGCCGCCAGACCCATGGCTCGGCGCCGTGGAACGGGGTGGACCCGATCGTGGCCACGGCCGACCTGGTCGGCACCGCGCAGACCATCGTCAGCCGCCGCGCCAACCTCTCCAAGCAGCCGGCGGTGGTGACCTTCGGCGCGATCAAGGGCGGCATCCGCTACAACATCATCCCCGATGAAGTGGAGATGGTCGGCACCATCCGTACCTTCGACGAGGGCATGCGCCAGCAGATCTTCGCCGACCTGCGCAACGTGGCCGAGCACACCGCGGCCGCGCACGGGGCCAAGGCGGAAACCGAGATCTACGAATCCGAAGGCAACCCGGCCACGGTCAACGACCCGGCCCTGACCGCGCGGATGCTGCCGAGCCTGCAGGCCGTGGTGGGCGAAGGCAATGTCTACGAGCCGCCGCTGCAGATGGGCGCCGAGGACTTCTCGCTGTATGCCCAGCAGGTGCCGGGCATGTTCTTCTTCGTCGGCTCGACCGGCGAGGGGATCGATCCGGCCACGGCGCCGGCCAACCATTCGCCGAAGTTCCTGCTCGATGAGAAAGCACTGGATGTAGGCCTGCGCGCGCTGCTGCAGGTGAGCCTGGATTACCTCAATGGGACGCCGGCTGCGGCGCCTGGCGCGGGCTGACGTCAGACGACGGCTGGTAGACGGTAGGTCCCGGCCGCTGGCCGGGGCGAGAACCGGCACGGGCGGGAGGGTTCCGACCCTCCCGTTGGCCGGGAGGCAATCACCCGGTCGCCGCGGCCTCTCGTTTTCGCCGCCGGACGCCGCGCGCCTACCGGCGTAAAATGGCGGCATGAATACCCCCCAGGACTCCAGCCTCGGTCGCGAGGTGGCTTACCCGTCGCAGTACGATCCCGGCCTGCTTTTCCCCATCCCGCGCCGCGGCGCCCGCGAAGAAATCGGCCTGGACGAGGCGGCGCTGCCGTTCGTCGGCCATGACCGCTGGCAGGCCTATGAGCTGAGCTGGCTGGACGGGCGCGGCAAGCCGCGCGTGGCGGTGGCCACGGTCAGCGTGCCGTGCACCTCGCCGAACCTGATCGAATCCAAGTCATTCAAGCTGTACCTCAACTCGCTCAACAGCACGCGCTTCGACGATGACGCGGCTGCGCGCCTGTGCATCACGCGCGATCTGTCGGCCTGTGCGGGGGCGGTGGTGACGGTCGTGTTCGGGGTGCCACCGCTGGTGGAAGAAGCCGAGGGCGAATCGCTGGACGAGCGCGACGTGGCCATCGAGCGCTACGGCCCGCCGGCGCCGGAATTCCTGTTCGCCGATGCCGATGACGTGGTCACCGAGACATTGAGTTCGGCGCTGCTCAAGTCCAACTGCCCGGTCACCGGCCAGCCGGACTGGGCCAGTGTCAGCGTGCGCTACCGCGGCCCGAAGATCGACCGCGACGGCCTGCTGAAGTACCTGATCAGCTACCGCGAACACGCCGAGTTCCATGAGCAGTGCGTGGAGCGGATCTTCAGCGAGATCACCCAGCGCTGCCAGCCACAGTGGCTGGAAGTGGAAGCGCGCTACACCCGCCGCGGCGGGCTGGACATCAACCCGTGGCGGGCCAGCCCGGGCATCGCTGCCCCGGCGCGGACGGTCCGCGACCTGCGCCAGTAGGCGTTCCGCACGTCTTCACATCCACGCCATGCCCCATTAACAAGGGCTGTGACACCGTGCCTCCCATGTCGTCAATCAAGACGGGAGTGTATGGATGAGTACCGATAAGAAAGTCGACTTTTCCGGTGTCAGCGCCAGCGTTGACACCACCGCGCAGAAAGTCGATCAGGTCGATTTCTCGGGTGTGACCGCCTCGGTGGATACCACCGCGGAGAAGGTCGGAGGCACCTACACGGTGCAGAAGGGCGATTCGCTCTCGAAGATCGCCAAGCAGGAACTGGGCGATGCCAATGCGTGGAAGCGCATCTTCGAGGCCAACCGCGACGTGCTGGACGACCCGGACAAGATCCAGCCCGGCCAGACCCTGAAACTGCCGCCCAAAGCCTGATCCACTTTACTGCCCACCATCACACAGGGAGCAACCTCCATGAAGAAGTCGTCCATCAGTACTGCCGTTCTCGCTGCGCTTCTGGCCACCGTGGCCCTGGCTGGCTGCAAGAAGAAAGAAGACACCGCCGATAACAACGCACAGCCGGCGGCGACCGCGCCTGCCGCACCGGCTCCGATGACCGAAGCCGCGCCGCAGCCGATGACCGCTGCCACCGGCGTGACCGTTTCGACCGTCACCGTGGGCAAGACCGCTGCGGCGGACAAGACCGTCACCTCGGCCGCATTGTTCGCGCCGAAGGACGACATCATCGTCTCGATCCGCACGGACGGCAGCGCCAACAACGCCAACGTCGCGGCCAAGCTGACCTTCCAGAACGGGCAGGTCGCCGGCGAGCAGAACCAGGTGGTCAATACCACCGGTGCCGAGACCACCAACATCTCCTTCAAGAATGCCAATGGCTGGCCGGCGGGCAAGTACCGCGCGGAAGTCACGGTAGATGGTAAGGCGGCTGGATCGCCGCAGGAGTTCGAGGTCAAGTAAGCCTAGACGCCGACTCTCTCCCGGCAACAGGCTCACGATGGACGCAGCCGCGAGGCTGCGTCTTTTTTATGGTTCTTTTTCGTCGGGATGGTGTGAGCCCTGAGCAATTCCAAGCGCGTCGGCCGTTGTCAGGCGAGCGCTGCGCGCACACCCGTGCGCCCGGGCGCGAACCCCTGCGGCCCTTGCAGTGAGACGTTCCCGTCTGTTGTGGAAAAGCATATTTTTTCTGGAGCCTCTTGAGGAAGCCGAGAGGCTTGGTAGATGGCGGCCGCCATATCGTCGCAGAATGGCGATATAGACTGGCGCCGGGATGCTGCGCAAGTAGAATTGTGCATGGAGGGGGCGTTTGCGGGGCTTCCTCGCGTCTGCCTTTTAGTCAGGTCCACGCATATGGACACCACAACAGCCCCGTCCAAGATCCTCTATCGATACAAAAATGACAGTTCACAGCGACCAGCTTTCCGTCTGTCCCCCCCTTTTTTTAATCCCAAAACCCAGGGGCTAAAAGTATGAAAGCCAAGCGAGTGAATTTTTACGCAACAAGCCATGATCTACATGAAATCTTACGCGAAGCTCAGATTAAAAATGAACTATTCGGGCTTGGAGCAGGTTCTCATTCCAGTAACGAAGTGCAGATCACGCGCCATCTCCGAGAAATCAAAGGCTTCAATGATCCGTGTCCAGCAGATTCGGCCCAGGCACCGCGTTATCTTGTATGGATGGAATCGTGCAACATAAGTTACAGAAAGCTAGAAACGGCCAGTGGGGAAGTCAGATACATCGCCGATCCGACCAATAACCCTGACGCAATCCTGCTCCAGCCTGGGGGCCGATACGCGCCTCAAATTCTAATCGCCGGCGAGCTATCGTCAACAAGCGAAGCCAAAGCGGCAAAAACCTTATTCGCCCACATCAAAAAAATTATTGAAGCCAATTTCAAGAAAATCAAGTCGTACTACATTGGGCCAGAGGCAATGCAGATACTAGCCAAAGGAGGAAGATTGACAAGCAGCGCGAAGGCGCCTCAAGAGTACGACCTGGCAAAACCTTCATGAACATCCCAGGCTATGTAGGGAACACCTTGACACTTGTTCATGCTGCGATGAAAACAGCCTCTGAATGCGCATGGACTCCCGCACACTCTGCTTATTCGGCTGTTTTCGAATCGCTTGACCAGCGTCTCCAGACTTTTCGTACAGGGCCTGGAAATGCCCTTTACATTCATTACTGGCGGATCCGCTGGCAGAGGCAACAGCAGTCAACGGATACTTTACTGCCTGGGCTGCGCAGCAGACCTCAATGACAGACGTGTTGCCGAAAAAGGCAATGTGGTGTTTTGCCCGCTCTGCAAGAGAGATTGAAGGCAGTGCCACCTACCGAGTCAACGCATCCCCGTCGCTCTGGACGGAATGGAAAATGCCCGCGGGCCCAGCGTGACTGCCAGTGCATCGCACGGCAATTTTTATCGTTGAAACCATCCGATCGAACAGGGCCGGCGCACAACAGGCATTCATCACTGCGTCTGTGACAGAACACCTGAGGTCGATTCACTCGGTAAGAGATCTTCGTGAAGGCTGACCGATCGGGTGCCATGCCACTGCATCTGATCGCCGAGGCGCCCGGCGTCTCAGAGCGCAAATAGTTGGCGGCAGCAATCAGCGGTTTCCGTGTGTGTAGTTTCAACCGCAACCACAGCACCTAGACAGTTAGCTGCCCCCACCAAAGCCTCTGGAGAATGCCGCTCACGGAACGGGTGGACGGTGTCCAGAAGGCTGCATCGGTTCCCGAGTGAGCGGTTCTGCGCCTGAAGGCCGCCTTGGTCGGTGCTGCGCGCCAACGCATCACACCGTTCCAGTACGTTTGCGTATGGGATGGCTTTGCTCCGGGGGGCTGAAAACGCGACAATGCGGGGGTTTCCCGCCGTGCGCGCCGTTGGTCGGCGCGGTCCCCGGGGAAAGTGCGGGCCGCTGTGCCAGGCCCTGCACGCGACACGGTTGCACGCGGCCCGGCATTGCCGTCGGCCATCATTCACGAGATCTGCAAGAGAGCCCTGATCCCCCATGTCGAACACGCCCAAGATTCTCTACACGCTCACCGATGAAGCCCCGTTCCTGGCCACGCAGTCGCTGCTGCCGATCGTCGAGGCCTACACCGCCACCGCCGGCATCGCCGTGGAAACCCGCGACATCTCGCTGTCCGGCCGCATCCTGGCCCTGTTCCCGGATTACCTGAAGGACGACCAGAAAGAGGCCGACCACCTGGCCGAACTGGGCCAGCTGGCGACCACCCCGGACGCGAACATCATCAAGCTGCCCAACATCAGCGCCTCGGTCCCGCAGCTCAAGGCCGCGATCAAGGAACTGCAGGACCAGGGCTTCGCGCTGCCGAACTACCCGGACGTGCCGACCGACGACGTCTCGCGCGACATCAAGGCGCGCTACGACAAGGTCAAGGGCAGTGCGGTGAATCCGGTGCTGCGCGAAGGCAACTCCGATCGCCGCGCGCCGCTGTCGGTCAAGAACTACGCGCGCAAGCACCCGCACCGCATGGGCAAGTGGTCCAAGGACTCCAAGTCGCACGTTGCGCACATGGATGGCGGTGACTTCTACGGCAGCGAGAAGTCGGCCACGCTGGCCAACGCCGGCAGCCTGAAGATCGAACTGTTCAAGGCCGACGGCAGCAGCGTCGTGCTCAAGGAAAAGACCGCGGTCAAGGCCGGTGAAATCGTCGATGCCGCCGTGATGAGCCGCAATGCGCTGGCCTCGTTCGTGCAGGCGCAGATCGCCGATGCCAAGGCCAAGGGCGTGCTGTTCTCGCTGCATCTGAAGGCCACCATGATGAAGGTCTCCGACCCGATCATGTTCGGCGTGGTGGTCGAAGAGTTCTACAAGGACGTGCTGGCCAAGCACGCCGACGTGCTCAAGCAGGCCGGCTTCGATCCGAACAACGGCATCGGCGATCTGTTCGCGCGCCTGCCGCAGCTGCCCGAAGCGACCCAGGAAGCGATCAAGGCCGACCTGGCTGCCGAGTACGGCAAGCGCCCGGGTCTGGCCATGGTCAATTCGGACAAGGGCATCACCAACCTGCACGTGCCCAGCGACGTGATCGTCGACGCCTCGATGCCGGCGATGATCCGCGACTCCGGTGGCATGTGGAACGCCGACGGCAAGCTGCAGGACACCAAGGCCGTCATTCCGGACCGCTGCTACGCCGGCGTGTACCAGGCGGTAATCGACGATTGCCGCACCCACGGTGCCTTCGACCCGGCCACCATGGGCTCGGTGCCCAACGTGGGCCTGATGGCGCAGAAGGCCGAGGAATACGGCTCGCACGACAAGACCTTCCAGATCCCGGCTGACGGCACCGTGCGCGTCACCGACGAGGCCGGCAAGGTGGTGTTCGAGCACGCCGTGCAGACCGGTGACATCTGGCGCATGTGCCAGACCAAGGATGCGCCGATCCAGGATTGGGTGAAGCTCGCCGTCAACCGCGCCCGCCTGAGCAGCACCCCTGCGGTGTTCTGGCTGGATGCCAACCGCGCGCACGACGCACAGGTGATCGCCAAGGTCGAGACCTATCTGAAGGACCACGAGACGAACGGCCTGGACATCCGCATCCTGGCGCCGGTGGAGGCGACCGCCTTCTCGCTGGACCGCATCCGCAAGGGTGAGGACACCATCTCGGTGACCGGCAACGTGCTGCGCGACTACCTGACCGATCTGTTCCCGATCATGGAGCTGGGCACCAGCGCCAAGATGCTCTCCATCGTGCCGTTGATGGCCGGTGGTGGCCTGTTCGAGACCGGTGCCGGTGGTTCGGCGCCCAAGCACGTGCAGCAGTTCGTGGAAGAGGATTACCTGCGCTGGGACTCGCTCGGTGAGTTCCTCGCCCTGGCCGCTTCGCTGGAACAACTGGGCAACCGTTACGACAACGCCGGTGCCACCGTGCTGGCCAAGACCCTGGACCAGGCCAACGGCCAGTTCCTGGACAACGACAAGTCGCCGTCGCGCAAGCTCGGTGGCATCGACAACCGCGGCAGCCACTTCTACATCGCGCTGTACTGGGCCCAGGCCCTGGCCGCGCAGGACGACGATGCCGCGCTGAAGGCCCGTTTCGCGCCGCTGGCCAAGGCACTGGCCGACAACGAGCAGGCCATCGTCGGTGAGCTGGCCGCGGTGCAGGGCAAGGCGGTCGATATCGGTGGCTACTACCGCCCGGACGTGGCCAAGGCCAGCGCCGCCATGCGCCCCAGCAGCACCTTCAACAGCGCGCTGGCTGCGCTGTAAGGCAACGGTCCCGCCATTGCGGTGATCGATGAAGAACCCGCGCTCCGGCGCGGGTTTTTTCATGCGCGCCCGCTGGGCAAGCGCCCCGTCGCTGCCGTATGGTGGCAACAGGTTCCTTGGAAGTGGCTGCATGCGCGCTCGCTGTTCCTGCCGGTTCTCTCACTGCGCTGTCCGGGGTGCCGCATGAACACGGCAGCCGATGCGCTGGCGCGGCTGATCCGCGATGGCTTCGAGGACTACCATGCGCGCTTCGCGGCGATCAGCCGGCGCGCGCGCCAGCGTTTCGAACAGAGGGACTGGGCCGGAGCCCGGCAGGACGCCGTGGAGCGCATCGGGCTGTACGACCTGTGCATCGCCGGGACCGTCGATGCCCTGCGCCGCGCAGCGGGCGCGGACATCGGTGAGCGCGCGCTGTGGCTGCGCATACGCCCCGCCTACGCTGCACTGCTGGCCGGCTTGATCGACGCCGAGCTCTACAAGACCTTCTACAACACACTGGCGCGGCGGTTGTTCGCCACCCGCGGTGTGGACGGTGCGATCGAGTTCATGGCGATGGACGTGGAGCCGTCCGATGCCATTACCCATCCGGTCGCGCGACACAGCTACACGCTCTCTCCCACGCGCCCGGCGGACGCGTTCATGCGCGTGCTCGGCGACTATCGGTTCGATGTGCCGTATGCACACCAGCTGCGCTGCGCCGCGGCGGTGGCCGTGCGCCTGCAGGACGATCTGGCACATTGGGGGGATTACCCGGTGCGCAGCATCGAACTGCTCGATACGGTGTTCTACCGTGAGCGCCGCGCCTATCTGGTGGGGCGCGTCTTCGGCGAGCATCGCTTCTCGCCCTGCGTGATCGCACTGGTCCATGACGAGCGCGGCCTGCGCGTCGATGCGGTGCTGAGCCGGCGCCGCGATCTCGCGCATCTGTTCGGTGTCTCGCGCAGCTACTTCCAGGCCGACCTGGCGACCGTTGGCGATGCGGTGGTGTTCCTGCGCAGCCTGCTGCCAGGCAAGCCGGTCGATGAGATCTACACCGTGCTCGGGCGCGCCAAGCAGGGCAAGACCGAGCGCTATCGCACGTTCTTCCGTCACTTCCAGGACCAGCCCGGCGAGCAGCTGGTGCATGCCGATGGCACGCCCGGCATGGTCATGGCGGTGTTCACCCTGCCCAGCTATCCGCTGGTGTTCAAGCTGATCCGCGACCGTTTTGCCTGGCCCAAGACCATGACCCGGCACCAGGTCGAAGAGAAGTATGCGCTGGTATTCAACCTGGACCGTGTCGGCCGGCTGCTCGACGCGCAGCCCTATCGGCACCTGCGCTTCCCGCGGTCGCGTTTCTCCGCGGCGCTGCGCGAGGAACTGCTGACCCAGTGCGCCGGCAGCGTGCATGAGGAGGGCGAGGAACTGGTGATCGCGCTGTGCTACGTGCAGCGACGCTTCCGTCCGCTCAATCTGTACCTGCGCGAGCAGACCGCCGAGGCGCGTCGCATTGCCGCGCTCGACTACGCGCAGGCGATCACCGACATGGCGCGCAACAACATCTTTCCCGGCGACATGCTGCCGAAGAACTTTGGCGTGTCGCGGCATGGGCGTGCCGTGTTTTACGACTACGATGAGCTGTGCCTGGTCACCGAGTGTGCCTTCCGCGCCTGGCCGGCGCCGCGCAACGAAGAGGAAGCGCTGGCCGACGAGCCATGGTTCCAGATCGGCCCCCAGGACGTGTTTCCCGAGCGCTTCTGGATGTTCATGGGGCTGCCGGCGCCCGAGCTGGCGGCGGTGCGCGAGCACTTCGGGCATCTGTTCGATCCGGCGTGGTGGCAGCGGCTGCAGGCCGGTTTCGCGGCCGGTGATTTTCCGGATACCCCGCCGTACGCCGGGGCGCTGCGGCTGGCCTGATTGTCCACCCGATTCCCACTGCGCTACGCTGTCAGGCATCCACAAGGAGAGAGTGCGATGCGTTGTTCCCCTATTCTTGCCCTGGCATTGGCCTTCAGCGGCGTGGGCATGGTCGTGGTCCCCGATGCGGACGCACAGACCAAGCGCGAGGTGCGCGAGCAGGCCGAAGCCAGCATGGTGCTTACCGGCGAGATCGATATCGGCACCGAAGGGCAGGTCGAAGCGTTCCGTCTGGACAAGCGCGCGCAGGTCGACGAGACCATCGTCACCTTCGTCGAAAATGCCGTGAAGACGTGGCGTTTCGCCCCGGTGCTTGTGAATGGCCAGGCCGTCAAGGCACGTACCCCGGCCACCATCCGCCTGGGTGCGAAGAACAACCCCGATGGCACCGGCCTGATCACGCTGCTGGCGGCGAATTTCGAAACGTACGACGAAACCTCGACCGACAACGTCACCAAGGTGAAGATGACGCCGCCGGTGTATCCCGAGGATGTCTTCAATGCGCGCGGGCGTGGCGATGTACTGCTGCTGATACAGGTCGGGCGCGACGGGAAGGTGCTGGATGTGGCCACCGAGCAGGTCAATCTTCGTGTGATCGCCAACGAGGCGAACATGCGGAAAATGCGCGACAAGCTGGCCCGCGTGTCGATGGGCGCCGCACGCAAGTGGACCTTCAAGGCGCCCTCTACCGGAGATCAGAAGGACGAGGCGAGCTGGACCATCCGGGTGCCGGTGCGATTCTCGTTCAGCGATGAGGTGGAGCGCTACGGCCGCTGGGATGCCTACATTCCCGGCCCGCACCAGCAGGCCCCGTGGCGCAGCGACAAGGCACTGAGCGCCGATGCCAATGCCGACCTGCTGCCCGCCGGCGGCGTGTTCATGGCCGACGCCGCCAGCAAGGCGCCGAAGCTGCTGACGCCGCTCGGCGGCTGAGGCTGACAGGAGCGCGGGCGTCGCGCCCGCGGTCCCTCAACCAACGCCCGGACTGCCGGGCTGCGGGTACACCACGGTGCGATTGCGGCCCTGTTCCTTGGCCATGTACAGCGCCTTGTCGGCCAGCCGCAGCGCCTGCTGCGGATCGTCGTGGTAGGTCGGGTAGTGGGCCACGCCCAGCGATACGGTGACTGTGCCGACCTGCTCGAAAACTTCGGCGGCGACCTGCACGCGCAGGCGCTCGGCAACCTGGGCAGCCTTGGCGGCATCGATGCCCGGCAGCAGGATCAGGAATTCCTCGCCACCGTTGCGGCAGAGCAGGTCGGTATCGCGCGCGTCGTTGCGCATCAGCTGCGCGATGCGCAGGATCACCGCATCGCCGACAGCGTGCCCGAAGCGGTCGTTGATGGTTTTGAAGCGGTCGATATCCAGCGCGATGATCCCGAACGGCTGGCCGCGCGCCTGCCAGTCTTCCAGGCCCTGCTGCAGGCCACGCCGGTTCTGCAGGCCGGTGAGCGGGTCGGTCATGCTGGCGCGGTTGAGCTTGCCGATGCGGTCCTGGAGCAGGTTGAAGCTGTACAGCAGGGCGGTCTTGAGCTGGGCGACCTCGTAGTACCAGGCGCGGATGCCGGTGACGTGGCGGATCGCGATGCCGGTGTCGCGGTTCTGCACGTTGCGCGCCAGCTGCCACAGGGGCAGCGAGATGCGCCGCGCAAACCACCAGGTGATCAGCAGCGACAGGATGCCCAGCGGGATCGCATTCCAGATCACCGAGGACATCAGCTGCGACAAGGATGCCAGGGTGGCCGTGGTCGGGCGCTGGGCCACCACGCCCCAGCCGACACTCGGTACCGGGGCGTAGCCGGCCAGCATCTGCACGCCATGGGTATTGCGCACCTGCTGGGCGCCCGAGTGGCCCTGGGTGACTGCCTGCACGGCCGGGTTCTGCAGCGCGAACTGGCCGACCCGGTCCTGCTCGATGTGGTACAGGATGCGGCCGTTGCGGTCGACCACGTACAGGTAGGAGCCATCGCGGTAGTAGTGCTTGCCCAGCAACGACTGCAGGATGCTGCGCTGGCGCAGGTAGATGGTGCCGCTGACGTAGCCCTGGTACTGGCCCTGCGCGGAGAAGATCGGGTGCGAGATCGCCACCAGCAGCCGGCCGGTGGCCGACTGGTACGGATCGCTGATGAACGGCGCACGCCGGGCGAGGGCGTCGCGGTTGCCGGCACTGTTGAGCAGCACGCCCTGCAGGGCAAGACTCTGCGGTGAGGTGGCCAGCACGGTGCCCCCGGCATCGACGATCAACACCGAGTTGAAGCTGTTGGTCTGCAGTTGCAGGCGGGCGGCCTCGGCCTCCAGCGCCTGGCGATCATGCCGGCGCTGGCCGAGCACGGTGGCGCTGTAGGCCACCTGCTGCTGAGCGGAGAGCACGAAGTTCTGGGTCGATTCGGCGAGCTTGCTGGCGTACACGCGATTGGCTTCCAGCGTGTTGCCGATCAACTGTTCGCGCTGCACGCGGTAGCTGGCATGCAGGGTGTTGGCCAGGGCGATGATCGCGCTGAGCAGGGCCAGGGCAAGGATCAACGTGCCGAGGTTGAGGCGGGCGGACAACGGGCGCATGCGGTTCACGGGCAGCAGGGTGCAGCACCAACCGGAACACGCGGATGGAACGGCAGCAGCGAAGCAGTCAGGAGCGCACGACACAGTGCCGAACCGGTGCGCGTGCCGCGCCCGCCTTTCGACGACCCCGCCCCCGGGCGGTCAACAACTCTTTGGGCGGCGATTATTGCGGATTACACCCCCACGTGGGTGAAGTGGGCACCGCGGTGGCGGCCTTCAGCGTTCCAGGCGCCTGCGCAGTACGCCGCGCAGGTGATCGGCGCCGGCCTGGTCCAGTGGTCCGAGCACCCCGCGTACGGCCTCGGGGATGTGCGCGGTGGTGTGTTCATCGGCCTGGAAGACGTAATGCTGGAACATCGCCTGCCAATGCGCGCGCTGCGCCGGCGGCAGATCGCGGATCGCCAGCAGCGAGAGCATCAATGCGTTCATCGGCGCATCCATCCACGCCGGCACCGGCCGCCACCAGTAATTGACCAGCACGTTGAACGCCTCCAGCCCTTCCATGTGGTGCCACCACAGCGATGGAATGAACACGGCATCGCCCGGCCCCAGCTCGGCCACCTGTGCGTGCGCCAGTGCCGCGCTGAAGCGTGGAAACCGCACCAGGTCCGGTGCGGCGAAATCGACCAGGCTGACCGCCTGCCCGGCCGGCGTGAAATCCAGTGGCCCGATATACAGATTGCCCACCTGCGATGGGGGGAACAGGGTGACGCGGCGGCGGCCGGCGGCCACGCAGGCCAGGTTGTCCGGCACGTCCTGGTGGGCGGCGATGCGCGAGCGGTTGCCGATCCAGATGCTGGCCAGCGGATCTTCCACCCCCAGTTCCAGCGCATTGGCCTGGCGGAAGCCGGGCAGGAAGCTGTCCAGCGTGGTCGATGCCACATAGATCGACGGCGGTGCCAGTGCCGACGCGTACTTGAGCAGGGTATCGAGCACGACCTTCAACGGGATCTGCTCGCGGCGGAAATTGAAGCCACTCATGTCCGCGTTGTAGAACACCCGTCCCCGGGCCTCCGGTGGCGCCGTGGTGGCAGTGACCGGCAGCGCGCCGTGATCGAACTGCTTGAGATGGTCAACCGCCGCCTGCGCGGACCGGGTCGCTGCGGCGACCAGCGGCCACCTGGCCACCAGCCCGCGGATCACCTTCGGCGTGGTCCAGCCGGGCAACTGCGCGTGCAGCTGCGCCGGATCCAGATCATGCAGTTCCTCGATCGGGCCGGGCATGGCGGACATCGGCATCCTGATGGCAGGGGCGGGTGGCGCCCACGGTAGCGCGCAGGTGAGGGAAGCGGAAGGCCGCGGGATGAGCGCGGCCTTCCGGTGCTGCAGCTCGGCAGTGCCGACTCAGAACTTGTAACGGACGCCGAACATGTATCGCGGGCCGGTCTGGGTGGCGTAGCGCAGCATGTTGGTGTGGCGCGAGTAGGTGCGCATGGTCTCGTCGGTCAGGTTGATCGCTTCCAGGCTCAGGGTCAGCTGCTCGCTGACCGCGTAGCTGATGTTGAGATCCAGCTGGCCGTAGGCTTCGGTGTAGTTCGGGTTGGGGCCCTGGCCGCCGATGCCGTTGAGGAACTTGTCGCGCCAGTTGTAGGCCGCACGCACCTGCCAGGCGTTCTTGTCGTAGAACAGCACCGCATTGGCAGAGTCGCTGAGGCCGATCATCGGATACTGATCGCCCAGGCTGAGGTTGTCGAAGGTCAGGCCGGACTTCACCTTGGTGTAGTTTGCCGCCACGCCAAAGCCGGACTGGCCGAACAGATGCTGCACGGCCACTTCCCAACCCTGGAGGTGGTCCGAACGCTGGTTGGCCGGCAGGGTGACGTCAAACCCGGCAATCGGATCACCCGGCTGGCCGACGATGCTGCCGGTCTGCTGACCTGCGGAATTGACGCCGGTGGAGGTCACGCCCGGGTCGCCGGCATGGTTGGTGAAGATGTAGTTGCGGATGCACACCGTATCGGTGGCCACGCAGCCCGATGCCAGTGCCTCGTTCCAGTAGGCGCCGCCCACCGGGGTGTGCAGGCTGCCTGCATCCTCCCGCGCGATCGTATTGCTGATGAAGTTCTTGATGTTCTTGCGGAAGAAGCCGACCGAGGCGTAGCTGGCCTCTCCGTAGTACCACTCCAGCGAGAGATCGAAGTTGTCCGAGAGCAACGGCTCCAGTGCCGGGTTGCCACGCGAGCCGGTGCCGCCCTGGGTGCGCACGATGTTGTCCAGACGCTGCCCGCTTTCGATCTGCGTCCAGCCCGGACGGCCGAGACTGCGGCTGTAGCTGCCGCGCAGCGCCACCGATTCGCTCAGGTCCAGCTTCAGGTCGAGATTGGGCAGGATGTAGTCGTACTTGCCCTTGCCACCCACGAAGGCGCCTTCGTCGGCGTAGGTGATGTTGAACTCGTTGAGCGAATTCCAGCTGATGGAGGTCGGGACGCGCACCAGCGCCTGCGATTCCACCTCGGTTTCTTCGTAGCGCACACCCGCGGCAATATGCAGCGGCATGTTCCAGTCAAAGGTAGTGCGGTATTGCAGGTAGGCGCTCTTGGACGTTTCCGTGGTGCGGATGTCCTCGGAGTATTCCGTCGGGGCGACATAGCAGGTGGGGCAGGCCGGCTCCACGCCATTGGCCACCTGGGCGGCACGATCGCGCAGGCGGTCGAAATCGAACACCAGGAACTGGCCCGTCAGGCGCGGATCGTTGTGGCCGGAGAACGCCTTGAAGTACTTGGCCATGTCATCGGCGTACCAGATGCTGTCATCGTAGTCCGCAGGCGTACCGACACCGCCCCAGCTGTCTCGCTGCATGATGGCCGCCGCCGAGCGGTTGTCCACCTTGGTATGGCCCACGCCGAAATCCAGCGCGGAGTAGTCCGCAAAGCGGAACACGCCCTTGGCCTGCAGCTGCTCCACTTCAGACTTGTTGTAGCTGTTCTGGAAGACCGAGCCTGTCACCAGGGCATCCGATGCCTGGATGCCGCCAGGAGGCAGTGCGATGTTGATGATGGGGAGGTCGCCGCTGTAATCGACCGTGGTCTTGCCACGCACGTAAGCGGCGACGCCCAGCACGCCCGCCGAGCCGTAGGGGCCATCGGGCTGCGATTCGGCACTGGCGCGGTTGTAGTCGAAGGTCATGTCCAGCGCGTCGTTGACCTCCCACTCGACGTTGAAGCCTACCGCTTCCATGTTGTTCTTGGTCGCCAGCTTCATGCCGCCCATGGCCACGTCGCCGTTGACCACGTCTTCGCTGTAGACGATCGGCGCGGCAACCGGGCCGTTGGTCCAGGTGCTGTCGCCGGGGCCGTAGTTGAACCACACCGACAGTTCGCTGCGCTGCTGCTGGACCTTGTTCTCGACATAGGTGTAGTCCAGCGTGGTGGTCACGTTGTCCAGCGGCTTCCACTGGAACGTGGCCTGCCCGTTGGTGCGCTGCCGCTGTACCGCATTGACGTTGTAGGCCGAGTTCTGCGGGCGGCCATAGATATCATCGGGGCCCGGGCGGTTGGTGATCCGGTCGGCATAGCCCGTGCCGGGTTGTGGCAATGCACGCCAGTCGGTGGTGTCGCTGCCACGAAGCGTCGCCCAGCCTTCGGCAACGGTCGCCTGGTTGAAGCCGGAATCGCGTTCCTGGTGGCTGGCACTGAGTGCAACGCCGAAGCGTCCGTCGGCGTAGGTCTGGCTGAAGATGCCCGACAGCTCACCGGTGATGTTGGACCCTTGCAGCGTGCGCGGCACGTTGTCGTTGGAGGTGTCGTGCACCGCCTTCAGGCCCAGGCTGACGACCGGCGCCGCCTCCAGTGGACGCAGCGTCTTGATGTTGATGGTGGCGCCGATGCCGCCGGTCGGATTGTCGGCGCGGGTGGTCTTGTAGACCTCGACGGCCGAAATCGATTCGGAGGCGATGTTCGCAAAGTCGAACGATCGCGAGCCGTTCAGGCCGGCACCGCCGTTGCCGAGGTTGGACGCCGGCATCTGCCGGCCGTTCAGGAGCACCAGGTTGTAGTCCGGGCCGATGCCGCGGACGGTCACCTTGGAGCCCTCGCCGCTGGAGGTGCGGTCGATCGACACGCCGCTGATGCGCTGCAGCGATTCGGCCAGGTTGGTATCCGGGAACTTGCCGATGTCCTCGGCAACGATGCCGTCGACCACGCCCTGGCTGTCGCGCTTGAGGTTCATCGACGAGGTGAGGCTGCCACGGATGCCGGTGACCTGCACCGCATCCAGCGTGGTGGGGTCGACGCCCTCGGGGGCTGTCGTGGAGGTTTCCCGGGCCGCGGGATCCTGCGCCCAGGCCGGGCCGGCCAGGACAGCGAGAAGTGCGGAGGTGAGCATCGCCTTGCGGGGTACGGCCTTGTACGTCTTCATGATGATCCCTCCCCAGGGAATTCGATCGTGGCGGTTCTGCGTTGTGTCGGCGCGGGTTCCAGTGCGCACGGCCCGGATTGGAGCCATGGTTGACAGCGTTGTCAACAAACGACGTCCCCGCTGCGCTTTGCCTGGCCATCGTCACGCGTTCCACGTTGCCTGCACATCGGGCACCTGCGCGGCGGAAGCACTGCAACGCAGGCGTTGTGGCCCGATTTCACCGGGACGTCGGCCGCCGGAAGGAGGATGCACACGCGTTGTGCAGTGCAGAACGAAACTGCGCGAAGTGATTCGCGTGCACGCACCGCAGCATCGCGGGCCACGGGCAGCGGATGGCTGACAGCGCTGGACAATCCCGGTCCAAGCAGGTTCCATGTCTGGCCGCCGACTGGCCGGCTCTCCCAATCTGGAAGGACATGCAATGGACACTCCTGCTGCCGTCCGCGGACAACATGTGCAAAGCAATGGCGTTGCACTGGCCGTGGTCACCGCCATCTTTTTCATGTGGGGTTTCCTCACCTGCCTCAACGACATCCTGATTCCGCACCTGAAGGCGGCGTTCGCGCTCACCTGGGTGCAGGCGATGCTGGTCCAGTTCACCTTCTTCGGCGCGTACTTCCTGATGTCCCTGCCCGCCGGGCGCCTGGTCGCGGCAGTGGGCTACAAGCGCGGCATCGTTGCCGGCCTGGCCATCGCCGGTGTAGGCGCGCTGTTGTTCTGGCCGGCAGCACAGGCGCATGTGTATGGCCTGTTCCTCGGCGCGCTGTTCGTGCTGGCCACCGGCATCACCGTGCTGCAGGTCGCTGCCAATCCCTATGTTGCGCTGCTCGGTCCGGAGCAGACCAGTTCCAGCCGGCTGACCCTGGCGCAGTCGATGAACGCGTTGGGCACCACGATCGCGCCGTTGTTCGGCGGCCTGCTGATTCTCTCGGCCGCGCCGCGCACCGCCGATGAACTGGCCCTGCTGCCGCAGGCCGAGGCACTGGCTTACCGCGCCGCCGAAGCGCAATCGGTGCAGCTGCCGTACTTCGGCCTGGCCGTCGCGCTGTTCGTGCTGGCGGTGGCGATCTGGATGTTCCGCCTGCCGGCCATTCCCGGCGTGGAAGGCGCGGCCGCCACCGGCAGTGGCCGCCTGCGCGATGCGCTGCGCCACCGCCACCTGCGCTATGGCGTGCTGGCCATCTTCTTCTACGTGGGCGCGGAGGTATCGATCGGCAGCGTGCTGGTCAATTTCCTTTCGATGCCCGGTATCGGTGAGGGGCTGACCGAGCAGGAAGCCACGCGCTACGTGTCGCTGTATTGGGGGGGGGCGCTGGTCGGCCGTCTGCTGGGTGCGGCATTGCTGACCCGGCTGGACCCGCGCCGCATGCTGGGGGTCTTCGCGTTGATCGTGATCGCCCTGCTGACAGTGACGATGCTCGGCAGCGGCAACCTGGCCAAGTGGAGCGTGGTCAGCATCGGCCTGTTCAACTCGATCATGTTCCCGACCATCTTCGCGCTGGCCATCGCCCGCCTGGGCACGTTGACCGGGCAGGCCTCCAGCCTGCTGGTGATGGCGATCGTGGGCGGCGCGGTGATCCCGCTGGCGATGGGCTGGCTGGCCGACCATCACGGGCTGCAGGTGTCCTTCCTGCTGCCGATGCTGTGCTACCTGTTCATTGCCTTCTACGCCTGGCGCGGTTCACGCCACAGCCACTGAGGCAGGCGCTCAGCGGCGACGCGGGGGGTGCGTGGATTCGCGCACCAGCACCGCATGGTCGACGGTGACCATGACCCCGGCCTCCGGGGAGCGGATGCGGTCGATCAACTGCTCGGTGGCCAGCCTGCCCATGGAGGCGGTCGGCTGGCGCACGGTGGTCAGCGCCGGGTAGATGTGCCCGGCGATCGGCGTGTCATCGAAGCCGCAGACCGACAGGTCGCGGGGAATGCGCAGGCCGCGCTGCCCGGCGACGCGGAACACCGCGGCGGCCATGTCATCGTTGGCGGCGAAGATCGCGCTCGGTGGCTCCGGCAGGTCCAGCAGTGCATTGGCCGCCTCGATGCCGGATTCGAACGAGAACTGCCCGTTGACCACCAGCGCCGGATCGTAGGCGATGCCGTACTGGCGCAACGCCTGGCGGTAGCCGGCTAGGCGCCACTGGCAGGCGCCGTGCGCGCGCGGGCCCTTGATATGGCCGATGCGGCGATGCCCCTGCGCGACCAGGTGACCGATCAGTTCGACCACTGCGGTGGTCTCATCCATGCGCACGCCGATGCAGCCGTCCGGATGCCGCGGTGCGATGGACGCATACGGAATCTCATGCTCTTCCAGGTAGGCCAGCACCACCGCGTCATCGGTCAGCGGCGGGATCAGCACCACCCCGTCCGGGCGCGAATTCTCGAACAGCGCGGCCAGGTCGGGCAGGGTGCGGCGCGCCGTGCCGACCGGGCCCAGGATCAGGTTGTAGTGGTGCGCATGGCACGCCTCCAGCATCCCGTTCTGGATTTCCATCAGGTAGTTGCGCGAGGGATTGTTGTAGACCAGCGCCAGTGCATACGAGCGCTGCCCGGCCAGGCTGCGCGCGGAGAGGTTGGGCTTGTAGCCCAGGCGCGTCACGGCGGCCAGCACCCGCTCGCGGGTTTCCGCGCGTACGTTGGGCTCGTTGTTGAGCACGCGGGAGACCGTCTTGATCGATACACCCGCAACGGCGGCGACATCCTCGATACGACTACGCATGGTGCGGGGGTTCCTCTCGGAGGGGCGGGCGGCCAGGTGCCGATGGTAGTGCGCGTGTGTCACATCGATGTTGCCGATGCAGGCGGATGTTGCCATGCCGGCGACGTGCGTGGCGGGTTCGGGTTTTCCATGTCGCGATGCAGCAGTTCAAGCACGGCCTGGACATCATCTCCGGTGGTGATCCCCGCTGCAGCGGGACGCCGGTCGCAAGCGCGGCCGCGGGCGGTTGACAGCGTTGCCATGGGCTTATATGACAGCGCTGTCAGAGCGGGGCGCTGACCGCCGCCCGGCTGCAGTCCCGCCCGTTCCGTTCGCGCGTATTTCATCAGAGGAAGATGTCCAGTGACCAGCTCCAACAAGACGATTCTCGCTACCTGCCTGCTGGCTGCGCTGGCCTCGACGGCCGGTGCCGCACCGGCCACCGGTGAACGCCTGAAGGACTGGCCCCATGTGACCAGCGCGATCGGGCCGGATGCTGCGCTGGAGGCGCGGGTGCAGCAGATCGTGGCGCAGATGACGCTGGCGCAGAAGGTGGGCCAGATGACCCAGCCCGAGATCAAGATGATCACGCCCGACCAGGTCCGCCAGTACTACATCGGCTCGGTCCTCAATGGCGGCGGCTCCTGGCCGGGCATGGACAAGCACGCCACGGTCGCGCAGTGGCTGCAGTTGGCCGATGCGTATCGGGCGGCCTCGCTGGCTACCGATGCGCGCACGCCGATCCCGGTGATCTGGGGCACCGATGCGGTGCACGGCCACAACAACGTCTACGGTGCCACGCTGTTCCCGCACAACATCGGGCTGGGCGCGGCCGGCGACGCCGCGCTGATCGAGCGGATCGGCCGGGCCACCGCACACGCGGTGCGCGCCACCGGCATCGACTGGGTGTTCGCGCCGACGCTGGCAGTGGCGCACGATCCACGTTGGGGGCGCACCTACGAAAGCTATTCCTCCGACCCGCACGTGGTACGCGAATTCGCCCAGGCCTACGTCAGGGGTGCGCAGGGGCGCTTCGGCGACGACGGCAATGTCGTTGCCACCGCCAAGCACTACATCGGCGATGGCGCGACCGACAGCGGCCGCGACCAGGGCGAAGCGCTGGTCGACAAGGCCACCATGATCAACGTGCACGGGCAGGGCTACTACGGTGCGCTTGGCGAAGGCGTGCAGACGGTGATGGCCTCGTTCAACAGCTGGAACGACCGCAGCGGTGGCGTCGACTACGGCAAGATGCACGGCAACAAAGCGCTGCTGACCGGCGCGCTGAAGGAGAAGATGGGCTTCGACGGTTTCGTCGTCTCCGACTGGAACGGCATCGCCCAGGTGCCGGGCTGCCGCAACGACAGCTGTGCGCAGGCGATCAACGCCGGCATCGACATGGTGATGGTGCCCGACGACTGGAAGGCCTTCATCGCCAACACCATCGCCCAGGTGGAGAGCGGGGAGATCCCGATGGCGCGCATCGATGATGCGGTCACCCGCATCCTGCGCGTGAAGCTGCGCGCGGGCCTGTTCGATCACAAGCCGTCCGACAGCCGTCATGCCGGTGACGTCGCCGCCGTGCAGCACCGTGAGCTGGCGCGCCAGGCCGTGCGCGAGTCGCTGGTGCTGCTCAAGAACGAGGCCAAGGTGTTGCCACTGCGCCGCGATGCGCGGGTGATGGTGGTCGGCAAGAGTGCCGACAACCTGTCCGATCAGTCCGGTGGCTGGTCGCTGACCTGGCAGGGCACCGAGAACCGCAATGCCGATTTCCCCACTGGCGATTCGGTGCTGGGGGCGCTGCGTGCCGAACTTGGCGCACAGAAGGTTGCCTACAGCGCCGATGCGACGGCGCTGGATCCCGCGCAGTTCGACGTCGTGGTGGCCGTGATCGGCGAGACGCCATATGCCGAAACCAACGGCGACATCCTCGCGTCCGATCCGGTCAGCCACAGCCGTGCCTATCCGCAGGATCTGGCCGTGCTGCGCGCGGCCCAGGCCAGTGGCAAGCCGGTGGTGACCGTGTACTTCTCCGGGCGCCCGATGTACACCAACGACCTGCTCAACCACTCCCAGGCCTTCGTGGCGGCGTGGCTGCCGGGTACCGAAGGCAAGGGCATCACCGACGTGCTGGTGGCTGGCAAGGACGGCAAGCCCGCGCATGATTTCCGCGGGCGCCTGAGCTTCCCGTGGCCGGGCGTGCCGTGCCCGGCGCCGATCGACCGTCCGGATCCGAAGCAGCCGCCGCTGTTCGCGCTTGGCCATGGCCTGAGTTACCGCACCCCGGGCAAGGTCGACCGCCTGCCCGAAGCCAACCCGGACAACTGCGGCGAGGTCACCACGCTGCCGATCTTCAACCGGGCCGACACGCCGCCGTTCGCGCTGCATGTGGCGGCCGCTGGTGCCACCCAGCCGCTGGGCAACGACCTCAACGCCACGTTGCGCTGGCCGGCCGCCGCGCCGGTAGTGCAGGTACGCACCGTGCAGATCAATACCCAGCAGGATGCCAAGGAAGTGACCTGGCTGGCGCCGGCGCAGTTGATCGCACGCAGTTCCTCGCGGCGCAACCTGGGTGCGCTGGCCCGCAATCACGGCGCGCTGCAGTTCGACGTGCAGCTGGTGCAGCGCCCGGTGTCCCCGGTGAAGGTGAGCATGCAGTGCGGTACCGGCTGCGAGGGCGGCGTGGATATCGCGCCGGTCCTGGCCACCCTTTCGCCGGGGCAGAAGCAGACCGTGACCGTGCCGCTGGCGTGCTTTGCCAAGCAGGGCGTGGACCTGGGTGCGGTGGAAGCACCGTTCGTGGTGAGCGCCGACACGCCCTTCGCGGCGGCGTTCACCCAGGTGCGCGTATCGGTGGATGCAGACAACGCGGCGGGCGGGGTGCGCTGCCCGTAGCGCCGGGCTCTGCCCGGACATCCCCCTCAACGAAAAAGGCCCCGCGATGCGGGGCCTTTCTCTGTCCGGAAGATGCGCCTATCAGCGCTTCATCGAACCGAAGAACTCGTCGTTGGACTTGGTGTTCTTCATCTTGTCGAGCAGGAACTCCATCGCGGCCATTTCATCCATCGGATGCAGCAGCTTGCGCAGGATCCAGATCTTCTGCAGCAGTTCCGGTTCGATCAGCAGGTCTTCGCGGCGGGTGCCCGAGCGGTTGATGTCGATCGCCGGGAACACGCGCTTTTCAGAGATGCGGCGGCTCAGGTGCACTTCGCTGTTGCCGGTGCCCTTGAACTCTTCGTAGATCACCTCGTCCATCTTGCTGCCGGTATCGACCAGCGCGGTGGCGATGATGGTCAGGCTGCCGCCTTCCTCCACGTTGCGCGCGGCGCCGAAGAAGCGCTTCGGACGGTGCAGGGCGTTGGCGTCCACACCACCGGTGAGCACCTTGCCGGAGCTGGGCACCACGTTGTTGTAGGCACGCGCCAGGCGGGTGATCGAGTCGAGCAGGATCACCACGTCCTTCTTGTGCTCGACCAGGCGCTTGGCCCGCTCGATCACCATTTCGGCGACCTGCACGTGGCGGGCGGCCGGCTCGTCGAAGGTGGAGCTGATGACTTCGCCGCGCACGGTGCGCTGCATTTCCGTCACTTCTTCCGGGCGCTCATCGATCAGCAGCACGATCAGGTGCACGTCCGGATGATTGGTGGTGATCGCCGTGGCCACCTGCTGCATCATCATCGTCTTGCCGGCCTTGGGCTGGGAGACGATCAGCGAGCGCTGACCCTTGCCCTGCGGTGCCATCAGATCGAGGATGCGGCCGGTGATGTCTTCGGACGAACCGTTGCCGCGTTCCAGGGTGAAGCGCTTGCGCGGGAACAGCGGGGTGAGGTTCTCGAACAGCACCTTGTTCTTGGACGCTTCCAGCGGCTCACCGTTGATGGTGTCCACGATCGACAGCGCGAAGTAGCGTTCGCCGTCCTTCGGGAAGCGGATGCGGCCGGACAGGTGGTCGCCGGTGCGCAGGTTGAAGCGGCGGATCTGGCTGGGCGAAATGTAGGTATCGTCCGGGCCGGCCAGGTAGCTGGCTTCGGCCGCACGCAGGAAGCCGAAGCCGTCGGGCAGGATTTCCAGCACGCCGTCGGCGGCGACGCCGTCGCCATGACGGGTCAGCACCTTGAGCAGGGCGAAGATCACGTCCTGCTTGCGGGCACGGGCCACGCCTTCGGAGATCTGCAGCTGCTCGGCGATTTCCAGCAGCTTCTGCGCCGGCATGCGCTTGAGGTCGCTCAGCGAATAGACCGGGAAGCCTTCGGGCACGTTGGCCTGCTGGCTGCGCACGAACGGCTGCTGTTCGCCGTTGTCCTGCGGCATACCGTCATCGTTGTAGCGATCGCCACCGCGGTTGCGGTCACGGCGATTGCGGAAACGGTCGCGGCGGTTGCCTTGGCCCTGGCCTTGGCCCTGGTTCTGGCCCTGACCCTGACCCTGACCCTGACCCTGCTGGTACGGGTTCTGCCCGCCCTGCTGGTTCTGGTTCTGGTTTTGGTTTTGGTTCTGGTGCCGGCCATTCTGGTTGCGCTGGCCACCGTCGCCGGTGTCCTGCTGACCACCGCCCTGGGAGGGCGATGCGTCGCCACCGGCAGGAGCTGCCGGCGCCGATGCCTGCGGGGCTGCCGAAGGAGCAGCAGCCGGCGCCGGCGCGTCAGACGCGGCAGCCAGAGGCAGAGCGGGTTGTGAGGGGGGGGAACCTGCCTCGGCAGCGGTGTTGGCGGCGGCCTTGGCGACGCGCGGCTTGCGCACGCGCTTCTCGGCGGGCGCGTCGGCGCTCCCGGGTTCGGAAGTAGTGATATCGGACAAGTGCTGGATTCCTCGCTAGAAGGTGCGAGCGCCCGGCAGGGCGGCGAACGTTGGGAAAGGATCTGGAAGGAAACTGCGTCCAGAAGATGCGGCGCGCGAATGCGGCCGGATATGCCGACACTAACACCGGCTCGCGGCAGCGCGCAAGCCGGGTGGGGCAGGGTCATTCATGCGGGCGATGGGCCCGCGTGGCAGCCGGACGGGGCCGGCTGCCTGCAGCGATCAGGCCAGGGCCTTGTCGAGCATGCCGGCCAGCTGGGCCTTGCCGACGGCACCGATCTGCTGGGCCTGGACTTCGCCGTCCTTGAACACCAGCAGCATCGGGATCGAGCGCACGTGGTACTTGGCGGCCAGGGCACGGTTCTGGTCCACGTTGACCTTGGCGATCTTGGCGCGGCCGTTGTAGGCGTCGGCCAGTTCGTCCAGGGCCGGGGCGATCATCTTGCAGGGACCACACCATTCGGCCCAGAAATCGACCAGCACCGGTTCCTTGGAATTCAGCACTGCGCTATCAAAGTCGGCGTCGCCGACATGTACAACCTTGTCGCTCATCTTGGTTTCTCGTCTGGTAATGCACCCGGCAGGGCCGGAGGAAGTTGAATTTGGGCAACGCCAACCGGGCGTCACCCTCGTCTGGTGCCTCGTGGCCGCGGGCGGCCAGCGGTGCGTTCGGCGGATGCCTGGACGCTCACGGGGCGCAGTGTACCGCTATCGCCGTGACCGGACAGACGCTGGTTGGAAAGAAGCGTCCCGTGATCGCCCACCTGCGTTATCGCGACGATCCTGGTTGATATGCGGGAGCCGGCACGACGCTTCCAGCCCTTCCCGCCACCCCGTTCAACCGGCGGCAGGGCCGGTGAATGCGAGGTGGAGAGCCTTCCAGGGCCTGAAACCTGCCGCAAAAAGCACGCCGGGCGGGCATTCTCATGGCGCTGCGCGACGGGTGATCCCGGTTTGACGCCGACATTGCGCTAAACTGGGGCATTGTGCGGCGCCCTGGACCTGGAGTCCGGCCCTGCCAATCCCGGCGCAGGGGCCGTTTGCGACGGTGCCCCCCAAGATTGCAAGCCACCCCGCACCTCTGCCGGGATGGCCTTACCAAGACGGACTCATGAGCGACAAACCGCTGACCGATTTGACCTTCTCCTCCTTCGAGCTGCATCCGGCCCTGCAGGCCGGCCTTGAAGGAGCCGGATTCACCCGTTGCACGCCCATCCAGGCGCTGACCCTGCCGGTCGCGCTGCCCGGCGGCGACGTCGCCGGCCAGGCCCAGACCGGCACCGGCAAAACCCTGGCCTTCCTGGTCGCCGTGGTGAACCGCCTGCTGACCCGCCCGGCGCTGGCCGACCGCAAGCCGGAAGACCCGCGCGCGCTGATCCTGGCGCCGACCCGCGAGCTGGCCATCCAGATCCACAAGGACGCCGTGAAGTTCGGCTCCGACCTCGGCCTGCGCTTCGCGCTGGTCTACGGTGGCGTGGATTACGACAAGCAGCGCGAGATCCTGCAGCAGGGCGTGGACGTGATCATCGCCACCCCCGGCCGCCTGATCGACTACGTCAAGCAGCACAAGGTGGTCTCGCTGCATGCCTGCGAGATCTGCGTGCTCGACGAAGCCGACCGCATGTTCGACCTGGGCTTCATCAAGGACATCCGCTTCCTGCTGCGCCGCATGCCCGAGCGCACCACGCGCCAGACGCTGCTGTTCAGCGCCACGCTCAGCCACCGCGTGCTGGAGCTGGCCTATGAGCACATGAACGAGCCGCAGAAGCTGGTGGTGGAGAGCGAATCGATCACCGCCGCCCGCGTGCGCCAGCGCATCTACTTCCCGGCCGACGAAGAGAAGATCCCGCTGCTGCTGGGCCTGCTCTCGCGCAGCGAAGGCGCCCGCACCATGGTGTTCGTCAATACCAAGGTGTTCGTCGAGCGCGTCGCGCGTTCGCTGGAGAAGGCCGGCTACCGCGTCGGCGTGCTGTCCGGCGATGTGCCGCAGAAGAAGCGCGAAAGCCTGCTCAACCGCTTCCAGAAGGGCCAGCTGGAAATCCTGGTGGCCACCGATGTGGCCGCCCGCGGCCTGCACATCGACGGCATCAAGTACGTCTACAACTACGACCTGCCGTTCGATGCGGAAGACTACGTGCACCGCATCGGCCGCACCGCGCGGCTGGGCGAAGAGGGTGATGCGATCAGCTTCGCCTGCGAGCGCTACGCGATGGGCCTGCCGGATATCGAGGCCTACATCGACCAGAAGATTCCGGTCGAGCCGGTCACCAGCGAGATCCTGACCCCGATCCCGCGCGCGCCGCGTGCACCGTCGCCCGAAGGCGAGGGTGATGCCGAGGGCGACGAGAACGAGAGCGTCGGCCAGATCTTCCGTGAAGCGCGCGAAGCGCGTGCGGCGGAAGAGCAGCGTCGTGGCGGTGGCAGCAGCCGCGGCGGCAAGCCGTCCGGTGGCCGCGGCGAGCGCCGCGCCCCGGGTGAGCGCAGTGCCGATGGCAAGCCGCGCCGTGAGCGCAAGCCGCGCGTGGAAGGCGAGCAGCCGGTGGCTGCCGCCGCCGATGCCGTGGCCAAGCCGCAGCTCGCACCGACCGCCGCCCCGTCCGCCGAGGGCAGCCCCGCCGTGGAAGGCGAGCGCGCCCCGCGCAAGCGTCGTCGTCGCCGCCACGGCCGTCCGGTCGAAGGTGCCGAAGGCGCGGCAGCCACCGGCCCGGTGACCCCGGTGCAGGTGACCGCCAAGCCGATGCGCGGCACGCCGGCCGCCGATCCGGGCGCCTCGTTCCTGACCCGCCTGGGCCGCAAGATCCGCCGGATGCTCTCCGGTTCGTAAGACCTGACGGCTGAGGTAGTGCCGGCCGCTGGCCGGCGCTACCGATCAGCCCCCCCATCAGGTTGCCGTTACCTACGCGCCACGCTCGTCCTGCATAATCAGGGGATGAGCGTCCTGCGTTTTGACAATGTCAGCAAACAATATGCCGGCGGCCACCAGGCACTGGTGGACGTCAGCTTCGATGTCGCCCCCGGGGAGATGCTGTTCGTTACCGGTCATTCCGGTGCGGGCAAGAGCACCCTGCTCAAGTTGATCCATCTCGACGAGCGGCCCAGCCGCGGCGCGGTGATCTTCGATGAGCGCAACCTGCTGAAGGTGCGCGGCGGCAGTATTCCGCGGCATCGGCGCGAGGTCGGTGCGGTCTACCAGGACCACCGCCTGCTGATGGACCGCAGCATCGCCGAGAATGTCGCCCTGCCGCTGATCCTGCGTGGCACCCGTCGCAACGAGATCGGCAAGCGCGTGCGCTCGGTGCTCGAACGGATGGGCCTGGGTCATCGCGAAAAAGCGCTGCCCTCGCAGTTGTCGGCCGGCGAGCAGCAGCGCGTCGGCATCGCCCGTGCGATTGTCGGCGAGCCCAAGCTGCTGGTCGCCGATGAACCAACCGGCAATCTCGATCCGACCCTGGCGGCAGAAATCATGGCGTTGTTCGCCGAACTACCCGACCGCGGCACCAGCGTGCTGGTGGTCAGCCACGATCTGGCCCTGCTGCGGCGCATGCGCAAGCGCGTGCTGATCCTGGACCACGGCCGCCTGGTCGATGACATCTCGCCGCAGGACCTGGCCGAATGAATACTCCGGTGACCAAGGAAACCGCCGCGCCGTCGCGCCTGGGCGTGTGGCTGCACCATCATGGCCACAGCGTGGTCTTCAGCCTCGGCCGCGCCTGGCGCAAGCCGTGGGCGACCCTGCTCACGGTGATGGTCATGGCGCTGGCGCTGGCCCTGCCGCTGGGCCTGTCGATCGCGCTGGACAACCTCAAGCACTTCGCCGGCAGCGTGCAGCAGTCGCGCGACATCAATCTGTTCCTCAAGACCGATGCCGGGGCCGATGCGGCCGGCCAGGTCGCCGAGACTTTGCGCGCCCGCGCCGACGTGGCCAAGGTGACCGTGCAGACGCCGGAGCAGGGGCTGCAGGAGCTGCGCGAAAGTGCCGGGCTCGGCGAAGCGATCGATGCGCTGCACGACAACCCGCTGCCGACGCTGCTGATCGTGACGCCGGGCGAGGGCGCCGATGACGCGCGCCTGGCGCAGTCGCTGGAAGCCCTGCCGCAGGCCGACCTGGTGCAGCACGATGCACTGTGGCGCAAGCGGCTGGATGGCTGGCTGGGCTTCGGCACGCGCCTGGTGCAGGTGTTGTCGGTGCTGCTCGGCCTCGGTGCCGCGCTGGTGGTCGGCAACACGGTGCGCCTGGATATCCAGGCCCGCCGCGATGAGATCGGCGTGCTGCAGCTGCTCGGTGCCAGCGATGGCTTCATCCGTCGCCCGTTCCTGTACCTGGGCGCGTGGTACGGCCTGGGCGCCGGCGCGGTGGCGCTGGCCCTGATCGGTGCCGCCGGGCTGGCGCTGCGCCCGCCGCTGGCCGCGCTCTCGCATAGTTATGGCAGCCCGTTCGTGCTGCATGGTCTGGACCTGCTGCATTCTTCGTTCGTGCTGCTCGGCACCGTGGTGCTGGGCTGGCTGGGCGCCTGGCTGGTGACGGGACATTTCCTGCGCCAGACCCGTCCCACCGAAACCTGAGCCCCGCATGCGTCCGCAAGCCCTCAAGCACCTCGTCGACGACGCACCGCGCGTGATGGTCGTCGATGGCTCCCGGCTGGTCCGCAAGTTGATCGCCGATGTGCTGCAACGCGAACTGCCGGCGGTGGAGGTGGTGGGCTGTGCGAGCATCGCCGAGGCGCGGGCGGCGCTGGATGCCGGCCCGGTCAGCCTGGTCACCACCTCGCTCACGCTGAGCGATGGCGACGGGCTCGACCTGGCGCGCATCGTGCGCGACGCCGCGGGGCAGGCCTACGTACCGGTGATCGTGGTCTCCGGCGATGCGCAGCAGCATCTGGAGCAGCGTCGCTTCACCGAGTACGTCACCGACTATTTCGACAAGGCGCTCGGTCACGAAGCGCTGGCCACCTTCATCCGCGGCTATGTGCAGCCGGAGACGATTCCCGGTGCGACGATCCTGTACGTTGAAGACAGCCGCGTCGTCGCCGAGGCGACCAAGCGCATGCTCGAACGGCAGGGCCTGAACGTGCTGCACGTGCTGACCGCCGAAGATGCGTTCGCGCTGCTCACCGCCGAGTCGCTTGGCCGCAGCAGCCATCGCATCGACCTGGTGCTGACCGATGTCACGCTCAAGGGCGAGCTCAGTGGTCGCGACGTGGTGCAGCGCGTCCGCGTGGATTTCGGCTACGGCAAACGCCGCCTGCCGGTGCTGGTGATGACCGGCGACGGCAACCCGCACAATCAATCCGGTCTGCTCCAGGCCGGTGCCAACGATCTGGTGCAGAAGCCGATCGAAGAGCGGCTGCTCATCACCAAGGTGCTGTTCCAGCTGCGTCTGTCCCGCCTCAACGACAAGCCTGCAGTGCGATGAATGACGATGTAGTACCCAGCATCCAGCTCGAACCGAGCTGGAAGACGCGTATCGGTGATTACCTGCTGCGGCCGGACATGCGGGAGTTGTCCGCTTTTCTGCGCCAGCGCAAAGCGGCCGGAGCCCAGGTGTTCCCACCGGGCCCGCAGATCTTTGCCGCCTTCGATGCCACGCCCTTCGACCAGGTCAAGGTGGTCATCCTCGGCCAGGATCCGTATCACGGGTACGGCCAGGCGCACGGCCTGAGCTTCTCGGTGATGCCGGGCGTGCCGGTACCGCCGTCGCTGCTCAACATCTACAAAGAGATCGAGGCCGATCTGGGCATCCCGCGCCCGGACCACGGCTGCCTGCTGCCGTGGGCGCACCGCGGGGTGCTGCTGCTCAATGCGGTGCTGACGGTGGAGGCGGGCAACGCCGGCTCTCACCAGCGGCGTGGCTGGGAGGGCTTCACCGACCATGTGGTGGATACGCTCAACCGCGAGCGCGAGGGCCTGGTGTTCCTGTTGTGGGGCAGCTACGCCCAGCAGAAGGGCAAGGTCATCGATACCGGCCGGCACCGCGTGCTCAAGGCACCGCACCCTTCGCCGCTGTCGGCGCATCGCGGCTTCCTGGGCTGCCGCCATTTTTCGATGGCCAATGAGTACCTGCAGCGCCGCGGCAACGCGCGCATCGACTGGTCGCTGCCGCCGCGTGCCGCGCTGGAACTGCCGGCCTGAGCGCCCGGCCGTGGCCTACACGGCCAGCATCTCGATGATCGACTGCGCCACCTGCCGCTTGCGCGGTGGCAGCCGCCGCAGCAGCGACAGGATGTTGCCCTCCAGGTCATCGCGCACGTAGTCCTGTGCGGGCGCGGTCAACATCAGTTCCTCCCCGCTGGCCTTGCACACGCCGCGACCGGTGGCCAACCACTCGAATCGCACCCGCGTACTGACGGCGATGTGCACCAGGTGCGACACACTCGGATGCGTTCCTCCGCGGCGCTCCCATTGCGCGACGGCACTGCGCTTGACCCCGGTTTCCACTGCCAACTGCGTCTGTGACATCCCTGCGCTGGTGCGTGCTGCGCGAATTCGATCCGACATCGCCAACATGGCCTTCCCCTTTCTCGTTCCTTGAACAGTGGATGGTTATCGATACTTACCGGGCAGCGATTCTTTTTTCGGTCTGTACAGAACTGCTTGCCGCCCTTGCCGTTGCAATCGCTCCGCCGATGAATCCACGAGCGACAGTGAAACTTCCCCCTGCACGCGACACGGCCGGTTTGACGGTTTACCTGCGTGCACGTAGTTAATCCCTCAAGCCGGCCATGACGCGCCGGGACATCCAAAACATCGGAAGCAGGCCGATGCCCTGTCGATCATGGTCGGTATCCACCGGCCCGTGAAAGACCGCTTCGGCCAGGACGCAGGGGATGGCCGATGGATAAAGTTTCTGTTGTGAAGTTGGCGTTACGGCGATTCAGTTTGAGAGCGATTTCGCTGTTATTTGTGATGCTGTTCGCATTAAGTGCCGGTATTTCATCGGCCGCCGCGCAATCGGCCTGCACGGCTGGCGCCTGCGTGAGTGCAGGCCCGCGCCTGGCCTCGATCGATTCCACCCAGAGCCCGGTGCTCAATCTGCTGTTCGGTGCGTTGCTGCCGGGCACTGCGGTCAATCTCAGCGTGGCCGACTGGAACAACCTGGCCGGGGCGAACATCAATCTCAACGCGTTGCTGACCCAGCTCAACGGCGGCGTGGTGGTCAGTGATCCCAGCCAGGTGCTCAACGCCAGCATCACCCTCGGCCAGTTGCGTGCGGCGATGGTGCAGGTCCTGCAGGCGGACGGGCAGACCGCGGCCGCCAATGTCCTCAATGCGTTGCCGCTCGGCGCGGCGGGCGTAGGCGGCAGCATCCGCCTGGCCGACATCCTGCAGATCGCGCTGCCCACCGGCTCGCTGGCGACCGTGCGCCTGAACGTGCTGGACCTGCTTACCGGCGGTGTGCAGCTTTACAACTTCCGCAACGTACTCACCACGCCCACGCCGATCACGGTCAACACCGCGGCACTTGGCCTCAACGGCGTGGCCAACGTGCGCCTGTGGCTGCAGGTGGTCGAGCCGCCGGTGTACACCTGCGGCGCGGCCGGCGCGGCGTTCCACAGCGCGGCGATCCGCATCAAGCTCGATCTGGACCTGGTGCAGGGTTTGAACACGGGCACGCTCTCGGCGGCGCTCAGTGGCCTGAACCTGCTGGGCGTCACCCTCTCCAACACCAGCATCACCGCCGATGTCCTGCATCTGCAGGTCTACGCCGATGTCGCACGCGCCGAAGGAGCGATCTCGGCGATCAACCTGGTCGGCAACGCGGTCACGCTGCAGGCGCGTCCGGGGCTGGTGAACCTGTATGTCGGCCAGATCAGCGATGCGACCTTCTTCAACCGCACGACGGTGCTCACCGATACCGCGCTGAGCGCGGCGACGCTGACCTCGCTCAGCGTGCGGGTGCGGGTGTCGGCCAATGTGCTCGGACTGCTCACGCCGATCGCCGACATCACCATCCCGCTGACGGTCAGCATCCGCAGTTTCGCCACTGCCACGCCCGGCCTGCAGAGTGCGAGCTTCACCGGTCCGTATCCACAGACCCGCACGCTGAGCGCCGGCACGGTCAGTGCGGCGACGATGGTCTCGACCCTGGTCAACTCGCTCAGCATCCAGGTGACCAGTGGCAACCCCACGGTCACGCTGCTGGGCGGCATCGCACTGCCGCTGCCGGTGGCGGACCTGGTCAACGGCATCGTCAACACGTTGCTGACGCCGATCCGCACCCAGGTCAACGCTGTGGTCACGCCGGTGCTGACCGCATTGCTGGGCGGGCTGGTGGACAACCTGCTGGCCCTGCTCGGCATCCGCATCGGACAGGCGGTCTTCACCGTCGAAGGCATCACCCAGGCCTGCGCGGCGACACTGCAGCTGGTCAAGGACCTGCAGCCCACCAGCGATACCGGGCGCTTCAATCTGTCCATCACCTACAACGGCAGCACGGTCGGCTCGGCCAGCAATGTCGGCAACAACGGCGCGACGGCCACGGTGATCACGGTGCCCGGCGGCAGCTACGCGCTGGCCGAAGCGGCCGCGGCCGGTACCACGCTCAGCCGCTATGCCAGCACCTGGCAGTGCACCGACCAGAACAACACCGTGGTCTCTTCCGGCAGCGGCGGCAGCTTCACCCTGCAGGCGCCGGCGATGACGGCCACGGCCGTGACGCTGGTGTGCCGGATCACCAATCGAACGCGCCAAGCGGATCTGTCGATCACCAAAACCGACGGCAGCGGCACCTACACCCCGGGCGGCACCGCGACCTACACGCTGCTGGTCCGCAACGACGGCCCGGATGCCGTCACCAATGCCGTGGTCACCGACAGCCTGCCGAGCGGCACCACGCTGCGCGGCGCATGGACCTGCAGTGCCACCAGCGGCAGTACCTGCGCGGCGGCCAGCGGCGGCGCGGTGGGCGGCAATGCGGTGAATGCCGGCGTGAATCTGATCAACGGCGGGCAGGCCACGATCAGCGTCCCGGTCAGTTTCAGCAACAACCCGGGCGCGTATTAGCGGCCGGTGCAGTGCAGTGCAGTGCGTGCAGGGGACGCCCCCTGCGGATGAATGACAGGACCACCGATGCCGCGTGCCTGCAACAGGCCAGGGCAAGCTTTCGAGGATGAACGCATGGCAGCAACGGGCAGGCAGCGCAGGGCAGGCAGGGCTTCGGCCGGCATCGCGCAGGCCATGGCCGTGCTGGCATTGCTGCTGCCACCGCCGCTGCTGGCACAGAGCTACCCGAACCCGCTCAACAACACCGCCACCGTCACCGCGCCCACCGACGTGGCCGACCCCACGCCCGGCAACAACAGCGCCACCGATACCAATGCCCTGGCGCTGCAGGCGCAGCTGAGCGTCAGCAAGGCCCTGGTCAGCGCCACCCCGGTGGCCGCCGGTGGCGCGGTGCAGTACCGCATCCAGGTCAACAACGCCGGGCCGTCCGCGGCCAGCGGCGTGGGCGTGGTCGATACGGTGTCTTCGCTGCTGACCAACGTCACCTGGAGCTGCCAGCCGACCACCGCCGCGTCGTCGTGCGCCCAGCCCAGCGGCAGCGGCAATGCCGTGAACGTGCTGGTCAACGTCGGCGTGGGTGACAGCGTGGTGCTGCTGGTGAATGGCACCGCACCTGCCGCCACCCCGGCCACGGTGCCGGCCAACACCGTGTCGCTGGTACTGCCCACGGGCACCACCGACCCGACCCCCGGCGACAACACTGCCAGCACGCCAGCGGTGCCGGTGCAGGCCAATGCGCTGGTGGCGGTCAACGACAGCTTCGCCACGCCCCTTTCTTCCACCACCGGTGGCAGCACGCCCACAGTGTTGGGCAACGACACCTTGAACGGCTCCCCGGTGGTGGGCGGCAACCTCATCATTTCACTGCAGAACGCGCCGGCCGGCTTCACCATCAACAGCGCAGGCGTCATCGCGGTGCCGGCCGGTGCCACTGCGGGCGCAACGTCGATCGGCTACCAGATCTGCGAAAACGCATCGCCGACCAACTGCGCCACCGCCAGCGCCAGCCTGATCATCACGCCCACCGCCGTCGACGACAGCTTCAATGCCCTGGCCGGGGCGGCCACGCTCAGCGGCAACCTGGCCAGCAATGACAACGCACCGGCCGGTGCCACCTACAGCGCCTCCGGCACGCCGGTGCCCGGGGCGACCATCAGCAGCACCGGCACCCTGACCTACGCGCCCACCGGGGGCATCACCCAGCCGGCATCGATTCCCTACCAGGTGTGCCTGCCCGCGCCGAATGGCAGTGTCTGTTCCACCGCCACGGCATCGGTGCTGGTCGATGCCAATGTGCTGGTCGCTGTCGATGACACCTTCAGTGCGCCCTTGTTGCCTGGTGCCGGCGGCACAACGCCCACCGTGTTGGGCAACGACACCTACGATGGCAACGCGGTGCCGCAGGCGCAGGTGACGCTCAGCCTGGTGGGTGCGCCCACGGGCTTCTCGATCAACCCCAACGGCACCCTCGTCGTGCCGCCGACCGCTGCCGCCGGCCCGCTGTCGCTGACGTACCGGTTCTGCGACAACGCGGCGCCGGCCAACTGCGCCACTGCCACCGCCACCCTGGTGATCAGCCCGGATGCCGTGGACGACACGGTCAGCACGCCGGGTGGCGGGCGGCCGCTGACCGCCAACCTGGCCGGGAACGACAACTTCCCGAGTGGCTCGGCCTTCAGCCTGGCGACCCAGGCCGCCCGCGGCACTGCCGTGGTCAACGCCGATGGCACCTTCACCTATACCCCCGCCGACGCCAACACCGGGCCGGACAGCTTTACCTACCAGCTCTGCCTGCCGGCCCCCAACGCGACCGTCTGCGACACGGCCACGGTGAACGTGAGCGTGGCCGCCAACCAGCTGGCCGCCGCCGATGATCTGTTCGCCACGCCGCTGCAGCCGGGCACCACCCCCACCAGCCTGCTCGGCAACGACACCCTGAACGGCACGGCAGTGACGCCGGCAGGCGTCAGCCTGACACTGAGCGGTGCGCCGGGCAGCATCACCGCCAACACCGCCGGCCAGCTGCAGGTGGCGGCAGGCGCTGCAGCGGGGGCCTATGCCTTCACTTACCAGATCTGCGAACTGCCGGGCGGCACCAACTGCGCGACGGCCAATGTGCAGCTGGTGATCGCCCCGGAAGCGGTGGACGACAGCTTCGCCGCGACCGCCGGCGTGGCGCTGGACGAGACCGTGGCCGGCAACGACAACGTGCCGACCGGCGCAGTGTTCAGCCTGCTGGCGGGCGCGGCCCACGGCACGGTCAGCGTCACGGCCGATGGCAGCGTCAGCTATACCGCGCAGGGCACGTATTCCGGGCCGGACAGCTTCCGCTACCAGGTCTGCCTGCCGGCCCCCAACGGTGGCATCTGCGATGCCGCGACCGTGACCCTGAACGTGGCCGTTGCCGCCGTGGTCGCCGGCAATGACGACTTCACCGCCACGCCCGTGCAGGGCGACGGGGGCACCACGGCCAGCGTGCTGGCCAACGACACCCTCAATGGCGCACCGATCACCGCCGCGCAGGCGACGCTGTCGCTGATCAATGCGCCGCCGGCCGGCTTCACCCTCGCGCTTACCGGCGAACTGCAGGTGCCTGCCGGAACGCCGGCCGGCCCGGTGAACCTGACCTACCAGCTGTGCCAGGCGGGTACCGGCAACTGCACCACGGCCAGCATCGCGGTGGTGATCGCGCCGCAGGCAGTGGCCGACAGCTTCACCACCCAGGTCGGGCGTCCGGTCAGCGGCAACGTCGGCGTGAACGATCGCGTCGCCGTCGGCACTACCTATGCGGTCACCGGCACCGCGCCGCAGGGGCTGGTGTTCAATGCCGATGGCAGCTTCACCTACACGCCGCCGGCGCAGTACACCGGCACCACCCCCTTCAGCTACCAGGCGTGCCTGGCCGCCCCTTACAACACCATCTGCAGTACCGCCACGGCAACCCTCAACGTCAACGCGGGCACCCTGGTCGCCAACGATGATGATTTCCGCGACAGCCTGCTGAACCCGGCCACCGGTGGCACCACCCTCAGCGTGCTGGCCAACGACACCATCAACGGCGCGATTCCGCCTGCGCCGGCCGAGGTGATCCTGAGCCTGATGGGTGCACCGGCCGGCTACGTACTCAACACCAACGGCACCGTCTCGGTGCCCGGTGGTGCGGCCGCTGGCGCGGTCAGCTTCGGTTACCGCCTGTGCGAGGCGGCGCTGCCGACCAACTGCGATGACGGTGCGGTGCAGCTGCTGCTGGCCCCGGTGGCGGTGAACGACAACGTCAGCACGGCCGTGGGCGTACCGGTCAGTGGCAATGTCGGCAGCAACGACAACGTCCCCGCTGGTGCCACCTTCAGCGTGACCGGCACCGTGCCGGCGGGCCTGGTGCTGGCCGCCGGCGGCGGCTTCACCTACACGCCGCCGGCCGGCAGCCAGGGTCCGGTCACCTTCGCTTACCAGGCGTGCCTGCCGGCCCCCAATGCCACCGTGTGCGCGGGGGCGACGGTGACCATCAACGTCAACGCCGGCACCCTGGCCGCGGGCGATGACGATTTCCGCGCGACGCCGATCGGCGCCGGTGGCGGCAGCACCGTGTCGGTGCTGCTCAATGACAGCCTCAACGGGACCCAGCCGCCGGCCTCGGCCGATGTGCTGCTGAGCCTGGTCGGCGCGCCGTCGGGCTTCACGCTGGATGCCAATGGGGTGTTGAACGTCGATGCGGGCGTGCCGTCCGGCGCGCTCACGCTGACCTACCAGCTGTGCGAGACCGCGTTGCCGAGCAACTGCGATTCGGCACAGATCCGCCTGGTGGTCTCGCCGACCGCTGCGGCCGACGTGTTTTCCACACCGGCCGGGCAGCTGCTCTCGGGCAGCGTGGCCAGCAATGACAATGCCCCGGTGGGCGCGGTGTTCACCGTGTCGGGCGCCGCACCGGACGGCCTGCAGCTCGGCCGCGATGGCAATTTCCAGTACACCCCGCCGGCCGGGTTCACCGGGCCGGTGAGCTTCAGCTACCAGGTGTGCCTGCCGGCGCCGGACGGCACGCTGTGCAGCACGGCCGGGGCAACCATCAACGTCAATGCCGGCACCCTGATGGCGATGGACGATGACTTCAGCGGCACGCCGCTGGCACCGGGTGCGAGCACCAGCACCAGCGTGCTGCTCAACGACAGCCTCAATGGCAGCGTGCCGCCGCCGGCCGGCAGCGTGACCCTGACCCTGGTGGGTGCGCCGTCGGGTTACGCCCTCACCGCCGCCGGCCTGTTGCAGGTGCCCGCCAGCGCCGCCGCCGGTGCCACGGTGCTGACCTACCAGGTCTGCGAAACCGCCGCGCCCAGCAACTGCGCCAGTGCCAGCATCCGCCTGGTGGTGACGCCGTCGGCGCAGAACGACAGCTATTCCACCGCCGCGGGCCAGCCGTTGAACGGCAGTGTCGGCGACAACGACAACGTGCCGGCCGGTGCCGTGTTCGCCATCGTCGGCAGCACACCGCCGGGGCTGAGCTTCGGCGACGGCGGCAGCTTCACCTACGTGCCGCCGGTTGGCGCGGCCAGCCCGGTGACGTTCACCTACCAGGTCTGCCTGCCGGCGCCGAACAGCGCGCTGTGCGCCACGGCCACGGCCGACATCAACATCACCGTGGGCAGCCTGGCGGCCAACGACGATGACTTCAGCAGCGCGCCGGTCAATCCGGTTACCGGTGGCAGCACGCCCTCGGTGCTGCTCAACGATGCGTTGAACGGCAGCACGCCGCCGTCGGCCGCCGATGTGCTGTTGAGCCTGACCGGCGCACCGGCCGGCATCACCCTGAATCCGGATGGCACGGTGAGCGTCGCCGCGGGCGTACCGGCCGGTGGGCGGACGCTGGCCTACCAGCTGTGCGAAGCGGCGGCGCCGGGCAACTGCGCCAACGCAGACCTGCGCCTGGTGGTGGCACCGTCGGCCATTGACGATGCGCTCTCCACGCCAGCCGGCGTGGTCCTGAACAGTTCGGTGGCGGGCAACGACAACGTCGGCAGCGGTGCGCAGTTCAGCGTGGTCGGCGCCCCGCCGGCCGGGCTGGTGTTCAATGCCGATGGCAGCTTCGCCTACACCCCGGCAGCGGGCTTCAGCGGCGCGGTCACCTTCACTTACCAGGCCTGCCTGCCTGCGCCCGACAGCGCCCTCTGCGCCACGGCCACGGCCACGCTCAACATCAACAGCGGCACCCTGGTCGCGGTGGACGACAGCATCGCCGCGCCGGTCGCCGGCGGCACCGCCACGCCCAGCGTGCTGGGCAACGACACGCTCAACGGTGCGACGCCGCTGGCAGATGAGGTGGTGCTCCGCCTGGTCGGCGCGCCGTCCGGTTTCTCGATCGCCGCCGATGGCACGATCGCGGTCGCCACCGGCACCGCATCGGGCGCGGTCTCGCTGACCTACCAGGTCTGCGAAGTGGCGGCGACCATCAACTGCGCCACCGCCAACGTGGCCCTGGTGGTCGCGCCCGCCCCGGCCAACGATGCCTTCGCCGTGCAGGCGGGGCTGACCGTCACCGCCACTGTGGCCAGCAACGACGGCATGCCGGTGGGTTCGACCTTCGCCGTGCAGGGCACGCCGCCGGCCGGGGTGACCTTCAACGCCGATGGCAGCTTCACCTATGCACCGCCGGCCGGCACCACCAGCCCGGCCAGCTTCGTCTACCAGGCCTGCCTGCCCGCACCGAACACCGCGGTGTGCGCGACGGCCACGGTCACGCTGAACATCAACAACGGCGCCCTGCTGGCCAACGACGACAGTTTCGGTGCGATCGCGCCGGGTGGCACCACGGCCAGCGTGCTGGCCAACGACACCCTCAATGGCCTCAGTCCGCCAGCATCGGCCAACGTGGCGCTGTCGCTGGTGGGCGCGCCGGCGGGTTTCAGCATCTCCCCCACCGGCGCGGTGTCCGTGCCGGCCGATGCCGCCAGTGGCGCCACCACGCTGACCTACCAGGTCTGCGAAACGGCGGCCGCCAACAACTGCGCCACCGCCAGCATCGCACTGGTGGTGCGGCCAACGCCGGTGAACGACACGATCAGCGTGCAGGCCGGCCAGGCCAACACCGGCAATGTCGCCGGCAATGACGCCATGCCAGCCGGTTCCAGCTGGAGCGTGCCATCGCCGCCGCAGGGCCTGGTGTTCAACGCCAACGGCAGCTTCACCTACACGCCGCCGGCCGGCACCCTGGGCGCCGTCACCTTCAGCTACCAGGCCTGCCTGCCCGCGCCGGATGCCGCGGTGTGCGGCACCGCCACGGCAACCCTGGACATCGCGGTGAATGCCATCGTCGCCAACGATGATGCCTTCGCCGCGCCGCTGATCGCAGGCTCGGTCACCCCCAGCGTGCTGGCCAACGACGTCCTCAACGGTGTCACTCCGCCGCCATCGGCCGCCGTGCAGTTGCTGCTGGTGGCCGCCCCGGCCGGTTTCGTCATCAACAACGACGGCAGCGTGCAGATTCCAGCCAGCGCTGCTGCCGGCGCGACCTCGCTCACCTACCAGCTGTGCGAAACCGCTTCGCCCACCAACTGCGCCACCGCGGCCATCACCTTCGTGGTGACACCAGCGCCGCAGGCTGATGCGTTCGCCGTGCAGGCCGGTGCCAGCCTGACCGGTGCCAGCGTGGCGACCAACGACGCCATGCCGGCAGGCGCCAGCTGGGCGGTGCAGGGCACCCCGCCGGCCGGCCTGGCGTTCAACGCCGATGGCAGCTTCAGCTACACGCCGCCGGTGGGTACCACCGGTGCGGTCACCTTCAGCTACCAGGCCTGCCTGCCCGCGCCGAACGCCACGGTGTGCGGTACCGCTACGGCCACCATCAACGTCAACACCGGTACCCTGGTAGCCGCCAACGACAGCTACAGCGGCATCGCCGAAGGCGGCACCACGCCCAGCGTGCTGGCCAACGACAGCCTCAACGGCACCACACCGCCGGCGCCCGCCAGCGTGCAGCTCAGCCTGGTCGGTGCACCGGCCGGTTTCGTCATCAATCCGGACGGCAGCATCGCCGTGCCGACGGGGGTGCGGTCCGGCGCGACCACGCTGACCTACCAGATCTGCGAAACCGCCGTGCCGGGCAACTGCGATACCGCTACCGTGGCCCTGGTCATCGCACCGTCGCCGCAGGCCGATGCGTATTCGGTGCAGGCCGCTGGCACGATCAGCAATGGCAACGTGGCCGCCAACGACAACCTGCCGGCCGGCGCGCAGTTCACCGTGCAGGGTCCCGCGCCTGCCGGCCTGGTCTTCAACGCCGATGGCACCTTCACCTATACCGCGCCGGCCAATACCCCCAGCCCGGTGACCTTCACCTACCAGGCTTGCCTGCCTGCGCCGGATGCTGCCCTGTGCGGCTCCGCCACGGTGACGCTCAATATCAACGATGGCACCCTGTTGGCCCTCGATGACAGCTTCACGGTTGCACCGGGTGGCAGCGCCGGTACCAGCGTGCTGGCCAACGACTCGCTCAATGGCGTTTCGCCGCCGGCCGCCGGGACTGTCCTGGTCAGCCTGGTGGGCGCACCGGCCGGCGTCGTGCTCGGCACGGATGGCGTGCTTACCGTGCCCACCGGTATCGTCTCCGGCCCGCTGACGCTGACCTACCAGGCCTGCGAAGCGGCAGCGGCCGGCAACTGCGACACCGCCAGCATCGCGCTGGTGATCCTGCCCGCACCGCAGAACGATGCCTTCAACGTGCAGGCCGGGCAGGTGCTGTCGGCCAGCGTGGCCGGCAACGATGCGATGCCGGCCGGTTCCAGCTGGGCGCTGCAGGGAACTGCACCGGCCGGCCTGCAGTTCAATGCCGATGGCAGCTTCAGCTATACCCCGCCCACCGGTACCACCGGCCCGGTCACCTTCAGCTACCAGGCGTGCCTGGCAGCGCCGAACGGCGCGCTGTGCGGCACCGCCCAGGTGACGCTGAACGTGGCCAACGGCACCCTGCTGGCCGGTGACGACACGCTGGCCGGCATCGCCCCGGGCGGTACCTCGGCGGCCAGCGTGCTGGCCAACGATTCGCTCAATGGCGTCAGCCCGCCCGCGCCGGGCGACGTGGTGCTGAGCCTGGTCGGTGCCCCGGCCGCGTTCACCCTCAACCCGAACGGCACCATCAGCGCCGGCAGCGGTGCGATGTCCGGCCCGACCACGCTGACCTACCAGATCTGCGAAGCCGTGGCGCCCGCCAACTGCGCCAATGCCAGCGTCACCGTGGTGGTCAACCCGGCGCCGCAGGACGATGCCGCCGCCGTGCAGGTGGGGCAGAGCCTGGATGCCAGCGTGGCCGGCAACGACAACATGCCGGCCGGTTCCAGCTGGAGCCTGCCGGGTACGCCGCCGGCCGGCTTCAGCTTCACTGCCGACGGCAGCTATACCTACGCGCCGCCCGCCGGCACCCGTGGTCCGGTGGTGGTGGCCTACCAGGTCTGCCTGCCGGCACCCAACGCCAACCTGTGCGGCGCCGCCACGCTCACCCTCAACATCAACAACGGTGCACTGGTCGCCGCAGACGACACCGTGGCAGGCGTTGCCCCGGGCAGTACCTCCGGCGCCAGCGTGCTGGCCAATGATTCGCTCAACGGCACCACGCCGCCGGCACCGGCCTCGGTGGTGCTGAGCCTGGTGGGCGCCCCGGCCGGTTACGCGATCACCGCCGATGGCACCCTCAGCGTGCCATCCACCGCGGTGGCCGGTCCGCTCACGCTGACCTACCAGATCTGCGAAGCCGCCGCCGCCAACAACTGCGACACCGCCAGCGTCACCGTGGTGGTCAGTCCGGTGCCACAGCCGGATGCGTTCGCCGTGCAGGTCGGGCAGACGCTGTCGGCCAGCGTGGCCGGCAACGACAACGTGCCGCCCGGCGCGCAATACAGCGTGCAGGGCACCGCACCGGACGGCCTGGTGCTGACCGCCACCGGCGCCTTCACCTATACGCCGCCGCAGGGCCGGCTGGGCCTGGTCACCTTCAATTACCAGGCCTGCCTGCCGGCACCGAATGCCGCAGTGTGTGGCGTCACCACCGCCAGCATCAGCATCAACAACGGCACCCTGGTGGCCGGCGATGACACCTTCAGCAACATCGCGCCGGGCAGCACGGTGGGGACCAGCGTGCTGGCCAATGATTCGCTCAACGGCGTGTCGCCGCCGCCGGCGACGTCGGTAACGTTGTCGCTGGTGGGTGCCCCGTCGGGCTTCTCGATCAGTGCCGATGGCCTGCTCACGGTCGGGACCGGCGTGCTGTCCGGGTCGACCACGCTGACCTACCAGATCTGCGAAGCGGCCTCGCCGGCCAACTGCGACACCGCCAGCGTGCTGGTGGTGGTCAGCCCGGCGCCGCAGGCCGATGCGTTCGCCGTGCAGGCCGGGCAGACGCTGGCCAACAGCGTGGCCGGCAACGACAACATGCCGGTCGGTTCGACCTACAGCGTGCAGGGCACGGCCCCGGCCGGGTTCGTCTTCAACGCCGATGGCAGCTTTACCTATGCACCGCCGGCCGGCACCGCCGGGCCGATCACGGTGGCCTACCAGGCCTGCCTGCCCGCGCCGAACGCGGCGCTGTGCGGCACCGCCACGCTCACCCTGAACATCAACAACGGTGACCTGGTCGCCGGCGATGATGTGATCACCAATGTGGTGGCCGGCGGCACATCGGTGGCCAGCGTACTGGCCAACGACCGCCTCAACGGCGGCAGCCCGGCCCCGGCGGCCGATGTGCGGCTGTCGCTGGTGGGGGCTCCGGTCGGCTTCATCCTGAACCCGGATGGCACGATCAGCATCGGCACCGGCGTGCCGGCCGGCGCCACCGCGCTGACCTACCAGCTCTGCGAAGCGGCGGCCGCCAACAACTGCGATACCGCCAGCGTCACCGTCGTGGTCGGCCCGTCGCCGCAGGCCGATGCGTTCTCGGTGCAGGCCGGGCAGCAGCTGGCCAGCACCGTGTCCGGCAACGACAACATGCCGGCCGGTTCGACCTGGACCGTGCAGGGCACCGCCCCGGCCGGGCTGCGCTTCAACGCCGATGGCAGCTTCACCTACACGCCGGCGGCCGGCACCCTCGGTGCGGTCTCCTTCACCTACCAGACCTGCCTGCCGGCACCGAACGGCACCGTCTGCGGCAACGCCACGGTCACCCTCAACGTCAACACCGGCACCCTGGTGGCCGGCGATGACAGCTTCAGCAACATCGCCCCGGGCACGGCCACGCCCAGCGTGCTGGGTAACGACTCGCTCAATGGGGTGTCGCCGCCGCCGGCCGCATCGGTGGCGCTGAGCCTGGTGGGGGCGCCCACCGGTTTCGGCATCAATCCCGACGGCACTGTCAGCGTCGGCACCGGCGTTGTGTCGGGCAGCACCACGCTGACCTACCAGATCTGTGAAGTGGCGGCGTCCAGCAACTGCGCCACCGCCAGCATCACCGTGGTCGTCAGTCCGGTGCCGCAGGCCGATGCCTTCAGCGTGCAGGCCGGGCAGTCGGTGAACAACACCGTGGCCGGCAACGACAACCTGCCGGCCGGTTCGAGCTTCAGCGTGCAGGGCGTGACGCCGGCAGGCCTGGTGTTCAACACCGATGGCAGCTTCAGCTACGCACCGCCATCGGGCACCACCGGCGCGGTCAGCTTCACCTACCAGGCCTGCCTGCCGGCGCCGAACGCGGCGCTGTGTGGCACCGCGACGGTCACCTTGAACGTCAACAGCGGCACCCTGCTGGCCGGCAACGACAGCTTCACCGGCATCGCCCCGGGCACGTCCACGCCCAGCGTACTGGCCAATGATTCGCTCAATGGCGTGTCGCCGCCGGCCGCCGGCAGCGTGACCGTAAGCCTGGTCGGTCCTCCGGCCGGCTTCGGGATCGCTGCCGACGGCACGATCAGCGTCGGCACCGGCGTCACCTCCGGCACCACCACGCTGACCTACCAGGTCTGCGAGGCGGCGGCCGCGGGCAATTGCACCACCGCCACGGTGAACGTGGTGGTCAGCCCGGCACCGCAGGCCGATGCCTTCAGCGTGCAGGCCGGGCAGGTGTTGTCAAACACGGTGGCAGGCAATGACAACCTGCCGGCCGGTTCGAGCTTCAGCGTGCAGGGCGCCACGCCGCCCGGCCTGGTGTTCAACACCGATGGCAGCTTCACCTACACGCCGCCGGCCGGCACCACCGGCGTCGTCGGCGTCACCTACCAGGCCTGTCTGCCGGCACCGAATGCAGCGCTGTGCGCGACGGCCACGGTCACTTTCAACATCGCCACCGGTACCCTGCTGGCGGCCAATGACAGCTTCGGCGGCATCGCCCCGGGCGGCACCACGCCCAGCGTGCTGGCCAACGATTCGCTCAATGGTGTGTCGCCGCCGGCTGCCGGTACGGTGACTCTGGGCCTGGTCGGTGCACCGGCCGGTTTCGCGATCAATGCCGACGGCACGATCAGCATCGGCGGCGGCGTTACCGCCGGTGCCACCACACTGACCTATCGCGTGTGCGAAGCGGCGGCGCCGAGCAACTGCGCCACCGCCACGGTGGCCGTGGTGGTCAGCCCCGTGCCGCAGGCGGACGCCTTCTCGGTGCAGGCCGGGCAGATGCTGTCCAACAGCGTGGCAGGCAATGACGGCATGCCGGCCGGCTCGAGCTGGAGCGTGCAGGGCACTGCGCCCACCGGCCTGGTGTTCAACACCGATGGCAGCTTCACCTACACGCCACCGGTGGGCACCACCGGTGCAGTCACCTTCACCTACCAGACCTGCCTGCCGGCACCGGATGCGGCGCTGTGTGGCACCGCGTCGGTGACCCTCAACGTCAACACCGGCACACTGCTGGCCGGCGATGACAGCTTCACCGGCATTGCTCCGGGCGGCAGCACGCCCAGCGTGCTGGCCAACGATTCGCTCAACGGTGTCAGCCCGCCGCCGGCGAACGCGGTGACGCTCAGCCTGGTCGGTGCGCCGGCCGGTATCGGCATCAATCCGGACGGCACGCTCAGCATCGGCAGCGGCGTGCCCTCGGGCCCAACCAGCATCACGTATCAGGTCTGCGAGGCAGCCGCGCCCACCAACTGCGCCAATGCCACGGTGAACCTGGTGGTCAGCCCGGCACCGCAGCCGGATGCCTTCAGCGTCCGCGCCGGCCAGGTGCTGGCCAATTCCGTGGCGGGCAACGACAGCATGCCGGCCGGTTCGAGCTGGAGCGTACAGGGCGCAACGCCGCCGGGCCTGGTGTTCAACGCCGACGGCAGCTTCACCTATACGCCGCCGGCCGGCACCCTGGGCGCGGTCACCTTCACCTACCAGGTGTGCCTGCCCGCGCCGAACGCGACGCTGTGCGGCACGGCCGCGGTCACCCTCAACGTCAACACCGGCACGCTGGTGGCCGGCGATGACAGCTTCAGCGGCATCGCCCCGGGCGGTACCACGCCCAGCGTGCTGGGCAACGATTCGCTCAACGGCGTCTCGCCACCGGCCGCTGGCACCGTCAGCCTCACCCTGGTCGGCGCACCGGCAGGCCTGAGCATCAATCCCGATGGCACGATCAGCATCGGGACCGGGGTGACCTCCGGACCGGCCACGGTCACCTACCAGGTCTGCGAAGTGGCCGCGCCGGGCAACTGTGCCACTGCCAGCGTGACCGTGGTGGTCAGTCCTGCCCCGCAGCCGGATACCTTCAGCGCGCAGGCCGGGCAGACCCTGGCCAACAGCGTGGCCGGCAACGACAACATGCCTGCCGGTTCGGTGTGGAGCGTGCAGGGGGCCACGCCGCCAGGCCTGCTGTTCAACGCTGATGGCAGTTTCACCTACACCCCGCCGGTGGGTACCAGCGGGCCGGTGAGCTTCACTTACCAGGTCTGCCTGCCGGCACCGAACGCAACGCTGTGCAGCACGGCCACGGTGACCTTCAACGTGGGCGGCGCAGCCAACGTGGTGCTGGCGGTGAATGACGACTTCAGCAGTACGCCGGTCGATCCTTCGGTGGGCGGCACCATCGTCCGCTCGGTGCTGGACAACGACAGCTTCAACAACGTGTCGCCGCCGCCGGTGGGCAGCGTGGTCGCCAGTCTGACCGGCAGCACGCCGGGCTACACGATGAACAACCAGGGCCAGATCATGGTGGCCCCGGGTGTGCAGGCCGGGCAGGTGCAGCTGGCCTACCAGCTGTGCGAGAACGGGGTGCCGACCAACTGCACCACCGCCATCGCCACCGTGCTGGTGCAGGGCCCGGTGGGCGCGCTGCTGGCGGTGGATGACACGGGAGGCCCGGTCGGGCCGGACGGCCGTACCCGCCTGCTCAACGTCTTCAGCAACGACACGTTCAACACCGCGCCGCTGGATCCGACCCAGGTGAGCATCGCGCCGGTCGCCACCAACGCATTGAGCATCAGCAGCGATGGCTGGGTCGATGTTGCCGCCGGCCTGGCGCCTGGCAGCTACAGCACCACCTACACGATCTGCCTGCTCAACCAGCCCACCGTGTGCGATACCGGCACCGTGACGGTTACGGTCACCGCCGGCGAGCCCGGCGTGGATGCCGAAGATGATCGGGTGGAGATGCCGCAGGACGGCGTGATCGAGATCGACGTGCTGGGCAACGACCGCGTCAACGGTACGCCGATCGATCCGGACACCGTGACCGTCAGCATCACCGCGCCGCCCCCGTATGGCACGGCCACGGTACTGCCGCGTGCCCGCATCCGCTTCGCCGCGCTGGCCAACTTCTCCGGTGAGCAGCGCTTCGATTACCAGGTCTGCGACATCGCCGACCCGGCCATGTGCGCCAGCGCCACGGTGACGGTGGTGGTCGATCCGAACGTGCTGACCCTGACCGACGATGCCGTCACCGCGGAGACCTCCGCGCCGCTGGTGATCAACGTGCTGGCCAACGACAGCGCCCGCACGGCGCCGCTGGATCCGGGTTCGCTGCGGATCGCGGTGGCGCCCACGCATGGCAGCGTGGCGTGTGCCAACGGCAGCTGCACGTACACGCCGGCAGCGAACTTCGCTGGCACCGACAGCTTCCGCTACCGCGTCTGTGATGTGTCGATCCCCACCCCGCTGTGTGCCGAGGCCAACGTCGCGGTCACCGTGGCCGGCCAGCAGGCGGTGCTGCGCCTGACCAAGGTAGCCGGCAAGCGCAGTGCGCAGATCGGTGACCTGGTGCGTTACACCGTGACGATCGACAACGTGGGCGAGGTGGATGCCAACGGCGCCACCCTGCTCGATACGCTGCCGCCGGGCTTCACCTTCGTGCGCGGCGGGTTCGCGGTGATCGACGCCGACAACGACGCACGCACCAGCGGGGTGCAGCCCTTGCGCATCGATGGCATCGACGTGGCTGCCGGTGGGCGGGCGACGGTGGTGTACTACCTGCGCGTCGGCGCGGGCACCGGCACCGGTGTGCACACCAACCGCATCACCGCCGTCGACGGCGAGAACCGCACGATCGGCAACACGGCCTCGGCCGAGGTGGACATCAGCACCGATCCCTTGCTCGATGAAAGCCTGATCGTGGGCAGCGTCTTCGACGATCGCAACAGCAATGGCATCCAGGATGACGGTGAGCGTGGCATTCCCGGCGTGCGCATCGCAGCGGTGGAAGGCCTGCTGATGGAAACCGATGCCTTTGGCCGCTATCACCTGGTCGGCATTCCGGGCGGCGAGGCGCGCGGGCGCAACTTCATCCTCAAGGTGGATCCCTCCACGCTGCCGGCCGGGGCACGCTTCACCACGCCCAACCCGCTGGTGCGCCGTATCACTCCAGGGCTGCCGGTGCGCTTCGATTTCGGTGTGCGCATGCCTGAGGGTGCATTGAGCACGACGGCCTCGGCCCCGGCTGCGCCCGCACCGGCATCGCGACCGGCGCGGATTGAACTCGGCGACGCCTTGTTCGCCACGGGCAGTGCGCAGCTGGGAGCAGACCGTGCGCCGGTGATCGACACCGCTGCCCGGGCGTTGTCGACGCGCGGAGGCGGGCGCCTGCAGCTCAGCGTGGGCGCCGGCGCCGGGCAGGAGGCACTTGCCCTGCAACGTGCGCAGGCGCTGCGCCAGGCACTGCGAGCGCAGCTGTCCGGGCCAATCGCCGCTGCAACCACGGTCGAGGTGCTGGGCGCCGACGGACGCGTGCTGCACCGCCTGCGCCTGGACGATCCCCCCGAGCCTGCCAGTCCCGGCCGCGCGGCCGGGGAGGGGCGCTGACATGGACATGACCCTGAGCCCGATCTCCCGCCGCCTTTCCCTCGGCCTGGCCAGCGCATGGCTGCTGGCCGCACTGCCGGCCGCCGCCCAGCAGGCCGGACCGGCACCGTCACCCGCACCGATCCGCTGTGAGGCCGACAGCTGCCGCAACGATGACGGCCTGCTGCTGCGCATCCGCGATGACAGCGCCGATGCGCTTGCGCTGCCGGGCCGCGCCGGGCCGGTGGGGACCGACGTCGTGCCGATGTCGCCGGCCGTCACGCCGGATGTCGCCGCGCGCGGTGGCCAGTTCATGGCCGAGCTGCCCAACGGTGGCGTGGTGTGGGCCACCGAAGACCCGACCATGGTGCCGCCCAGCCTGAGCGTGCAGGCCGCGGCCACCGTGCCGTTCGAAAATGGCCGGGTGATCCGCCCGCTGCGGTTCCACAGTTACAACAACTACGCCTCGTTCATCCAGAAACTGGAGGTAACGCTGTATCGCGGTACCGATACCGATCTGGTCACGCCGCTGGCCCGCATCGAGCTGCCGGCCGACTACGTGGGCGACGCCGAATGGAGCGGTGAGCTGCCAGCGCAGATCAAGCTGCGCACCGGCGATGAGCTGATCTACGTCGCACGTGCTTACGGCGCCGGCGGCGCCTTCGATGAAACGCGCCTGCAGCGCATCCAGCTGGTCACCCCGGCCGATTTCGACCGTGGCCTGCAGGTCACCCGCGAGAACGTGCAGAAGACGCTGGGCCAGGCACTCGATGGCGACAGTGCGCAGGACCTGCAGCTGAGCAACAGTATCTACGGGCAGAGCATGCTGCGCCTGCAGAACATTCCCATCCACGGCTCGCGCGTGCGTCTGTACGGCCGCAACCTGGAGCCCAACAGCCGCGTGCGCATCAACGGCCAGGACTTCCCGGTCGATCTGGAGCAGAAGTTCGCGGCCGAGTTCCTCGAGCCGGTTGGCGAGCATCGGTACGACGTCAGTGTCGAATCCCGTGATGCGCCCTCCGCACAGCGGCAGCTGGATGTGGATGTCACCGGTCGCTACCTGTTCCTGGTCGCCATTGCCGATGTCACCGTCTCCAGGAACAGCGCCAGCGGCAATCTGCAGCCGCTCGCCGCCGATGATCGTGACGACGACAGTTTCCTCAGCGAGGGCCGGCTGGCGTTCTATCTGAAGGGCAAGCTGCGCGGCAAATACCTGGTGACTGCGCAGGCCGACACCCAGGACCGTGAGCTGAAGTATCTGTTCCGCGATTTCACCCAGGCCGACGCACAGGATGTGTTCCGTCGCCTCGACCCGGATCTGTACTACCCGGTGTATGGCGATGACTCCACCACCTACCGCGACGTGGATACGCAGGGGCGCTTGTACCTGCGCGTGGACTGGGACCAGAGCCAGGCCGTGTGGGGCAACTACGCCACCGGCATCACCGGCACCGAGTACGGCCAGTACGTCCGCTCGCTGTACGGCGGTGCATTGAACTGGCGCTCGCTGGAGGCCACGCCGCTGGGCGAGGCGCGCTCGCAGGTGAAGGTATTCGGCTCGGAGGCGCAGTCCGCGCCGGGCCACAGTGAATTCCTCGGCACCGGCGGCAGCCTGTACTACCTGCGCCACACCGATGTGCTGCCCGGCTCGGAGCAGGTCGTGCTGGAAGTGCGCGATCGCACCACCGGCCGCACCGAAACGCGCGCCACCCTGCAGGAAGGCGTGGACTACGAGATCGACAATCTTCAGGGGCGCCTGATCCTGACCCGTCCGCTGGCCCAGCTCACCCGCGAGAACGTGCGCAGCATCACCCGCGACATGCCGCTCGATGGCTACGACCAGTTGCTGCTGGTGGACTACGAATACGTGCCGCTTGGCTTCAGCAGCGACGACGTGACCTACGGTGCGCGTGGCCGCCAGTGGCTCGGCGACCACGTGGCGATCGGCGGTACCTGGATCGACGAGAACCGCAGTGGCGAGAACTACAGCCTCAAAGGCGCCGACCTCACCCTGCAGGCCGGGCGTGGCACCTACCTGAAGATGGAGCAGACCCGCACTGAAGCCACCGCCGCCCCGGTGTTCTATTCGGACAACGGCGGCCTGAGCTTCATCCGCCGCAACCCGTACGAAGGCCGGCGCTCGGGCACCGCCAGCGCGGTGGAAGCGCGGGCCAACCTGCGCGAGCTGGGCTGGACCACGCAGGACTGGAGCCTGGGTGCCTGGTGGCGCGATGTGGATGCCGGCTTCTCGGTCGCGCGCCAGGACACCGGCCTGCCGATGCAGGAATACGGTGCCGAGTTCCTTGGCTACCTCACCGATGATTTCAGTCTGTACGGCCGCCACACCCGCACCGAGCAGGGCGAGTTGGCGTTGGAGCAGAGCCAGCTGACCGCCGAGTGGCGGCTGGGCAACGACGGCCAGCTGACCGGCGAACTACGCCGCGTGCGCGAAGAACAGGAACTGCAGAGCGTGGACGCACTGCTGGCCGCGATCGGGTACCGCCAGCGCTTCGGATCGTCATGGGAGCTGTACGGCACCGGGCAGGTGACCCTGGATGACGATGGCGGCGCGTACGAGAAGAACGACCTGCTCACCCTCGGCGCGCGGTATCTGTTCGGCGACCGCAGCAGTGTTGGTGCGGAAGTCAGCGGTGGCAGCCGTGGCCATGGTGCCAAGGTGGATGGCGAGTACCGCATGGCGCCCGACCACAGCCTGTACGGCAGTTACAGCTACAGCACCGACCGCACCGGCACAGATCCGTTGTTCGATACCGGCCTGCAGAGCGGCTGGACGCTGGGCCAGCGCTGGCGGTTGAGCAACCAGGTCAACGTCTACAACGAGAGCCAGTATCTGAAGGACCGTCGCCAGGACAGCGCCGGCATCGTGCATACCTTCGGTATGGATTTCTATCCCGCACAGGGCTGGAACCTGGGCTTCACGATCATGGACGGGGAGTTGGAGTCCACCGTGGGCCGCGTTGATCGCCGTGCCTACAGCGTGAGCGGCGGGCGCACCGATGCGGTGGCGCAGTGGAACAGCAAGCTGGAGTACCGCCGTGACAGCGGCGCCGAACAGCGCGAGCAGTGGGTGACCACCAACCGCCTGCTGTACAAGCTCAACGAAGACTGGCGCTTCGCGCTGCGCGCCAACTATGCCGATACCGAAGACCGCATCGACCGCCTGGCCGACGCCAAGCTGGTGGAGACCAACATGGGCTTTGCCTGGCGCCCGCATGACAACACGCGCTGGGCCGGCTTCGGCAAGTTCACCTATCTCTACGATGTCGCCTCGCTCGGGCAGGAGGGTGGCAACCTGTACGACCAGCGCTCGCAGATTCTCTCGCTGGAAGGCATCCGCCAGCTGGGCGCACGCTGGGAAGTGGCCGGCAAGCTGGCCTCGCGCTGGGGCGACTACCGCACCGGCCGTGGGGAAGGGGCCTGGCTGGACAGCCGTGCCGACTTCGCCGCGCTGCAGCTGCGTTATCGCCTGTTCGCCCAGTGGGAAGGCCTGGCCGAGCACCGCTGGCTGAAGGTGCGCGACGGCGGCGTGCGCAAGGGCTGGCTGGTGGGCGTGGACCGCCGGGTCGGCGAGAACTTCAAGGTCGGGGTGGGCTACAACTTCACCGAGTTCAGCGATGACATGACCGAGCTGAAGTACGACCAGAAGGGGTTCTTCCTGAACATGGCGGGGTATTACTAGCGTCGGTCAGGCCTGCCACGCATGGCGTGGATTACGGCTTCGGTGGGCTTGGGCCTGCCCCGCATGGCGTGGATGACGGCTTCGACGGGCTCGGGCCTGCCACGCATGGCGTGGCACTACCGGGGATCGCGGTGTTGGCGGTTGGCTTCGGTGGGTGGAGGGGCGCCGGGGGTAGAGCCAGGCCATGCCTGGCTGAACTGCCGACAACCTTTCCGGGCTGAATGGGCGCTTCCGGCAGCCCGTTCAGCCAGAAAACACGCGCCAGCGCCCCATTCATCCCTCTATCTTGTTGATTTCATGGGATTTGATGGGTTGTTTCCGGCCTCTCGCCACTGTCATCATTTCGCGGTACGTTAGACGTGCAATCTGTACCAGCATCCCATCAACAGAACGCTGGAACTTCTTTCCCCTTTAGCAGTCCAATTCCGGGACTGCTAAGATGAGTGCTATGAGCCAGAACACCTCTACTGCCCTTGTGGCAAACAATCTCCCGATTCCCAGTGCGCTCGGTTCGCTGGACGCCTACATCGGTGCCGTGCACCAGATCCCGGTGCTGTCGGTCGATGACGAGCAGGACCTGGCCCGCCGCTTCCGCGACGAGCTGGATCTGGACGCCGCGCGCGAGCTGGTCCATTCCCACCTGCGCTTCGTGGTGCACGTCGCCCGTGGCTACAACGGCTACGGCCTGGCGCTGGGCGACCTGATCCAGGAAGGCAACATCGGCCTGATGAAGGCCGTGAAGCGCTTCGACCCGGACATGGGCGTTCGCCTGGTGTCGTTCGCGGTGCATTGGATCCGTGCGGAAATGCACGAGTTCATCCTCAAGAACTGGCGCATCGTCAAGGTCGCCACGACCAAGGCGCAGCGCAAGCTGTTCTTCAACCTGCGCAAGTCCAAGACCCGCCTGGGCTGGATGAACGCGGCCGAGGTCAGCGCGGTGGCCAAGGACCTGAACGTGTCCGAGCGCGAAGTGCTCGAGATGGAGTCGCGCCTGTCGGGTCGCGATATCGGTTTCGATCTCTCCAGCGATGACGATGACGATCATGCACCGCCGTCGCCGGCTGCCTATCTGCGCGCCAACGAAGAAGATCCTTCGATGGCGTATGAGCGGATGGACAGTGAAGACAATCAGTTGCAGCTGCTGCGCGAAGGCATGGCCGAGCTGGATGCGCGTTCGCGCGACATCATCCGCCGTCGCTGGTTGGACGCGGACAGCAAGGTGACGCTGCAGGAGCTGGCCGATGAGTACGGCGTGTCCGCCGAACGCATCCGCCAGGTCGAAGCGAATGCCCTGAAGAAGATGAAGGCGCTGTTTACTGCGTGATGCAGTGACTGGCGTGGTCACGCGAAAAGGCCCGGCGTGATGCCGGGCCTTTTCTGTTCTGGCAGCACTGCACCCGTGTTTGCCCACTGATCTTTCCGACAGCCGGGCACGCCACGTGCTGATGTTCACGCCGTACCACTCAGTGGCACGGTATCATCATGCAACGTGTCTTCCGCACCCGGAGCTTCAACCGCAGCCTGCGAAGGTCTGCGCTTACCGCCGAGGCCCTGTGCCGCGCGGTCGATGAGATGCGTCGAGGCCTGGTGGATGCTGACCTGGGCGGTGGCATCTTCAAGAAGCGGGTGCGGTTGCCTGGTCGTGGTAAGCGCGGGAGTGTTCGGACCATCATCGCGGCCCCGGTGGGCACCAGTTGGTTCTTCCTGTTTGGCTATGAGAAGAACGAGCGCGCGACAATCAGCGCTACGGAACAGGATGCGCTCCAGTTGTATGCCTCGGAATTTCTGGGAATGAGCTCGACACAGTTGGATCGCGCTGTGAAATGCGGCGACCTGCAGGAGATATGTCATGACAAAGACCTCTGAACGCGGGCGCGCGAAGAGCCGACTTCTGGAGGCCGTGCACGATGCTGCCGTGCACCTGCACGCGCATGGGGTCATCGATAGGCGTCGATTGAGCTGCTACGACGCCTTGTGCCTGGAGCCGGTGCCCGCGTACAGCAGCGCCCAGATTCGAGCACTTCGCACGTCGCTTGCGCTCAGCCAGCCGGTATTCGCAGGCGTTCTCAACACCAGCGTTTCAACGGTGCGCAGTTGGGAGCAGGGCGACAAGAAGCCCAGTGGGCCATCGCTGAAACTGTTGAACCTGATCGACCGGAAAGGCCTCGACGCCGTCCTCTAGAACAACGGCCCGGCAATGCCGGGCCGTTGCGCTGTACGGCAGCCGTCGCTGCCCTTGACCCGCCTCAGCCCTGCTCGCGCGCGATCGCCCGCCAGCCGATATCACCGCGGTGGAACTCATGGGCCCAGTGGATGGCACCGACGCCGGCGTAGGCGTTGCGCTGTGCCTCGCCCACCGTGCCGCCCAGTGCAGCCACGCACAGCACGCGTCCGCCGGCACTGAGCACCTGGCCCTGCGCGTCCAGCGTGGTGCCGGCATGGAACACCTTGGCCGTCGCGGCGACAGCGTCCAGGCCGTGGATCACGTCACCGGTGATCGGCGTCTCCGGATACGGCGAGGCCGCCATCACCACGCCCAGCGACGGGCGCGGGTCCCACTGCGCCTCCACGGTATCCAGGCGCTCGTCGATCGCCGCTTCGACCAGATCCACCAGATCCGACTGCAGGCGCAGCATCACCGGCTGGGTTTCCGGATCGCCAAAGCGCACGTTGAATTCGATCACCTTCGGCGCGCCGCTGGCATCGATCATCAGGCCCGCATAGAGGAAGCCGGTGAACGGAATGCCGTCGGCGATCATGCCCTGCACGGTCGGGTTGACCACCTCGCGCATCACGCGCGCATGTACTTCATCGGTCACCACCGGGGCTGGCGAGTACGCGCCCATGCCGCCGGTGTTGGGGCCGGTGTCGCCGTCGCCGACACGCTTGTGGTCCTGCGAGGTCGCCATCGGCAGCGCGGTCCTGCCGTCCACCATCGAGATGAAGCTGGCTTCTTCGCCGTCCAGGAATTCTTCGATCACCACGCGGGCGCCGGCATCACCGAACGCATTGCCGGAGAGCATGTCGCGCACCGCGTCCTCGGCCTCGGCCAGCGTCATCGCCACGATCACGCCCTTGCCGGCGGCCAGGCCATCGGCCTTGACCACGATCGGGGCGCCCTTCTCGCGCAGGTAGGCCAGCGCCGGCTCGACCTCGGTGTGCACGGCGTAGAACGCGGTCGGGATCTTGTGGCGGGCCAGGAAGTCCTTTGCATACGCCTTGCTGCCTTCCAGCTGCGCGGCGGCGGCGGTGGGCCCGAAGATGCGGTGGCCGGCGGCGCGGAAGCGATCGACCACACCGGCCACCAGCGGGACTTCCGGGCCGACCACGGTCAGGCCGATGCCTTCGGTGCCGACCAGTGCCAGCAGGCCGTCCAGGTCGGTGACCTTGACGTCCACGTTGCGGCACTTGGGTTCGGTCGCGGTGCCTGCATTGCCGGGGGCGACGATGACCTCGCGGACCTTCGCGGACTGGGCCAGCTTCCAGGCCAGGGCGTGTTCACGGCCGCCAGCGCCGATGACCAGGATCTTCAATGCAGTTCTCGCGTAAGAGGGCAGGAACGTGATTTTACGCGGTGCGGGCGGCGGGCGCATTCGGGCGGTCGGCTGCCGTGGCAACCCACGGCCTCAGCTGTCAGCGCAGCCGTCGCGCTGCAGGTCGTCCGGCACCGGATAGGCGCGCTGCCGCGCATCGAAGATGAGATGGTAGAACCCGGTCGCAGGTCCCGTGCAGTCGTGGCCGCTGGCACGCACCGTCAGCGGCCAGTAGCCCTCCACGGCGTTGCTGTCGCCCACGGTCGTGTTGAAGTCGACCGCGAACACGCCCTCGCCGCAGTCGGCCGGATTGCCGTCACAGCCGTGCAGGGCAAGGTTGTCGAGGTGATCGCGGTACCGGGCGACATCGCGCAGGCGATGGTTGTGTTCGGCGATGTAGCTGCGCCAGACGCGCCGATGGCCGCGCCGGTGTTCCTCATGGGTGATCTGGAACGCGCGGCGCTGCGGGCCGAGCTGCGCGATCTGGACCGTGCCGGGTGAACCGTGGCGCCCGTACTGCCCCTGCAGGCGCTGGGCCATGACCAGCAGCGGATCATCGGCGGGCAGCTGCGCGAAGAAGCCGCCCCGGTTGGTTCCTTCCTCGTCCGTACCCACGCGCAGCACGTACAGGTCGACCCGGCCCGGTTCGACCGTAGCGGCATCGTCCAGGGTCTGGCACACCGCCAGCAGAGTCTGTTCCTGGCCGTCGGCCGTGGCCGTGTCACGCGCACACACACGGCGGGTGACCGGGCGAAGTGCCTCCACCTCGGTGTCCTCCCACGCATCCTTCCACGGTGCATCCAGTGCGGCCTTGTCGCCATAGCGCAGGCGCAGGAAGGCCTGCAGGCGCTCGGTGTGATCGCCCCTGACGTGGATCGTGTCTTCTGGCTGCGCCGTGGTGTCGAGCACACGGTGCGGTTTGGCGGGCTCGGAAGACGCCCCCGGTTCACTGGCAGGCGTGCAGCCCAGCAGCCCCGCAGCAACGGCCATGACCACCGCTGCGAGGCGATTGCGGCGCGAGGACGACATCCGTGTCGATGCCACCATCAGTGACGGAAGTGACGGACGCCGGTGAACACCATCGCCAGGCCATGCTCGTCGGCGGCGGCGATCACTTCGTTGTCGCGCATCGAGCCACCCGGCTGGATCACCGCCTTGATGCCGGCGGCAGCGGCGGCATCGATGCCATCGCGGAACGGGAAGAACGCATCGGAGGCCATCACCGAGCCTTCCACCACCAGGTTCGCATCGGCGGCCTTGATGCCGGCGATGCGCGCCGAGTACACGCGGCTCATCTGGCCGGCGCCGACACCGATGGTGCGGTTGTCCTTGGCGTAGACGATCGCGTTGGACTTGACGAACTTGGCGACCTTCCAGGCGAACAGCAGATCGGCGAACTGCTTCTCGGTCGGCGCCAGCTTGCTCACCACGGTCAGTTCGTCGCGGCTCATGCCGCGGTTGTCGGCACTCTGCATCAGCAGGCCAGAACCAATCCGCTTGGTGTCGTAGTTGTTGAGGCCTTCGCCATGCGGAATGCGCAGCACGCGCACGTTGGCCTTTCTGGTCGCGTATTCCAGCGCGGCCGGCTCGTAATCCGGAGCGATCAGCACTTCAACGAACTGGCGGTCCAGGATCACCTTGGCGGTGGCCGCGTCCAGCGGCTGGTTGAAGGCGATGATGCCGCCGAAGGCACTGGTCGGGTCGGTCGCATAGGCCAGCTCGTAGGCATCGCCGTTGCCGGCGCCCACGGCCACGCCGCACGGGTTGGCGTGCTTGACGATCACGCAGGCCGGCACGTCGAACTGACGCACGCATTCCCACGCGGCATCGGCGTCGGCCAGGTTGTTGTAGCTCAGTTCCTTGCCCTGCAGCTGCTGGAAGGTGGCCAGCGTGCCCGGCACCGGGTACAGGTCGCGATAGAACGCGCCGCTCTGGTGCGGGTTCTCGCCGTAGCGCAGATCCATCACCTTCACGAAGTTCGAATTCAACTGGGCCGGGAACTCCGCGCGCACGGGCACGGCGGTGTCGGTGGTGGTCACGGCCGAGAGGTAGTTGCTGATCGCCGCGTCGTACTGGGCCACGCGGTTGAACGCGGCGACCGAGAAGGCGAAGCGCTTGGCGGCCGACAGCTTGCCGTCGTTGGCGTCCAGTTCGGCCAGCAGTTCGGCGTACTGCGACGGATCGGTCGCCACCGCCACGCGGGCGAAATTCTTCGCGGCCGAACGCAGCATCGCCGGGCCACCGATGTCGATGTTCTCCACGGCGTCTTCGAGGGTGCAGTCCGCCTTGGCGGTGACCGACTCGAACGGATACAGGTTCAGCACCAGCAGATCGATCGCGCCGATGCCGTGTTCGGCCATGACGGCGTCATCCAGCCCGGCGCGGCCGAGCAGGCCGCCGTGCACCATCGGGTGCAGGGTCTTGACCCGGCCATCCATCATTTCCGGGAAGCCGGTGACGTCGGCGACATCTTTCACTGCCAGGCCGGCCTCGCGGATCGCCTTGGCGGTCCCGCCGGTGGAGAGCAGCTCCACGTTGCGCGCAGCGAGGGCGCGGGCCAGGTCGATCAGACCGGTTTTGTCGGAAACGGACAGCAGGGCCCGGCGCACGGGCAGCAGATCGGAACTCATGGGGGCAGGAGATCGAAGCGGAGCGGGGCCATATTGTAGGCCAGTGGCGCTGGCATGGCCGCGTTGGCGCTCACCACGACGGCCGGTGGGCCCCTGAAACGACGAAGGCCGGTACCGAGGCGTGCTCGATCCGGCCTTCTTTCCCTCGGGCACGACGCGCGCGCCCGGCCCGGCATCAGGTGGTGATGCCGTATTCCTTCAGCTTCTTGCGCAGGGTGGCGCGGTGGATGCCGAGCATCGAAGCAGCGCGGCTCTGGTTGCCTTCGCAATGGTTGAGCACTTCCACGAACAGCGGGATTTCCATCTCGCGCAGCACGATCTCGTAGACATCGTCCGCATCGCAGCCATCCAGGTCCCGCAGGTAGCGCCTGACCGACTGGGCCACGTGTTCGCGCAGGGGTGGCTTGGGCGCGCCACGACTGTTGTCAGGACGAGAAAGGACAGCGTTCAAGGAGTTTCCCGGTGCAAGAGCCGGGGCGGACAACAGCCCACGGCGGAATGATGATGGGGTCAGTCTAGCGCGTGCGTCGGCCGCCTGCCACGCTCTGGCAGCCCGGCGGTGCCTCAGAGGAACTCAAAGGTGAATGCGACCGTAGACGCCGCAGGCTCCCGCACGCGGAAGGCGATCTGTGCGCTCTGGCCCGGTTCCAGCGTGGCGGCCGGGTCCGTCGCGCGATCCAGATAGTCGGCCGGCGCGAACACATTGGTGCCGATCACGCGGCCATCGGCATCGGACAGGGACAGCCGCAGCGACGGCCAGGCCTGGGCCCAGCGCGCATCGTTGCGGATGCTCGCCTGCACCTGTAGCGCGCCGGCCACGCCGGCAACGGGGCGTACATCGCGGCTGAGCATGCTGAAAGCGGTCGGCTCGCGCCAGGCCGGCAAGGCGCAGCGCAGCACGCTGCACAGCCCGGCAATCCAGGGCCGCGTGCCGGCATCGGCAGCCAGCCGGGCGCGGTCGGCCACCGCGATCTGCACCAGCAGCAGCGCGGCCAGCCCGGCAACCATGCCCCACTGCCAGCGTGGCGTGCGCAGGCGCGCACCGGGCCGGCGCAGGAAACTCGGCGTGGTGATCGCGTCGGCTGGCGGCAGGGCAGCCGTGGCCGGGGTGCGTGCGTCCCCGCCCGGGGCGCGCCCGTCATCGGGCAGCGCTGTCGAAGGCGATGGCGATGGCGATGGCGCTGGCGCCTGCCCGACCGGCGCGGCTGCGGGCGCCGCGTCGGCGACGAACCGGCGTGCGGCATCAGTGTCGGAGTCGACCCCGATGCCAGGTGCCGGCGCGGACGGCTGCGGCGCATGCAGCGGCTGTGCATCGATCACCTGTTCCACCGCCAGCGGCGCGATGCGATCGCCCACGGACGTCATCGACGGCGCAGGCGGCGTGTCATCGGGTGCGGCCGGACGATCCGCCGGTTCGGCCGGGGCCGGCGCAGACGGACGCAGGAACGTGGCGAGCGGGCGTCGCGGCGGCATCGGAGGCTCGGACATGGGCACGGGACCGGGCAGGGGACGGGCTATTCAAGCACGGCGGACGCCGGTGATGCGCATCCAGTCCCCATCCTGTGCCACGGCCAGCTGCTCGAAGGCCGGGGCATAGCGCTCCAGCAGTTCACCTTCCTGCCCGTGCAGGATGCCCGACAGCGCGATGCGACCGCCCGGGGCGACGCGCGCGGCCAGTACATCGGCCAGTGCATCCAGCGCCGAGGCAAGGATGTTCGCCACCACCACCGGGTACGTGGCCTGCGGTTCGTCCGCCGGCAGATAGACCTGCACCCGGTCCTGAAGACCATTGCGCTCTGCGTTGTCACCGGTGGCGATCACCGCCTGCGGGTCGTTGTCCACGCCCACCGCGCGGGCAGCCCCCAGCTTCAGCGCCGCCAGGGCCAGGATGCCCGAGCCGCAGCCGAAATCGAGCACGGTGTTGCCGGCCAGCGCGCCTTCGGTGGCCAGCCCGTCCAGCCAACGCAGGCACAGCGCGGTGGTGGGGTGGGTGCCCGAGCCGAACGCCAGTCCCGGGTCCAGGCGGACCACGGCGGCATCCTCGGCCTGCGCGGCCTCCGGCAGGTCGTGGTTCCACGGCACGATCCAGGTGCGGTCGCCGAAGGCCATCGGCTGGAACTGGTCGATCCAGGCGCGTTCCCAGTCTTCGTCGGCCACGGCGCGGAAGCTGGCATTGGCCCAGTCCAGGCCCGGATCGAAGGCGTCCAGCGCGGCCAGCAGGGCCAGCGCATTGGTGTCGCCCGGGAACAGCGCGGTCAGCACCAGGTCGTTCCACAGTGGCGTCTCGCCCACGCCCGGCTCCAGGATCGCGCGCTCGTTGCTGGTGTCGGCATCGGCATCGAGCAGGGTCACCGCCAGCGCGCCCACGTCGTCCAGCGCATTCTCATAGCGCGGCTGGGTGGCTTCGGTGCAGTGCAGGGTGAGTTCCAGGAAGGGCATGGGGGCAGGGGACCGGCGGAAAACCGTGCATGTTAGACCAGTGCGGGCCGATGGTCCCGGCGGCCGCGCGGCGCGGGCGTCTCGCCGGCCGGTAAGATTGGCCTGACAGCCGGTTCAGACAGCCTCGCGGGCGCTTGCTAAACTTGGCGTTCTGCTGTCAACCGCTGACAGCCTGTGACGTCCTGCCCATGGCGCTCGTGCCGACCCTGAAAACCTGGTTGCTGGTCGTACCGGCCCTGGCGTTGCTGGGGGTGGTGGGCTATCGCGCGGGCGATCGGGTGCTGCACGCCGAACCGGCCACCTCGCAGGTGGATGGGCCGCAGGCCGGCGAGGCCACCAGCGCGGTTCCGGCCGAAGCGCGGCAACTGGCCCGGCGTCTGCTCGGCAGCGAGCGCGGCACCGCGGTGGCCTCGGGCCTTCCGCTGGACCTGCGCGCGGATATCGAAGGCGACACCGACCTGTTCGCCTACGCGCAGCGGCTGCAGTTCCAGGCCGCCAATGGCAACGCCGAGGCCGGGTGGATGGTGAGCCGGGTGTACGACTACTGCGCCATGTACGCGATGGACCCGGGCGGTTACCAGCTCGACAACACCCTGCTCACCGGCATGGGCATGAGCGCCTCGGCACCGATGGTCGCCGCGCGCGAGCGCGTGTCGCGCCGCTGCGCGGGCTTCGTCAGCAGCGATAATCTCGGCCGCCCGCTGATCCTGACCCAGCGTCTGGAGGCGGCCAAGGCCGGCAACCTGGCTGCGGAGGCGTCGTTGTTCGCCGAAGGTCATCCGCTGGAAACCGCCCCGGCCTATCGTCGCGGCCTGGTCGAGCGCGTGATGGATTCGCGCGATCCGGAAGCCTTCATGGCGCTCGCGCCAGGCATGGGTCAGCGCGCCAGCGGGGACAGCGCGATGAGCGGCCTGGTGGCCGGCGATCAGTTCAGCGAACTGGCCTGGCGGCTGGCGGCCTGCGAACTGGGCATGGCCTGCGGCCCGGACAGTGTGCTGATGAACAATTTCTGCGCGAACGGAGGGATCTGTTCGCAGAACGGTGGGCAGGACTTTGCCACTTTTGTGTATGACGCCGCGGTATCGCGGCAAGGTGCGGGGAAAATGAACGTGTTGGTCGAAGAGCTGGTCAAGCAGAGGAATGGGCGATGAATTACCGTCGAATCCTGCACGGTGCGAAATTCTGGTTCTGGGTCGCGTTGTTCGTCGCGTACTCGGCCGGAGCAGTGGGCCTGGTGATGATCGATACCTACGATGATCGTTACCGAAGCCTGTCCAAGGTGCAGTTGACCTCGGTCAAGGCCGATGCCGAAGTGCGTCGTGCCGGTGCCAGTCAGGTCGCTGCGGTGTATCGCGCGCAGAGTGGCATGCCGTTCGCTTCGTTGCCGACCGGCAGCACCTTCCAGGTGGTGTGGCCGGATGGTTCCACCGAGACGATGGTGATCGTCGATCCGACCTCGTCGCTGGGCGTGGAGCCGGTGAAGAATTCGCAGGTCACCGCGGCCGATACCGCCAAGCGGTAAGCACGCGCGGCATGGCCCCGCCCTGCGGGGCCGCAGCGTGCCTTCGCCATGGCCCGGGTCAACCAACCCCGGGTTGGCACCGGCATCGCGGGCCATGGCAGCCCGGTTCGCGCAAACAAAAAGGCGGGGAAATCCCCGCCTTTCTGCTGTCCAGCGTCCCGCGCAGGCGATCAGGTCAACGCGATCGACTTGTTCTTGCGTTCGGCCAGGCGCTTTTCCAGGTAATGGATGTTCTGTCCACCGGCCTGGAAGCCCTTGTCGCGCATGATGCGCTGCTGCAGCGCGACGTTGGTTTTGATGCCGTCCACGACCAGTTCGCTCAGCGCCACGCGCATGCGCGCGATCGCGGTCTCGCGATCCGGGCCGTGCACGATCAGCTTGCCGATCATCGAGTCGTAGTTCGGCGGCACGCGGTAACCACTGTAGATGTGGGTATCCACGCGCACACCGGGGCCACCCGGCGGATGGAACGCGGTGATCTGGCCCGGGCTCGGCACGAAGGTTTCCGCGTCTTCGGCGTTGATGCGGCATTCGATCGCGTGGCCGGTCAGCACCACGTCGCTCTGCTTGATGCTCAGCTTCTGGCCGGCGGCGATGCGCAGCTGCTCGCAGACCAGGTCGATGCCGGTCACCATCTCCGTCACCGGATGCTCCACCTGCACGCGGGTGTTCATTTCGATGAAGTAGAAGCGGCCCTCTTCGAACAGGAACTCGAAGGTACCCGCGCCGCGGTAGCCGATGCGGATGCAGGCTTCCACGCAGACCTTGCCGATCTCATCGCGCAGTTCGGCGGTGATGCCCGGTGCCGGCGCTTCTTCCACCACTTTCTGGTGGCGGCGCTGCATGGAGCAGTCGCGTTCACCGAGGTGGATGGCGTTGCCCTGGCCGTCGGCAAGCACCTGGATCTCCACGTGGCGCGGATTCTCCAGGAACTTCTCCATGTAGACCTGATCGTTGCTGAAAGCGGCCTTGGCTTCGGACTTGGTGGTCTCGATCGCCGCCTTCAGCGAGGCCTCGGCATGCACCACGCGCATGCCACGACCGCCACCGCCACCGGAGGCCTTGATGATGACCGGGTAGCCGATCTCACGGGCGATCTTGGTGTTGGCCACGATGTCGTCGGTCAGCGGGCCGCCCGAGCCGGGCACGCACGGCACGCCGGCCGCCTTCATCGCGCGGATCGCTTCCACCTTGTCGCCCATCAGGCGGATGGTGTCGGCCTTGGGGCCGATGAAGATGAAACCGGATTCTTCCACGCGCTCGGCGAAGTCGGCGTTCTCCGAGAGGAAGCCGTACCCCGGGTGGATGGCCTGCGCGTCGGTGACTTCCGCCGCAGCGATCAGGGCCGGGATGTTGAGGTAGCTCTCCGAGGACGGTGCCGGACCGATGCAGACCGACTCGTCGGCCATGGCCACGTGCTTGAGGTTGCGGTCGACCGTGGAATGCACAGCCACCGTGCGGATGCCCAGGGTATGGCACGCGCGCAGGATGCGCAGCGCGATCTCCCCTCGGTTGGCAATAACGACTTTGTCGAGCATGGACTAATCCTTAGCCGATCACGAACAGCGGCTGGTCGAATTCGACCGGCTGGCCGTTTTCGCCCAGGATGGCGACGATGGTGCCGGAAACATCGGCTTCGATCGGGTTGAACATCTTCATCGCTTCGATGATCGCCAGCGTTTCACCGGCCTTGACGGCCTGGCCGACCGACACGAAGGCCGGCTTGTCCGGCGAGGACGAGGCGTAGAACGTGCCGACCATCGGCGCGCGCAGCACGTGGCCGTCCGGCAGGGCGTTGCCGGCCTTGGCGGTGCCACCGGTGGAGGCTTCGGTCGGCGACTGCATCGGCATCGCCGGGGCAGCGGCCTGCGCCGGTGCCGGGGCCATCATCATCTGCGGCTGGGCCTGCACCATGCCGTAGCCGGAGACGGGCGCGCGCGACAGACGCACGGACTCTTCGCCTTCCTTGATTTCGATTTCGGCGAGGTTCGACTCTTCCAGCAGGTCGATCAGCTTCTTGATTTTGCGGAGATCCATAGGGGCCTCTGTGGTCTTGATGTCAGTGGAGAGGGGAAAGCGCGGTGCGCTCGGGTCAAAGCAGTTCGTAGAAATCGCGCAGCTGCCGCGTACGGTCGCGCGCGAGGGTGGTCAGGCAATGCATCTGCGCGCCATTGCGCGAAGTGCCATCGGCGTTGAAGGCGTAGACCGCGTCGCAGTCGTGGTCGCGCAGCTGCATCCACGCGCGCTGGGCCAGGACCAGCTGCTTCTCGGCATCGGCGCAGTGCGTGCAGGCGCCTTCGGCAGCCTGGCTGCGCAACTGCTGGCGCGCCTGGGCATACACCGCGTTCAATTCGGTATCGGCCTCGCTGGCCACATCCGAGGCGCACAGGTCTGATTCCATGGTGCCGCTCGGCTGCGCGCAGTCGATGCCTTCCGCGCTGCGATCAGCGGCGATGGCGGCGCCGCACAGGCAGCCCCACAGCGCGACGCTGGCCAGGACCCGCGACAGCGTCATCACGCCGAAGCGGCCGCCAGCCGGGTCAGCGCTGCATCCATCGCGTAGCGATAGCTGTCCGCACCGAACCCACAGATCACCCCGACCGCCTTGTCGCTGAAATAGCTGTGCTGGCGGAAGGGCTCGCGTGCATGCGGGTTGGACAGATGGATCTCGATGAAGGGCAGGTCCACCGCGGCCAGCGCATCGCGCAGGGCCACCGAGGTGTGGGTGAACGCCGCCGGGTTGATCAGGATGAAGGCGGTGCCGTCGTCCCGGGCGGCCTGCACGCGGTCCACCAGCACGTGCTCGGCGTTGGACTGCAGGCTCTCCAGGGCATGGCCGGCGGCCTGCGCCCGGGCCAGCAGGGCCTGGTCGATCTGCGCCAGCGTGGTGTGCCCATAGACCCCCGGCTCGCGCGCGCCGAGCAGGTTGAGGTTGGGGCCATGCAGGACCAGCAGTTTCGCCATGGGTGCCGAACAACAGGAAAGGGCGGAGTCTGGCGGAACTGGTGGATCGTGTCCAGTTCGGCGAAGTTACGCGTGTTTCAAGCGGTTGTTTGAAATTCGCGTGCGATCCCTGTCCCAGCACGGCATGCCGGCGTCGGGATCACCGCACCTCCGCCAGCACCGCGCGCACCCGCAGCGCCAGATCTTCCAGCGTGAAGGGCTTGCCGATCACGTGGACTGCGGGGTCCAGCACCCCATCGTGTTCCAGCGCATTGCGGCTGTAGCCGGTGGTGAACAGCACTTTCAGGTCGGGCCGCCGTTTGAGGGCTTCGTCGGCCAGTTGCCGGCCGTTGACCTCCGGCATCACCACATCGGTGAACAGCAGCGCGATGTCCGGATGCTGCTCGAGCAGCGCCAGCGCGCCGGCTGCACTGTCGGCGGCAAGGACCGGGTAGCCCAGTTCGCTCAGCGCCTCGATGGAAAACTGTCGCACGCCCGGTTCGTCTTCCACGACCAGGACCAGCTCGCGGCCACCGCTCAGCGGGCGACTGTCCGCCGGTGCTGTCGAAGGACCCGCGTCGATCTCCCCCTCCCGGCGCGGGAGATACAGCGCCACCGTCGTTCCCTTGCCGAGCGAGGAATGGATCTTCACGTGCCCGGCCGATTGGCGGACGAAGCCGTACACCTGTGACAGGCCCAGCCCGGTGCCCTGGCCGACCTTCTTGGTGGTGAAGAACGGATCGAAGGCCTTGGCGATCACCTCCGGTGGCATGCCGCCGCCGTTGTCGGCCACGGTGATCAGCACGTACTCACCGGTGGGCACGTCGGCACGCATGGCGTCTGCGGCAGAGGCGATCCGGCAGTTGGCCGTTTCCACCACCAGCCGCCCGCCGCCCGGCAGCGCGTCGCGCGCGTTGACGGCCAGGTTGAGGATCACGTTCTCCAGCTGATTGGCATCGGCGAAGGTGCACCACACCTGCGCGGCCAGCACGGTCTCCAGGCGGATGTTGCTGCCCAGCGAATGCACCAGCAGGTCCGACATCCCGGCGATCAACCGGTTCACGTCCAAGGGCACCGGCTGCAGGGGCTGTTGCCGGGAAAACGCCAGCAGGCGCTGGGTCAGCTGCGCGGCCCGGGTTGCGCCGTCGATGGCCATGTCGATGTAGCGCTTGGCGCGCGGATCGCTGTCGCCCATGCGCATCGAAAGCAGGTCCAGCGGGCCGATCACGGTGGCGAGCATGTTGTTGAAGTCGTGCGCGATGCCGCCGGTCAACTGGCCCACCGCCTCCATCTTCTGGCTTTGGCGCAGGGCATCTTCCACGCGCGTGCGCTCGGCGACCTCTTCGAGCACGCGGCTCTCGAGGTGTTCGTTCAATTCCTGCAGGCGTGCGTCGGCGAGCTTGCGCGCCGTGATCTCGATCGCCACGCCGACCACCCGCACGCAGCGGTCGCCTTCGAAATGGCCACGCCCCTTTGCCGCCACCCAGCGCACGACACCGTCTTCCTTGCCGACGGTGCGGTACTCCACGTCGTAGAGCGCGCGCCGGGCCGGGTCGGCCGCGGCGGCGAAGGCCGCGAAGGTTGCCTCGCTGTCATCGGGATGGATGCCGTCGTAGAAGTCGCGCAACGTCACTGCCACCCCGGGCGAGATGCCGAACATCGCCTTGGTCCGTGCCGGCCAGATCAGTTCATCGCGGACCAGGTCGACATCCCAGAAGCCCATGTCACCGGCCTCGGTGGCAAAGCGCAGGCGTTCCTCGCTCTTGGCCAGCGCAGCTTCGGCGGTGTTGCGGACGGTCAGGTCGAGCATCGCGCCGATCATCCGCAGCGGCTCACCCACGCCGCCACGCAATACGGTGCCGCGGTCGAGCACCGGCGCAAAGCTGCCATCGGCGCGCCGGAACCGGTACTCGCTGTTCCAGCCCGTCCCGCCGCCTTCGATCACCGCATGGATGTCGGCATCGACGCGCGCACGGTCATGGGGATGGATGTGGTCCAGCCACCACTGCGCCGTGGTCTCGGCCAGGGGATGGCCGAACAGGGTGGTGAGCGCCTCGTTCCAGATCACATGGCCATCGGAGATCCGCCAGTCCCAGATCGCATCGTTGGTGGCCTGGGCGGCCAGCCGATAGCGCTCCTCCACTTCCAGGTGGCGGGCCTCGGCGGCCTTGCGGTCGGTGATGTCCAGCGAGGTGCCGACCAGGCCGACCACGGTGCCGTCGGCGTCACGCAACGGTGACTTGGTCGACAGCCAGTAGGCGCGCCGGCCATCGGGAAAGCTCACTTCCTCTTCAAGCTGCTCGGTCTGCCCGCTGGCCATGACCCGCTCGTCGGTGGCCATGACCGTGGCGGCCTGGGCAGGGTCGTTCAGCAGTTCGGCATCGGTGCGGCCCACGTACACCTCCGGCGGCAGGCCGATGAGGTCGGTGGTGCCGCGGTTGCCGATCAGGATCCGGCCCTGGCGGTCCTTGGCATACACCACGCCGGGCGCTGCCTCGACGAAGGAGCGCAGCAGGGTCTGTGCCTGGTCCCGCTCGGCTTCGATCCGGCGGCGTTCGTCGATATCGATGAGCACGCCGGGGAAGCCGATGGCCTCTCCCTGCGCATCGAGATCCACCCGGCCGATCGCTTCGATCCAGCGGTACGCGCCGTCCGGGCCGCGGGTACGGTACTGGTGCGCATAGCGACCGCCCCGGCGGACCGCCTCGGCGATCGCATCGGCCAGGCCGGCGCGGTCGTCGGGATGAACGGCGGCGACCACCTGTTCCAGCCGCAGTTCGGTGCGCGCCAGGGCAGGGTCCAGGCCATGGGCCAGGGCGAGGGCATCGTCCACCGTGAGGTTGTCCCGGGCCACGTCCCAGAACCAGGTGCCGATGATCGCGCCGGCGGCCAGCGCCATCTTGACGCGCTCGGAATCCCGCTCGCGGTGGGAGCCGGGGGAAGGTGAAGAACTCAAGCGGTACCTGCGATCGGCGGGGGGCGGCTCCGGAACCCGGTGGCCCGTACTGCAGGCGACACGGGGCGGCAACGATAGGGTATCGCTGCCGGGCGCCGCTTTGGAACACCCCCCCGTTCGCCCCCGCTGCCCGGGCTGGATCCCGTCGGTCGCCCGTGGCTCCGGCTCGATCAGGGGATCAGGCGCGCCGCCCGCAGGCGGGCGAACAGGTCGAAGAACGCATCGTCGCTGGGCTGGTAGTCCAGGAAGCCCATCCGGCGGCTTTTGGACATGTCCGTGATCACCTCCAGCGGGCGCCCGAGATCGGCATCGGTGTGCCAGGGCGAGATCAGCCGATGGATATCCGGCTCTGCCAGACCGTGCGTGGCGGCCAGTGCGGACCAGGGCGCGGCATCGTCGGCCATCTGCGCCGCCAGCGGCCGCACGTGGCCACTGAAGGGCACGGCCTCGATATCGAACCACGCCGCGATCCGGCCCCACATCCAGCGCCACCGGAACACATCGCCGTTGACCACGTTGAAGGCCTGATTGGCGGCGGCCGGTGTCTGCGTGGCCCACAGCAGATGACGCGCCAGCAGCCCGGCATCGGTCATGTCGGTCAGCCCCTCCCATTGGGCGAGCGAACCGGGGAACTGGAACGGGCGCCCGGTGTGCCTGCACAGGCTCGCGTGCACGGCCAGGGTCGTGCCCATGTTCATCGCATTGCCCACCGCCGCGCCGATCACCGTGTGCGGGCGATGCACGCTCCACTGGAAGCCATCGCGGGCGGCGGCGGCAAACACCTCGTCCTCCTGCGCGTAGTAGAAGTTGTCCACGGGCAGGCGCGGCTGCTCTTCACGGAAGGGCGTCTGCGGCAGGTTGCCCTGCGCGTACGCCTCGAACGGGCCGAGGTAGTGTTTCAGGCCCGTCACCAGCGCTACGTGCTGCACCGTGCCCGCGGGCTGAAGCGCGCCAAGCAGGTGACGCACCATCGCGCCGTTCACCCGGATGTTCTCGGCCTCGTTGGCCTGCCGGGACCAGGTGGTGATGAACACGTGCGTGGGTGCCAGTCCGGACAGCGCGGCACGCGTGGGCTGCGCATCGTGCAGGTCGGCACAGACGCCGTGGGCGCCGGCGGGCAGCGAATCGGGCCGACGGGCCAGGCCGTGAACTTCCCAGCCCTCCTGCAGCAGCCGTTGTATCAGTGCACTGCCCACGATGCCCGTTGCACCGACCACCAACGCTTTCTGCCTCACGATGTCGCCTCTTTCATTGCTTTACAGGCGCACACCTTAGGATATCCAGGTACGCCTCGAAAGAAGGCACCAAACGGTAACCACACATGAAAACGGGTACTCCCGAAGAGCACTGGCGAGAGGATTGCGCCCCCCGGCGGGTGCTGGAGCTGTTCAGCACCAAGTGGACCTCGATGGTGCTGCACACCCTGGCCGTGCGGCATGACGGTACCGCCCGCAGCAACGCGCTGCACCGCAGCCTGCCGGCCGTCTCCAGGAAGATGTTGATCCAGACGCTGCGTGACATGGAGCATGCGGGGATCGTGCTGCGCACCGAGTACCCCACCGTGCCGCCCTCGGTGGACTACACGCTGACCCCGCTGGGGCGCCAACTGGTCGAACCGATCGAACTGATCTACGACTGGGCGCGCCGCAATGCTGGCGCCCGGACGCGTTGCAGCCGCGCGCGACCTCACGTCGGCGCTGAGCAGGGCAGGCCAGCCGGATCGGGCAGAGTACGGCTCCCCTCCAGCGGATCGGTCACCAGGACCACGCCGCCCGGCTGCTGGTCCTTGAAGAAGGCGTCAGCTTCGCGGGCCAGCGCCTCGGTTCGGGCCGGGGCAGCGTTCGTTGCCGCAGCGGAGCCGGTCATCACCAGTGCCGATGCCATCAGCACAACACCCAGAATCTTCATGCGTCCTCTCCTTCAGTAGATGGGAGAAGCGTAGGGTGGCCCTGCGATCACATGGAGCGATATATGACCTGCGGTCAGGGACTGGATCCAATGGCGGCCTGACCGGATGAGCGGTCAGTGCTGCGGGGTGACCCGCAGCCCACGCAGCAGCAGGTCGAGCGCCGCCACGCTCTGTTCCAGCCGCGCATCGCCATCATCGCCATCGGCGATCCAGAACGCGGCCTCGGCCAGGCTGCCGTACACCAGCGAGGCGAGGGCCTGCGGGTTGGCCTCGGCGACCATGCCCTGATCGATCAGGGCGGCGAGCAGGCGCTGCATGGAATCGATGCAGTGGCGTTGCGATTCCGGCGAGGCACCGCCGAGTACCGCGCGGGCATCGCGCAGGACGACGCGTTGGATGGTCGGCTCCAGCGCCATCTCCAGATACCCGGTGCAGCGCAGGCGAAACCCCTCCCAGGGATCGGCTGCAGCATCGGAGATCGCGTTCAGACGCTCGTCCATCTCGGCGTCGATCTGCTCCACCACCGCCGCGAGCAGGCCCTGCTTGTCGCCGAAGTGGTGATACAGCGCGCCACGGGTCAAGCCGGCCTGCGCGGTGAGGTCGTCCATGGAGGTGTCGGCGTAGCCGCGCGCGCTGAAGAACGCGCGGGCGGTGGCCAGCAGCGTGGCGCGGGTCTGCTCCATGTCGGCGCGGGTGCGGCGAACCATCGTCATCTCCTAGCATACGGGGCGGATGATTGTTTACATCCGGTGCGTATGTATATAGGATTTTAAACATACGATGCGTATGTAAATGGGTGAGCATGCCCATGGAGACGAGGTTGAACCGCCCCTATCGCGATCTGTTCGCTGCGCCCGGCACGGCCGGCTTCACCCTGGCCGGCCTGCTGGCGCGTCTGCCCCTGCCGATGACCGGGATCGGCATCATCGCGCTGCTGTCCCAGGTGCGCGGCAGCTATGCGCTGGCCGGCGCGGTCGCGGCGACCTTCGTGCTCACCTATGCACTGGTGTCTCCGCAGGTCTCGCGCCTGGTGGACCGGCAGGGGCAGCGCCGGGTACTGCCGATGGCGACCGGCATCAGCGTGATCGGCCTTCTGCTCCTGCTCGGCGGCTCGTGGTACCACGCCCCGGTCGCGCTGCTGTTCGTCGGTGCACTGCTCGCCGGTGCCATGCCCAGCCTGTCGGCGATGGTGCGCGCGCGCTGGACGGCGCTCTACCGCGGTCAGCCGCGCCTGCAGACGGCGTACTCGCTGGAAACGGTGTTCGATGAAGTGACCTTCATTGCCGGGCCGCCGCTCTCCGTCGGTCTGGCGGTCTCGCTGTTTCCGCAGGCCGGCGTGCTTGCCGCGGCCATGCTGCTGCCGATCGGCGTCTTCGCCCTGGTCGCCCAGCGCAGGACCGAGCCGCCCATCGAGGCCGTGCCATCGACCGGCGAGCACTCAGGGTCCGTGATCGGCCTGGCAAGCGTGCGCTGGCTGGCGCTGCTGATGGTGGCGATGGGGGTGATCGTGGGCACCATCGATATCGTCAGCGTCGCCTACGCGGCGCAGTTGGGCCAGCCGGCCGCGGCGAGCCTGGTGCTCTCTGCGTATGCGGCCGGGTCCTGTCTGTCCGGGGTCCTGTTCGGCGCACTCAAACTGAAGGCGCCACTGCACCGCCTGGTGCTGCTGGGTGGAATGGCGACTGCCCTGACGACCGTGCCGCTGCTGCTGGTCGGCAGCATCGGCTCACTTGTGGCGACGGTGCTCGTGGCCGGCGCCTTCTTCGCACCGACGATGATCGTGGCGATGTCGCTGATCGAGCAGCAGGTACCGGCGCGCCAGCTCACCGAGGGCATGACCTGGCTGCTGGCGGCGCTGAACGTGGGCGTGGCGCTGGGCGCGGCGATGTCAGGCTACGGGGTGGATGCGTACGGCACGCGCGCTGGATTCCTGCTGGCGGTCACTGCCGGCGGTGCGGTGCTGCTGGCGGCCGTGGTCGCGTATCGACAGTTGCGGCCGCGCGACGACCGCGACCTGGGGGAAGGCTGATGCGCACGCACGTGGAATCGACATCGCCGCGCGCGTGGTGGGCGGTCACCGCCGCCAGTCTGGCCACCTTCTCGGTCGTCACCACGGAAATGTTGCCGGTAGGGCTGCTGACGTCGATCGCCGACGCATTGGGAACGAGCACCGGCACCGCGGGCGTGATGGTCTCGCTGCCGGCACTGCTGGCAGCGCTGTTCGCACCGCTGGTGGTGATCAGCGCCGGCAGCGTGGATCGCCGCACGCTGCTGTGCGCGCTGCTGGGGATGCTGGTCATCGCCAACCTGGTCTCCGCGCTCGCACCGACCCTGGCCTGGATGCTGGCAGCCCGCGTGCTGGTCGGGCTCTGCATGGGCGGCATCTGGGCCATTGCCGGCGGCCTGGCGGTGCGGCTGGTGGCCGCCCGATCGGTTGGCCTGGCAACATCGCTCATCTTCGGCGGCGTGGCGGCGGCATCGGTACTGGGCGTTCCACTGGGTGCGCTGATCGGTGAACTGCTGGGATGGCGCTGGGCGTTCGGCAGCATGGCGCTGTTGGGAGGTGCCGTACTCGTCCTGCATATGGCCGTCATGCCCCGCCTGCCGTCGTCCGGTGCGACCCGCCTGCGTCAATTCGGGCACGCGCTGGGCAACCGCGGGCTGCAGCTCGGGTTGATGCTGACCTTCCTGCTGGTGGCCGGACACTTCATCGCCTTTACCTTCGTGCGGCCGCTGCTGCTGTCGGTGTCGGGCTTCGACGCGCGCTGGGTCGGGCTGTTGTTGTTCGGCTACGGCGCCGCCGGGATGGCCGGCAACTTCATCGCCGGCATCGTGGCAGCACGACGTACCCCGCTGACGGTGTCGCTGATCGCGGCGGGCCTGGTACTGGCGCCGTTGCTGTTCCTGTCCATCGGCGATTCCCGCCTGGGCGGCGCCATGGCGCTGCTGGCGTGGGGGCTGGCCTACGGCGGGGTATCGGTGGGCCTGATGACGTGGATGATGAAGGCCGCACCAGGGGCGGTGGAGGTCGCCTCCTCGCTCTACGTCGGCGCCTTCAACATCGGTATCGCATCCGGGGCATGGATGGGGGGCCAGGCACTGGACCGGTATGGCCTGACCGCCAATCTCTGGCTCGCCGGAGGCTTCGCGGTCGCGGCGGTGGTGGTGTGCATTGCCGGCCGCCGGATGCAACCGGCGCAACGGGATACCGGCAAGCCCTCAGGCGCACTGTGACAGTGCGGACCGACCCTGCCAGGCCTCACTTTTGTCCTGTCGTCTCCAGCGCCGCCTTTTCAGCCACGGTCAACGCGCGATGGCCGTAGCTCAGCACCCGGGTCATCTGCCATTGCCCGTCCTTGTGCTGCCAGACCATCACGAACTTCGCGCTGCCTTCGCACTTGCCGGTGGCCACCTCGCAGAAGCGGTGCTCGCCTTCCTCGATCGCGCCGAAGTTCTTGATCGGGTAGACCTTGAGCGTCCCGGGAACCCGTTCGCGGCGGACCTTGTGGCAAATGTACTTGCGCGTGTTGGAGACCACCGTGTGGCGATCGAAGGTGGCCCCGCCGCTGTCGTGATAGAACTCGACGGTAGGCGAAAAGTAGCGGGTAAAGGTCTCCAGGTCGCAGCGGTTGTAAGCGTCGAAGACCTGGTCATCCAATCCGGTGATGGTGCGCGTGAGGGCAGCGGCGTCTTCGGCCTCCTCGCCAGCGGATGCCGCCAGGGGCGCGAGCATGCCGGCGGCTACGAGCACGGCGGCGACAACAGCGGGGAAGCGTTTCATCGGCAGTGCCTGCTTCAATCGGACCAGAGCGGGCGTCACTTTTCGCACGGGCCGGGACGCCCTTCAAGTGTCATTCGGACGGATGACCTCCGGCGCACGGAATGACGGGCGAGGGCAGTGGCCCCCTACAGCGTGCTGGAGTCCACCACTTGGCGGCCGGCCTGGGTGAGGTCGATGTCACCGTCTTCGGCCTGCGCGGCGTAGCCGGCCTTGACGGCCCAGTTGGCCGCCTCATCGCTGACCGGACGCGTAGCGTTGATATCGCGAAGGATCTGCCGCTGTTCTTCAGTGAGGGGCGCCCGGGTGCTTTCGCTTCCGCTCATGGCGCGCGGACCTCGACGCTGATCGCGCCCTGGGCCAGCCGTGCGCGCTTGGCCCGCCGATGGTTCACCCACCACACCAGCCCCGGCAGGCCGTACAGCAGTGCACCGGCGAGCAGAAAGATCTTGAAGGCGGCATTCATGGCGGTCTCTCTCCGTGCGGTATGGCGTTGGTGCGTCGTGATCGGCCCAAGGTGCGGTGGCGCGCACCGGCGCCTGCAGCGGCCCGGCCGCGACCCCAGCGCTAGTTCAGCGCAATCGCCGTGAAGGCGCTGTCCCTGCGAGGGATACCCCGAGCCCCAGGGCGCTCGTCGCCGGACCGTCATCACTTCGTCGTCTGGCTCGCTTACAAAGGGAGCCGCTGGCGACGCCATGGCCGCTGGTTGAGATGGGCCCTAAAGTTCCTCCCCAACCCGCCGATACCGATGCGTCCTTCCGCCTGGAGTACGTGATGTCGGCCGTCCCCCGCCGCCTGTCGTTGTTCGTCGCCCGCCTGGGCGAGCGGTTCCGCTTTCGTCTGGCCCCGCCGTCCCGGTTGGCCGGGCTCGGTCGTCTCAGCGTGGCACAGAAACTCAGGGCCAGCCTGCTGATCTGCGGCCTGGGCCTGTTCGCGGTGGCCGTGGTGTACGGCTGGACGCGGCATGATACCGAGCGGGCGGCCGAGACCTTCGCCGCCCACCAGCAGGAGGCCGCGCTGGCGGCCACGCTGGCAACCGAAGTCGCCGAGGCGAGACGCCTGCAGACACGGTATGCCAGCACCTTCGATGATGTCGATCGCGACGCCCTGCAGGCGGCGCACCAGCGCTTGCAGGCCACGCTGGCCCGGCTGCAGCGCGATCCGCACGATGCCGGCAGTGCCGGTGCGCTGCGTGAGTTGGCGACGCGGGCAGCCGACTTTGCCGAGGGCATCACCGCATTGAACGCCCGCGTGGACGAGATGGGACGCGGCGATGCCGGCCTGCGTGCACAGCTGGAAGCAGCGGCTGCCACGCTGGAGGCCAGCGTCGAGGCCAGCGCGCGCCCGGCGCTGATGGCCCAGCTGCAGAAGATGCGCCGCGAGGAGAGCCTGCTGCTGCTCACCGGCGATTCGGCGCACACCGATCGCGCCAGCGAACAGAAGCTGCCCTTCGATCTCGCACTGGGCCAGGCGCGCCTGGGGCCGGAGATACAGGAGGCACTGCGGACGCAGATGGACGAATACCAAGGCGCGCTGTTGGCCTACACCGCTGCCCGCATCGGGCTGGACGTGGAAGCGCAGTCACTGGCCGAGACCGCGGCCCAGATCGGCCCGGGGCTGCAGGCGCTGCAACAGGCGCAGACGCTGGCCTTGACGGCGGCACGCGAGCGACAGGCCGCGCGGGCCAGCACCATGGGGATCGTATTCGCGCTCACGCTGCTGCTGGTCGCGGTGGTGCTGATCGCCACGCTGCTGCTGGTGCTGCGCGCGGTGCGCCACCCGATCACCGATACGTTGCGCTTTGCCGAGGACATCGCCGAGGATCGGCTCGACACGGTGCTGACCATCCACAATCCACACGACGAGATCGGCCAGCTGGCCGCGCGCCTGCGCCACATGCAGCACCGCCTGCGTGAGCGGATCGACGCCGAGCGCGCGGTCGCGCGCGACAACACCCGTGCCCGCCAGGCGCTGGACTGCGCACAGACCGGGGTGATGGTGCTCGACGGCGAGGGGAAGATCGGTTTCCTCAACCAGGCGCTGCTGGCCGAACTGCAGCTCACGCACGCGGACTGGAGCGGCCAGCCGGCTGCCGCCCTGCATCCGGCCTTCGCCACCCTGGTGCCGACGCTGCAGGCCGGCCAGCGCGCCAGCCGCGAGATCGAGCACGCGGGCATCCGCTACCAGTTGGTGATCACCCCGATCGTGGACCACGGCCAGCTGCTGGGCGCAGCGGTGGAGTGGCGCAGCCGCGCGCTGGAAACCACGGTGGAAAACGAAGTCGCCGCACTGGTGGACGCCGCCGCACGGGGGGAACTGCACGGGCGCATCACGGTGGACGACAAGCAGGGCTTCGTCAAAACCCTGGCCCTGAGCATCAACCACCTGCTCGATACCTTCCAGCGCAATCTGTCCGGGCTGCAGGGGCTGCTCTCGGCGCTGTCGCAGGGCGATCTGCGCGTCCGCATGCACGGTGACTTCCACGGCGTGTTCGCCCGCCTGCGCGACGATGCCAACGCCACGGTGATGCAGCTGACCGACATCGTCGCGCGCATCCAGCAGGCGTCGCTGGCGATCAACCATGCCGCCGGGGAGATCGTCGCCGGCAACCACGACCTCTCCGATCGCACCGAGCGCCAGGCGGCGCACCTGGAAGAGACGGCCTCGTCGATGGAGGCGCTCTCGGCCACCGTGCGGCAGAACGCGGATTCAGCGCAACAGGCCAACCAACTGGCGATGCGCGCGGCCGAAGTTGCGGCCCGCGGCGGCGAATCGGTGGCGCAGGTGGTCACCACCATGGCCGATATCGCCCTGTCCTCGCGGCGGATCGGGGAGATCACCGGGGTGATCGACGGGATCGCGTTCCAGACCAACATCCTGGCCCTGAACGCCGCCGTGGAAGCGGCGCGGGCCGGCGAACAGGGGCGCAGCTTCGCGGTGGTGGCCAGCGAAGTGCGCCTGTTGGCACAGCGCAGTGCCGACGCTGCGCGCCAGATCAAGCAGCTGATCGAAGCCTCGGTGGAGAAGGTCGATGCCGGCACGCGCCAGGTCGATGACGCGGGTGCGACCATGGGTGAGATCGTCGGCAGCGTGCAGCGGGTGACATCGATCATGGCCAGCATTTCAGCCGCGTCGCAGCAGCAGACGGCGGGTATCGAGCAGGTGAGCCAGACGTTGCTGCAGATGGATGGCAGCACGCAGCAGAATGCGGCGCTGGTGGAGGAGGCTTCGGCCTCGGCGCGCGCCCTGGACCGCCAGGCCTCGCTGCTGGGCGAAGCGGTGGATGCCTTCGTCGTGACGCCACCGCCGCCGGCGCGTGTGCGGGCGACGGCCTGAGGCTGCGTCAAGGCCGCGCTCACCGTTCTTCACCGGCGGTGAGCCGGCGCTGTGGTTCGCTATTGTCCACCTATGAAGAAATCCACGCGCCGGCCGTCGCCTCCCACTGCCCCGGATGCCTTCGTGCGCGTCCGGGGTGCACGCGAACACAACCTGAAGAATGTGGATGTCGAGATCCCGCGCGATGCGCTGGTGGTGTTCTCCGGCATCTCCGGCTCGGGGAAATCCTCGCTCGCGTTTGGCACGCTCTACGCCGAGGCGCAGCGGCGCTACCTGGAATCGCTGTCGCCCTACGCACGTCGCCTGATCGATCAGGTCGGCGTGCCGGACGTGGACGCGATCGAAGGGCTGCCACCGGCGGTGGCGCTGCAGCAGCAGCGCGGCACCGCCAGCGTGCGCTCCAGCGTCGGCAGCGTCACCACGCTGTCGAGCCTGCTGCGGATGCTGTACTCGCGCGCCGGTACCTATCCGGCCAGGCAGCCGATGCTGTATGCCGAGGATTTCTCGCCGAATACACCGCAGGGCGCCTGCCCGAACTGCCACGGGCTGGGCTACGTGTATGAAGTGACCGAACAATCGATGGTGCCCGATCCCTCGCTGAGCATCCGCGAGCGCGCCATCGCCGCGTGGCCACCGGCGTGGCACGGGCAGAACCAGCGCGACATCCTGGTCACGCTGGGCTACGACGTGGATATTCCCTGGCGCGATCTGCCCAAAAAACAGCGTGACTGGATCCTGTTCACTGAGGAACAACCGGTGGTGCCGGTCTACGCCGGCTTTACCCCGGCCGAAACCCGCGCCGCGCTGCGGCGCAAGGAGGAACCCAGTTACATGGGCGCCTTCAGCGGTGCGCGCCGCTATGTGCTGCACACCTTTGCGACCACGCAGAGCGCGATGATGAAAAAGCGCGTGGCCCGCTACATGATCGGCGCCCAGTGCCCGGTCTGTGATGGCCGCCGGCTGAAGCGCGAAGCGCTGTCGGTGACATTCGCCGGCATGGACATCGGCACGCTGTCGCAGCTGCCGCTCAGTGCGATGGCGCAGGCGCTGCGTCCTGCGGCCGAAGGCCACTTCGATGCGCCGGCCGCTACGGCCACACGCAGCCGCAGCGCAGGTCGGCAGGCCACCGCCAAGCGCGTGGCCGCCGGTGGCAATGCGCATGCCGGCGGCAGTGACGTGCGCCGCACGCCGGATCTGTCCGAAGAGAAACGCATCGCGGCACAGCGCATCGCGCACGATCTGGTCGAGCGGATCGGCACGCTGCAGTCGCTGGGCCTGGGGTATCTGTCGATGGACCGCGCGACCCCGACGCTGTCGCCGGGCGAGCTGCAGCGCCTGCGCCTGGCGACGCAGATCCGTTCCAGCCTGTTCGGGGTGGTGTACGTGCTGGATGAACCCACCGCCGGCCTGCATCCGGCCGATGGCGAGGCCCTGTACGACGCGCTGGCCCAGCTCAAGGCCGGCGGCAATACCTTGTTCGTGGTCGAGCATGATCTGGAGATGCTGCGCCGCGCGGACTGGCTGGTGGATGTCGGCCCCGGCGCAGGGCAGCATGGCGGCCAGGTGCTCTACAGCGGGCCGCCGGACGGCCTGCGCACGGTCAAAGCCTCGGTCACTGCGCCGTATCTGTTCCAGGACGCCACCGGCACGCGCCGCACTCCGCGCGCGCCGTCCGGCTGGCTGGGCCTGCAGGGCGTCCACCGCAACAATCTGCATGGCGTGGAGGCGCGCTTTCCGCTTGGTGCGTTCACCGCAGTCACCGGCGTCTCCGGCTCGGGCAAGTCCAGTCTGGTCAGCCAGGCACTGGTGGAGCTGGTGGGCGAACACCTGGGGCAGGAGCCGGTGATCGAGGAAACCGACAGCGAGTTGCCGCAGCCCAGCCGCATGGAACGCACGCGGGGCCGCTTGAACGGGGCAAAGGCGATCAAACGCCTGGTCAATGTGGATCAGAAGCCGATCGGGCGCACGCCGCGCTCGAATCTGGCGACCTATACCGGCCTGTTCGATCATGTGCGCCGGCTGTTCGCCGGTACACGCTCGGCCAAGGCGCGGCGCTACAGCGTCGGCCGCTTCTCCTTCAACGTCGCCGCCGGCCGCTGCGAGACCTGCGAAGGCGAGGGCTTCGTCCACGTCGAACTGCTGTTCATGCCCAGCGTCTACGCGCCGTGCCCCACCTGTCATGGCCAGCGCTACAACGCCAAGACGCTGGAGGTGCAGTGGAACGGGCGCAACATCGCGCAGGTGCTGGCGATGACGGTGGAGGAGGCGTTGGCCTTCTTCGCCGAGGAGCCACCGGTGCAGCGGCCGCTGCAGCTGCTGCGGGATATCGGGCTGGGCTATCTGCGCCTGGGCCAGCCCGCCACCGAGCTGTCCGGCGGCGAAGCGCAGCGGATCAAGCTGGCCACCGAGCTGCAGCGCAGCCAGCACGGCAGCAACCTGTACGTGCTGGACGAGCCGACCACCGGCCTGCATCCGGCCGACGTGGACAAGCTGATGGCGCAGCTGCACGGTCTGGTGGATGCCGGCAACACGGTGGTCGTCGTCGAGCACGACCTGCGCGTGGTGGCCGATGCGGACTGGGTGATCGATGTGGGGCCGGGGGCTGGCGAAGAGGGCGGGCGGATCGTGGCCGAGGGCACGCCGGCACAGGTCAGCCGGGCCACGCAGGGGGCGACGGCGCGCTATCTGCGCCGCTGGTTCCCCTGAGCGGCCGGGCGTTGCTCAGTACACATCGCGACGGTAGCGTCCGTCGTTGAGCAGGGCATCGACCGGATCGTTGCCCAGTACCTCGCGCAGCACCGCATCGACGCCTTCGGCCATGCCGTGCAGCGAGCCGCACACATAGATGCTGCCACCCAGATCCACCCATGCGCGCAGTGCCTCCGGTGCGGCGCGCAGCCGATCCTGCACATAGCCGCCACCCTCGGCATCGCGCGAGAACGCCAGGTCCACGCGGCTCAGATGGCCCTTCGCCTGCCAGGCCCCGATCTCCTCGCGATAGAGGAAATCGTGCGCGCGGGTGCGCTCGCCGAACACCAGCCAGTGCCCGCGGTCGCCCTGTGCGTCCGCTTCGCGCAGCAGGCTGCGCAGGCCGGCGATACCGGTGCCGTTGCCGATCAGCAGCATCGGGGCATGCTCGGGATGGCGATGGAAGCCGGTGTTGCGACGTACCCGGGCCGCGATGCTCTCCGCCTCGGTGGCATGCACGCACAGCCAGCCAGAGCCCAGCCCATGGCGGCCGTCGGGCAGCGCGGTCAGGCGGATCACCAGCTGCACGGCCCCATCGGCCGGTACCGAGGCGATCGAGTACTCGCGATGGGGCAGCGCCGGCAGCCGCGCCAGCCAGCGCGCGGCATCGGCTGCGGTGGCAGGATCACGTGGCTCCACAGCCTCCGGCAGCACGCGCGCGGCAGCCGCTTCGAGCAGCGTCGTGATCCGTCCATCGACCGTCACCGGTGCCTGCGGATCCAGGCCGTTGCGGGCCAGTGCCGCCAGCACGTGGGCACGCGCGTGGCGGGGCGCCATCTCCAGGATGTCACCGGCCTGCCAGTGCGCGTGGGCCGGCGGGTGCAGTGCCACCTGCCAGATCGCCCCGGCGGCGCTGCCCGGATTGAGCACGGTGCGCGCACCGAGTGCCCACGGCTGCAGCGCGACCGGCGCCGGCAGCGGGGTGTGGTCCTCAACGCCGGTCAGCAGGGCCAGCTGCTGCTGCCACTGCGCCAGTGGCACCGCATCGGTGCGATCCACCTCGATGCTGGCGAACAGCCGCTGCGCGCCCTGCGCCGCCAGCCAGCCGTCCACCTGGCGCGAGAAACCACAGAAGCGGGCGTACTCGCGATCGCCGAGCCCAAGCACGGCATACCTCATTCCCTGCAGCGCAGCGGCGTGCGCCAGCACCCGACGCTCGAAGGCACGCGCGGCGTCCGGTGCTTCGCCATCGCCGAAGGTGCTGATGACGAACAACGCGGTGTCCGTGTCTGCCAGGACTGCGGCATCCACCTGCGCCAGCGGGCGGACGTGCACCGGCAGGCCGGCCGCCTGCAGCTGCGCAGCCGTGCGCCAGGCCAGCTGTTCGGCAAAGCCACTCTGGCTGGCGAATGCCACCAGCCACGGTTGCCCGGTGCCGATGGCCGTCGCCAGCGGCAGGCGCGAGGCGCGTACGTCGCGTTTCTTGCGGCGGCGGTCCAGGTAGAGCATCCAGCCGGTGATGAAGAACACCAGCATGCCCAGGCTGGAGAGCATCACGATGATCCGCCCCGGCAGCCCGAAGAAGCTGCCCGAGTGCAGCGCGAACACACTGACGATGATCTTGCCGCCAACGGTCTTGCTGCGGTAAGGCTCGTAGGAGAGCAGGGCACCCGTGGACGGATCGAGCTGGAGGATGTCCTGCGCGCGGTCGTGCGCGGTGTTGCTTCCCTGCACGCGGCTGGTGAGCGCACGGCCTGGCTTGGCCGGGAAACGAAGATCGATGTACCCGCGCCGCACGCCTTCCAAGGCGTACAGCGTGGTCTGCACCTTGTGCAGGTCCAGTGGGCCGCCACGGGTGCGCGCCGCAGTCTGCTCGGCCGTTGGGCCGCCAAGCAATGCGGTTGCGCCCTTGCGGTACCAGTCGAACGACCACCACAGCCCGGTCAGCGCGATCATCAGGTAGACCAGCAGCACCCAGGTGCCGACCACCGAATGCAGGCTCCACAGGAAACTGCGCCCGCTGCGCGCCCACTCCACCGCCAGCCAGGTGCGCCAGTGCCACCAGCGCCGCGGCCAGCGCAGGTACAGGCCGGACAGGCAGAAAAACACCAGCGCGATCGCGCAGCTGCCGGTGATCAGGCTGCCGCGCTCACCGCTGACCAGGTGGCGATGCAGATCCTCGACGAAGGCGAAGAAGTCCAGCCCCTTCAGCCCGGTGAGCACGGTGCCGGTGTACGGATCGAAATAGCGCCAATTCGCCTGGCCGCCTTCGAAACGCGCCACCGACAGGCGCTGCCCGGTGGCGTCCACGCGCAGCCGCTGCAGCGGCTGTGGCATGTCCTGCTGCAGTCGTGGCAGCAGCTCTGTCAGGGCCAGTGGCTGCTCGCCCGCCGTGTGCCGCTGCACCACCTGCGCCAGGGCCGGGTTGGCCGCGCGCATGATCTCGTCTTCAAAGGCCAGCGTGGCCCCGCTCAGGCCCATCACCGCCAACACGGTGCCAGCGGTAATGCCCAGCAGCCAGTGCAGCTGGAAAATGATGGTCTTCAACATGGGGGCGGTCCGGCGGCAAGGCGAAGCGCGCCCGGCGGTGGATGAGAATGGATCTCGTCATTGTTGGGCGCAGGCCGGAGGCGGTCAATAGCCCAGGTCGGGCCCGTAGGGCCCCCGATCAAACAGCCACTTCGCCCAAGCGCGTCAGGGCGTTGCCCAGGCCTCGATTTCTCCGGCCGCAAACGGCCCCAGCTTCTGTTTCACGATGCGCCCCTGCGCGTCGATCAGCACGGAGTACGGCAGCAGCCCCTGCGCATTGCCCAGCCGCACGCTGGCATCGGCCGGCCCGGGGGTATCGAGCACGATCGGATAGGCGACCGGTACGCGGGTCAGGAAATCGCGCACGCCCTCGGGCGTATCCAGCGCCAGCCCGAGCACCTGCACGCCGGTAGCGCCCTGGGCATCGGCAAAGGCGGTCAGCGCGGGCATTTCCTCCACGCAGGGGCCGCACCAGCTGGCCCAGACATTGATCAGCAGCGGACGCCCGTGGAAGCTGGCCAGGTCCTGCGGTTTCCCTTGGAGGTCCGGCAGGGTGATCGCCGGCATCGGATCCCCCGGTTGGGCCGCGACCACCGCCGGCCGTGGCGGTGGCGGGGCAGTGGCCGGGCGCTCGTCATGCCCGGCGAACCAGACGCCGGCGCCGATGCCCAGCACGGCCGCGATCACGACCACCACGACCGTCCGCCGTGGTGGCCGCAGGCTCATCGCGCGGTCCGCAGCAGCGCTTCTTCCACCAGCGCCTGGGTCAGCACGGTCGGCAGCACGGTGGGCGGGGCGCCCGGGCCGTAGACCACGTACAGCGGCACGCCGACGGCCTTGTGCTCATCCAGGAAGGCGGTGATCTGCGGGTCGACATTGGTGTAGTCGCCGCGCATGTAGACCGCGTTGGTCCGCCGCAACGTATCGCGGAAGGCGTCGGTGCCCAGCACCGCGCGCTCGTTGGCCTTGCAGGTCACGCACCAGTCGGCGGTCATGTTGACGAACACCACGCGGTTGTCCTGGCGCAGGCGGTCCAGCATCTGCGGCGAGTACTCCACCACGTTGTCGCTGGCCGACTGTGCGGCCTTGGCCGGCGGATCCAGGCGGGTCACGCCCCAGATCGGATACAGCGCGCCGAGCACCAACAGCAGGGCCAGCAGGCCGCCCACGCGCTGGCTGCGCCAGCGGCTGCGTTCGAACCACCACAGGGCCAGCGACAGGATCACCAGGCCGCCCAGCACCAGCGCCATGGCGTCCACGCCGCGCTGCTTGCCCAGCACCCACAGCAGCCAGATCGCGGTGCCGTACATCGGGAAGGCCAGCACCAGCTTGAGGGTTTCCATCCACGCACCGGGGCGCGGCAGGCGGCGCGCCAGCGAGGGCACGAAGCCGATCAGCAGGAATGGCAGCGCCAGGCCCAGGCCGAGCGCCAGGAACACCAGCATCGCCTGCAGGCCGGGTGCCGCGAAGGCGTAGGCCAGGGCCGGCCCCATGAACGGAGCCACGCACGGGCTGGCCACCACGCAGGCGAGCACGCCGGTGAAGAAATCGCCGACCGGACCGCTGCGCGAGGCCAGCGACTGGCCCATGCCACCCAGGCTGCCGCCGAGGGTGAACACGCCCGACAGGCTCAGGCCCACGGCGAACATCAGGTACACCAGCGCGGCGATGAACCACGGGTGCTGCAACTGGAAGCCCCATCCCGCGGCCTGGCCGGCCGCCCGCAGCGCGATCACCAGGGCGCCGATGGCAGCGAAGGCCACCAGCACGCCGGCGGTGTACCAGAGCGCATGGCTGCGCGCGCGCTGGCGGCTCTCGCCACTCTGCGCCACGCCCAGCACCTTCAGCGACAGGATCGGCAGCACGCACGGCATCAGGTTGAGGATCAGGCCACCGGCCACGGCGAACAGCAGCAGCACCAGCAGGTTGCCGGGCGCGGCGGCCGGTGCCACCGGCGGCGGGGTGCGCTGCGCGTTGTCGGCACTGGCATCGGGCGGGGTGGCGGTATCGCCGGGCACGGCCAGCGCCGGTTCGTTCGGGCGGATCAGCATCGGCTGGCTGCCGGCGTCGCTGCGGGCCTGGTCGCGCTTGTCGCGATTGGGCAGGGGGGCGATGACCTCGGTCTTCTGCGCGACCTCATCGGCCTTGGCGTTGATCGTGCCTGCCGGCAGCGCCAGCTTCACCCGGCGCGTCATCGGCGGGTAGCAGATGCCATCGGTCTGGCAGCCCTGGAAGGTGATCACCAGGGTGGCGTCGGTCGCACCGGCGGTGCTGCGGCGCAGGGGCAGCGGTACATCGATCTGGTCGAAATACACCGCGACATCGCCGAAGTGTTCATCGCGGTGCGATTTGGCAGCCGGCCACTTGGGCTTGTCCGCGCGGATGCCCGGGGCGCCTTCCAGCGCCAGCGAGGTGCGGTCGCGATACAGGTAGTAGCCCGGCGCCGGGGTGAAACGCAGCAGCACGGTATTGCCATCGCCGACGATCGCATCGAAGCCGAACGCGCGCTCGGAGGGCAGCGGCAGCGCCTGGGTGGTGCTGGTGCCGGGCAGGCGCAGGCCGTTGCCGGTGTTGCCGGCCAGCGGGTTGTTGAACGGGGAGGCGGCAGCGCTGGCGGTGGCCGGGGCGGTGCTGGCCGCGCCGCTGCCACCGCCCGGCAGTTTCACCTGCAGCGTGCGCTTCTGCGGCGGGTAGCACACGCCAGCATCGGCGCAGCCCTGGTAGCGCACTTCCAGCGTGACGGTGTCGGCGCCGTCGGCGGCCTTGCCGGGCAGGACACCGGTCAGGCGCTCGCGGTAGGTTTCCACCTCGCCGAAGAAGTCATCGTGGTGCTTCTTGCCGGCCGGCAGCTGCAGCGCCTCGGCATCGAAGCCGGTCTCGGCCTTGACCGTGGTGCGGTGGCGGTACAGGTAATAACCCGGGGCGATCTTCCAGCTGATCTCCACGCGATCGCGGTCACGCGCCTGCGCAGTAAGCCCGAAGGCCTCATCGACCGGGAGCAGGTCTTTTTCACTGACGGCCCAGGCCGGCAGGGAGACCACGAGCAACGCGCACAGCGCGGCAACACGACGAAACAGCGTCATCAATCACTTTCCTCACGGGTCTGCGCCCGAATCCAATCCAGGTACGCCGGCAGGCCGGCGCGGGTTTCGACCGCGATGCACTCGGGGAGTTCATACGGATGCAGGGCCTGCACGCGCGCGATCGCGGCATCCAGGCGGCTGCCGGTGGTCTTGATCACCAGTTGGACCTCATGGTCCTCGGTGACCTCGCCCTGCCAACGGTAGGTCGAGTGCGCCCCGTCCAGGCGCGTCACGCACGCGGCCAGGCGTTCGTCCACCAGCGCATGTGCCAGCCGCGTGGCGCAGGCCACGTCGGGGCAGGTGGTGAACAGCACGAAGACGGGATCGGCAATCGACATGACCGCCGAGTATAGGACCGCTGGAGGCCAATGGTCCGACCGGCGCCGCGAGGGGGCGCCGGTCGGACGGGCTCAGTTGGCCAGCTGGCAGGTGGCCGGCCTGGCCGAGGTGAACAGGGCCGGGGTGGCCCATTCGGGGTGGTCGATGAACGGATTGCGGTTGCCCTGGAAACTGAAGATCACCTCATTGCGAGCGCGTTCTGCCGCATCCGGCGGGTCAGCAAGGTGCCAGTCGATCAGGGTCGAGAGCAGGCCCATGTAAGCAGGCGAGGCCGACGTTTTGACGATCTTGCTGCGGTCGTCGGTCAGCTCCAGGTCCGGCTCGGACTGGCCGGTTTTCGCATCTTTACCGCCTTCATAACGGATCGCCATGTACATCACCGCACGCGCCATATCGCCCTTGCGGTGGCCCCACACTTCGAACGAGCCGCCATTGCCATCGGGCGTGCGCACCCAGTTGGAGGTGCCCGGGTAGCCGCCGCTGCCGCCGCCGGACCCGTTGTTGGATTCGGTTGCACGCTCACCGCAGTTGCTGTCGCATTTGGCATAGGGCTTGTTGCCGCGGTCCGCATTCCACTGCGCATTGGTCAGGTACAGCATGTGGGTGTCGGTATACGGCGCGTAGGGCAGGCCCTTGTCGCCGGTGGTGCTGGCAAAGCCCAGCGAGTTGGGCCAGGTGTGCTCGCGGTTGTAGGTCAGCCCACTGCCGGTGCCGGCCCGCCCGCTGACCTTGGTATAGCTGCGGTTGCGGTAGGCATCGAGGATGTTGCCGCTGTTGTTGGGATCTTCGTCGGCGATCTCCAGGATGGTCCAGGTGCTGGTGCCCGAGCCGCTGTACGGATACGCGGTGTGCCCCTTGATGGTCTCGTGCAGCGAGCAGCGCAGCTGGCTGGGGCTGGAGGTGTTCACCTTCGCGTAGTACTCGCCGGGGTTGCCCGGATTGCCCGGGTCGGGCGTGGTGGCGGTGGCCACGGTGAACGCGATGCGGGTATCGGCGGCCGGGCGCGCGCCCTGGGCATCCTTCACGCGGGTGGCGCGGATATCGAAGCGGCAGGCTTCCCCCGCCACCAGCGCGGTGTTGGTGGCCAGCGTGAAGCGGGTACCGGTGGTCGCATGGCTCAGCGCGACCGTGCCGGACTGGCCGCAGCTCAGCGCGAACGCGCCGCTGGAGAGGGTGACCGGCTCACTGAAGATGACGCTCAGGTCGGCCGCGGCCGGGAACGTGCTGGCGCCCTGTTCGGGGGTGGTCGCCGTGACCGAGGGCGCGGTATTCGGGCCGGTCGGACCGCCGCCGCTGAAGGTCTGGCCGTGGTTGCAGGCGCCGAAGGTCTGCCCGGCCGTTTCGGCCCAGGTGAAATGCGCGTACTGGCTGCCGGTGCCGGTCAGCTGCAGAGAGGTGCCCGGGGCAGTGCTGTTGGTCTCGCTGACCGGGAGGTTCTGGCTGGTCAGGCCCGCAGCGGGTCCCCCGGCCGCGGTGATGGTGCCCTCGTAGCTGAGGAACTGGACCACCTTGCCGCTGGCATCGACCAGGGCGATGCCATCGTTGGGACCGTTCTGGAGGCCGTTGGTCGGGTAGCTGACCGTGGCCAGCCGCGCGCTGCCGCAGCTGGCGGTGCCGGCCGGGACCGCGTTGTCGGCGTAGACCGCGGCGGCCGAGGGGTTGCTGCCGTTGTAGAGGTAGAGCCGGTAGCCGGACAGGTCCTCACCGGCGGTGGCGACCACCTCGATCGCCTCGCCGACATCCCCGGCCGGGGTGCTGTCGTCGTAATGCAGTTCATTGATGAATACATCGGCCCGGGCCGGGCTGGTGGCCAGTACCAGCAGGCAGGCCAGGGACAGCGGCGTCAGCAACCTCATCTACGGCTCCTTGTGATTGGTCAGTGCCGCTCGAATCTACGCAATCCAGATGACACATCCGCCGCCCTGTCGGATTCGACCTTTCGCACTGAGAACTGCGTCAAACATTCACGTCCGACCACCGGCCGGCAAAAAAATCCGATCGGCTGCCCTTGAAAGGGCAGGGGCCAGCACCATCTCTGCTCTGTCCCGCACCGTCGGGTTTTTTCGTGAGCGTGGCTGGCAGTCGCCCTGTGCGAGTGCTAACATCGCCAGACTTTCCTAGACCAATCAACAACTTAAAAGGGTCTCACATGAGCATCAAGCCGCTTCATGACCGCGTCGTAGTCAAGCCGATCGAAGCCGACGAAATCTCGTCCGGCGGCATCGTGATTCCGGATTCCGCCAAGGAAAAGTCGACCAAGGGTGAAGTCGTGGCCGTCGGCCCGGGCAAGCCCCTGGACAACGGCAGCGTGCGCGCGCCGTCGCTGAAGGTCGGTGACAAGGTCATCTACGGCCAGTACGCCGGCAGCAGCTACAAGTCCGAAGGCGTCGAGTTCAAGGTTCTGCGCGAAGACGACATCCTCGCCATCGTCGGCTGAGTGATGCGGCCGGTCCCGTGCCGGCGCTTCCGCACTTCCTCCCGTTCAAGCAGCCGGGCATGGCCCGGCTCTACATAAAAAGGTAATCGCAATGGCTGCCAAAGATATTCGTTTCGGTGAAGACGCCCGCGCCCGCATGGTTCGCGGCGTCAACGTTCTCGCCAATGCCGTCAAGGCCACCCTGGGCCCGAAGGGCCGCAACGTCGTGCTCGAGAAGAGCTTCGGCGCGCCGACCATCACCAAGGACGGCGTCTCCGTCGCCAAGGAAATCGAACTGGCTGACAAGTTCGAAAACATGGGCGCGCAGATGGTGAAGGAAGTCGCGTCGCGCACCAACGATGACGCTGGCGACGGCACCACCACCGCCACCGTGCTGGCCCAGGCCCTGATCCGCGAAGGCGCCAAGGCCGTCGCTGCCGGCATGAACCCGATGGACCTCAAGCGCGGTATCGACAAGGCCGTGATCGCCGCCGTCGCCGAGCTGAAGAACATCTCCAAGCCGACCGCTGACGACAAGGCCATTGCCCAGGTCGGCACGATCTCGGCCAACTCGGACGAGTCGATCGGCAACATCATCGCCGAAGCGATGCGCCGCGTGACCAAGGAAGGCGTCATCACCGTTGAAGAAGGCTCGGGCCTGGACAACGAGCTGGACGTCGTCGAAGGCATGCAGTTCGATCGTGGCTACCTGTCCCCGTACTTCATCAACAACCAGCAGTCGCAGACCGCTGACCTGGACGATCCGTACGTGCTGCTGCACGACAAGAAGATCTCCAACGTGCGCGACCTGCTGCCCGTGCTGGAAGGCGTCGCCAAGGCCGGCAAGCCGCTGCTGATCATCGCCGAAGACATCGAAGGCGAAGCGCTGGCCACCCTGGTGGTCAACACCATCCGCGGCATCGTGAAGGTCGTGGCCGTCAAGGCACCGGGCTTCGGCGACCGTCGCAAGGCGATGCTGGAAGACATGGCCGTGCTGACCGGCGGCACCGTGATCTCCGAGGAAATCGGTCTGTCGCTGGAAAAGGCGACGATCAAGGACCTGGGCCGCGCCAAGAAGGTGCAGGTCTCCAAGGAAAACACCACGATCATCGATGGCGCCGGCGAGAAGGCCAACATCGAAGCGCGTGTCACCCAGATCAAGACCCAGATCGAAGACACCTCGTCGGATTACGATCGCGAGAAGCTGCAGGAACGCGTGGCCAAGCTGGCCGGCGGCGTTGCCGTGATCAAGGTCGGTGCCTCGACCGAAATCGAAATGAAGGAAAAGAAGGATCGCGTCGACGACGCCCTGCACGCGACCCGTGCAGCCGTTGAAGAAGGCGTGGTCCCGGGCGGTGGCGTTGCCCTGGTCCGTGCGGTCACCGCGCTGAGCGGCCTGAAGGGTGCCAACGAAGACCAGAACCACGGCATCCAGATCGCCCTGCGCGCGATGGAAGCCCCGCTGCGCGAAATCGTGGCCAATGCTGGCGAAGAGCCGTCCGTGATCGTCAACAAGGTCAAGGAAGGCACCGGCAGCTTCGGCTACAACGCCGCCACCGGCGAGTTCGGCGACATGCTGGAATTCGGCATCCTGGACCCGACCAAGGTCACCCGTTCGGCGCTGCAGAACGCTGCCTCGATCGCTGGCCTGATGATCACCACCGAAGCGATGGTTGCCGAAGCCCCGAAGAAGGATGACGGCGCTGGCGCAGCTGGCGGCGGCATGGGCGGTATGGGTGGCATGGGCGGCATGGACTTCTGATGTAGATGCCGGCCATCGGTCGGCACGCATCGGAGCGGTAGGTACCCACCGTTGGTCGGTACCCGCCATGCGCCAACGCAGTACGAAAAACCCCGCCGGAAGGCGGGGTTTTTTTGTGCGCGCATCCCGGGCTCACAGCGCGCTGGTCGGCGCCTGGATCTCATCCTCCAGCCAGCGCAGGAATGCCGCGATGGCCGGGTTCTCCTCGGCGCCGGGCAGGGTGACGGCGTAGTACGCAAACCGCGTCGGCCACGGCTGATCCAGTACGACGGCCAGCCGCCCGCTGGCGACTTCGGATTCCACATACAGGTCACGCACCAGCGCGATGCCCTGGCCCGCTTCTGCGGCGCGGATCAGCAACACGTCATCATCGAACGCCGGGCCACGTTCGATGCGCGGATCGGATGGCAGGCCGAGCGCGCGGAACCACAGCGACCAGTCACTGCGGTCTGAATCCTGCAGCAGCGGGTACTGCAGGCAGTCCACCGCCGAGTGGATGGGTGGACCGTCGGCGAGCAGTGCCGGGCAGGCCACCGGCAACAGCACCGGCGCCGCCAGCGGGCGTGAGACCAGGCCGGGATACTCGCCGAGACCGTGGCGGATGGCGATGTCGATGCGATCGCGACGCAGATTCGCCAGCGCCGATGAGGCCTCCACACGCACTTCGATCGCCGGGTGGCGTTCGGTGAACCGGCCCAGCCGTGGCACCAGCCAGGAGGCGGCGAAGCTGGGCACGGTGCTGAGGGTGAGGGTCTGCCGCGCGTGGATGGCGTCCAGCGTGGCCATGCTGTCCTGGATCTGATCGAACGCGCGCAGCAGGGCAGGGTGCACCTGTGTGCCGGCCGGGGTCAGTGCGACCCCGTGAGGGGTGCGGGTGAACAGCACAACGCCGGTGCGTGCCTGCAGCAGTTTGAGCTGCTGGCTGATCGCCCCCCGGGGTGACCCGAACCATCCCCGCACGCCGCTCAATGGCGGCTACACGCTGAGAACCGGCCGCAACGGATTGATCGATCTGCTGGGCGAGTGGCAGCGCGCCGGGGTGAACCATGCTGCGCTGGGCATCCAGTTCTCGCAGCGCCCGGCGGCCGAGGTGCTGCAGGAACTGGCCGAGTACGTACTGCCGTTGTTTCCTTCGCATGACGGGGCGCTGCCGGCCGACACGCGCTGGTAGGCATGCCCTCCGCTCCGCCATGCGGGGCGGCGCGGCATGTGTCAGGCCGCAGAACGCACCGCGCGCCGACGCTCGCGCCAAGCGAGGCCGAGATGCGCAAGCAGGAAGGACAGTGCGCCGCCCACCAACATTCCCTGCGCGTACGCCATGGGCAGCCATATCGCTGCCGCCGCGCCGAGCGCCATGCCGACCAGGCTGACGGCGGCGGCAACGCGTTGCCGCGCCAGGTGCTGCGCCTGCGCGCGCTGACGTTGCTGGACGGCCTCGCGCTTGTCGTCCGGCCGCAGGATGGCCTGGGCGATCGCGTCAGCTTGGGAAGGGGTCATCTACGCATCCTTGTGGTTGATCCTGGCCCGGATCTTCGCCTGTCACCGGGGCGAGGTAAAGCGCGGCGGGGTGTCAGACAAGTCGCAGGAGCGGTATAATTAGCCGCCGTACTATTCCGGATCCGCCTGCATGCTGGAAATCAAACACCAGGCTTTCCTGACCGAACTGGCGCGACGTGGCCAGCCGGATACGGGGGAATTGGCGCTGTGTTTCCAGGTGCTGTCGCTGGCCAGCACGATCGACCAGGACTGCGCGAGTCGTCTGGCACCGCTGGGCCTGAGCGAAGGGCGTTTCGTGCTCCTGTTCCTGCTGCGCGGTGCGGATACGGCCTTGTCGCCCCACCAATTGGCCGAGCGCGCCGGCGTCACCCGTGCCACCGTTACCGGCCTGCTGGATGGCCTGGAGCGCGAACACCTGGTGAGCCGCCACAGTGATCCGGATGACAAACGCCGCATCCATGTACGGCTGACCCCGGCGGGTCAGGCACTCGCTGCGCAACTGTTCGACCAGCAGACCGACTGGATCGCCTCGCTGTTCGCCGACATCAGCCCCAGGGAACGGCGCACGCTTAGCACGCTGTTGCAACGCGTGTGGTCGCGCACTGACGCAGGACGTGCCGCATGAAACCGCCCGTCACCCGCGAGCGACGCGGACAGCTGGATCGCGGTGAAGCCGAAGCCACGCATCTGACCGAAGTGCTGGCCGTCGATTTCGCCAAGCTGATGGCCAATGTCGCCCCTGATTTGCCCGCTTCGGCGATCACCCCGATGCGCAACGCTGCCAAGCGCGGCATCAGCCTGCGCATGCAGGGCGCCGCCACGCTGCTGCGCGTGCACGGACACGGCGATCACGCGCGGTGGTCGCGCCATGCCAGTGACACGGTACGTGGCTGGGCCTGCTATCTGATTGGCAGCGACCCGGGGTTGTCACTGGAGCACAAGCTGGATGCGCTGCGCGCGCTGGCCGATGACGCACACTTCGGCGTGCGCGAGTGGGCGTGGCTGGCCGTGCGTCCGCATATCGTGTCCGAACCGCTGCGGGTGCTCACGCACCTGCACGGCTGGACCACCGACGCCTCGCCCAACGTGCGCCGCTTCGCCTGCGAAGCGCTGCGACCGCGGGGTGTTTGGGCAGCCCACATCGCGCTGTTCAAGCAGGAACCACAGCACGCCCTGCCGCTGCTGCAGGCGCTGTGCTGCGATGCCTCGCGCTATGTGCAGGATTCGGTCGGCAACTGGCTCAACGACGCCGGCAAAAGCCAGCCCGACTGGGTCCGCGCGCTCTGCAGCGAATGGCAGCAGCGGCATGCCGATGATCCGGCCAACACCTATATCCGCAAGCGCGCACTGCGCTCGCTCTGACCTCAAGGAATGCCATGTCGCACATGTTGATCGAGCTGTATACCGCCACCCCTGCCTGGACCGCGCTGGACCCGGTATCGCGCGGGGCGCTCTTCGCCCGCATCGGAGCGGGTATGCAAAACGTGGACCCCGCACGCGTCACACCGGTAGCGATGGGCCGTATCGAGCAGGACGTGCCGCACACCACGGCCGAGCAGTTCTATGCGGTGTGGCAGTGCGCCGAACGGCTGGATGCCGATGCCTTGCTGGCCGCGATCGGGGCCACCGGCTGGCATGAGTACTTCACCACCACGCACGCGGTAGGTGCAGCGGGGAACCTGCAGCAGCATCTGGCTGAGCTGGCGGCGCTGCCGCGGGGCTGATCGTATACGGCGGGTGCGTGGCGGCTGAATGCTCTTCGCAGTTGCGAATGAAACAGTTGGCACCTCCAAACCCCTGTGTTATCAATACTCCCCAATGAACGCACGCCCCGCCAATTCCTACTTTTGGTATTACTTTCCGAAGCCACCGGCGGAGGAAGGCATGCGCTCACCCTGAAGAAACCTTCAGACGCATTCCCGAAAGCCGCCAGCGCACCTGGCGGCTTTTTTGTTGCCGCCGCGCTGGGGACCCCCACTGCCAAGGAGTTACCCCATGCCCCCCCATACCGACGACCTGCGCATCCGCAAGATTGAACCGTTGACCCCGCCGGCGCAGCTGCTGGCGATGCTGCCCTGCGACGATGAAGCCTCCGATACGGTCAGCGCCTCGCGCGCGGCCCTGCACGAGATCCTGCACGGCCGCGACGACCGCCTGGCGGTGGTGATCGGCCCGTGCTCGATCCACGACCCGGTGGCCGCCATCGAATACGCCCAGCGCCTCAAGCCGCTGCGTGACGCTTACGCCAACGAGCTGGAAATCGTCATGCGCGTGTACTTCGAAAAGCCGCGCACCACGGTGGGCTGGAAAGGCCTGATCAACGATCCGGACCTGGATGGCAGCTTCAACATCAACAAGGGCCTGCGCGTGGCGCGTGGTCTGCTGCGCGACATCAACAAGCTCGGCCTGCCGGCCGGCGTCGAGTTCCTCGATGTGATCTCGCCGCAGTACATCGCCGACCTGGTGGCCTGGGGCGCCATTGGCGCGCGCACCACCGAAAGCCAGGTGCATCGCGAACTGGCCTCGGGGCTGTCGTGCCCGGTCGGGTTCAAGAACGGTACCGACGGCAACATCAAGATCGCCGCCGATGCGATCGGTGCGGCCTCCAACCCGCATCACTTCCTGTCGGTGACCAAGGAAGGCGGCACCGCCATCGTCGCCACCGCCGGCAACCCGGATTGCCACGTGATCCTGCGTGGCGGCAAGACGCCGAACTACGATGCCGACCACGTGGAAGCGACCAGCCAGACCCTGGCCAAGTCGCACCTGGCCGCGCGCATCATGATTGATGCGAGCCACGCCAACAGCAGCAAGAACCCGGAAAACCAGCCCAAGGTCATCGCCGACATCAACGCCCAGCTGGCCAATGGCGAAGAGCGCATCGTCGGGGTGATGGTGGAAAGCCACCTCGTGGCCGGTCGCCAGGACCTGGTCGACGGCCAGCCGCTGACCTACGGCCAGAGCATCACCGATGGCTGCATCGGCTGGGACAGCTCGCTGGCGGTGCTGGAAAGCCTCGCCGAAGCGGTGCGTGCGCGGCGGGCGGTGCGGATCAGCAAGGCGGCATAAGCGTGCGTTGATCCGGGGTAGAGCCACCCCATGGGTGGCTGCGCACAGCGCCGCGGAGCTTCATGCAGATCATGCAGGAGCAGCCACGCATGGCGTGGCTCTACCCCTGGGGTGTCGCGCGTCCGCTGATCATGCCACCCGCCGCAGCTTCGCCAACGCCAGATAGATCGCCGGCGTGGTGTACAGGGTCAGCCACTGGCTGACCAGCAGGCCGCCGACAATCGCGATCCCCAGCGGCTGGCGCATCTCCCAGCCTTCGCCGGTGGCCAGCATCAGCGGCAACGTGCCCAGCAACGCGGCCACGCTGGTCATCAGGATCGGACGGAACCGCAGCCGTGCCGCCTCGCAGATCGCGTCGTACGGCGACAGCCCGCGCTCGCGTTCGGCCGACAGCGCGAAATCGATGATCAGGATGGTGTTCTTCATCACCACGCCCACCAGCAGGAACAGGCCGAGCAGCGAGATCAGGTTCAACTCGTTGCCGAACGCCATCAGCGCCAGCAGTGCGCCCACGCCCGCCGAGGGCAGCGTGGAGAGGATCGCCAGCGGCTGCACGAAGCCTTCGTACAACACGCCCAGCACCAGATACACCGCCAGCATCGCGCCGAGGATCAGCCACAGCTGGCGCTCACGCAGTTTCTCGAAGCCACCGGCCTCGCCACTCAGCCTGGCCTGCACATGGGTGGGCAGCATGATGCCGGCCATCGCGCGGTCCACGGCTTTCACCGCCTGGTCCAGGGTGACGCCGGGTGCGAGGGCGAACTCGATCCAGACCGAGGCAAACTGCTGGCTGTGGTAAATGCGGTCCGGTGCCATGCCGTAGGACCAGCTGGCAATCGAGGACAGTGGCAGGCGCTGGCCGTCCTTGCCGATCACGTGGATCTGCTCCAGCGTGGAGGGATCCTGGGTATAGCGCGGGTCCAGTTCCATCACCACGCGGTACTGGTTGAGGGTGTCGTACAGCGTGGCGACCTGGCGCTGGCTGAAGGCGTTGTTGAGCACGGAGGCGATCATGCGCATGTCCACGCCCAGGCGTGCGGCGGCGTCGCGGTCGATGTCCAGCACCACCTGGCGCATGCCTTCATCGCCCTTGGATTCCACGTCCACCAGTTCGGGCAGGGCGCGCAGTGCGTCGGCCACCTTGGGGGCCCATTGCCGCAGGGGTTCCAGCTCGCCGGAGAGCAGCTGGAACTCATACTGGCCACTGTCGCCGCTGCCTTCCAGCTTGATGTCCTGGTCCACCCACAGGAACATGCCGCCGCCGGGAATCTTCGGCATGTTGCTGCGCAGGCGGTCGATCACCTGCTGGCTGGAGACCTTGCGCTCGGCCAGCGGCGTCATCTTGATCATGATGAAGGCGTTGTTGACCCCGCTGCGGCCGCCGATGTACCCGATGATGTCGCTGATCGCCGGGTCGGCCAGCAGCAGTTTGCGGTACGCCTCGATCTTGGGCTGCATGACCTGGAACGACAGGCCGTCGTCGCCACGCGCGAAGCCACGCAGCTGGGCGGTGTCCTGCTTGGGCACGATGCCCTTGGGCACCTGCTGGAACAGCCACACGTTCAACGCGATCACGCCGGCGAACAGCAGCAACGGCACCGCCAGCCAGCGCAGCATCGTCTGCAGGCTGCCCACATAGGCGCCGCGCAGGCGTTCGAACAGCGCGGTACCGGCGCGCTGCAGCCCATTGCCCGGGCCGGGTCGCGGCTGCCCGAGCAGGCGTGCGCACAGCATCGGGGTCAGGCTGAGCGAGACCAGCAGCGAGACGCCCATCGCCGCCACCAGGGTCAGCGAGAACTCGCGGAACAGCTTCTCGACGAAGTCATCCAGGAACAGGATCGAGATGAACACCACGGCCAGCGCGATGTTCATCGACAGCAGCGTGGCGCCGACTTCCCCCGCGCCCCGCAGCGCGGCGGTCATCGGCGAAGCGCCTTCTTCGCGGTGGCGGGCGATGTTCTCCAGCACCACGATCGCATCGTCGACCACCAGCACCGCTGCCACGATCAGCGCCATCAGCGAAAGCGTGTTGAGCGAGAACCCGAGCAGGGCGATGATCGCCAGCGCGCCCAGCAGCGAGACCGGAATCGCCACGGTCGGCACCAGCGCCGCGCGCCAGTGGCCGAGGAAGGCCAACACCACCAGCACCACCAGCGCGATCGCCAGCAGCAGCGTCAGCTCGGCCTCGCGCAGGGTGGCGCGGATCACCGGCGAGCGGTCCATCACCACCTGCATGTCGATGGCGGCCGGCAGCAGTGCCTGCAGCGTGTCCATCTGCGCCTGGATGGCATCGACGGTCTCGATGATGTTCGCGTCCGGCTGGCGGCTGACGATCAGCAGCACCGCCGGGCGCTCGTTGTGGAAGCCGCTGGCATAGCGATCCTCCACGCCTTCGCTGATCCCGGCCACATCCTCCAGGTACACCGGGCGGCCGTCGCGCATCGCCACGATCAGGCGGCGGTACTCAGCGGCGGTGCGCAGCTGCAGCGTGGCCTCCAGCTGCCACTGCTGGGCCTGGCTGGCCACCGTGCCCAGTGGCTTGAGCGCGTTGGCGTTGCGGATCGCCGCAGCGATGTCGTCCAGCGCGATGCGGTGATGGTTCAGGGCATTGGGATCGAGCGAGACGCGCACCGCGGGCAGTGAGCTGCCGCCCACCTGCACCTCGCCGACGCCGGGAATCTGCGCCAGCTTCTGTGCGATCACGGTGGAGGCCACGTCGTAGATCTGGCCCGGCGCGAGGCTGTCCGAGCTCAGCGCCAGCGCCATGATCGGCGCCTGCGAGGGATTCACCTTGCGGTACTGGGGCATGCCCGGCATGCCGCTGGGCAGCTGCGCGCGCGCGGCATTGATCGCCGCCTGCACGTCGCGCGCGGCATCGTCCACGTTGCGGCCGAGCGCGAACTTGAGCTCGACCTGGGTCGAGCCCTGGGTGCTGGCCGAGTCGATCCCGGTCAATCCCGGGATGGTGCCCAGGGCACGCTCCAGCGGCGTGGCGACGTTGGCCGCCATCGATTCCGGACTCGCGCCCGGCAGGCTGGCACTGACGTTGATCGCCGGGTAATCAACCTGCGGCAATGGCGCGACCGGCAGCAGGCGCAGCCCGAGCAGGCCGGCCAGCACCACCGCCACCGCCAGCAGCACGGTGGCGACGGGATGCTGCACGAACCAGCCGATCGCCCGCGACAGCGGACTCACGCCAGCGCCTCGTCAGCCCCGTCGGTCACCGGCGCCGGGCGCTGGCGGAAGCGGTCGAAGAACAGGTAGATCACCGGCGTGGTGAACAGGGTCAGCACCTGGCTGACGATCAGCCCACCGACCATCACCAGGCCCAGCGGCTGGCGCAGCTCCGCGCCCGAGCCACTGGCGAACATCAGCGGGATCGCGCCGAACAGCGCGGCCAGCGTGGTCATCAGGATCGGGCGGAAGCGCAGCAATGCGGCCTGATGGATCGCCTGACGCGGCGCCATGCCGTGCTCGCGCTCGGCCTCCAGCGCGAAGTCGATCATCATGATCGCGTTCTTCTTGACCAGCCCGATCAGCAGCACGATGCCGATCACCGCGATCAGGTCCAGGCTGCGCCCGCTGACCAGCAACGCCAGCAACGCACCCACGGTGGCCGAGGGCAGGGTGGAGAGGATGGTGATCGGATGGATGAAGCTCTCATAGAGCACGCCCAGCACCAGGTACATCACCACCACCGCCGCCAGCACCAGCCACAACGTGCTCGACAGCGAGGCGCGGAACGCATCGGCCGCCCCCTGCAGGCGCAGTTCGACGCTGGCCGGCAGGCCGATCGCGGCGCGGGCGCCTTCGATGGCCTCCACCGCTTCGCCCAGCGATGCCTCCGGGGCGAGGTTGAAGGAGAACGTCACCGCCGGGAACTGGCCGACATGGTTGATCAGCAGCTGCGCGGGGCGCTGTTCGATCCGTGCGATGCCGCCCAGCGGCACCTGCCGTCCGTCCGGACCGGTGACGTGCAGGCGTGCGATCGCATCCGGGCCGAAGGCCACGTCCGGGCGCGCTTCCAGCACCACGCGGTACTGGTTGGCCTGGGTGAAGATGGTCGAGATCTGGCGCTGCCCGAACGCGTCGTACAGCGCATCGGCGATGGTCTCCACGCTGATCCCCAGGCGCGCGGCGGCGACCCGGTCGATCACCACGTGTGCCTGCAGCCCTTGGTTCTGCAGATCGCTGGCGACGTCGGCCAGTGCCGGTGCCTGCTGCAGATGCTCGAGCAGGCGCGGCGTCCACGTCTCCAGCTGCGCGATATCCGGGCTGGTCAGGGTGAACTGGTACTGGGTCCGGCTGATCCGGTCTTCGATGCCCAGCTCCTGCACCGGCTGCAGGTACAGCCTGATGCCCGGGACATGCGCCACGCGCTGCTGCAGCCGCGCGATGATCGCCTGCGCATCGGCAGCGCGCTGTGCGTGCGGTTTCAATTCGATCAGCAGGCGCCCGCTGTTGAGCGTGGCGTTGTTGCCGTCCACGCCGATGAACGAGGACAGGCTGGCCACGTCCTCATCCTCCAGCAACGCCGCCGACAACGCCTGCTGGCGCTGCGCCATCGCCTGGAAGGAGATCGACTGTGGCGCCTCGCTGATGCCCTGGATCAGCCCGGCATCCTGCACCGGGAAGAAGCCTTTGGGCACCCACACGTACAGCAGTGCCGTCAGTACGAGGGTGGCGACGGTGGCGGCCAGCATCAGCGGCTGGCGCTGCAGCACCCAGTGCAGCTGGCGATCGTAGACCGCCACGACGCGATCGAACGGGTCACCCTGCTGCGCCGATTCCTGCCCATCCGCATCGCGGCGGGTGGCATGACCGGCCTTGAGCAGGCGCGCGCACATCATCGGCGTCAGCGTCAGCGAGACCAGCAGCGAGATGCCGATCGCCACCGCCAGGGTGATCGCGAATTCGTGGAACAGCTTGCCGACCACGTCGGCCATGAACAGCAGCGGGATCAGCACCGCGATCAGCGACAGGGTCAGCGAGATCAGGGTGAAGCCGATCTGCCGGGCGCCCTTCAGCGCTGCCTGCATCGGCGTGGCACCGCGCTCCAGATGACGGGCGATGTTCTCCAGCATCACGATCGCATCGTCCACCACGAAACCGGTGGCGATGGTCAGCGCCATCAGGGTGAGATTGTTGAGCGAGAAGCCGGCCAGCAGCATCACCCCGAACGTGCCGACCAGCGACAGCGGGACCGCGATGCTGGGAATGATCGTGGCCGGGATGTTGCGCAGGAACAGGAAGGTGACCATCACCACCAGTGCGATCGCGATCAGCAGCTCGTGCTGCACGCCGCGGATCGAGGCGCGGATCGATTCGGTGCGATCGCTGAGGATGGCCACATCCACACCGGCCGGCAGCGAGGATTGCAGCTGCGGCAGCAGCGCACGCACCTGGTCGACCACGGCGATCACGTTCGCGCCGGGCTGGCGCTGGATGTTGATCAGCACCGCCGGGGTGGTGCCCGACCACGCGGCCAGCTGGCGGTTCTCGGCGCCATCTTCGATGGTGGCGACATCGCCCAGGCGCAGCGGTGCGCCGTCCTTCCAGGCCAGGATCAGGGCGCGGTACTCGGCCACCGAGCGCATCTGGTCGTTGGCATCGAGCATGATCGCGCGGGTCGGGCCGTCGAAGCTGCCCTTGGGCAGGTTGACGTTGGCCGTGCCGATCGCGGTGCGGATGCTGGCCATGCTCAGGCCGTTGGCGGCCAGCGCGGAGGGATTGACCTGGATGCGGACTGCCGGGCGCTGCCCGCCGGCCAGGCTGACCAGGCCGACGCCGGGCAGCTGCGAGATCCGCTGCGCCATGCGCGTATCGACCAGGTCGTGCACCTGCGGCAGCGACAGCCCCTGCGAGGTCACCGCCAAGGTCAGGATCGGGGTATCGGCCGGGTTGACCTTGCGGTACACCGGCGGCACCGGCAGGTCATCGGGCAGGAAGCTGTCGGCGGCGTTGATCGCGGCCTGCACTTCCTGCTCGGCCACGCCGAGCGCGACCTCCAGCGAGAACTGCAGGGTGATCACCGACGCGCCGCCGGAGCTGGTCGAGGACATCTGCTTCAACCCCGGGATCTGCCCCAGCTGCCGTTCCAGCGGCGCGGTGACCGCGCTGGTAGTGACATCCGGGCTGGCGCCGGGATACAGCGTGGTGATCTGGATGATCGGGTAATCGACCTGCGGCAGTGCCGCGACCGGCAGCAGGCGGTAGGCCATCACGCCGGACAGCAGCAGCGCCACCATCAGCAGCGTGGTCGCGACCGGGCGCTCGATGAAGGGGCGCGAGAGGTTCATGCGCCGGTCCGCGGCGGGTCCTGCTCCACCACCTCGACCTTGGCGCCTTCGCGCAGGCCGTCGATGCCTTCCACCACCACGCGCTCGCCAGGCTTGAGGCCTTCGCGCACCGAGACGCGCTCGCCATCGGCCGGGCCGAGCACCACGGTGCGCAGCGACGAGGTGTCATCGGCCGCGATCACGTAGACGTAGCTGCCCTTGCTGCCGAACTGCACGGCCGCGTTGGGAATCACCACCGCATCGCTGCTGCTGACCTGCAGGCGCACGTTGACGAACTGGTTGGGGAACAACGACTCATCGGCGTTGGCGAACTGCGCGCGCAATTTGAGCGTGCCGGTGGCGGTATCGATGCGGTTGTCCAGGCTGGAGAGCACGCCGTCGCCGAGCGCGGTGCGCTCCTCGCGGTCCCAGGCTTCCACGGTCAACTGCGGATTGGCGCGTGCCGCAGCCACCACCGCCGGCAGGTCCGGCTCGGGCACGGTGAACAGCACGCTGATCGGGGTGGTCTGGGTGATCGTGGCCAGCGGCTCGGTATCGCCACTGCGCACCAGGTTGCCGACATCGACGTTGCGCAGGCCCATGCGCCCGGCCACCGGTGCGGTGATGCGGGTGTACTGCAGCTGCAGGCGTGCTTCATCCACCGCCGCCTGATCGGTCTGGCGGCGGCCCTGCAGCTGGCGGACCTTGCTCTGCTGATCACTCAGGTCCTGCGCGGAGACGAAGTGCTTGGTCTGCAGTTCGGCGAAGCGCTTGAGTTGGCTTTCGGCATTGTCCAGCTCGGCCAGGTTCTGCTGCTGGGTGCCCAGCGCACGCGACAGCTGCACCTGGAACGGGCGCGGATCGATCTCGGCCAGCAGCTCGCCGGCGGTGACGTGCTGACCCTCGGAGAATGCCAACCGCAGCAGTTCGCCATCCACGCGGCTGCGGATGCTCACCGTATGCAACGGGGTCACCGTGCCGAGCGCTTTCAGGCGCACCACCAGATCTTCCCGCGTCGCGGTGGCCACACGCACCGGGGTGGCGGTGCTCGCAGGCGCGGCCTCGGCGGTCGGCGCGGGCGACAACACCCGCCAGGCGATCACGGCGGCGGCCAGTACGGCCACGACCAACAGCGGTTTGAACAGACGACGGGAACGCGAGGGGAGCGGGGCAGACATGGGGCATCCTGCGCGCACGCCACACGGCGAACGCGTCCATGGTTTACCGGCCCGTGGGGGCAGGCGGGGCGAAGTGGGGTTGTCTGGCGGGGCCGCTGGTCGAATGCCGCAGCGTGGCTGGATACCGACCCGGGAGGGGCGGGGGCGTCATGGTACCGCGTGTAGGTGCCTGCACTCACATGCCCTTGGTCATGGGGCGGGGCAGGGCCCGGGTGGATGGGTGCATTGCGTCATCCGACCAAGGTGGTCACGGGGCGGCGCATGCAAACCGTCGGTACACGCTGCCACCCGACCAACGGTCGGGTGCTACCGGTGCATTGAACGTTCCGTTCAATGCACCTCGTCGCGGTATACGAACTTCGGCATTTCCCAGTTGAAGTGGATGGCCAGCAGGCGGAACAGGAAGCCACCGCCCAGGCACCACAGCGTGGCCGCGTTGAGCGATACACCGAGTTCCAGCAGGGTCAGGTAGGCCGCGCCGGTGAGCAGGGTGATCACGGCATACAGTTCTTTCTGGAAGATCAGCGGCACCTCGTTGCACAGCACATCGCGCAGCACGCCGCCGAACGCACCGGTCAGCATGCCGGCGATCAGGATGATCGGCACGGTGTGCCCGCCTTCGCGCGCGACTGCGCAGCCGATCAGGGTGAACGCGATCAGGCCCAGGCCATCGAGGACCAGGAAGGTGCGCCGGAAGTGGTGCATCCAGCGCGCCACCCAGGTCGCGATCAGCGCCGCGCAGATGGTGAAGCCCAGGTACTCCGGGTGCTTCACCCAGCCCAGCGGGTAGTGGCCGAGCACGATGTCGCGCAGCGAGCCGCCACCGAGCGCGGTGACGCAGGCGATGATGACCACGCCGAACAGGTCCATGCGGCGGCGGCCGGCCGACAGCGCGCCGGTCATGGCTTCGGCCGAGATGGCGATGAGGTAGATCAGGGAGAGCAGCATGGGGGTGGCTCCGGAAAACACGTCAGGCGGGGACGGAAACGCACACGCATCACGCCAGCGCCGCTGCACTGTCGTGGGGTGGGATTCCGTTGCCGCTCCCGCTGTCCTTTTGCCTGAGAGTTCGGTGGCCAAGGCCACGTGCCCCTTCGGCGGGTCATTGAAGACCTCTCTCCAGATCGGCGTGTCGGATGCATGGTTGGTGGCTGTGCAGCCACCGGCCTGAGCGATTATGGGAGCCTGCGCCTTCGGCGGGCGCCAGCGCGGCGCCTCTCTCCTGCATCCGGGGCGGATTCTAGCAGCCGCCGGGCCCGTGCCGGGGGATAATCCCGGTATGCCCGCTGAACCCGCCCTCTGGTACCTGTACCTGCTTGAATGCCGCAACGGCAGCTATTACGCCGGCATCAGCAACGACGTGGACGCGCGCTTCCAGGCCCATCTCGCCGGCAAAGGGGCGAAGTACACCCGGGCCAACCCCCCGGTGAAGGTGCTGGCGATGCGCGCCTACCCGGACCGCGCGACGGCGTCGAAGGCCGAGTGTCAGCTCAAGCGGCAACCGCGCGAGCGCAAGCTGGCGTGGCTGGCGCTGCCCGATCCCACGTAGCCCCGCGTGCGGGTTGTTCGGGCCTTCGTTGGCGGCATACCATCGACCCTCGTTCGTTGATCCGCTTGCCCAAGCCCTGGAGTGCCATGTCCCGCGATCTGTCGTTGTACCCGGAAGATGAGAATGGCGATGTGCTCTGGAACATGCTGCAGGATGGCGACGACCTGTCGATTCCGCGCGAGGTGGATTTCGCGCTGATCTTCCCGACCCAGGACGTGGCGATCGCCTTCGCCGTGCACCTGCTCAAGAACGACCAGAAGGTGTCCTTCGCCGCGTACGAGGGCAACGACGACTACCCGTGGCAGGTGGTGGTGCATCCGCTGATGCTGCCGACCCACCAGAACATCTCGGGCTTCGAAGGTCTGCTCGCCAGCGAGGCGGTCTCCTACAGCGGCCAGGTCGATGGCTGGGGATGTCTGTCGCAGGGCTGATCAGGGCGTGGGCGGTCGTTTCGGTCGGCGATCGTCCTGCGCATCACCGAAGATGATCCGGGCGCTGCGCTGGTAGCTCCAGTACGCCACCGCCCAGTTCAACAGCACCACCACGCGGTTGCGGAAGCCGATCAGGAAGAACACGTGCGCGGCCAGCCAGAACCACCAGGCCAGCACCCCGGAGAGCTGCAGCCGGCCGAGGTGGACGATGGCGGCCATGCGGCCGATGGTCGCCAGGTTGCCAAAGTCCTGATACTTGAACGGCCCGGGTGCGGGCCTGCCGGCCAGGCGCGCCTGGATCGTGGTGGCCACGTGCTTGCCCATCTGCTTGGCCGCCGGCGCGACGCCGGGCACCGGCTTGCCGTCAGCCTGGGTCAGTGCGGCCAGGTCACCAGCGACGAAGATCTCCGGGTGGCCGTCCAGGGTGAGATCGGGCTGAACCGGCACGCGGCCGGCGCGATCCAGTGGCACGTCCAGCGTGCGCGCCAGCGGTGAGGCGGCGACACCGGCGGCCCAGACCACGGTGCGGGCCTCGACGAAGCGCTCGCCGAGCTGGAAGCCTTCGGCATTGATGTCGCTGACGGGGGTGCCGGTGAGCACTTCCACGCCCAGCTTTTCCAGCTGCCGCCGTGCCTTGAGCGAGAGCACCTCGGGGAAGGTCGACAGCACGCGCGGGCCGGCCTCGACCAGGCGGACCTTGGCCGAGGCGGGATCGATATGGCGGAACTCATTGCGCAGCGTATGCCGTGCGATCTCGGCCAGGGTACCGGCCAGTTCCACGCCGGTGGGGCCACCGCCGACCACGGCGAAACTCAGCCAGGCCGCTTTGCGCGCGGGATCGGGTTCGGCCTCGGCGCGCTCGAAGGCGAGCAGCAGCTTGCGGCGCAGCGCGATGGCATCGTCCAGCGTCTTCAGGCCCGGCGCATCAGCTGCCCATTCGTCGTGGCCGAAGTAGGCATGGGTGGCACCGGTGCACAGCATCAGGGTGTCGTAGGCGATCTGCGTGCCATCGGCCAGGGTCGCGGTGCGCGCCGCCTTGTCGATGTCGGTCACTTCGCCCAGCCGCACTTCAACGTTGCGCTGGTCGCCGAGGATGTGGCGCAGCGGTGCGGCGATATCCGGCGCGGACAGGCCGGCGGTGGCCACCTGGTAGAGCAGCGGCTGGAACAGATGGTGGTTGCGACGGTCCACCAGGGTGATGCGCACGTGCGCCGAGGCGAGGGCACGGGTGGCCCAGAGGCCGGCAAAACCGCCACCGATGATGAGCAGGTGGGGCGTGGGATCGCGGGTCATGCTTCACTCCTTGGCGGGCGCCGGCGGGGGGCGGCGCAGGTCGTCTCGTGATGCGGCCCATGGTCGCACGTGAAGCGCGATGTTCACGTCGATGGCCGATACTGGGTTCAGGGGCCATCGCACTTGCCCGATGGCCGATCCGATCCCGCCCAGGAGACCGAGATGTCCGAACCGGAAAAGCGCATCGCCCTGTTGATCGATGCCGACAACGCGCCCTCGTCCAAGATCGATGCGGTGCTGGCCGAAGTCGCCCGCTATGGCGTGGCCAATGTCCGCCGCGCCTACGGCAACTGGAAGAGTCCGCGCTTGAAAGGGTGGGAATCGGTGCTGCACGAATACGCGATCCGCCCGATCCAGCAGTTCGCCTACAGCCGCGGCAAGAACGCCTCGGACATGGCCATGGTGATCGACGCGATGGACATGCTGTACGCCCGCAATCTGGACGGTTTTGCGATCGTCTCCAGCGACGCGGATTTCACCCCGCTGGTGATGCGCCTGCTGACCGACGGGGTGAAGGTGTACGGCTTCGGCGAAAAGAAAACGCCGGAGCCGTTCGTCAACGCCTGCTCGAAGTTCACCTACATCGAAGCGCTGGGTCAGCCGCATGCGGCCGATCAGGAAGTGGAGCAGGACAACGAGGAAACCCGCCCGCGCAAGAGCGGCCCGGAGTTGCGCAACGACACCCGCCTGGTGCAGATGCTGCGCCGCGCGGTGACCTCGGCCGAAGCCGAGGATGGCTGGTCACACCTGGGCCCGGTCGGCAGCCAGATCGGCAACCAGGCCTCCTTCGATTCGCGCAATTACGGGTACGGCAAACTCAGCGATCTGCTGGCCGCGACCGGCCTGTTCGAGATGAAGAAGGACGGCAAATCGACGTATGTGCGCGCGCTGCCGAAGAAGAGTGCGGCGAAGGCGACGAAGTAACAGCCCGCCGTTGGGCGTATCGTATCCGCACCGCGCGCCCCGTGCCGCGCATCGCCCGATACGAGAGTCCGATCATGCTGAAAATCTGGGGCCGTCGCAATTCCAGCAACGTGCGCAAAGTGCTGTGGTGTGCCGAGGAGATCGGTGCGCCCTACGAGTCGATCGAAGTCGGCGGTGCATTCGGTGGCACGCAGTCGCCGGCGTACCGCGCGATGAATCCGAACGGGCTGGTGCCGGTGATCGAGGACCAGGGCCTGCCGCTGTGGGAATCCAACACGATCGTGCGCTATCTCTGCGCGCGCTACGCGCTGGGCACGCTGTACCCGGAGGACGTGGTGGCGCGCGCGCAGTCGGAGAAGTGGATGGACTGGACCACCTCGACCTTCGCCGGCGTGTTCCGCGATCTGTTCTGGGGCACGTTGCGGACCGCGCCCGCTGATCGGGATGAGGCGCGCATCGCTGCCGCACTGGTGCGCTCGGGCGAGTTGCTGGCCATGGCCGATGAGGCCTTGTCGCGGCAGCCGTATCTGTCCGGTGAGCAGTTCGCGATGGGCGATATCCCGCTGGGCGCCTTCATCTATGCCTGGTTCGAGATGCCGATCCAGCGGCCGGACCTGCCGCATCTGGCCGCCTGGTACGAACTGCTGAAGCAGCGGCCGGCGTACCAGCGTGGGGTCATGACGGCGTTGACCTGATCGGGTTGCCGGCCAGCAGCCGGCACTACCTCGTGCCGACAAACGGTCGGCACCTGCCGGCCTAGTACAGATCCATCGGATCCACATCCAGCGACCAGCGCACCCTGCGTGCCTGCGGCAGCGCGGAGATCTGCGGCGTCACCTGGTCCAGCACGCCATGCAGTGGGCGTCGCGCGGGTGAGGACAGCAGCAGCTGGGTGCGCTGGTAGCCGGCGCGGCGGGGCATCGGTGCCGGCATCGGGCCGTAGCGTTCCACCGCGGCATCGTCGGGAATCAACGCGCGCACCGCACTGAGCATCGCGTTGGCATGCTCCACCTGCTGCGCTTCGGCACGCAGCAGCGCCAGGTGCGCGAATGGCGGGAAACCGGCCGCCTCGCGCTGCTGAAGCTCCGCATCGGCAAAGGCGTGGTAGCCGCCGTTGACCAGCGTCTCCAGCAGCGGATGCCCCGGGTGGTGGGTCTGCAGCCAGACCTCGCCGGCATCCACCGCACGCCCGGCGCGGCCGGCGACCTGGATCAGCTGCTGGGCGAGCTTTTCACTGGCGCGGAAGTCGGCCGAGAACAGACCTTCATCGATGCCGACCACTACCACCAGGGTCAGCTTCGGCAGGTCGTGACCCTTGGCCAGGATCTGCGTGCCGACCAGAATCCCCGCGCGATCGCCCAGCAAGGCCAGCTGGGTTTCCAGCGCATCGCGCTTGCCGGTGGTGCCGCGGTCGATGCGGATCACCGGGAACTCCGGGAAGGCCTCGACCAGATGTTCTTCCAGCCGTTCGGTACCGATGCCCTGCGGCTGCAGCGCCAGGCTGCCGCAGTCCGGGCACGCCAGCGGCGCGGACTGGCGCGCACCACAATGGTGGCATTGCAGGCGCCGGCCACCGGCATGCACGGTCATCGGCGCATCGCAGCGCTGGCACGGCGCGGTCCAGCCACAGTCATGGCAGAGCAGCACGGGCGCATAACCGCGGCGGTTCTTGAACACCAGCACCTGGTGCCCGGCCTGCAGATGCTGGGTGATGCCGGCCAGTACTTCCGGCGAGAGCCCATCGCGCAACGGTCGCTTGCGCACATCGAGCACGCGCACCACCGGCGGGCGCGCTGCGCCGGCGCGCTGCTTCAGGCGCAGGTGGGTGTAACGGCCGGCATGCGCGTTGTGCAGCGATTCCAGCGACGGCGTGGCGCTGCCGAGCACGACGGCGACGTCCAGTGCCTTGGCGCGTACCAGCGCGAAATCGCGCGCGTGATAACGGATGCCGTCCTGCTGTTTGTAACTGCCGTCGTGCTCTTCGTCGATCACGATCAGGCCCGCATGCGGCAGTGGCGTGAACACCGCCGAGCGCGTGCCGACGATGACCTGTGCTTCGCCCCGCGCGGCGGCGGCCCACACGCGGGCGCGCTCGTTGTCGTTCAAGCCCGAGTGCAGCACATGCACCGGAATGCCCAGGCGGTTGCGGAAGCGCGACAGCGTCTGCGGGGTCAGCCCGATCTCCGGCACCAGCACCAGCGCCTGCTTGCCGCGTGCCAGGCAGGAGACGATCGCCTGCAGGTAGACCTCGGTCTTGCCGCTGCCGGTCACGCCATCGAGCAGGAAGGCACCAAAACCGTCGGCGGCGGTGATCGCGGCGATCGCCTCGGCCTGTTCGGCGTTGGGCGCGGGGCCGCTTGCCGGCGAGGCGATGGCCGGTGAATGCGCCAGCGCGATCCGTTCGACCAGCTCGCGCTTGGCCAGCGACCGGGCCGCGCTGCGCCAGTCGTCCATCAAGGTATCCAGGCGGTCTTCGTTCACCACGCCCTCGGCCAGGCACTCGGCCAGACGTTGCGGGCGGGTACCGCTGCGCAGCTTGGGCTGCGGGTCGCGGCCGGCCGCCGTCAGCTGCCAGCCCCACTGATGGGTGTCCGGCACGGCCTCACCCCGCCGCAGCGGACCGGGCAGGGCCGTGCTGATCACCTCGCCCAGCGGGGCATGGGTGTAGCGCGCCAGCCACTGCAGCGAGCGCCACAGCTCACCGGTCACCAGCGGCGTGGTGTCGATCCACTCGATCGCGGCACGCAGGCTGCCCGGGTCCTCGACCTGGCCGATCCCGGCCACCACGCCGATCAGCTCCCGCGAGCCGAACGGCACCCGGACCCGCTGCCCGGTCATCCCCGGGTCCGGGGCTGGCCCGGGCGGCGGGGCATAGTCGAACAAGTGCGGCAGCGGCACCGGCAGGGCGACGCGCAGGGTCGAAGACGAGGAGGTCATCGGGCCAGTGTAGCGGGCAGGGGCGGAGCGGATCACGCCCATTCACCGTCTCAACCGGGTGCGCGCCCAATCATAAATCCCACCTAAATATCCGACTTGATTGGAGATTCAGGCTTATCCACATCTTCTGTGGATAAGTCTGTGTGCCACTGCGTATGTGACCGCCTTGCGTCAGGAACTTCCGACGTTCTGCTCAGGTTGGTCAAAAAATAGCCAAGCAACAATAAGCAATAAAAACAACAACATAGCTGTGAAACAAAGTTGAAACAGACTTGACGTGGGGCTCACGTGTGGTTCTACCCCGGTTTTGCGTGGTGCTGTGCACAACCTTTTGCGCCGGAAGGCTTTGCGGAGCGTGGCCGCTCACAGGAAATGAACATCCGCGCGCCGCTGGAGTGACGCAATCGCTATCATTTCCACACAATGATGGAGTTGCTATGACGGCTGCGCCCGCCCCCGTTTCTTCTACCGCAGCCGGCGCGCTGTCGGCGTTTCTCCGTGGCGTTGAACGCCGCGCCCTGGTCGTGGCCGAGCTGCAGTGCGGCGACCCGACCGTCGCCGAACAGGCGCTGGTAGCGGTCATGCGTGCCTTCGCCGGCATCGCCAGCGATCTGCCCATGGTCCAGTGGCCGGAGCGGTTCTGGTCGCTGCTGGTGCACCGCGCGCCGTTGCGCGAGCCGGCCGCAGGCCGTTGGCCTGCCCCCTTGGAGCACCTGGCCGGGCTGACCCCGCCGGCGCGGTTGGCCTTTGTGCTGCGGATCGGTGGCGGGCTGGATGAAGCCGCGGCCGCGCAGATCCTGGATCTGCCGATGGCCGACTACCAGCACGCACTGGCCGATGCCTGCCCGCGCGATGCCCATGGCAACCCGGATGCCGCCGGCTGGCGCGCGCTGGCCGAGCAGGTCCAGCTGCGTATCCGCGATCTGCCCGCCAGCCGGCTGCAGCGCCTGCAGCAACCGGTGGCGGCCCCGGCCAGCCAGCAACCCGATACCGCCTCCTGGCGCACGCCGGTCAAGTCCGATGCCCCCACCCAGCGCCGTCCGCTCAAGCGCCAGCGCGGCCGTCGTTTCCCGTGGAAGGGCGTGCTGATCGTGGCCGTCACTGCCGGCGTGCTGCTCGGCGGCGCGGCGTGGTGGAAACACGCCCGTCAGGGTGGCGAGCCCATGGCCGATACCCCCGAAGGTGCCGTCGCCGATGCCGGCCCGGTCACGGTCGAAGCGTTGCCGGCGGCCGACCTGCCGAACGTGGCGCCGACCGCCTCGCCCTACGCGGCCACGGACGCGGCGATGCTGGCCGATCCGGATCTGCCAACCGCCCGCGATGCCGATCTGTACGCCTGGTTTGCTGCGGGTGGCCCCGTGCCCGTGGATGAATCCCAGGCCCAGCCGAGCCGCCCCGAACCCGCTACCGCCGGCCTGGAGACGGCTGCCGCCGATGAGTAAGCCTGTCTTCCTGCTGATCGCCCTCGGGCTTTCCAGTGCGGCCATCGCCGCCCCCAGCCGGGTGGAGGTGCCGCTCGCGGTGCCGGCGCCGGCCAGTGCCACTGCACCTGCGATCCCGACCACCCCCGCAGCGCTGGATCCGGCCCAGCTGCGCGAGCTGCGCAGCCGCTATGCCGCCTGGCAGGCCATGACCGAAAGCGAGCGTGCCCGTGTCCGCGCCGCGGCGGCGCGCGTGGCGGCGCTGCCGCCGGCCCAGCAGCAGGCGCTTCGCCAGCGCTTCGCCGAACAGGACCAGCGCTTCCGCGACGGCTGGCTGCTTGGCCCACAGCTCGGGCATGAGTTCACCAAGCTGCAGGGCCTGTTCGGGTATCTGCCGGCCGAGCAGCGCCCCACCGCGCTGGCGGTGCTGCGCCAGCTCACGCCCTCCCAGCTCACCCAGCTGACCCTGGTCGCCCAGCGCACTCCACCGCAGGACCGCGACCGCGTGCGCGCCGAATTCCTTGGCGTGGCGCCGGCCGCACGGGACAGCTGGCTGCGCGAGAACGTGGGCCACTGACGGCTTCGGCCCGTTTACCTGAAAGCGCGGCTTTTCCCCGGCCGCGCGCGTAAGATGGCGGGCCGCAACCCGGTGCCTGTGCCCTCCGCGCGCGACCGTAGTTGCCGTCTGTGACTCCCATGTCTACCGCTTCCTCCACGCCGCGCCTCTCCCGGGAAGTGCGCGCCACCGGTCTGCTCGCGCTGCCGCTGGTTCTGGGCCATGTCTCCACCGGCCTGATCTCTTTCGTCGACAACGTGATCGCCGGTCACCACGGCACCCACACCCTCGCGGCCGTCACCATCGGCACGGCGCTGCTGTGGTTGCCGATGCTGATCCCGATCGGCACCCTGATCTCGCTGACCGCCTCGGTGTCGCAGCTGCACGGTGCGGGCCGCGAGCGCGAGATCGGTCCGCTTTTCCGCCAGGCGCTGTGGCTGGCGCTGGGGCTGGGGCTGATCATGTTCACCTTCCTCACGGTGGTGCCGCCGCTGCTGCCGGCGTTCGGCATCGCGCCGGATATCGTGCCCGGCGCGACCGCGTTCCTGCATGCGGTGCGCTGGGGCGGCCCAGCGCTGACGCTGTACTTCTGCATGCGCTACCTCAGCGAAGGGATGCATTGGACGCTGCCGACCATGCTTCTCGGCTTTGGTGGCCTGTTGGTGCTGGCGCCGCTGGGCTACGTGCTCTGCTACGGCAAGCTCGGCTTCCCCGAGCTGGGCGCCGAAGGCCTGGGCATGGCCTCGGCGATCATGATGTGGCTGCAGGCGCTGTGCTTTGCCGGTTACCTGTGGAAGACCAAGCGCTTCGCCCACCTGCAGTTGTTCTCGCACTTCGACGCGCCGCGCTGGAGCGCGATCTGGGAGCTGCTGCGCACCGGCCTGCCGATCGGCATCACCGTGCTGATGGAAGGCGGCCTGTTCATCGTCACCGCGCTGCTGATCGGCCGCCTCGGCGCCACCGAAGCCGCCTCGCACCAGATCGCGATCAATGTGGCGCAGCTGTGCTTCATGATCCCGATGGGCGTGGCCGAAGCCACCACGGTGCGGGTCGGCCATGCGGTCGGCAGTGGCAACGGGCTGGGTGTGCGCCGCGCGGCGATCGCCGGGCTGCTGATCATCCTGGGCACCCAGACGCTGTCGGCGCTGGTGCTGCTGCTTGGCCATGACGCCATCGTCGGCGTCTACACGAACGATCTGGGCGTGGCTGCACTGGCCTCGACCCTGCTGCTGTATGCAGCCGCGTTCCAGTTCCCGGATGGCATCCAGGTGCTTTCGGCCGGTGCGTTGCGCGGCCTGAAGGACACCCGCGTGCCGATGTTCATCGCCATGTTCTCGTACTGGGGCCTGGGCATGCCGCTCGGCGCCGGGCTGGGACTGGGCTTGGGCATGGGCCCGCAGGGCATGTGGCTGGGCCTGATCCTGGGCCTGACCGCCGCCGCGATCCTCATGGCCTGGCGCCTGCGCGTGAGCAGCGCCCGTGCCGGCCTCCCATCGACCCCCTGACTTGTGTCCGATGCCGGCGCGCCCGGCAACGGCTATTCTGGCACCACGGCAAGAAGCCACTCTGGAGTTACCCCCATGAACCAACCCGCGCGTCGCAATCCCGTCGCCAGCTTCTTCATCGGGCTGTGGGATGTGATGAACTTTACCCGCCGGCTCATCCTCAACCTGGTGTTCTTCGGCCTGCTGTTCCTGATCCTGATCCTGTTCATCGTCGCGATGGGCAAGAGCGCGACCTCGAAGGCGTCGCTGCAGGACCGCACCACGCTGGTCATCGCGCCGGAAGGTCGGCTGGTCGAGCAGTTCAGCGCTGATCCGGTCAGCCGCGCGCTGGGCAAGGCCGTCGGTGACAAGGACGCCGAAGAAATCCAGCTGCGTGATCTGATCCGCGCGCTGGAGGCGGCCAAGACCGACAAGAAGATCGAGCGTGTGGTGCTGGAGCTGGACAAGCTGCAGCCGAGCGGCTTCGCCTCGATGCGCGAAGTGACCGTAGCGCTGCAGGAACTGCGTGCCGCCGGCAAGCAGGTCGTGGCCTTCAGCGAGAACATGAGCCAGTCGCAGTACCTGCTGGCCTCGCAGGCCGATGAGGTCTACCTGGACCCGATGGGCGGCGTGGTGCTCGAGGGCCTGGGCCGCTATCGCCAGTACTTCCGCACCGGCCTGCAGGACAAGCTGGGCGTGGACGTGCACCTGTTCAAGGTGGGTGAGTACAAGTCGGCCGCCGAGCCGTACGTGCTGGACGCCGCATCGCCGCAGGCCAAGGAAGCCGACCTGTTCTGGATGAACGATGTGTGGCAGCGCTACCTGGCCGACATCGCCAAGGCACGCAAGCTCGACCCGGCCCAGCTGGCCGCCGGCATCGATACCATGCCCGAAGGCATCGCCGCCGCCGGTGGCGACCTGGCCAAGTTCGCCCTGCAGCAGAAGCTGGTGGACGGCCTGAAGACGCGCGAGGAAGTGGACACCCTGCTCACCGAGCGCGGCATCGCCGACGACGACGCGGACGGTGGCTACCGCAACGTCAATCTGGATGCCTACCTGAGCGTGCTCGATGGCCGCCGTTCGCCGGTGGATTCGCGTCCGCAGGTGGCGGTGATCGTGGCGTCCGGTGAAATCTCCGGTGGCGATCTGCCGGCCGGCCGCATCGGTGGCGAGTCGACCTCGGCCCTGCTGCGCGAAGCGCGCGACGACAAGGACGTGAAGGCCGTGGTGCTGCGCGTGAGCTCGCCGGGCGGTGAAGTGTTCGCCTCCGAGCAGATCCGCCGTGAAGTGGTCGCGCTGAAGGAAGCCGGCAAGCCGGTGGTGGTCTCGATGGGCGATCTGGCCGCCTCGGGCGGTTACTGGATCAGCATGAATGCCGATCGCATCTACGCTGACCCCTCCACGATCACCGGTTCGATCGGCATCTTCGGGATGATCCCGAACGTGGCCCGCTCGCTGGACAAGATCGGCGTGCATACCGATGGCGTGGGCACCACCCGCTTCGCCGGTGCGTTCGACATCACCCGCCCGATGGACCCGGCCGTGGGCCAGGTCATCCAGTCGGTGATCAACAAGGGCTACGCCGATTTCACCGGCAAGGTCGCCGCCGCGCGCAACAAGCCGGTGGAAGCGGTGGATGAAGTCGCCCGCGGTCGTGTGTGGAGCGGTGCGCAGGCCAAGGAACGTGGCCTGGTCGATGACTTCGGTGGCCTGAAGGCCGCGGTGGCGGATGCCGCCAGCCGCGCCAAGCTTGGTGAGGCCGGCAAGTTCCGCGTGCGTTACATCGAGAAGGCGGCCACGCCGTTCGCGCAGTTCCTCAGCGGCTTCGCCGGCAGCCATGCCGGTGCCTGGATGCTGGGCGAGTCGGGCATGGCCCGTCTGATGCTGGCCCGTTCGATGCCGGAGCTGGACACCCAGCTGCGCTTCGTCGAAGACGCCGCACGCGACCCGCGCAACAACGCCGCGCCGGTCAAGACGCTGGTGTACTGCTTCTGCGGTCTGTAAGCGGCCTCAGCGGTACTGTGTGACACCCGAACGCCCGGCCTGTGCCGGGCGTTCTGCCATCCGGCCGATGGGTGTCAGGGGCTGGGCGGTGGCGTGTCACCGCTGGCGCGGTCGGCTTCGGCGGCGCGGGCATCGGCGGACTGCTGCAGGGTGTCACTGACCGCCTTGGCGCGGTCGATCGGTGCCTGGATCGCATCGCGCAGTTCAGTGGCCTGCGGTTCCGGTGGTGTGTCCGGTGCCGGTGGCACTGGCCGGTTGCAGGCGCTCAGCGAGATCATCGCGAGCAGCGGCAGGGCAATACGGATCGTCATGGCAACCTCCCTCGGTGAGCCGGTAGCGGAGCATCAGTGTCCCACCGCCTCGCGCCTTGCGCGTGATGGCGTCCGGTAGGCCGGCCATCGCGCGTTATCCTATCCGGGCCGCACCGTGGGTGCTGCATCCCATGGATCACCGCAGGAGAAGCACGTGAGCGCGCAACGTTGGCGACTGGATGGACAGACCGCATTGATCACCGGTGCGAGTGCCGGCATCGGCTTGGCGATCGCGCGCGAACTGCTGGGCTTCGGTGCGGACCTGCTGATCGTCGGCCGCGATGCGGATGCGCTGGAGATGGCCCGCGATGAACTGGCTGATGCCTTCCCGGATCGTGAGATCCACGGGCTGGCTGCCGACGTCTCCGATGACGAGGACCGCCGCGAAATCCTGGACTGGGTGGAGGACCACAGCGATGGGCTGCACATCCTGGTCAACAACGCCGGTGGCAACATCAGCAAGCCGGCCACCGAATACACCGAAGACGAGTGGCGCGGGATCTTCGAGACCAACCTGTTTTCGGCGTTCGAGCTGTCGCGCTACGCGCACCCGCTGCTGGCGCGGCACGCGGCCTCGGCGATCGTCAACGTCGGCAGCGTGTCCGGCCTGACCCACGTGCGCAGCGGCGCGGTGTACGGCATGACCAAGGCCGCGATGCACCAGATGACCCGCAATCTGGCCGTGGAGTGGGCAGAGGACGGCATCCGCGTCAACGCCGTGGCGCCGTGGTACATCCGCACCCGGCGGACCTCCGGGCCGTTGTCCGATCCGGACTACTACGAGCAGGTGATCGACCGCACGCCGATGCGCCGTATCGGCGAGCCGGAAGAGGTGGCGGCGGCGGTCGGTTTCCTGTGCCTGCCAGCCTCCAGCTACGTCACCGGCGAGTGCATCGCGGTGGATGGCGGGTTCCTGCGCTACGGGTTCTGAGCCGGCCAGCGGCCGGCACTGCCGGTCACAGGGTGCGCGGCAGAACGCGGTCATGACGCACGGTGAATCCAGTCACGACGCGGGGTTAAACCCGGTCATGGCACGGGGCAATCGCTCTCGGCCAACACGGCTTCCAGCCGCGTACGTTCGGCGGTCGCCGCGGCCTGGTTCTCCGGCGCAGCGAAGCGCTCGCGCCCGCGCGCATCGCGCAAGCGCTGCTGCCAGCTGCTGCAGCGCGGTTGCTCCGCTACCGGCTCGCAGGCATCGCGCACCACTTCGCAGCTGGCTGCATTGCTCGGCGCATGGCTGCCCCCCAGGCCGGTAAGGGCCAGCGATTCGCAGCGTGACGGGGCCGGCTCGCGCTCATGCAGGTAGCGGCCGCCATCGGCAGAAACGCACTGGTAGATCTCCGGCAGCGGCGGTTTGGGTGGGCGGGCGTCGTCGGGCTCCTCCGCCGCGGCTGCCGGGCGCAGCGCTGCGCTGTCGAGCAGGCCGCTGTCTTCGTCGCCGTCCTGCGGCAACGGTGGCATGCGGTAGTCAGGGGTGGGCGCAGCCGGCGCATTCTCCACGGCTGCCGGGCCACGCACCGGCGCGCTGATCCGCTGGATGCGCTGCTCGCTGCCAGCGGGGCAGGCGACGCTCTGGATGGTCAACTGGCCGCCCGCATCGGTGCAGCGGAAGAACACCGCCTCGTCCGCCGCAGCGGGCAGGCTCACAAGCAACAGAAGCAGCAGGCAGCGTGTCATGCCCCCCCGCAGTCCTGGTCCAGGCGCGCATCGATCCCGCGCTGCTCGCGGGTCAGCGCGTCGCGTTCGCTCTGCAGCGCACTGTTGTAGCGGCGGATCAGCGCCCAGCGCCGGTCTTTCAGCCGCGCGCAGACTTCCTGTGCGGGCAGCGCATGGCATTCGTCGCGCACCAGCACGTTGCCGGCCGGTACCACCACGCTGTTGCCCAACCCCGGATGCGGATACCCACCGCCCTGCCAGTGCGAGCCGCCGCCGCCGATGCTGATGCTGCCGCCCACCCGCGAGCCGTTGCCGGTCACCGAGACCGCACCGCCACTGCTGCTCACCGAACCGCTGCCCATCGGTGCGATCGGTGGCAGCGGACGCGACGGCCGATAGCCACCCGACGGCGGCCTCGGGCCAGGTGGATACGGCAGATAGGCCTCGGTCCAGATCGGCACCCAGCGTGGATTGCCCTCGTTGCTGTCGCTGACGTAGCTGTCGCCCTCGCTGGTGGTGCACTCGTACATCGGCTGCGGCGGCTGCACGTGCACGTAGCGCACCTCGCGCTCGGGTGCGCGCGGGGCAGGCATCGGGTCGGGCGCGCGGTCGCTGCGCACTACCTGCGGGGCCGGGTCGCGTGGGCGCTGCAGGTCGCGGACTTCCTGCCGGCCCTCGCGGCATGGCGCGTCCTGCAGCGAGACGGCGCCGTTGCTGCCCACGCAGCGGTAGACGCGCACGTTGTCGCTCTGCGCGGCGGCGGGCACGGCAGGGCTCAGCAACGTGAGCAGGGACAACCACAGAGCAGGGCGCAGGGTCATGCGGCCAGTGTGCGGCTTTGCCCGCCCGCGCGCAAAAGGCGGCTCAGCTGCGCAATACCTGGCCGCTGAGCGCATCGCGGATCGGCGTGGGCTGCGCCAGGCCACCGGTCTGCCCATCGATCAGGCCATCCAGCAACGCCAGCAGGCGCGGGTCCAGTTCGGCGCGTGTGCGTGCTGGCGGCTCGCCGGCGAGATTGGCACTGGTGGAGACCAGTGGGCCGCCCCAGGCGCGGCACAGCGCGGCGACCAGGGGGTGCGCACTGATGCGCACCGCGATGCCGCTGTGTTCGCCGGTGATCCAGCGCGGCGCACGTTCGCCAGCGGGCAGGATCCAGGTGTTGGCACCGGGCCAGCTGGCCAGGACCGCGCCTTGGCGATCCAGCGGCAGGGCATCCATCCGCACCCAGCCATCCAGTTGGGCCGGATCGGCGGCAACCAGGATCATCCCCTTCTCGACCGGGCGCTGCTTGAGCTGCAGCAGCTTCATCACCGCCGCTTCGTGCGCGGGATCGCAGCCCAGCCCCCAGACCGCTTCGGTGGGATAGGCGATCACCCCGCCGGCGCGCAGCGCAGGCAGGGCAGTGTCCACAGTGAGTTCGTTCATGACAGGCGACCCGGGTGCATGGCCCGCATTATCCTCCCGCCGTGGCGGGAGGGGTCAACCAGGGCGGTCAGGAGGCCTTTTTGACGGCCTTCTTCACGGCTTTCTTGGCCACCTTCTTGGTGGCCTTCTTCGCCGTGGCCTTCTTGGCAACCTTCTTCACCGCAGCCTTCTTGGTGGCGGTCTTCTTGGTCGCTTCGCCAGCGGCAGCCTTCTTGGCCGGCGCCTTCTTGGCCACCACCTTCTTGGCGGCCTTCTTGCCGAAGCCCTTGCGCACCGGCTTGCCGGTTTCTTCCATCAGCGTCTGCACTTCGGCCAGGGTCAGCGAGGCGGGCTCGCGATCCTTCGGGATCTTGCCGTTCATCTTGCCATCGCTGATGTACGGGCCGAAGCGACCATTGAGGACCTGGATCTCGCTGCCCTCGAACTCCTTGATGATCCGGTTGCGCGCGATCTCTTCCTTCTCTTCGATCAGGAACACGGCGCGGGCCAGGTCGATGGTATAGGGGTCGTCTTCCTTCTTCAGCGAGGCATAGGTGCTGCCACGCTTGGCGAACGGACCGAACCGGCCGATGCCGACGCTGACGTCCTCGTCCTTGTCCTGGCCGAGCGCACGCGGCATCAGGAACAGCTCCAGCGCGTCTTCCAGGGAGATGGTGTGCATCGACTGGCCGGGGCGCAGCGAGGCGAACTTGGGCTTGTCCTCGGCGTCCTCGGCGGTGCTGCCGATCGCCGCGTACGGCCCGAAGCGCCCCAGGCGCACGCTGACCGGCTTGCCGGTCTTGGGGTCGGTGCCGAGCTCGCGCGCGCCACTGGCCTCGGCGCGATCGACCGATTCGTTCTTTTCGCCGACCAGCTTGTGGAACGGTTCCCAGAACCGCGCCATCAGCGGGATCCAGTCTTCCTCGCCACGCGACACGGCATCGAGCTCGTCTTCGAGCTTGGCGGTGAAGTCGTAATCCACGTACTGGGTGAAGTGGCTGGACAGGAACTTGGAGACCGCGCGGCCGACGTCGGACGGGCGGAAGCTGCGGCCCTCCATCTCCACGTACTTGCGGAACAGCAGGGTCTGGATGATCGAGGCATAGGTCGAGGGGCGGCCGATGCCGTACTCCTCGAGCGCCTTGACCAGCGCCGCTTCGGTGAAGCGCGGCGGCGGCTGGGTGAAGTGCTGTTCGGCCAGGATGCGATCGAGCGGCACGCGGTCGCCGGGCTTCATCGCCGGCAGCTTGCGGCCTTCATCGTCGTCGTCGGCACTCTTGTTGTCCTTGCCTTCCTCGTACACGGCCAGGAAGCCGGGCACGACCACGGTGGTGCCGCTGGCGCGGAACACATGCTCGCTGCCGGCCGACAGGTCCACGCTGACGGTGTTGAGCGTGGCCGGGATCATCTGGCAGGCGACGGCGCGCTTCCAGATCAGCTCGTACAGCTTGCGCTCGTCATCGGTGAGGAAGCGCGCCACCTGGGCCGGGGTGCGCAGCGCCGAGGTCGGACGCACGGCTTCGTGCGCTTCCTGGGCGTTCTTGGATTTGGTCTGGTAGGTGTTGGGCTGGTCCGGCAGCGAGCCGATGCCGTAATCGCGTGCGATCACATCGCGGATTTCGGCCAGCGCGTCCTGCGAGAGGTTCACCGAGTCGGTACGCATGTACGAGATCAGGCCGACGGTGCCTTCTTCCTCACCGATCGCCATGCCTTCATACAGCTTCTGCGCGACCTGCATGGTCTTGCGCGTGGTGAAACCGAGCTTGCGCGAGGCTTCCTGCTGCAGCGTGGAGGTGGTGAACGGCGGCGCCGGGCGGCGCTTGCGCTCCTTGCTGACCACGTCGGTGACGTGCAGGGCGCCCTGGGCGGCCTGCTGGATGCGCAGGCGCGCGGCCTCGGCGGTATCGCCGTCGGTCACGGTGAACTGTTCGAACTTCTGCCCGTCCAGCTTGATCAGGCGCGCATTGAAGTGCTGCGAAGGATGCGCGCACAGCGCATCGATGCTCCAGTACTCGCGGGCGATGAAGGCTTCGATCTCTTCTTCGCGCTCGACGATCATGCGCAGTGCCGGGCTCTGCACACGGCCGGCGGACAGGCCGCGCTGCACCTTGCGCCACAGCACCGGGGACAGGTTGAAGCCGACCAGGTAATCCAGCGCGCGGCGTGCCTGCTGGGCATCGACCAGGTCACCGGCGATTTCGCGCGGGTGGCCCATCGCTTCCTTGATGGCGCGCGGGGTGATCTCGGTGAAGACCACGCGCTGCATCGGCTTGTCCTTGACCAGGCCGCGCTCCTTCAGGATCTCGGCGATGTGCCAGCTGATCGCTTCCCCCTCGCGATCCGGATCGGTCGCCAGGAAGATGTCGTCGGCGCCCTTGGCGGCCTTGACGATGGCATCGACGTGCTTTTCGTTCTTCTCGATGAGGTCGTACCGCATCGCGAAGTTGTTGTCGGGGTCGACCGCACCTTCCTTGGGCACCAGGTCACGCACATGCCCATACGAGGCCAGGACAGTGAAGTCCTTGCCGAGGTATTTGTTGATCGTCTTGGCCTTGGCGGGCGATTCGACGATGAGCAGGTGCTTGGGCATGGCGTCAGGATTCTATGGGCAGGGCCCCGGGGAGGGCCGCTAGGGTGGAGCAAATGGCCGCATTAGTGAAGCGGCGCGGGCGATATACATAAACCGAACGCCCGGGGGTGGGCCGGGCGTTCAGCTTTCTGCCTATTAGTGGAATCACGCCGGGCCCGCTCATGTCAAGCGGCCCGGTGTGAGGATGGCTCGGATCAGGACATCGAGGCGATCACGCCGATCATCGCGATCATCACGCCGAACAGGGCGACCACGGCCAGTGCGGCGATCACCAGGATCACGATGGTGACCGTGCCCAGGCCGCGCTGCTGCAGCTCGGGGTGCTCGGTGAAGGCCCACTTGTCCACCACCAGGGTGTCGCACATCATGTCGTGCAATGCCTGCTTGCGCTCGGTGAAGGCGGCCATGATGAAGCCGATCATCAGGATCAGGCTGCTGACGATGGTTGCCAGGTAGCGGCAGAAGGCCCGCAGGAAGCTGATCCGCTCGCCATTCCCGCGCACGACCTTGATGCCGACGGCCATCTTGCCCAGCGTGGCGCCACCGCGCGAGGCGTGGAAGCCGGCGTAGTAGCCGATGCTGATCACCATGCTGAGCAGCATCACCACCAGCGTCAGCGCGACCTGTACGCCTTCGTTGCCCGAGCCGGCGCCCATCACGTTGATGATCATGCTCAGCGGCAGGGTGACCACGGTGAGCAGGATGTAATCGATGAAGTAGGCGGCGTAGCGCTTCCAGAAACCGGCATAGACCACGTCCTGGCCATGGACCACGGCCGTGTTGGCGTAGCCGGTGGCCGCGGCAGGCGCGGTGTACGGCGAGTAGGTGCCGCCACCGGTGCCCGGCAGTGGCGCGGTGCCATTGTCGATGGCGGTGTAATCCCCGCGCAGGTCGATGCCGCTGCCGAGATTGCTGGCGGCCGCGGCGAGATGCTGCAGCTGCAGCTCATCGACGGCCTCGGACAGTGGCGCCCACTGCGCGAACCCTTCGCGCCACACCAGCGTGGCCAGGGTGATGTCACCGCGCTGGAAGCGCTGGCGCATCTCCTCTGCGCTCAGCGGCCCCTGACGTTCCTGGCCATCGGCGAAATACCACTCAGTCATTGCTTCAATCCCCTGTTGGGTGCATCCATGGACATGTGTCCGTTATCAGCCGCGGCATTCCAGCGGCAGGTAGGTATCGTCGGGCTCGCCGCTGCATTCCCACTGCCCGGCACCGTTGTAGTCCAGCCACAACAGCTTGCCGTCCAGCGCGGCATTGCCGGGCACGGTGAGCTCGGCTTCCACGCCGCAGTGGCCATTGTTGAAGCGGCCGATCCGCACGGCGTTGATCGCACCGTCGGCGTAGGCTTCGGCCGGCTGGAAGCCCTCGTCATCGTTGACCGGACAGCGGCCATGCGCGCTGTGGAACCCGGCCACCGCGAGCTTGACCGGGGCCAGCGTCACCAGTGCTTCACTGGTTTTGGCCCGCGCCACATAGTCCCGATAGGCGGGCAGCGCGAACGAGGCGAGGACCGCTCCGACGATCAGCACCAGCACCACGATCACGGCCGCAACGATGCCCACGATCGCGCACCCGCTCAATCCCTTGCGGGGTGGGGGAACGGCGGTGGGGTTGGCGGGGGACACGGGGGTGACGGGAACGCCGGGCGCGGCGGGCAGCGCCGGTGGCACGGCGGGGCCGGGAACCGGCTCTGCCACCACCTCGACGGCGGGGGCGATGTCCAGGCCGATCTCGGCCGCCACGGTTTCCAGCGGCTGCCACTGGGCCATGCCGTCGCGCCAGACCAGCGTATCCAGTGCGATGCGGCTGGAATGGTAGAGCGCGATCAACTCGTCAGCAGGCAGCGGACCGCGCTGCTGACTGTTTCCTTCTGCAAAGAACCACTGGTCCACCGGCCCGCTCCTGAATGCGCAAGGCGCTCAGTGTAAGGTCAGTGAAGCGGTTCCGGCTCGTCCACGAACATCTGGGTTTCCATCCAGGCGTAGGCAGCCTCTGCCCCGGGCTGGTTGAACAGCACCATCAGCACGACCCACTTGAGGTCGTCCAGGTCCAGTTCGTCCTGGTCCAGCGCCATCGCACGGTCCAGTACCAGCTCGCGCTGGCTGGCATCGAGAATCCCGTGCTGCTCCAGGAACATCAGGAAACCGCGGCTTTCCACGTCCAGCTTGTCCAGCTCGGGGCCATGGAAGATCCGCACCGGGCCGTTGACACGGCCCAGCACGACGGCCGGGCGCTGCTCGGCGAGCGCGTCCAGCCAATCGAAGGCTTTGTTGATCTCGGTGGGGCTGAAGCCGGCCTGGATCAGGCCGTTCTGGAGGGAGTCGCGGTCGCGGATGAGGTCCGCGTCTTCGCTGAAATAGTGTTCGAACAGGTACAGCAGGACATCCAGAATGCTCTCTTTCATTGCCCCTCGGCCTGCGTCAACGACGCTGTGGAGGTGAAGAAACTAGGGTTTTCGACAGTAGCGACCATAGGCGGCCATTACCTTTCCATCCAGTTCCATGACCAGCAGCATGGCCGACAGCTGGGCCGCCGTCAATCCGCTGCGCTGGATCAATGAATCCATACCCGTTGGGTCGTGATCCAGGGCTTTCCACAAGCACTGGTAGTCCGGGTCGGTGTAGGAAGGGGCGCGCTCGGGCGCCGGTCGTGCCTGTTCAGTGGGGGCGTCCAAGCGGGTTCGCAAGGCCCCGGCCAGGGTCTGGGCGAGCGCGGCCAACCCGGCGGTCACCTCGGCCGGCGCCTCCACCAGCGCTGCGCCCTGCCGGATCAGCCGATGGCAGCCGCGGGCGCGGGGATTGCGGATCGAGCCGGGCAGGGCGAACACCTCGCGGCCCGCCTCGGCCGCGCAGCGCGCGGTGATCAGGGCGCCGGAGCGCTCGGCGGCCTCGATCACCAGGGTGCCCAGGCTGAGCCCGGCGATGATCCGGTTGCGTGCGGGGAAGTGCGCCTGGGTTGCCGGCATGCCCGGGGCGTACTCGCTGACCACCGCGCCGGTGGCGGCAATCCGTTCATGCAGCGCGGCATGCCGGGGCGGATAGGTCTGGTCCAGGCCGGTGGCGACCACGGCCACGGTCATGCCCCCGGTCACCTGCAATGCGCCGTCATGGGCGTGGGCATCGACCCCGGCCGCCAGCCCGCTGATGACCGACCAGCCCTCGCCGGCCAGCGCGGTGGCGAAGGCATGCGCGTGCTCGCGGCCGCCGGCAGTGGGCGAGCGGCTGCCGACCACCGCCACCGCCGGGTGCCAGAGCCGCACCGGGTCACCGTCCACGAACAACGCCACGGGCGGTTCCTCGATCTGGGTGAGCAGCGCCGGGTAGTCCGGATCGGTCACGCCGAGCAGGTGATGGTGCTCCTCGGCCAGCCATGCCAGGGCCTGTGCCAGGTAGCGTTCGTCCGGCAACGCGAGCCGGGCGCGTTGCGCTGGAGTACAGCCGGCGGCCCGCCAGGCGGTCGGGCCGGCCCGCAGGGCGGCCGCCGCATCGGAGAACTGGCGCAGCAGGCGCAGGCGAGGCGGCAGCGCGCCCCCGGCCAGGACCAGGGTGAGCAGGGCGGTGGAGGCGGCAAGGCAGGGAATGGGCATCCCGATACCCTGGCCCGGAAATGACGACGGCGCCCTAGGGCGCCGTCGGATCGCAGGGTAGGACTCCGCCGCGCTTACTGCTTATCCGGATGCAGTGCCGAATAGCCGACCCTGACCGGCTTCACGCCTTCCATCACCAGCGCGTAGCTGACGTTCTCGAACGTGCGGAAGACCATCGCATGGGCGGCGTACTCGTCCGGCAGGGTGACCCGGCCGGCACCGCTGGTCAGCGAATCGTCCATCCGCGACGAGTTCGGGTAATCCATGCGGTGGGCCACATGGCGGCCCTGGCGCCACAGCGAGAACACGGTGCCGTTGTCGACCCCGTTGGCACTGCCGGCGGAGATCGCGATCACATCGCGCGGGCCGCCGGAGGTGAAGGTGTCGGCGACGGCCAGCACGCGCACGTCCAGATCGACGGCCTGCGGCGCGGGCACATGCGGCACGAACTGCAGGTCGTACGGGCGGGCCTCGACCGGAACCAGGCGGTCACCGGCGCGGACTTCACGGCCGTCCACCTGGCCCTGCAGCACCAGCGAGGTCACCTCGACACTGCCGCTCTGTACCCGGCTCACCGTGCCGACGTTGATCTGGGCCAGTTCGTAGCCCAGCGTCTGGTGCCGCTTGCTCGGCACGATGAACGTCTTCCAGAGGTTGCCGCTGCCGGGCGTGGTATCGCCGCGGGCATTGAGGTCTTCGGTCGGCTTGGGCAGGGCGTACTGCACCGTCGGGCGGACCACCGCGTAGCGCTGGCCGACCTGGGCGTTCTCCAGGCCGCGCACATAGGCAGTCTGGCCGGTGGTGGCGCGCAGGCGGTTTTCTTCCAGATTGACCACGTAGGGCAGCGACTTGACCTCGTCGACCACGCTCAGCTGCTTCAGGAAGGGCTCGACCTGCTCCAGCGGGACGCCGTTGATCGGGGCCTCCTGGCGCGGGCCGGGCTGGGCCACGACGCGGTCCAGATAGGCCAGGCTGAGCACGTCACCCGGGTAGATCAGGTGCGGATTCTTGACCTGCGGGTTGGCCTGCCAGATCTCCGGCCACAGCCAGGGCTTCTGCAGGAAACGCGCCGAGATGTCCCATAGCGTGTCCCCTTTGCGCACGACATAGGTATCCGGGTGCCCGCCATTCATTTCCACGGCGGTAGCATAGGTAGCGACGGTCAGCATCGCCACGGCGACGACCGTACGAGTTCGTTCAAACATAGATGTGGTGCCTGATTCCCCAACAGGTTCGCGCACTATAGTCCAGAAACCGGGGCGCGGGGCAAGCGTTGGCGATAGAATCTCGCTGTACGCCGCTTCGACCGGCGCCCCCTACCGGTATTTGCCATGGCCCTCCTGCCCATTCTCGAATTTCCCGATCCGCGCCTGCGTACCAAGGCTGCGTTGATCGATGCTGCCGACGTGACCACGCCGGCGTTCCAGACCCTGATCGATGACATGTTCCACACCATGTACGACGCCCCGGGCATCGGCCTGGCCGCCAGCCAGGTGGACGTGCACAAGCGCTTCATGGTGATCGACGTCAGTGAAGAGAAGGACACCCCGATGGTGTTCATCAATCCTGAGATCGTCGCCAACGAAGGCGGCCAGGTCTATCAGGAAGGCTGCCTGTCGGTGCCGGGCATCTTTGCCGACGTCACCCGCGCCAACCAGATCACGGTGCGTTACCTGGATCGCCACGGCGTGGCCCAGGAACTGACCACCGATGGCGTGCTCGCTGTCTGCGTGCAGCACGAGATGGACCACCTGGACGGCAAGCTGTTCATTGATTACCTCTCGCCGCTCAAGCGCGAGATGGTGCGCAAGAAGCTGGCCAAGCAGCGCAAGCACGTTGCCTGAGGTGATTGCAGCGACCGCCGCGCGGGATGACCGCGCGACGTGTCCTGTCGCGCGGCGCCGCACATCGGCGCCGTTTTACGTTCTGTTAGTGGGGTCGCCATGAAGATTGTCTTTGCCGGTACGCCGGCGTTCGCCGTGTCCTCGCTGCGTGCCGCAGCCCGCCACCATGAAGTGGTCGCGGTGTACACGCAGCCCGATCGCCCCGCTGGCCGTGGCCGTGGCCTGGCCCCGTCGCCGGTCAAGCTGGAAGCGATCGCACGTGGCATCCCGGTGTTCCAGCCGGAGAGCCTCAAGAGCCCCGAAGCCCAGCAGCAGCTGCGCGACCTGGCGCCGGACCTGATGGTGGTGGTGGCCTATGGGCTGATCCTGCCCAAGGCGGTGCTGACCATTCCAACCCACGGCTGCTGGAACGTGCACGCCTCGCTGCTGCCGCGTTGGCGCGGTGCCGCGCCGATCCAGCGTGCGATCCAGGCCGGCGATACCGAAACCGGTGTCTGCCTGATGCAGATGGACGCCGGGCTGGATACCGGCCCGGTGCTGCTCAAGCAGCACATCGCAATCGGCGCCAACGACACCGGCGGTCAGCTGCACGATCGTTTGGCCGCCTTGGGTGAGCAGGTGCTGTCCGATGGCCTGGGCCTGCTGCGGGCCGGCATCAAGCCGATCGCGCAGCCGCAGCCCGAGGCCGGCGTGACCTATGCGCACAAGCTGGACAAGGCCGAAGCCCGTCTGGACTGGGCGCAGGACGCCCACGCGCTGGCACGCACCGTACGTGCGTTCAATCCGTGGCCGATCGCCGAGGCGATGCTGGCCGGCGAACGCGTCCGCATCCATGGCGCGATCGCGCTGGATGACAACCAGGGCAAGGCCCCGGGCACGCTGCTGGCCGCCTCGCGCGACGGCATCGACATCGCCTGTGGCCAGGGTGCGCTGCGCCTGCGTGTGCTGCAGCGTGAGGGCGGCAAGGCGATCACCGCCGCCGACTACCTCAATGCGCGTCGCGATCTCGGCATGGGTGCCTGACATGACCAACGCGCGTTCCGGCAAGCCTGCAGGCCCCTACACCGCCCATACCGCCCCCGGCGTGCCCACCCGCGTGCTGGCCGCGCGCGTGCTGGCCCAGGTGATCGGCCGCGGCCGTTCGCTCAAGGCCGAACTGGCCACCGCCTTGCCGACCCTGGACGACAGCCGCGACCGCGCGCTGCTGGAGGCGCTGTGCTTTGCCGTGCTGCGTCGCCGTGCCGCGTATGACGCCGCACTGGCGCAATGGATGCCGCGGCCGCTGGGCGTGCGCGAAGACGAACTGCGCGCGCTGCTGCTGGTCGGCTTCGCCCAGCTGGACGCACTGGAGCTGCCGGCGCACGCCGCGCTCTCGGCCACGGTCGACGCTGCGCGTGCGATGGGCCGTGATCGCCAGGCCGGCATGGTCAATGCATTGCTGCGCCGCGCCCAGCGGGAAGGCATTCCGCCGCTGCCGGCGCGCGATGCCTTCCCGCTGTGGATGGCCGAGAAGATCGAACAGGATTGGCCGGACGAGGCCGACGCGGTGTTCACCGCGAGCCTGCAGGCCGCGCCGCTGTGGCTGCGGGTCAACCGCCAGCACAGCACTCGTGAGGCGATGCTGCAGCAGTTGGCGGCAGCCGGTATCGAGGCTGAAGCATCGCGCGTGGGTGCCGATGCGATCCGCCTGCCGGTGCCGGTCGCGGTCTCCGCGCTGCCCGGGTTCGCCGATGGCGCGCTGTCGGTGCAGGATCTGTCTGCCCAGCAGGTGGCCGATGCGCTGGCGCCGCGCCCGGGTTCGCGGGTGCTCGATGCCTGCGCCGCGCCGGGCGGCAAGGCTGCCCATCTGCTGGAGCGCGATCCGACCCTGCAACTGCTGGCGTTGGACATCGATGCGCGCCGGCTCAAGCGCATCAGCGAAACGTTCGCACGCACCGGCGTGGGCCAGAACGCGAAGGTGCTGGCGGGCGATGCAACCGATCCGGCCAGCTGGTGGGACGGGCAGCTGTTCGACACCATCCTGCTGGATGCGCCCTGTTCGGCCACCGGCATCATCCGCCGCCAGCCGGATGTGCTGGCGCATCGCCGCGCGACCGACATCGAGGCGCTGATGGCCTTGCAGGCGCGCCTGCTGGATGCCTGCTGGACGATGCTTACCCCGGGCGGAACCCTGCTGTATGCGACATGCTCGATCCTGCGCGATGAAAACCAGTTCCAGGTCGAAGCCTTCCTGCAGCGCACCCGGGATGCGGGCTTCCTGCCGCTGGGAGAGGCGTATGGCCACGATTCCTGGGCCGGGCGCCAGCGCCTGCCCGGTGAGGACGGTGCTGACGGCTTCTTCTATGCACGTCTGCTAAAGAAGGGTTGAACCGAACCCGGCTAGAATCCCGCCCCATGCTTAAAAACCGCGCATCCCGAGAGTTCTGGCTGCTTGCCCTGATGGCCCTGCTCGTTCTGGGGGCCGGCCTGGGCATGCGTGATCCGTGGCCCTCCGACGAGCCCCGGTTCGCGCTGGTCGCCAAGCAGATGGTGGAGAGCGGGGACTGGCTGTTCCCGCATCGGGGCACCGAGTTGTACTCGGACAAGCCGCCGATGCTGATGTGGTCGCAGGCCGCGCTGTACTCGCTGATCGGCGACTGGCGGGTGGCCTTCCTGCTGCCCTCGCTGCTGGCCGCGCTGGGCACACTGGCCTGCGTCTATGACCTGGGCCGCCGCCTGTGGACGCGGCGGGTCGGGCTGTACGCCGCCTGGGCGCTGCTGTTCGCGCTGCACTTCACCTTCCAGTCCAAGAAAGCCCAGATCGATCCGCTGGTGGTGGTCTTCATCACCCTGGCCAACTACGGCCTGCTCCGGCATCTGCTCAGTGGCCCTGCGTGGCGCTGGTGGTGGCTGGGCTGGTTCGCCGCCGGGCTGGGGGTGATCACCAAGGGCGTGGGCGTCATCGCATTGCTGATGATCGTGCCGGCCGCCGTGGCCTCCGTGCTGGGCTGGCCGCGGGTCAAGCTGCATGTCCGCGACTGGCGGTTCTGGGTCGGGCCGCTGGCCTTCGTGCTGGCGATCGCGCTGTGGCTGGTGCCGATGGTGGTGACCGCACTGGGCAGTGGGTCGGCCGAGTACCGCGCCTATCTGGACGACATCCTGTTCCGGCAGACCGCCAAGCGCTACGCGCAATCCTGGGATCATCATCAGCCATGGTGGTATTTCCTGGGCACGATGCCGTCGATGTGGATCCCGGCCTTCCTGGCGATTCCCTGGGCCATCCCCGCCTGGCGCCGACGCCTGCAGCGCCGCGATGCGCGCTACCTGCTGCCGCTGGTGTGGTGGTTGTTGATCGTGCTGTTCTTCTCGATCCCCAACGGCAAGCGTGACGTCTACATCCTGCCGGCGCTGCCCATGTTCTGCCTGGCGTTGGCACCCCTGCTGCCGGGGCTGCTGCGCAAGCGCACCTTCCAGTGGCTGCTGGGCGGCTTCGTGGCGCTGCTGGCTGCCGGCCTGCTCGGCATCGGCATCTCGATGCTGCTGGGGCAGCCGGGCTTCGAGCGCAAACTGATTCTGGATCGCGGCATCGACACCGCGGTGACCTCCGGCCTGGGCTGGGTCGCGGTCGCGTTGGGCTGCTGGGCGGTGCTCACCCTGTGCATCGCCGGCGTGCGCCGCTTCCATCTGGCCGTGGTGGCGACGCTGACCATGGCCTGGGTAGCGTTCGGGCTGATCGGCTACCCGCTGTTCAATGACTCCAGTTCCGCCCGCGGCCTGATGCTGCAGGTCGGTCAACGCATCGGCCCGGAGGCCGAGCTGGGTCTGGTCGCCTGGAAAGAACAGAACCTGCTGATGGCCGACCGTGAGGCCGCCACCTTCGGGTTCAACCGGCGTTGGGACCGGCAACTCGCCGACGGAGTCGCCTGGCAGGCCGCACAGCCGCAGCAGCGTTGGCTGCTGGTCCAGGAGGACGCGCTGCTGGCCTGCGTGGACCGCACCAGCGCCGAACTGGCCGGGGTCGCCAACCGTCGCCGTTGGTGGTTGGTAAGGCCGGGCGACATCCACGGCCCGTGTGTGGCCAGTGCCGAAGAACAGGCGCGCGAACGCGCGCTGCACCGGATCGACGGCGATGAGTGAATTCTGTAATGCTGGCCGCCTCCTCGGGCGGATACCGCAGGTCCGTGGGCGCCGGTCGCGTCCAGTGCAATCACGGGCGTGCATGCCTGCGTGTGGCAATCGAGGTTGGCAATGACGTTCTCCGCTGCATCCGAGCCGGCCACGCCCGTTTCCCTGCCGCCGCTGCAGGGGCGTGCCGGTGTGGCCCATTGGATCGCCACCGTGGGCCTGTTCTGCATGCCCGCGCTGGTGCTGACCCTGCCCCAGAACCTGTTGCCCTACGGCATCCTGTTGCTGCTGAGCACGCTGCTGGCGCCGGATTACCTGTGGCGCGCGCGTGGCCTGGCCGGGCAGCCGGTGAAGGCCCTGACCTGGCTGGTGGTGGCCGCGATTGCCTTTGCGCTGCTCTCGATCTATCTGTTCGAGCAGGGCCTGCGCGACATCGACAACCGCTCGCGGTTCGTGGTGATCCCGTGGATCGCCCTGTGGGTGTGTGCACTGCGGCCGGACAGCCGCTGGCTGTGGGGCGGGGCGCTGGCCGGCCTGCTCGGCACCATGGTGCTGTCGATCCTGCAGGTGGCCGGCGGCGCGCCACGCGCTGATCTGAGCACCAACGCGATCGTGCTGGCCGACATCGTGCTGGTGCTCATGGTGCTGCTGGTGTTCTGCCGGCCGCACCAGCGCTGGACCTGGGTGATCGTGGGCATGGTCGCCGGTTGCGTGACCATCGTGCTCAGCGGCAGCCGCGGCGTCTGGCTGGCGCTGTTGGCACTGCTGGTGGTGATGGCGATGAGCCTGCGCTGGCGCACCGGCCGCGCGCGCCTGGGCGTGCTGTTGGCGCTGGTGGCGATCGCCGGCACCTTGACCCTCACCATCCCGAGCCTGCGCGAGCAGGTCCGCCTGACCGAGCTCAAGCACGACGTGGTGCGGATGGAGCGCGGTGACAGCGACTCCTCCGCCGGCGCGCGCGTGGAGCGGCTGCAGGTGGCCTATGAAACCTTCCTCGATCACCCGCTGACCGGCGTGGGAATCGGCCATTTCGACAGCGCCATGCAGCGCCTGCCGGTGTGCCGGGATGATCCGAGTGAGCAGCGTTGCCATCTGGGTCACGCGCACAACGATCTGGCCGAGTGGGCCGCGACCCAGGGCGCGCCGGGCCTGCTGTTGCTGCTGGCCATCTACGGCGTGCCGCTATGGGTGTTCACCGGCCTGCACCGGCGCAGCGGCGAGCAGACCTTCCGTGGTCCGGCGGCCGCCGGGATCATGGTGGTGGTGACCTATGTGCTGTGCGGGATCACCCAGTCGATGTTCGCGCATCAGATCACGGCCAGCTTCTACGTCACCATCGTCGGCCTGCTGGCCGGGCTGTCGATCGTCCAGGGGTACACGCGGCGCCTGGCGCTGGCGTCGGCCGGGGCTCAGGCGCCGGGCTGATCCCGCGGCGGGTCGGTGAGCGGCTGCCCGTTCTGCAGCATCCACAGCATGATGGTCTTCTGGCGCACGTAATTGGCGCGTACGTAGGCGTAGACCAGGCCGTGCCAGCCATCGCGGAAGCCGCCACGCAGCAGCAGCCCGCGCCAGAACCGCCACGCCGGCGCCAGGATCAGTTTGGGCAGGGTGGCGCGCTTGCCGCGCGCGAACTCGTGCTCGGCCATCATCCGCGCGTAGCGCTGGGTCTTGAGCAGCTGCTGCTCCAGCGAGCGGTAGGGGTAATGGATCAGGTCGCCGCGCAGGGTACCCACCGCACCATCGACGCTGGCCGCCTCATGGATCTCACGCTTGCCGCGCCAGCCGCCATGGCGGCGGTCGAACAGGCGCAGGACCCGGTCCGGGTAGGCATTGCCATGCTTCAGGAACTTGCCGAAGTACGCGGAGAGCCTTGCGAACCGGTAGCCATGGTGGCCGGCGAAGCCGTTGGCCTGGGCGGACAGGATCGCCTCGCGCAGGGTGTCGCTGATGCGCTCGTCGGCGTCCAGGCACAGCACCCAGTCATGCGCGGCCTGCTCGACGCAGAACGCCTTCTGGCTGCGGAAGCCATCGAACCGGCGTTGCAGCACCCGCGCCCCGGCGGCCGTCGCGATCGCCACGGTGGCATCGGTGGATTGCGAGTCCACGACGACGATCTCGTCGCAGAAGGCCAGCGAGGCCAGGCAATCGCCGATGCGGTCGGCTTCATTGAACGCGATAATGCAGGCCGAAATGCGAGGCCGTTCAGTGGGAGCGGTCGAGGAGGACATGATGGCCGAGTACCTGCTGTTTGCGACGGAGCGTTATGCGCTGCCCATTCTCGCCCCTCTGGCGCAGGCGTTGCACGCATCCGGTCAATCGGTGTCGGCCTGGTTCGCCGATGGCGCCGCCGGGGCCTCGCTGCCCGGCGTTCCCAATGTGGCCCTGAACGAGGCGCTGACACTGCGCCCGCGCGCGGTGTTCAGCGCCGCCAACTGGGTGCCGCCGTTCATCGCCGGGGCCAAGGTGCAGGTCTTCCACGGCTTCAACGTGCAGAAGCGCGACAGTGCCCGCGGCCACTTCCGGGTGCGCGGTCTGTTCGATCTGTACTGCACCCAGGGCCCGGCCACGACCACCCCGTTCCGCGAGCTGGCCGCGCGCGAGGGCCACTTCGCCGTGGCCGAGACCGGCTGGCCCAAGCTCGATCCGCTGTTCCGCGATGACGGTGGCTTGAGCGCCGGATTGCGCGTGCCGGCACAGGGCCGCCCGGTGATCCTGTTCGGCTCGACCTTCACCGAGCGGCTGAGCGCCGCGCCGCATCTGTACGAGCAGATCGCGGCCGATATCGGCCGCGGCGAGCACTACTGGCTGCTGACCCTTCACCCCAAGTGCGCCCCGGAGCTGTTCGAGCGCTACCGCGCGCTGGCCGGTGCGCATGCGCGCTTCATCGAGCCGGAACAGGTGATGGCCGCGCAGCGCGCCGCCGATGTGCTGGTCTCGGATACCTCCTCGATCGTCTCCGAGTTCATCGTGCAGCACAAACCGGTGGTGACCTTCCGCAACCGGGTCCCGCAGCCGCACATGATCGATTTCGACGACGCCACCCAGCTGCCGGCGATGCTGGCCCAGGCGTTGGATCCAGCGCCCGCCCTGATGGCCGAGATCCGCCGGTACGCGGACACCATCCATCCGTTCCGCGATGGGTATTCCTCCGAGCGGGTGATCGCTGCCACCGAGGATTTCCTGTCCGGTGAACTCGGCACGCTCAAGCGCAAACCGTTCGGTGCGTGGACGCGTGGCCTGCAGATCCGCAAGGATCTCGGGTACTGGGGGCCGGCGAAGCGGTAGCGTCACCAGGTAGATCCACGCCATGCGTGGATGCGCTCCTACCAGCGCAGGCGACGCTTCGCCAACGCACGGCCCAACTGCTCGTACACCGCACGCGCCTCCGCTTCCGGCAGGTACTGCAGCACCAGCGGCGTGCCCATGCCTGCACCCGCGGTATCCAGCCATACGCTGGCGGTGCCCAGCCGGCGGTCCAGCGGCGAGCGGGTCAGGCGCAGCGCCTGCAGCTTGTCCAGTTCGGCAAAGCGCCACCAGCGCTGCCACCAGCCACCGCGCACGGCGACGTAGTCGTCATCCAGGTGATAGCCGATGCGCGCCATCTGCCGGTGCGCGCGGAACGCCGACCACGGCAGCCATAGCAGCACCAGCGCCCCCCACGGCCCGCCGTACCAGATCGCCGCCGCCGTCAGCAGCGGAACCAGGCACAGCGCGCCCAGGCACAGCCGCCACCAGCCGCGCCTCTGCACCGGCTGCCAGCGCGCCGGCGGCCACTGCAGGTGTGGCAGCAGATGCTGGACCAGCCCATCGCAGACGGCCGGCGTCGCCAGCGGCGCCAGCTCACGCAGGTCGCGGCGCTCGCCTTCGCCGGGGTTGCCTGCAGCAATATCGATACGCAGTTGCCGGCGCTGGAACCAGCGCTGCAGCGCGCTCTCGCGCAATGTCCACGCCTGGATCCGGCGCCGCGCCACGCTGGTGCGCATGCGGGTTAGAAGCCCACTGGCCACGGTCAGCCGGCGCTCGTGCTCACTGAGCCGGAAGCCGTAATAGCGCAGCAGCGCGAGCCCCACCGACAACACCCGCAGCATCACCCAGAAGCCCACCACGGCGACCACCGCGGCCATGGTCCAGAGCCACATTCCGGGATGCAGGTGGCTGGCATACCCGAAGGCCTGGCGGCCGCCGGCTTCGATCACATCGGAGACGCTGCCACGCGGGAACAACTGCACCATCGCGCCCAGCACTGCCACCACCACGACCCAGCCGCGGTTGGAGAGCAGGCCGATACGGACCACCTCGCCCGGGCTCAAGGCGAGCAGCACATCCTCGGCCGGTTCGGCCGCAGCGGCTTCGCCCTCGGCCGTGGCCGGCACTGCCTGGCCTCGCTGGCGTACCAGGCGCTCCAGTGCGAGCGCCTGATCGAGTTTGAGCACCCGCATTTCCGCTTCGGGGCGATGGCCACCGGCCGATTCCAGCTTCAGCTCGGCCACGCCGAACAGGCGGTGCAACGGGTTCTGGTGGACAACCACGTTGTGGATGCGGGCGAAGGGAATCTCGCGCCGATTGCGCGCGAACACCCCGCTGCGCACGGTGATGGCCGACGCGCCGATCCGATAGCGATAGGTGAGGTACTGCAGCACCGAGTACGCGACCAGCGCCACCACGGCGATCACCGGGCCGAGTGACAGCCACAGCTCATCGCGGTCGCCACGCTGGCCGAACACCACCAGCGCGATCAGCGGTACCAAGCCCTGGCGCAACTGCATCAGCAGCACGAACAGCCACGACCAGGGATGCAGCCGCTGCTCCGGCGCGGCATCAAGCGGCGGCGGGGTACTCACAGCGCGTCGTCGTCCTGGTCCAGCTGGTGCGCCAGGGTGTCGCGCAGGCGCTCGGCATCGGCGCTGTCCAGCCCACTGAGCGTGACCGCACTGAAGCGGCTGCCGGCGGTATGCACGACCAGCGTGCTCAACCCGGCGCTGCGTTCGATCGGCCCACGGCGCAGATCCAGGTGCTGCACGCGCGAGGTCGGTACACGGGTTTCGTTCTGCCAGAGCAGGTCGCGGCGCAGGCCGAGGCCTTGGGCATCCAGCCGCCAATACGTGCGGCGCTGGCGGCGGAACGCGAGGGCCGCACCGATCAACGCGCCGAGTACGACCATGCCGGCCGCACCCCACCAGCGGCCCGGCAGATCAAAGACCACCCAGAGCGTGCCGAGCACGCCGCCGAGCATCAGTGCGCCAGCGATCGCACCACCGAACGCGGCCAGCGAGGCCGAACGCAGCGGCATCGCCTGCCAGTCGGGGGCAGGCGGCAACGGCGGCAGGGGCGGCGGCACGGGAGTGTCGAGGAGATCGGACAAGGCAAGGCGCTCGGCTGGGGAACGGGCCGGGCGCATGCATACAGGTGCAACCGCCCGTGGCGCAGACGGTAGCAGGTTGCCGTGGGCTATTGCGCGGCCTGGATCAGCGCGTCGACATCGAGCAGATGGCCAGCGCGTTCGGCCTTGGTGCGCAGGTACTGCTCGTTCTCGGCGGTGATGTCGCCGGTCACCGGCACGCAGTCGACGACGTCGATGCCGGCATTGCGCAGGCGCTGGGCCTTGGTCGGGTTGTTGCTGAGCAGCTGCACGCGGCTCACGCCCAGGCCCTGCAGCATCGCCACGGCACTGCCGTAGCGGCGCTCATCGGCACCGAAGCCGAGCTGGGCATCGGCGTCGATCGTGTCCAGGCCGTCGTGCTGGTACCCGTAGGCGCGCATCTTCGCGGCGATGCCGGTACCACGGCCTTCCTGGTCCAGGTACAGCAGCACGCCGCCGCCAAGCTCTTTGAGCTTGCGCAGGCCGCGCCGCAGCTGGTCGCCGCAGTCGCACTTGAGCGAGCCGAACAGATCGCCGGTCAGGCAGGAGGAATGCACGCGCACCGGCACCACGGCGGACAGATCCGGGGTGCCCACGATGATCGCGACCTGGTCACGCTGGGCCACGCCGCCGCGGAACACCGCGAATTCGGTCATCCCGACCTCGCGCAGCGGCACCGGCGAGCGGGCCACCAGTTCATACGCATGCGCGGCCTGTTCGGCCCCCTGGCTCAGGTCGCACAGCGAGACCTGCGCACAGTCGTCGAAGCGGCGGTCATCGGCGGTCAGCAGCACGCCGACCATCGCCGGCAACAGCAGGCCGAGGCGGGCGATCTCCACCGCGCCATCGTCCAGCGCTTCGCCACCGGTCCAGCCCGGCGGCATCGCACCCGGGTCGCGCAGGTAGCTGAGCGAGGGCAGGGCATCGAAGTCGATGCCGGCCAGCGGCACGCGCGCGCCACGTTCGGCACTTACCCCGAGCACGCGGGCGCGGGTGGCGGTGAGGAACAGGTAGTGGCGATCTTCCGCGGCCGCCGCAAAGGCGCTGAAGCTGGTGCGGGTGCTGCTGTCCAGTGCGATGAACGCCAGGCGCTGGCCGTGGCCATCGTCGATCACCACCGGGCGGCCGGCACGCAGTTCGGCCACCGCGCGCTCGCAGCGGATCGCGGCCGGGTCGCCGAACAGGGAAGAAGCAGGGGACATGTCAGGGGCCGTGGGGGACATCGTGGTTTCCACAGTGGGGACGGATCGCGGCGATTCAATCGCACCAAGGGCGCGACGCTGCGTCGCAGTCAGTGCGGATGGTCCTCGGTGGCATAGGGGTCGTCCTCGCCGCTCTGCGGTGGGCGCAGCGTATAGCGCTTGTAGGTCCACTGATACTGCGCCGGATCGCGCCGGGCGATGCGCTCGATGCCGGCATTGAGGGCGGTGGCCGCGGTGCGCGGGTCGGGATCGGCCACGGCAGGCGAGGTGGCTTCAATATGCAGGGCGAACTCCATGCCCGGGCCAATCCGCTCGCACCAGCCGTACAGCACGGTCGCGCCGGTGCGCTCGGCCAGCCGGTTGACCAGGGTCATGGTCAGCGCCTCTACCCCGAAGAACGGCGCGAACACGCCGTCGCCGGCCTTGGGCTGCTGGTCGGGCAGGATGCCGGTGGCGCCGCCGTCCTTGAGCACCTTGAACAACTGGCGCACGGCCGTGCCTTCGGCGCGCACCTGCTGCACGTTGTCGCCGCCGCGGACCAGCTGCAGGAAGGCATCGCCCACTTCCTCATCCGGCGCCTTGTAGACGATCGCGATCGGCCCGCGCGAGGCCAGCCACTGGTTGAGCAGCTCCCAGTTGCCGTAATGCGGGGCCGCCACGATCACGCCCTTGCCGGCGGCCAGGGCTGCGTCGTACAGCGCCTCGCCGTGGCGCTCGGTCAGGCGGGCCAGGTTGCGATCACGTGGCTGGGTCCACAGGCGCAGGGTCTCGATGGCCTGCAGCGCGGTCGAGCGCAGCACCTCGCGGTGGAGCACCGTGCGCTCGGCCTCGCCCATCTCGGGGTAGGCCAGCTCGAGGTTGCGACGGGTGACGCGGCTCTCACGGGCATTGAGACGTATCCACAGCCAGGCCAGCAGGGAGGCGAAGGCACGCAGCCAGGACCAGGGCAGGCGGGTGAACAGGGCAGCGGCGCGGTAGGCCAGGCGGGCAGTGGTGTGCGGTTTCATCACTGCAAAGTCTAGCCGCTGGCGGCCAGCCTGTCGGCGCGCGGGCGCGTTAAGGTAGTCCGCCTTCAGTTGCGGAGCCCTGCCCATGCTTGTTCTGATCCAGCGCGTCAGCGAGGCCAGCGTCCGTGTCGAGGGGGCCGTGATCGGCCAGATCGGGCACGGTCTGCTGGCCCTGGTGGGCATGGAACCGGGCGACACCGAGGCCCAGATCGGGCGCATGGCCGATCGCCTGCTTGGTTACCGTGTGTTTGGCGATGAGGCCGGAAAAATGAACTGGTCGCTGCGTGATACCGGCGGCGGATTGCTGCTGGTCAGCCAATTCACCCTGGCGGCCGACACATCCAGCGGGATGCGGCCGGGCTTCAGTACCGCCGCGCCGCCGGCGGAGGCTGAACGCGGATTCAACCGACTGGTCGAGATCTGCAGACAAAAACACGCCCCGGGGGTGGAAACCGGCCAGTTTGGTGCCCATATGGTTGTCAGCCTGGTCAACGATGGTCCAGTGACCTTCCTGCTCAGACCCTAGCCCCGGGACCACCGCCCGGGAACGCGGGGCGCCGGGCTGGTATAATGCTAGGTTCTATTCCCTCTCCCAGCCGGTGGCGCGAGCACTACATGGCCAACGAACGTCCTGCCCAGCAAAACGACATCAAGCTTCTGATCAGCAAGGGCCTGGAACAGGGCTACCTGACCTACGCCGAAGTCAATGATCACCTGCCCGACGACATCGTCGATCCGGAGCAGATTGAAGACATCATCGGCATGATCAACGGCATGGGCATCGATGTCCATGAAGTTGCTCCCGATGCAGAAACCCTGTTGCTCAACGATGGCAACACCGGCAACCGCGAAGTCGATGACACCGCGGCCGAAGAAGCTGCCGCCGCGCTGAGCGCGCTCGACACCGAAGGTGGTCGCACCACCGACCCGGTGCGCATGTACATGCGCGAAATGGGTACCGTCGAGCTGCTGACCCGCGAAGGCGAAATCGCCATCGCCAAGCGCATCGAAGAAGGCCTGGGCCAGGTCCAGGCCGCACTCGGCACCTTCCCGGTGTCGGTGGAATCGCTGCTGGCCGACTACGACGCGCACAAGGAAGGCAAGAAGCGCCTGGCCGAAGTGATCGTCGGCTTCAACGACCTCGTCGAAGAAGTCCCGGCCCCGGCCGTGGCTGAAGACACCAGCGACGACGCTGAAGACGACGCCGACGACGAAGACGACGGCGACGACGTTGAAGAAGAAGCCGGCCCGACCGGTCCGGATCCGGAAGAAGTCGCACGCCGCATGCAGGCCCTGAGCGACGCGTATACCGCGTTCAAGAAGGCCGCTGCCAAGGGCGACCGCAAGCCGCTGGCCAAGCTGCGCGACGACATGGCCGCCGTGTTCGTGACCCTGAAGCTGCCGTTGCCGCTGACCGATGTGCTGGTCAAGCAGCTGCGCGACGTCATGGCCTCGATCAAGTCCCACGAACGCCGCGTGCTGAACCTGGCGACCGTGACCGCGCGCATGCCGCGCAAGGACTTCATCCGCTCGTGGGA
>Ga0308167_1000145_pt1 | contig 163820 bp, 160 predicted proteins | sample PhyCR1_2_FD_202138 | JGI IMG/M metagenome (GOLD analysis project Ga0308167, IMG submission 202138) | Phyllosphere microbial communities from UC Gill Tract Community Farm, Albany, California, United States - DLSLRC.R1 | ecosystem: Host-associated > Plants > Phyllosphere > Unclassified | place...
GCTTCGCGCGACGCACGTCACCGCGGGTGACGACCTCGATGTGGTCGATCACCGGGGAGTGCACCGGGAACGTACGCTCGACGCCCACCTGGAAGCTGATCTTGCGAACGGTGAAGGTCTCGCGCACGCCGTCGCCCTGGCGGCCGATGACGACGCCCTTGAAGACCTGGATGCGCGAGCGGGTGCCCTCGGTGATGTTCACGTGCACGTTGACCGTGTCACCGGGGTGGAAGACGGGAACGTCTGAACGCAGGGATGCTGCGTCGACGGCGTCGAGGATCTGCATGATCGTCTCTCTCTGCACTCGCCTCAGGTCGGTTGCATGCTGTAAGTAGGAATAAGAAGAAGTGTGTGCTGAACGGCGCCGAAGCGTCCGTGGGCTCCCCTGAGGCAGAACCGGTCACGGCACAAACACTCATTCTGCCATGGATGCCGCACACGGCCAAAACGTCGCGTGCGTTTCCGTCACTCCGGCGAGTCCTTCTCCCGGATGACGAAGACCTCTCGCACGCGGGTCTCCGGCGCGGGCTCGTCGACGCCGGGAACGGTGGACCACGAGATGGTCTCGCGGATCCGTGCTCCGTTTCCCTTCGCCTCGTTCCACAGCTGCCAGAGCTGCAGCCAGACCAGACCGATGCCGACGACGACGGCGGCGGCGAGAAGCCAGCCGAACGCGCCGTCGATGAAGCATCCGACAGCGATGGTCAGCCCGTGCCAGAGCGTGAAACCGCCGACATCCCACCACGAGACGGCCCTCTCGACCCGCACCGACGGGCGAGACCGAGTCAGGAGCGTGAGAAGAAGCTGGCCGACGAACACGGAGGGGACCGCGATGAAGAGGACCCAGAGGATGGCCCAACCGCCTTGGAGTACGCCCCACCCCACGAGCAACCAGAGCGGCAGGAGGAACGCTGCCGGAATGAGCCACCGGAAGAACGCCTGACGCAACCACATGTCACAAATCGTACGACGGCGTGCGGCCGATGATCCAGGTGTTCGCTCTGAGCACGCGGCCTAGAGGCGGACGCCCGTCACCCGGAGATCGGGGAGAATGGAGAGGACGAGAGGACACCCGATGATCGAACTGCGCACCCCTGCCGAGATCGACGAGATGCGCGCCGCCGGTCGCTTCGTGGCCGAGACCCTGGCAACCCTGCGCGACGAGACGAAGGTTGGCACGAACCTGCTGTCGATCGATCGCCGAGCGCACGACATGATCCGCAAGGCCGGAGCGGAGTCCTGCTACATCGACTACCACCCGTCCTTCGGCGCCAGTCCCTTCGGCAAGGTGATCTGCACCTCGATCAACGACGCTGTACTGCACGGCCTCCCCCACGACTACACGCTGCGAGACGGCGACCTGGTGTCGCTCGATTTCGCCGTCTCCGTCGACGGATGGGTGGCCGACTCCGCGGTGTCCTTCGTCGTCGGCACTCCCCGCGACGAGGACCTCCGCATCATCGAGACGACAGAGCGCGCTCTCGCTGCGGCCATCGACGCTGCCGTTGTCGGCAACCGGATCGGTGACATCTCAGCCGCCATCGCCGCGATCTCACACGGCGAGGGGTATTCGATCAACACCGACTTCGGCGGTCACGGTGTCGGACGCATCATGCACGGCGACCCCCACGTCCCCAACGACGGTCGCGCCGGACGTGGATTCCCGTTGCGCGAGGGCCTCGTGTTCGCGCTGGAACCGTGGCTGCTCGAGACCACGGACGAACTCGTGACCGATCCCGACGGATGGACCCTGCGGAGTGTGGACGGTTCCAGGGGCGCGCATTCGGAGCACACCGTGGCCGTGACGGCCGATGGCCCGATCGTCCTCACCGACAGGTCATTCCTCGGCGTTCGCTGACCCGCGGGGCTCAGCCGGCGGCAGCGCGCGTTCCCACGCGGCGACCGGACCCTCGAGGACGTGGAACGCAGGATGCGGTTCGGGCACCGAGACCGCGGACCAGAGTCCGAGCACGTCAGGATTGCGCTCCGCGAGCTTCGCGCTGAGATGCGACCATTCCAGCGCGAGCTGGCCGGTGGTCACGGACAGGATCGACTCACCTCTCGCATCCGGTCGATCGATTCGCGATCGGTCGAAGGTGTAGCTGCGCACGTCCGCCTCGACGGCGACGCCCCGAAGGTACGCGCCGATGGCATCGAGCGGATCGGGATAGGCACGGAACCGCTCCAGTTGGGGGTGACCGGTGTAGCCACGGGTTCGCCCGGCGAGCACCGCTTGAGCGAGCAGCGCCTCCCGCCAGCAGGCCACCAGACCCTGGCGATCGAGGTACTGCGGGTGCAGTGACCAGATCCTCATGCGCGCCGATAGACGAACACGTCGGTGATGATCGGCAACTCGAGCTGTTCGCGCCCGCGTGTGTCCGGGTCCCCGTCGAGCACCGCTTCGATGGCGGTCGTCATCACCGAACGGGCATGGTCGTCGGCCACGAGGAAGGTGCTCACCGTCGACCAGCGACGGAGGTACGCCTCGCGGCTGATCTGCTCCGTCCAGTGGATCGCTTCGCTCGTCACGAACGTGAATCCGGGGAGCTCCGCCGCGGCGGTGCTGGTCGTTCCGTCCGTGTCAGCGACCGCGGGGTGCGCGATACGGTGCGCTGCCCGATCCCACGAACTCGACGGATCCGAGTGGTTCCAGACCAGCCCGAGAGTTCCGCCCGGCGTGAGGATGCGCGAGATCTCCGCACAGGCCGACTCCCGATCGAACCAATGGAACGCCTGCGCGACGGCGACGACATCCGCCGTGCCGTCCGGCAACGGAATCCGCTCGGCACTGCCGATGAGGCCTTCCACATCCGGAAGCTTGGCTCGCAGAACCGACAGCATCTGCTCGGAAGGCTCGACAGCGATCACGCGTTCCGCTCGGGCCGACAGCAGTTCCGTGAATTTCCCGGTGCCCGCGCCGAGGTCCAGCGCAGTCCCGATGCGCTGTGGTGCGATGAGCTCGACCGCCTCCACGGGGAATCCGGGACGGTAGCGGTCGTAATCCGCCCCGATCGTCTCGAACGACTTCGCCAGCACCTCATCGACCATGGTGCGACGCTATCAGCCGCCGATTCCGCCGGGTACGGAGGCGACGCGGCTATGCCATCCTGAGTCCATGATTCCGGAGGATCGGCATGTGCCAGAACACCTGTTCCTGGTGCGGCACGGGCAGACCCGCTGGAACCTCGATCATCGGCTGCACGGACAACTCGACTCGCCTCTGACCGAGGACGGCATCCTTCAGGCGCAGAGCGTCGCCGCGCGCCTCGTCGACCGAGGCATCACCACCGTGTGCTCCAGCCCGCTCGGCCGCGCGCTCCGGACCGCGGTCATCGTCGCCGATCGGATCGGCGCAGATCTCGTGGAGGTACCGGAGCTCGCCGAGCTCCATCACGGTGAGATGGCCGGCCTGACCTGGTCCGAGATCGATGAACGATTCCCCACCGCCCGCGAGGACCGGGCTGAGAACCGATATGGTTGGGCATTTCCCGGAGGTGAGAGCTACGCCCAGGCGAAGGGACGTGCCCGCCGGGCGCTGTCGGTGTGCGGGTGGGCTTCGTCCGGGATCCCGCTGCTGGTGAGTCACGAGATGATCGGTCGGCTGCTGCGTGCGGAGCTCCGGGGCCTGGACCCCGCATCCGCGCTCTCGCTGCGGCACCCTCAGGGCGTGGTGTTCGAGATCGACTCGGGGATCGAACGGATCGTCTAGCGGTCGTCGTGCGGCAGCAGATCCGGGCGCCGACGTCGCGTCCGTTCGATCTGCTGATCCCGCCGCCAGGAAGCGATCACGCCGTGATTGCCGCTCAGCAGCACGTCCGGCACCGGTCGCTCTCGCCACACCGACGGCTTCGTGTAAGACGGGTACTCGAGGAGTCCGTCCTCGTGAGACTCCTCGACGAGGCTCGCCGGATTTCCCACAACACCGGGGATCAGGCGACCGATGGCCTCGATCATCGCCATCGTCGCCACTTCCCCGCCGTTGAGGACGTAATCGCCGAGACTGATGAGCCGCACCTCGCCGAGCGATGAGGCGTATTCGAACACCCGCTCGTCGATCCCCTCGTATCGACCGCATCCGAAGATGAGGTGGTCGCGAGTGCTGAGATCGCGTGCGGTGGCCTGCGTGAAGACCTCGCCTGCGGGCGAGGGGAAGATGATCGTGGGCCGACTGCCCTCTTCGGACGGAGCAGATGATGCCAGCTCGTCGAGCGCGAGCCCCCAGGGCTCCGGCTTCATCACCATCCCCGCCCCGCCCCCGTAGGGGGTGTCGTCCACGGTGCGGTGACGATCGGACGTCCACTCACGGAGGTCTCGGACACGCAGGTCGAGGATGCCGGTACTCTGCGCCTTCCCGAGCAGGGAGAGCGTCAGACCGTCGAAGTACGACGGGAAGATCGAGAGGACGTCGATGCGCACTGGCGGGCCGAACGAGGGATCAGTCGGTGGCGTCGGAGTCGGAGGACTCCCCCGCCTCCGTCGCATCGGACGCGTCAGGGAGCTCTTCGAAGAGGCCCGCAGGCGGCGTGACGATGACGCGCCCGGCGCTGATGTCGACCGTGGGAACGATCGCCTGGACGAACGGCACCATGATGTCCTGCTCGCCGGACCTGACGATGAGCAGATCCTGCGCAGGGAAATGCTCGACGCGAGCCACCTTGCCCACGACGACGCCGTCACGGACGACGTCGAGACCCACGAGCTGATGGTCGAACCACGCGTTGTCCTCGACCTCGTCGTTGTCCTGATCGATCCAGAGGATGGCTCGGACGAGAGTCTCTGCGCCCTCGCGATCGTCGACATCCTTGAGGAAGACGACGGGGTTGCCGTTCATCACGCGGTATTCGCGAACGACGACGGTCTTGCCGTGCCACGGAGATGCCTCAGGCACCTGCAACGTGAACTCGGCTCCCGGAGTGAATCGGCGTTCCGGGTTGTCGGTGTACAGCTCGAGCTTGAGAGCGCCCTTGAGGCCGTGGGCCTTGACGAGGCGCCCCACCCGGAGCTGGTTCTTGCCCTGGTTGCGGTCCTTGGACACCACGTCAGTCATCCGCGACGTCGACCCGGACACGCCGCCCATCCGCGAGAGCGGCGATGAGCGTGCGCAGTGCTTTTGCGGTGCGGCCGCCGCGCCCGATCACTCGACCACGGTCGTCGGGGTGCACACGCACCTCGAGCAGGTCGCCTCTCGGCGTCGTGGAAGCGTTGATGCGGACATCTTCAGGGTGATCGACGATCCCCTTGACGATGTGTTCGAGCGCGGCGGCGAGCACGACGAATTACTCTGCGTCGGCGGCGGGAGCCTCTGCGGCCTCCGCGTCGGCCTTGGCGGGAGCCTCCTCAGCGGGGGCCTCCACCTTCTTCTCGGCCTTGGGCTTGACGACGGACTTCTTGGACGCGTCGATCTCGAACGGAACCTTGGGCTCCTTGACCTTCAGCGTGGACTTCGCGTCCTTGTCGCCCTTGAACTTGCCCCAGTCGCCCGTGATCTTGAGCAGAGCAGCGACCTGCTCGGTCGGCTGAGCGCCGACGGAGAGCCAGTACTGCGCACGGTCGGAGTCGATCTCGATGAACGAGGGCTCCTCGGTGGGGTGGTACTTGCCGATCTCCTCGATCACGCGACCATCGCGCTTGGTCTTCGAGTCGGCGACGACGATGCGGTAGTACGGCGCACGGATCTTGCCCAGGCGCTTGAGACGAATCTTGACAGCCACGATTCTCCTGAATTGTGTGGAAGGTAACGAACCGATCGCCTGGAGAGTGGGGTGCACACCCGGCGGAAGCTCAAATAGGGAGGACGAGTGCTGGATAGAGGGTCGAGCACGTCGTCCGACCTTCTATTCTGCCAGATCCGCGGCCCAGGAGCGAAACGCGGCGACACGACGGTTGCCGTGTCGCCGACAGCGCATGTCAGACTGTGCTCGTGAAGCTCGATTTCGCGCCATCGGCCCGGTCCACCGTCGGTCTCGAGTGGGAGATCATGCTCGCCGATCCGGTGAGCGGTGATCTCGTCGGCCGCGCCCCCGAGCTGCTGTCGGCACTCGAGGATGAGAGTGCAGAAGAACGGCACACCGTGACGGGCGAGCTCCTCACCAACACGATCGAGGTCACCAGCGGCATCGGCGATTCCGTGGCCCATGCCGTGGACGACATCGCCAACGCGATCACCGCTGTTCGTGCGGCGACGGATCCGGCCGGCATCGAGCTGCTCTCGGCCGGCAGTCACCCGTTCGCGCAGTGGTACCACCAGGAAGTGACCGACAAGACGCGCTACCACACCCTGATCGAGCGCACCCAGTGGTGGGGTCGGAACATGATGATCTGGGGGATCCACGTCCACATCGGCGTGGAGGATCAGCGCAAGGTCATCCCGATCATCAACGCCCTCGCCGCTTATCTCCCGCATCTGCAGGCTCTCTCCGCCTCGAGTCCGTTCTGGGCCGGTGAGCGCACCGGGTACGCTTCGAACCGTGCTCTGGTGTTCCAGCAGCTGCCCACTGCGGGGCTCCCGTGGCCGCTGCAGGACTGGTCGGAGTACGAGGCCTACCTCGACGACATGGTGCGCACCGGTGTGATGGCGGACGCCACCGAAGTGCGCTGGGACATCCGGCCCGCACCGCGGTGGGGGACGATCGAGGTGCGGGCATGCGACGGGCTCTCCACGCTGCCGGAGCTCGCGGCGGTGGCCGCGCTCGTGCAGGTCCTGGTCGAGCATCTCTCGCGTCAGATGGACGAGGGACTCCCCCTCGCGCAGATGCCTGCCTGGTACCACCGGGAGAACAAGTGGCGCGCCGCGCGCTACGGCTTGGACGCGCGGGTGATCGTCGACGCCGCCGGAACCCAGCGTCCCGTGCGGGAGCATCTTGCGGAGGTGCTCGAGGAGCTCGCCCCGGTCGCGGTCGAACTCGGCTGCGTGCGTGAGTTCGGCAGCATCGAGACGATCCTCACGGACGGCGCGAGCTACGAGCGTCAGCTGACGATCGCGAACGCGACGGGCGGCGACCTCGGTGCAGTCGTCCAGCATCTGATACGAGAGTTCCGGTCCGGCCCGGAATCCTCGACCGACGAGCCGTAGGGTCAGTCCTCGACGAGCCTGCGCGCGAGTCCTTCATCGAGCACCACGTCCGTGATGAGGTCGGCGGCGATGGCGGCGCGGAGGCTGGCGAGCTTCGGAACACCGGACACCACGCACACGCGTCGGGGCACCCGCCGCAGCCGGTCGAGACCCGGACCCGTCGCCCGTGCGTTGACACGGATGTCCCTCCAGGATCCGTCCGCGCGGAAGAAGACCGTGGCCACGTCGCCGATCGCATGGTCCTCCCGGAGGCTCCGGTAGTCGTCGCGACCGAGATAGCCGCCGACGTACACGCGACTGGGGACCTCCGCGGCCGGAGAGCCGAGACTGAACACGGCGATGTCCATCTTCGACTGCAGGTCGAGCACCCGCAGAGTGCTCCGCTCTCGCCACATCGCCTCGCGCGTCGAGGGATCGTCGAAGAACGCGGGCACGGGGAACTGCTGCACCTGCGCACCGAACGCGCTGCCGAAGCGCTGGAGGATGTCGCTCGAGTACTCGACCCCGCTGGTCTGCGTGTTCCCGGCACCGTTCAACTGCACGAACGTCGTGTTGTGCGTCTCCTTCTGCGTGAGACCACGACTGACCGCGCTGATCGTGGATCCCCACGCGACACCCACGATCATGTTCGAGTCGACGAACTGCGACAGCAGTCGCCCTGCGGTCAGGGCCACCCGCTCGAGCCTCTCGACCTCGCTGACGATCTCGGGGATGGGCACGACGTGGGCCACGAGGCGATGCCTGTCCCGGATGCGCTGCTCCAGCATGCCGAGTCGCTCGAGAGGCGAATTGATGCGTATGTCCACGAGTCCGCTCTCGCGGGCGAAGCTGAGCAGGCGAGACACCGATGATCGCGAGGTCTTCAGCTCCTGCGCGATCACCTCCATGGTCTTGTCCTGCATGTAGTAGAGCTGTGCCGCGGTGAGCGCGGCGATCAGCTTGGAATCGCGCGATCCCGCGTCAGACTGGCGCATGACGACCTCCTCGAGTCGATCTTTGCACATATGTGCAACGGGCTTGCGCGTGGTGGGCGATCAGGTCGAAGCTGGGAGCACGCACAGAGAAGGGTCGAAGATGATCGAGTCGACACACTCATCACCGGAACGCGCGGCAGTCCGCGCCGTCCGTGAGTCCGGACGCACGAGCGTCCTTGTCATCGGAGCCGGGATCAACGGGATCTCCGCGTTCCGTGATCTGGCGCTGCAGGGCGTCGACGTACTGCTCGTCGAGCGAGGCGACTTCGCCTCCGGCGCGTCGGCGGCGTCGAGCCACATGATCCACGGCGGCATCCGCTATCTCGAGAACGGCGAGTTCCGACTCGTGCGCGAATCGGTCGAAGAGCGCAACGGTCTGCTGAAGATCGCCCCGCACTACGTCAAGCCGCTCGAGACGACGATCCCCATCTACTCGACCTTCTCCGGCATCCTGTCCGCTCCCCTGCGCTTCCTCACGCACAAGAGCGGCAAGCCCCAGGAGCGTGGAGCGTTCCTGATCAAGGTCGGACTGACGATCTACGACACGTTCTCCCGCGACGGCGGCATGGTGCCCCGTCACCGGTTCCTGGGTCGCAAGCGCTCGCTCGCCGAGCTCCCCTCGCTCGACCCGAACATCAAGTACACGGCCACCTACTACGACGCGTCGATGCACGACCCGGAGCGCCTCGCGCTCGACGTCCTGCAGGACGGACGCGCCGCACACCCCGGCGCCGTCGCACTGAACTACGTCGAGGCGATCGCGCGGGACGGCGAGAAGGTCGTCCTCCGCGATCGTGAGAGCGGGACCGAGTTCACCGTCACCGCCGATGTCGTCGTGAACGCATCCGGTCCGTGGACCGATCTCACCAACGACGCGCTGGGCAACGACACGCGTTTCATGGGCGGCACCAAGGGATCCCACATCGTCCTCGACCACCCCGAGCTCCTCGAGGCGACGCGCGGACGCGAGATCTTCTTCGAGCACTCCGACGGTCGCATCGTCCTGATCTACCCGCTCAAGGGTCGCGTTCTCGTGGGAACGACCGACATCGATGCAGACCCCCGCGAGGTCCCGGTGTGCACCGAGGAGGAGATCGACTACTTCTTCGACCTCATCCACCACGTCTTCCCGACGATCGACGTGACCCGCGAGCAGATCGTCTTCAACTTCTCGGGGATCCGTCCGCTCCCCCGGCACGAGGACACCGCACCGGGATTCGTCTCTCGCGACTATCGCATCGAAGTCGACGAGAAGGGTGCCGCCCCTCTCGTGAGCCTCGTCGGAGGCAAGTGGACCACCTTCCGAGCCCTCGGCGAATCGCTCTCCGACGTGGTGCTCGGTCTGATCGGTCGCACCCGCACCGTGTCCACCGCCGGACGCGCCATCGGCGGAGGCCGTGACTTCCCGCGCACCGAGAAGGCACGTCGCATCTGGATCCAGGAGAACCTGCCCGGAGCCGGCGATCGCGCCGAGCGTCTTCTCGCCCGATACGGAACCCGCGCCGCGCAGGTCTGGGAGTTCATCGAGCAGGGAGACGACGCGCCTCTGGTCGGCGGCGACCTCTCGACGCGTGAGCTGGCATGGATGGTCGAGAACGAGATGGTCGCGCGACTGCAGGACGTCGTTCTGCGCCGCACCAGCATCGCTTTCACCGGCAACGCCGACGCGGATGTGCTCGAAGAGCTTGCAGACGCGCTGTCTCCTCTGCTCGACTGGGATCGCGCACGGCACGATGCCGAACTCGAGCAGACGCGGGCGCTGCTGAACGAACGCCATGGACTCCAGATCTCGTCACGCGCACGCGGCTGACGAGACATCCGAACACCGCCCTCCACGCGGTGTAATTCCCAACAAGTGCCAGGGCTAAGGGGCCCTGGCACTCAAGAAAGGTCAATGAAGACATGACTGAAGTGAATCTCGGTCTCTACTTCCTCTCGGAGTTCGTCGGCACAGCGCTGCTGATCCTCCTCGGATGTGGTGTGGTCGCCAACGTCGCGCTAGCCAAGAACAAGGGCTTCGGCGGCGGTTTCCTGATGGTCAACTGGGGATGGGGTCTCGCGGTCTTCGTGGGTGTCCTCGCCTCCGCCTACTCCGGCGCCATCCTGAACCCTGCTGTCGGCATCGGCCTTCTCGTCGCAGGCAAGATCGACTTCTCTCAGTTCGCGGTCGCGACCGGTGCTGAGCTGCTCGGCGCGATCGTCGGTGCGATCCTCACCTGGCTGGCCTACAAGCAGCACTTCGACGAGGAGCCCGACCCCGCCAACAAGCTCGGCGTCTTCTCGACCGGTCCCGCGATCCGCTCGTACGGCTGGAACCTCGTCACCGAGGTCATCGGCACGTTCGTCCTCGTGTTCGCGGTCTTCGCGTTCGCTGACTACGGCGACATCGAGATCGGCGTCCCCGGAGGCCTCGGCCCGCTCAGCGCCCTTCCCGTCGCACTCGTCGTGGTCGCCATCGGTGCATCGCTCGGTGGACCGACCGGATACGCGATCAACCCGGCACGTGACCTCGGCCCCCGCATCGCCCACGCCATCCTCCCGATCAAGGGCAAGGGTTCCAGCGACTGGTCCTACTCGTGGGTCCCGGTCGTCGGTCCGCTCATCGGTGGTGTCCTCGCCGCCGTCGCTGCGCCGGTACTGCTCAACCTCGCCTGAACCCGAACCTGACTTCAAAGGAGAACACAATGGCCGACTACATCATCGCCATCGATCAGGGCACCACTTCCAGCCGCGCGATCATCTTCGACAAGAAGGGCAGCATCGTCGCGACCGGTCAGAAGGAGCACGACCAGATCCTGCCCAAGGCAGGCTGGGTCGAGCACGACCCCGCTGAGATCTGGCGCAACGTGCAGGAGGTCATCGGACTCGCACTGAGTCGCGCCGACCTGACGCGCCACGACATCGCCGCGGTCGGAATCACGAACCAGCGCGAGACCGCTGTCGTCTGGGACAAGACCACCGGCAAGGCCGTCTACAACGCCATCGTCTGGCAGGACACCCGTACGCAGGAGATCGTCGACCGCCTCGCGGCCGACGGCGGGGTCGAGCGGTTCAAGCCCATCGTGGGCCTCCCCCTCGCCACCTACTTCTCCGGCACCAAGATCGCCTGGATCCTCGAGAACGTCGAGGGCGCTCGCGAGAAGGCGGATGCCGGCGACCTCGTCTTCGGCACGACGGACAGCTGGGTGCTCTGGAACCTCACCGGCGGTGTCGACGGCGGCGTTCACGTGACGGACGTCACCAACGCCTCGCGCACGATGTTCATGGATCTCGAGACGCTCGAGTGGCGCGACGACATCCTCGAGGCGTTCGGCGTTCCCCGCTCGATGATGCCCGAGATCCGCTCCTCCTCCGAGGTCTACGGCGCAGCCGAGGACTCGTCACTGCTGCGCGAGACGCCGATCGCCGGCATCCTCGGCGACCAGCAGGCCGCGACCTTCGGCCAGGCCGCATTCAACACGGGCGAGAGCAAGAACACCTACGGCACCGGGTGCTTCCTGATCTTCAACACGGGTGAGGAGATCGTCCACTCGAAGAACGGCCTGCTCACCACTGTCGGCTACAAGCTCGGCGACGGACCGACGCACTACGCGCTCGAGGGCTCGATCGCCGTCACCGGATCCCTGATCCAGTGGCTGCGCGACCAGCTCGGCATCATCGGCTCCGCTCCCGAGGTCGAAGAACTCGCGAAGCAGGTCGACGACAACGGCGGCGTGTACATCGTCCCGGCGTTCTCCGGTCTGTTCGCGCCCTACTGGCGTCCGGACGCCCGCGGCGCCATCGTGGGCCTCACCCGCTACGCGAACAAGAATCACATCGCTCGCGCAGCGCTCGAGGCGGTCGCATTCCAGACCCGCGACGTGCTCGACGCCGTCAACGCGGATGCCGGGGTCGACCTCACGGAACTCAAGGTCGACGGCGGGATGGTCGCGAACGACGCGCTCATGCAGTTCCAGGCCGATGTGCTCGGTGTGCCGGTCGTTCGCCCCGTCGTGGCGGAGACGACGGCGCTCGGCGCCGCTTACGCGGCCGGTCTCGCCGTCGGATTCTGGAACGGACTCGACGATCTCTCCGCCAACTGGCAGGAGGACCGCCGTTGGGAGCCCTCCATGGAAGACGGAGAGCGCGATCGCCAGCTGCGTCTGTGGCGCAAGGCCGTCAGCAAGTCGATGGACTGGGTCGACGAAGACGTGAAGTGACCTCAGATACCTGAGTGGGCGGGCCCGGAGGATTCCTCCGGGCCCGCTTCATCATTCCGGCGCGACGTCATCGACTCGACGACGCGGAGGAAGGCGGACGTGACGTTGCGCGGGGCGCGATCGTCCCAGGCGACGTACTGAACCCGTACGGGACCATCGACGAGATCGACCGCCGCGACGTCGAAGGACGACGTAGCGATCACCCCCGGTGCCAGCAGTGAGATCGCGAGCCCCTGGGAGACGAGACCCAATATCAGCTCAGACGAGTCCGCTTGGAAGGGCACGTCACGTGTGATGCCGGCTGCCGCGAAGGCAGCGTCCGCCTGGGCGCGGCCAGATGTGCCCGCGGGAAAGTCCGCGAAGACCTCACCCGCGAGGTCGGCGAGGCTGACGCCGACATGCCCGGAGATGCGGTGAGCAGGGGATGCCGCGACGACAAGGCGTTCGCGGGCGAGTGCGCGAAATGCCACGCTCCGAGGCTCGACGCCCTCTCGCAGTCCCAGCAGAGCGACATCGAGGTCGCCGCGCCGAACGGCCTCCACCAGCGTGTCGCTGTTGCCGACCGTGAGCTCGACCGCGGCATCCGGATGAGCGGCGCGGAACCGTGCGATCGCTTGCGGGACAGGGACGGCGCTGCCCGTGGGGATGACACCGAGATGAAGGGTGCCCACGACGCGGCCGGCCGTGGCAGCCGCAGCGTCACGCGCATCGTGCGCTGCTCTGACCGCCCGATTCGCATGGACGAGGAATGCCTCACCCGCCTCGGTGGTGCGTACGCTGCGGCTCGATCGGACGAACAGCCGCTGCCCGAGTTCCCGCTCGAGAGCAGCTATCTGGTGGCTCAGCGCCGACTGCGTCACGAAGCAGCGCTCGGCGGCGCGCGTGAAACTGGCGGACGACGCGACTTCGACGACGTATCTCAACTGCTGCAGATCCATGCATTCATGATCGCAGTTCATGTGTCAGGTGAGAACCATGCGTTGGACTCATGGCTAATGGGCATTCAGGCTGAAGGAATGAACCGCCTCGCCCTGCTGCTGCTCACCGCGCTGGCCCCTCTGTCGTGGGGCACCACCTACCTCGTGACGACGGAGTTGCTCCCGACCGGTCATCCCCTCTTCGCAGGACTCCTCCGCGCGCTTCCTGCGGGATTCGTCGCCATGGCGATCGGTCGCGCTCTGCCGCGTGGAGCCTGGTGGCTGAGATCTCTCGCACTCGGAACCCTCAACATCGGCGCATTCTTCCCACTCCTGTTCATCGCCGCGGAAAGGCTGCCCGGCGGAGTCGCCGCCGCCGTCGCGGGTGTCCAACCGCTGACCATCCTCGGACTGAGTGCTCTGCTGCTCGGAGACCGCATCCGCCCTGTCACGGCGATCACTGCCGCCGTGGGTGCCGGAGGCGTCGCTCTCGTCGTGCTCGGACCAGCAGCCCAGCTCGATGCCCTCGGCATCCTGGCGGCACTCGGCGGGGTGACTGCGACCTCGGTGGGGATGATCCTCACCAAGCGCTGGGGGCGCCCGGCAGGCGTGGGGGCCGTCGCCTACGCGGGGTGGCAGCTGACTGCGGGCGGGCTGGTCCTGCTGCCCCTCGCCCTGCTGTTCGAAGGCACTCCCCCGACCGTCGACGGCGGAGCAGCGCTCGGGTACGTCTGGCTCGGATCGGTGGGAGGCCTGCTCGCCTACATACTGTGGTTTCGAGGCATCCAGCAGCTGCCGGTGATCGCACCCGGGCTGCTCGCTCTGCTCTCCCCCGTCGTGGCGACTCTGCTGGGCGCACTCGTCGCCGGCGAGAGGTTCACGACGGCTCAGGTCGTCGGTGTCGTTCTCGTCCTGGTCGCCCTCGTCGGAGGACAGCTGACCGCGCTCCGGCGACCCCGCCGGTCGTCACGTGTTCCCGAACCGGCGCTGCCCGCGCGCCGACTCTGAAGGGACCCCTCAGCTCTTGCCGAAGAGCTTCTGGATCTCCGCGAGGTCGGCTTCGCTCGGCGCCTTCGCGCCCCCGAGACCGAAACCCGAACCCGTCGGAGTCGACGTCGGAGCGAGGCCGGCGTTCTCGGCGGCGCGCTTGGCGGGGTTGCCGGAACGCGAACCGCCGGAGGACTTGCCCTTCTTGCCGCGCTTCGACGACGCGCCGGGCTTGCCCATGCCGGGCATCGACCCCATGCCCGGGATGTTCGGGGTGCCGCCGCGCGCGACGGTCTTCATCATCTTCGCGGCCTGATCGAAGCGCTGGACGAGCTGGTTGACATCCGTGACCGTCATTCCCGAACCGCGGGCGATACGCAGGCGACGCGAGCCGTTGAGGACCTTCGGATTGCGGCGCTCACCGGGAGTCATGGAGCGGATGATCGCCTCGGTGCGATCGATCTCGCGCTCGTCGAAGTCCTCGAGCTGCTGCTTCATCTGCCCCATGCCAGGAAGCATTCCCAGCATCTTCTTCATCGATCCCATCTTCTTCATCTGCTGAAGCTGGTCGAGGAAGTCTTCGAGTGTGAACTGCTCGGTCGCGAGCTTCTCGGCCATCTTGACGGCCTCTTCCTCATCGAAGGCCTGCTGGGCCTGCTCGATGAGGGTGAGGATGTCGCCGAGATCCAGGATCCGGCTGGCCATGCGATCGGGGTGGAACGGCTCGAGGTCTTCGAGGCGCTCACCGGTCGATGCGAAGATGATCGGGCGTCCGGTCACGGAGGCGACGGACAGCGCCGCACCACCGCGGGCATCTCCGTCGAGCTTCGACAGCACGACGCCGGTGAAGTCGACACCCTCCTGGAACGCACGAGCGGTGTTCACCGCATCCTGGCCGATCATGGCGTCGATGACGAAGAGAACCTCGTCGGGGTCGGTGGCCTTGCGGATGTCGGATGCCTGCTTCATGAGCTCGGCATCCACGCCCAGGCGTCCGGCGGTGTCGATGATGACCACGTCGTGCTGGTGACGTCGCGCATGCTCGACGCCGTCGCGCGAGACCTTGACCGGGTCGCCCACGCCGTTGCCCGGCTCGGGTGCGTATACGGTGGCACCGGCCTGCTCGGCGACCACCTGGAGCTGGTTCACGGCGTTCGGGCGCTGGAGGTCCGCCGCGACGAGCAGAGGAGTGTGCCCCTCCCCCTCGAGCTGCTTCGCGAGCTTGCCCGCGAACGTCGTCTTACCCGAACCCTGGAGTCCTGCGAGCATGATGACCGTCGGCGCGGTCTTGGCGAACTGGAGACGACGCTGCTCGCCTCCGAGGATCTGCACGAGCTCCTCGTTGACGATCTGCACGACCTGCTGGGCCGGGTTCAGTGCCTTGTTGACCTCGTCGCCGAGGGCACGTTCGCGCACCTTCGCGGTGAAGTCCTTGACGACCGTGAGAGCGACGTCGGCGTCGAGCAGCGCGCGCCGGATCTCGCGCACTGTGCCGTCGACGTCGGCCGCAGTGAGCTTTCCCTTCGTGCGAAGGTTGCGGAAGGTCTCGGTGAGCCGATCGGAGAGCGTGCCAAAGGTAGCCATGGTGACACCGAGTTTACGCGAATCCTGACCCGTTCTCCGCGCTCGCTGCCGCGGCCCACGGCAGCCGCGCGATCGCGCGCACAGCGTCGGCGAATCGATCGCTGACCGAACCGCGACCTGCGCCGCTCTCGGCCCAGGCTCGCACCGCAGCGAGAACCGCGGCGGCCCACGTCGCTGCCGCGATGTCGGCGGTGAGCGCGGGGACGCCGGAGCGCCGGGCGAGATCGGCGAGGGTCGCAGCCAGGCGCGCCTGTCGCCGTGCGGCGTCCTGCTCGAGTTCGTCGTCGAGCCCCATCGCGGACGAGTTGTTGATCGCGAGTGCGAGGCTGTCGGGTGCGAAGTCGTCGACGAGAGCCGAGAGGATGCGTCTGACGTGCGCGCCGTCGCGATCTTCGTGCACCGCGACCAGATCTTCGACCGCACGACCGATGCGGTCGTCGAGACCGGACCAGAGCACGTCGCTCTTCGACGAGAAGTAGTTGAAGAAGCTCGAGCGGCTCACTCCGGCTCGCTGGGTGATGTCGGCGACCGAGGTGGCGTCGTACCCCTGCTCCAGGAACAGCTCGCAGGCAGCCTCGGCGAGAGTCTCCCGCGAAGACGCCTTCGGCCGCCCTGCTCGGCTCGTGCTGCTCATGTCAACACGCTACCGCGCGTCGCTGCGGCGCGCCGCCGTCAGTGCGGAGGAGTATTCTTAGACGCAATCCATCTATTGACGAGAGTGGTCTCCATGCTCGAGATACTGACGGCGGGTCTCGCCCCGGCGTACGTCCCCTACACCGTGGGCTGGGATCTGCAGCGCAGCATCCATGCCGACGTCGTGTCCGGCACCCGTCCGGACACGCTCATCCTCCTCGAGCATGAGGCCGTGTACACCGCCGGCAAGCGGACCGAGCCGCAGGAGCGCCCCCACGACGGCACTCCGGTGATCGACGTCGACCGCGGCGGGAAGATCACCTGGCATGGCCCCGGCCAGCTCGTGGGATACCCGATCGTCCGGCTGCCCGAGCCGATGGACGTCGTCGCTCACGTCCGCCGCCTCGAGCGCATCCTGATCGACGTGCTCCGTCCGCTCGGCGTCGACGGGTACCAGGTCGAGGGACGCAGCGGCGTATGGGTCCGCCGCCCGCTCTCGGAGGACAAGGTCGCGGCGATCGGGGTGCGTGTGCAGCAGGGCGTCACGATGCACGGCTTCGCGATCAACTGCGACAACACTCTCGCGGGCTTCGGCGGCATCATCCCGTGCGGGATCACCGACGCGGGCGTGACGACGGTGAGCGAGGTCGTCGGTGCTGACGTCTCCCCCGCCGACATCAGCGCCTCCGTGTCCGCCGCCTTCCTCGCCGAATACTCGACCGCCGACCGTGTAGGAGCCTCCAGATGACCGCCGCACCCGAGGGACGCAAGCTCCTCCGCCTCGAGATCCGCAACGCCGAGACGCCCATCGAGCGCAAGCCGGAATGGATCAAGACGAAGGCGAAGATGGGGCCCGAGTACACCGCACTCCACTCGCTGGTGAAGAGCGAGGACCTCCACACCGTGTGCCAGGAGGCGGGGTGTCCGAACATCTTCGAATGCTGGGAGGACCGAGAGGCGACCTTCCTCATCGGCGGGTCGCAGTGCACCCGTCGGTGCGACTTCTGCCAGATCGACACCGGCAAGCCCGACGCCTACGACACGGACGAGCCGCGCCGGGTCGCCGAGAGCGTCGTGCGGATGAACCTCCGCTATGCGACGGTCACCAGCGTCGCCCGCGACGACCTCCCGGACACCGGAGCCTGGCTGAATGCCGAGACCGTCCGGAAGATCCACGAGCTCAACCCGAACACCGGAGTAGAGCTGCTCGCCAACGAGCACAACGCCGATCCGGCCTTCCTCGGCCAGATCTTCGACGCACGCCCCGAGGTCTTCGCCCACAACGTCGAGACCGTGCCGCGCATCTTCAAGCGCATCCGCCCTGCATTCCGGTACGAGCGCTCGCTCGATGTGATCACCCAGGCACGCAACGCGGGACTGATCACCAAGTCCAACCTCATCCTCGGAATGGGCGAGGAACCGGAGGAGGTCGTCCAGGCGCTGAACGACCTGCACGACGCCGGCTGCGACATCATCACCATCACGCAGTATCTGCGGCCGTCTCCTCGTCACCTGCCTGTCGCACGCTGGGTCAAGCCGACGGAGTTCGTGGAGTTCAAGGAGGAGGCCGAGCGGATCGGCTTCCTCGGCGTGCTCGCAGGCCCCCTCGTGCGCTCGTCCTACCGCGCCGGCCGGCTGTGGGCGCAGTCGATGGTGTCGAAAGGACGCGAGATCCCGCCGCACCTGGCGCACATCGCCGAGAGTGCAGACCTCGGCTTCGCCCAAGCCGTCTGAACTGAGGCGGGAACGGTCAGTCCGCGCTCATCACGGATTGCACGCTGCCGTCGGAGCCGAGGTTCACGAGCAGGACGTCGTCGGTGGTGGTGGCGTCGAGCGCGTACTCCAACACGGCGAAGGGCTCGGATCCACCGTGCTCGTCGGCGAGAATCGTCATGCTCATGAGCCGGAGCGATCGGATGATGTCGACGGCGGCGTCACCGCTCACGTCGACGAGGACGTCTTCGAGCTCGTCACCATACGCCTCCTGCTGCTGAAGGATGTACTCGGTGACCTCGCTCGTGCGATCGTCGACCTCCGCGAGCATGCCCCGCCGCGAGACCGCGTCGACGTTCTCGATCCCCGCGATGAGCGAAGCGGCGATGTCGAGCGCGTCGGCAGAGACATCGTCCTGGTCGGGAGCCGTGAGGTCGACGGTGACGCTCTGGTCACCGAGCTCCACCGTCTCGGACCAGAAGATCGAGCCGTCGGGCCCTGAGGACAGGAGTCCGAAGTAGTCGTGTTCGATCGCCATAACGCTATGAAACCAGCCTCGTGCTCGCGGCGGTAGTCCCGTCGTCAGCCGACGAGCGACTTGACGAAGACATGGGGGGTGAATCCGGTCAGATCATCGATGCCCTCGCCCTGCCCGAGGAGCTTGACGGGGATGCCGGTGCGCTCCTGCACGGCGAGGACGAAACCGCCCTTCGCCGATCCGTCGAGCTTGGTCAGGACGAGACCGGTGACGCCGGCATGCTGGAGGAAGGCCTCGGCCTGCATCACTCCGTTCTGCCCGGTCGTGGCGTCGAGCACGAGAAGGACCTCGCTGATCGGCGCCTGCTTCTCGATCACCCGACGGATCTTTCCCAGCTCATCCATCAGCCCGCCCTTGGTGTGCAGACGACCGGCCGTGTCGATGATCGCGATCTCGATGCCCTCACGCTGGGCGAACTCGATCGTCTGGTAGGCGACGGATGCCGGATCCTGGCCCTCCTGCTGGGGACGGACGATCGCCGCTCCCCCGCGCTGCGCCCAGGTGGCGAGCTGATCGACGGCCGCCGCACGGAACGTGTCGGCTGCACCGACCACCACGCTGCGCTGGAACCCGCGGAGGAACTTGGTGAACTTGCCGATCGTCGTGGTCTTGCCGACGCCGTTGACGCCCACGACGAGCACGACCGCCGGTCGCTCGGTGAGCTTCAGGGTGGTGTCGAACTTCGCGAAGTGCTCCTCGAGCGTCTCGCGCAGCATCCGCTGGAGATCCTGCGGATCGGTCGTGCGGTAGCGCTCGACCTTCTCTCGAAGCTCCTCGACGACCCTCTCGCTGATGTCGGGACCGAAGTCAGCCGTGATGAGGGCGGTCTCGAGGTCCTCCCACGTCGTCTCGTCGATAGTGGGCTTGACGAACATCCCGCGCAGCGCGCGAGTGAGGGACCACGACTTCTCCGCCATGACTCCAGCCTACGGGTAGCGCCGTCAGACGGCGGCCGCGCGGTCGCCCACACGCTGCCCGACGACCGCAGAGACGCCGTCCTGACGCATCGACACACCGTAGAGAGCGTCCGCGATCTCCATGGTTCGCTTCTGGTGCGTGATGACGAGCAGCTGCGAGCTCTCGCGAAGCTGCTCGAACACGGTGAGCAGGCGGCCGAGATTGGCGTCGTCGAGCGCCGCCTCGACCTCGTCGAGGATGTAGAAGGGGCTCGGGCGCGCCTTGAAGATGGCGACGAGCAGCGCGACCGCGGCGAGGGAGCGTTCACCTCCCGAGAGCAGGGAGAGCCGCTCGATCTTCTTGCCGACCGGACGCACCGACACCTCGATGCCCGTGGTGAGCATGTTCTCGGGATCTGTGAGCGAGATGCTTCCGGATCCGCCGGGGAACAGCAGAGGGAAGACCTCTCCGAACGCGATCCTCGTGTCTTCGAACGCGCTCGCGAAGATCGTCTGCATCCGCTCGTCGAGATCGGCGATGATCGTGAGCAGATCCTGACGGGTCTGGGTCAGGTCGGCGAGCTGTTCGGTGAGGAATGCATGGCGCTGCTCGAGTGCCGCGAACTCCTCCAGCGCGAGCGGGTTCACGCGTCCGAGTTGAGCGAGCTTGCGCTCCGCATCAGCCAGTCGACGCTGCTGAATCCGTCGATCGAACGGGATCGCCGTGTCGAGCTGCTCGTCATCGGCGGGCTCCGCAGCGGGGTCCCGCGGAACGAGCTGGTCGGGACCATATTCCGCAACGAGAATATCTTCGTCGAGCGCGAGCTCCGACGCCACCCGCTCCAGGAGGCTGTTGAGGTGCAGCTTCTTCTCATGGATCTGCAGCTCGAGACCGTGGACGCTCTCGGTGAGGCCGGCCAACCTCTCCCGGAGCGAGGTCTCCTGCGCGCGCAGAGCCGTCAACTCCTGGTTCTGCGCCGATCGCGCCGATTCCGCCTCGGCCAGCGCGACGCGTGCCTCGGTGACGGACCGATCGATCGAATCGAGGATGCGCGGGAGCTCTAGCGCGACGCCGGATGCCGCCTCGCGCTGCGCACGGCGGATGACGGCCCGGCGCGCTGCCTCGGCAGCCGCGTCCCGCTCCTGCTCGCGCTGCCGCTCGAGACCGACGACCCGGGACTGGGCAGCGCGCACGCGCTCACGCAGCGTCTCGATCTCCAGGCGAGCCCTGACCTCGCCCTCGCGTGCGATCTCGAGCGCTTCGAGCAGTCCGTCACGCGCTGAGGCGTCGAGCACGGGCCGCGGCGCCGCGACAGCGGCGTCCCACTCGGCCTTGGCTGCCTCCGACGCGGCCTCGGCCTCCTGCACCGCGCTCTGCGCCTGCGCGAGCCCGTTCTCGAGTCGCTCGCACTCGGCGACCGCCGACTCGTGGGTGACCGTGATGCGGTTGACCTGCTCGGCGTGCGTCGCCAGCGCGGCATCGTGCTCGCGGAGCGCCCGGAGCGCGTCCTTCGCCAGACGACGGGATGTCTCGACGGACTCGTTCGCGTCCTCACGCGCCTCCCGCAGCGAGTCGACGATGACCTGCACTTCGGCCAGGCGGTCGTTCGCCGCGTCTCGTTCGGCGGCGAGCTCGAGGCGCGAGCGTTCGCCGCCGGAACCCGTGCGCAGAGTCTGAGCGGTGACGACGTCGCCGGCGGTGGTCACGATCGTGGTGGTGGTGTCGCCGGCGAGATCGAGTGACAGTCGCGCGGCACGCGCTGCGTCGAGGCTGTCTGCGATGACCACGTGCGACAGGATGCCGAGGACGCCGTCCGGCGCCGTGACCGTGTCGACCGCGCGGGTCACCCCATCGATGGCGGGCAGCTCGATCGACGGACGCGCGGAGTCGGCGATCACGAAATCGACCACTCCCCGTCGCTGCTCCGACGCGTCGCCGGCGAGGTCGAACGCATCGTCCGCGCCGTCGACGAGGACGCCTTCGGCGAGGGGACCCAGCACCGCCGCGACGGCAGCTTCGAATCCGCTCCTGACCTGCACCGAGTCGCCCACGAGTCCGCGTATCCCCGGACCGCCGGTCTTCACGATCTCCGCGGCTCCTCCGGAGATCGCGAGCGCGCTCCCGAGCGCCGCCGACTTCGCGGTGAGCGCGTCGACCTCGCGTTCCGCCGCGTGCAGCCGCTCACGGAGTGTCTCCCGCTCGGCTTCGGCCGCCGTCGCAGCCCGCTGCGCGCTCTCGTACGTTGCGGAATGCTCGGCTGCCGTGCCCTCAGGCGCCTCTGCATCGGCGATCGCCTCGAGGGCTTCCGCTGCGTCACGACGGCGCGCGTTCGCCGCCTCGAGAGCGTTCTCCTGTCGAAGAACCGCGCCCCGCACGGCAGCGAGAGCGGACGCGGCCGCATCGGCTGTGCCACGCAGCGAACTGATGCGCATGTCGTACTCCGACACCAGCGCGCTCTGTTCGGCGATGTCGACGTCGAGAGTGTCGAGTTCGGCGCGCGCGAGCATTACCTCGCGGCTCGCCACGGTCGCCGCTTCCTGAGCGTCACCGAGGCCCGCGGAGATCACGGTGATCTCATCTTTCGCCTCGTCGATCGTGCTCTGCGTGACCGTGACGGCGCTCACTGCCGCGTCATCGTCGTCCGAGCCGAGCAACGCGAGCCGCTGATTGGCCAGAGTGTAAAGCCCGCGCATCCGCTCCTGCACCTGCTCGAGACCGAAGGCGACGCTTCGCGCCTGATCCACCGCGGCCGAGTTCTGATCCTGCTCGAGCCGTGCGATGTTCGCCCGCACCGCCTCCGCCTGATCGGACAGCACCAGTCGTTCGGTATGTCTCTCGTTCTCCGTGCGCGTGTGATCGGCCAGGGCGGTGCGCAGCGCCACGACGTCGTCGGCGAAGATCCGGGCCTTGGCATCGCGGACGACCGCGGCGATCGTCTGCGCCTCTCGCGCGATCTCGGCCTGGCGTCCCAGCGGCTTCAGTTGACGGCGGATCTCACCCGCGAGGTCGCTCAATCGCGTGAGGTTGGTCTCCATCGCATCGAGCTTGCGAAGGGTCTTCTCCTTGCGCCGCCGATGCTTGAGGATGCCGGCGGCCTCTTCGATGAAGCCACGACGGTCTTCCGGCGATGCCTGGAGCACTGTGTCCAGCCGGCCCTGTCCGACGATGACGTGCATCTCGCGTCCCAGCCCCGAGTCGCTGAGGAGCTCCTGCAGATCGAGCAGGCGGCAGTTCTCTCCGTTGATCGCGTATTCGCTCGATCCGTTGCGGAACAGAGTCCGGCTGATCGTGACCTCGGCGAACTCGATCGGCAGTGCGCCGTCGCTGTTGTCGATCGTCAGCTGCACCTCGGCGCGGCCCAGCGGCCCCCGAGTCGAGGTGCCTGCGAAGATGACGTCTTCCATCTTGCCGCCGCGCAGCGTCTTGGCCCCTTGTTCGCCCATGACCCACGCGAGGGCGTCCACCACGTTGGACTTGCCTGACCCGTTGGGTCCGACGATGCAGGTGACACCCGGCTCGAAGACGAAGCTGGTCGGCTGCGCGAAGGACTTGAACCCCTTGAGGGTCAGGCTCTTCAGATGCATGCGCGTACCGCGTCTCGGGGGTGAATCACGCCCATACGCTACCGGAATGACGGCTCAGAACGGGCATCCCGCGCGGGTTCGCAGTGAACCGGAATTCCGCGCGACACGCCGATCCACGCCGGCATGCTTGACGGACACGCCCGGGTTTCGCTACCGTAACCTCCGGATCGCCACACGAAAGGAGGTTACCGATGATCACTCAGCTCACTGCTCAGGCCACTGGCCTCGCCGCGCCAGTCGCGCCGCGCTCTGCGCACTCGGTAACCGCCGGCGTCCGTCGAAGCGCTCTCTCGTAGAACCGCAGCCCGAGAACTCTGCCCCGAACCATCCACCGGTCTCCGACCTGTGACGGGGCTTCTCGCCCGCTCTACTCCGCGCTCCGCCCTCTGATCCTCTCCGGATCACGGCTCTCCGCCGATCCCGGCGCTCGCCTTCGGGCGCACCGGGCTCTCGACTCTCACCGCGCACCGCCGTCCTTCAACGAAGGCCCTGCGGCCGCGTTCGCCGCACCCATCACCACCATTCATCTCGAAGGAATCATCGTGAACACCACGCTGTACCGCAGCATCCCCCATCCTCCGGATACCGAGGACCAGCAGGTCCTCCACATCCCCGCACCCGATGAGCTGCGGCGCCTCGCGCTGGCAGATCGTCTCTCTCTCCGGATCGGCCTCTGGCTGCTCCAGAGGGCACAGCGCCCTCGCCCGGTACGTCGTATCGCCGCCGCCGAAGCGGATGCTCTGCGTCTCGATCGACGTGATCGCACGCCCGGCGAGACCTACGCCCTGCTCACCTACGACCTGCAGCGTCAGCTGCGCTGACCTGGAGATCGCCATGAGCATTCCGCTCACCCCTGATGCGTCGCTGCATCCGCTCGTGCTGCCGGCACGAGCGGATGCAGCTGACGCCGCCGAATTCCGCGAGCTCGCCCGCGTTCGCAACGCCGTCTACCGAGAGCTCACCGGACGCACCGAGCAGGATCTGACGCCAGAGGCGCTGCTTCCGATCCTGCGCTCTCGCAAAGAGCGCACGACTGCCGTGTGGGCGGTGCGCGTCGGAGGCGAGATCGTCGGGCGCACAGTCATCGACATCCCTCATGAGGAGGGGTCGCGTGTGGCGATCGCCGCGATCGAGATCCACCCCCGTGTCTGGGGTCAGGGGATCGGAACCGCGATCCTGCCGCACGTCGAGGCCTTCGCCCGTCTCCACGGCCGCGCGGTCATTCAGAACTGGACGGAGCAGCCGGCCAGCGACGGACCCAGGCTGCAGGCGAAGACGGGCTTCGGCAGCGTTCCGGACGATCACGTCGCACGATTCCTCATCCGCCACGGATTCACCCTCGAGCAGGTCTATCGGGTGAGCCGCCTCGCGGTCACCCAGGAGACGGTTCAGCGTGCCGAGGAGCTGCGCGAGGACGCGCGAGCGCTCTCACAGGACTATCGCGTGCTCCAGTGGATGCTTCCGACGCCACCGGAGCACGTCGACGGCTACGCATGGCTCAAGTCGCGCATGTCGACCGACGCCCCCTCGGCCGATCTCGAGACCGACGAGGAGGCCTGGGACGCAGAGCGTCTGGTCGCCACGGAGAAGAGAGTCGCGGAGATGGGCCAGATCATGCAGGTCACTGTCGCGCAGCACATCCCGACAGGCGAGCTCACCGCATTCACCGAACTCGGAATCGGTCCGGATCCCACCGCCACCACACACCAGCACGACACTCTGGTACTCACCGAGCACCGCGGCCATCGTCTGGGGCAGCTCGTGAAGTGCGAAGCGTTCCTGTCGTGGACAGGCATCGCTCCCGCGTCACGCGACGTGATCACTTACAACGCCGAGGAGAACCGGCCGATGCTCGCCATCAACGAGGCGATGGGATTCACGGCCATCGCCTACGAAGGCGCGTGGAAGAAGGAGCTGTCATGAACACCAGCACACTGACGATCACACCTCTGGCCGTCCCCCGCGCGCTGGACGCCGAGGATGCCGCGGACTTCCGCGCATACGGAGAGCTCAACAGGCAGATCTGCGAGGAGCTGGTCGGTCTGCCCGACATCGCCCCCGATGCCGCGCAGATGCTCGCATCGTGGCAGGATCCCAGCGATACCCTGCAGACCGGGTTCGTCGCCAGGCTCGGAACCGAGATCGTCGGCATGATCACTCTCTCCTACGCTCAGGAAGCGGAGGCGAACGCCGCAGAGGCGGACCTCCTCGTGCCGGCGAGCCAATGGGGACGCGGTGTCGAAGACGCTCTCCTGTCGCTCGCCGAGTCGGAGGCGCGCGCACACGGCCGATCTCTGGTGCAGACCTGGACGCTGCACAGGCCCATGGAGTCGGACCGGATGATCACACCGCGAACAGGGTGGGGTCGCATTCCGGCGATTCCGCTGTCGGACGCTCTCGTCGCCCGCGGATACGAGTTCGAACAGGTCGAACGCAACAGCGAGCTCGATCTGCGCTCCGACCCCGCCCCGCTGCGGGCCGCTCTGGAATCGGCGAAGACCGCCGCCGGCGACGACTACCGGGTGCTCCAGTGGATGGCGCCGACACCGCCCGAGTTCCGTGACGGGTACGCGGCGATCCTCGCTCGCCTGTCTACCGACGCCCCGAGCGGCGACATGGACTTCGTCGCCGAGGAGTGGGATGCGGAACGTGTCGTGCGCCGTGAGCGACGGCTCACGGGGGCCGGTCAGGCTCTGTCGATCGTCGCGGTGCAGCATGCGCCCAGCGGAGACATGGTGGCCTACAACGAGCTGCTCGTCGGGGCGGACCGCGCAGGAGTGACCCACCAGCTCGGCACTCTGGTGTCTCGCGAGCACCGCGGGCACCGTCTCGGCACGATCGTCAAGTGCGCGAATCTCCTCCGTTGGAGAGAGCTCATGCCGCTCACCCCGACGGTCTCGACGTTCAACGCAGAGGAGAACCGTCCCATGTTGAGCATCAACGAGGCGATCGGTTTCGCGCCTGTCTCCTATGCGGGAGCGTGGCAGAAGCGGATCTGATCGAGATCATCCGAGCGGTGTACACGGCCGGCCACGGATCATCCGCCCGGCCGACGCAGCGGTCTCCGTATGGCCGCGAGGCTGGATGCATGAACACGACGGTCCTCGACGCACGCTCTCTGACCAAGTCCTACGGAACGACCCGCGCACTCGCCGGGGTGGATCTCACCATCCACCGCGGCGAGTCGGTCGCCATCATGGGTGCCTCCGGGTCGGGCAAGACCACTCTCCTCCATGTCCTCGCCGGCATCATCAGTCCGGACTCGGGCACCGTGTCGTTCCAGCCCTCGGTCGGTCAGGCGGTGGAACTCGCCGGACTCGGAGAATCCGCTCGTTCCCGGCTGCGGAGAGAGCGCTTCGGGTTCGTCTTCCAGCAGGGTCTGCTCATTCCGGAGATCACGGCGGTCGAGAACGTGGCGCTCGCATCGATGATCAACGGAGTGAAGAGAGCGCAGGCCACCGCTCACGCGGCGTCCTGGCTCGCCGCGCTCGGGCTGGCCGGGATGGAGGACCGCCGAATCGGCGAGCTGTCCGGCGGGCAGGCGCAGCGCGTCGCGATCGCACGGGCTCAGGCGACGGGTGCGGAACTCGTGTTCGCCGACGAGCCGACCGGCGCCCTCGACTCGCACACGTCGCAAGACGTGATGAATGCGCTGCTGTGGTCGACGACGGGCCAAGGGCGCACGCTGCTCGTCGTGACACACGATGCAGACGTGGCGGCGCGCTGCTCGCGGATCGTCTCCGTGCGCGACGGCCAGATCATCTCGTCGGCGGTGACGGCATGAACGCCCGCGTCCTGGCTGTGCTTCTTCGCGCCGGGACGGGAGAGAAAGCGGTGCTCGCGCTTCCGCTCATCGCTTTCGGCATCGTCACCGCCCTCGTGCTGACCGTCGTGGGCGGGGCTCAGTCGTTCTGGACCTGGACCGATGAGTACGCGCCGGTGTACCAGGCGTTGGCCGCGATCGCGCTCGTGCTCCTCATCGTCCCGCTGATGAATCTCGGCGGGGCGGCCGCCCGTCTCTCAGCCCGCCGTCGTGACGAGCGTCTCTCGACCCTGCGGCTTCTCGGCGTGACGCCTCTGGGCGTCGGCGTCGCTACGGTCATCGAATCCATGATCGTCGCGGCCGCCGGTGCCGTCGCCGGAGTCGTCGTCCATCTCGCCCTCACCCCTCTCATCGGACTCATCCCGTTCCGTGGCACGGCTCTCGGCGTCGAGGCGATCATGCTCTCGCCCTTCAGCGTTCTCGCCGTCGTGGGAGGCGTCCTTCTCGTGGCGGCAGCGAGTGCTGTGCTGGGGCTCCGGCGCGTGATCATCTCGCCCCTCGGCGTGCGCCTGCGGACGACCGTCTCCACCGCGCACTGGTTCCGCGCGATCATCGCAGTCTCCGTTCTTGCGCTCGTGTTCGTCCTTGTCACGGTCTTCCCTTCCGTCGCAGGACTCGCGGCGACCATCGCCGTCCTCGCCCTGTTGTTCGCCGTCTCCCTGGCGGTGCTCAACGTGATCGGACCATGGGTCCTGAAGGTCGCCGCCGGCCGTCAGCTGCGCAAGGCCGAGCACGCAGATCGGCTGCTCGCCGCCCGTCTGGTGCTGGACTCCCCCAAAGCCGCGTGGCGTCAGGTGAGCGGCATCGCGATGGCGAGCTTCATGGCCGTGTTCGCAGGAACCGGAGTCTCCCTGATGAATGTGATGAACAGCGGCGACACGACGTCCGCGGATGCGGCCCTCGCCGCGGACATGCGCACCGGCCTCGTCATCACCCTCGTCGCTTCATTCCTGATGGTCGCGGCATCCGTGGGGGTCAATCAAGCCGCGGCCGTTCTCGATCAGCAGGAACTCCACCGGAGTCTGCACCGGCTGGGCGTGCCGCTCGCGATCGTCGACAGCGCACGCCGCCGGGCGATCATGTCTCCACTCCTCGTGACCGCGATCGGCTCGGCGACCTGTGCCGGCGTGCTGGTCTTCCCGCTGCTGGGGATCGCCCTGGTCACGGCACCCGAGTCTCTCCTCACGATCGCGCTCGTACTGGCCGTGGGGATCGGAATCGTCTGGATGAGCACTCGAGCGACGCGGCCCCTGCTCGCCCGGTCGTTCGAGATGGTGTGAGTCTCAGCGACGCCGCTGGCAGCGCGGACAGTAATGACTCGAGCGGTTCATGAAAGCCTCCCGGCGGATCAGAATGCCGCAGCGCGGGCACGGCTGTCCGCCTCGACCGTACGCGTTGAGCGAGTGGGCGAAGTAGCCTGCCTGACCGTTCACATTGACGTACTGGGAGTCGAAGCTCGTGCCGCCCTCGGCAAGGGCCTTCACGAGCACCACTCTGATCTCGGCGAGGAGGCGCCTGCTCGCTTGCGTCGACAGGGCACTCGCGAGCGTCGCCGGGTGGATGCGCGCCGCCCACAGCGCCTCATCCGCATAGATGTTGCCCACGCCGCTGATCGTCTGCTGATCGAGCAGCACTCGCTTGATCGCACTGCCGCGTGTGCGGAGTGCACGCAGGAAGCGATCGTCGTCGAACAGCGGGTCTATCGGATCACGGGCGATGTGCACGACCTGAGTCGGGATCCACGTCGGTCCGTCCGGCACCAGACCGTCGACCGCCAACGACCCGAAAGTCCTCTGGTCGGCGAAGACGATCGCGAGCTCGCCATGACGAGGATGCTCGATGCTGATCCGGATGCGCTCGTGGCGTTCCGCCTCGGCGTCCGGCGCGCGCAGCAGCATCTGTCCGCTCATTCCGAGGTGCGCGATCAACGCGGAATCAGCGGTGTCCAGCGGCAGCCAGAGGAACTTGCCCCGTCGGTCGGCTGCAGTGACTCTGCGTCCCTCCAGGCGCGCGGCGAAGTCGGACGGCCCGGCCGCATGCCGTGTGAGAGCTCGTTCATCGAACACGCTCACGGCCGTGATGAGCGAGCCGATCACCGCGGGAGCGAGACCCGCCCGGACGACCTCGACCTCGGGAAGCTCAGGCACGCTCGTTGAGCAGTCGCCACGCGCTGAGCGCGGCGGCCATCTCTGCCGTCTTCTTGCTGCTGCCCTTGCCGGTCATCGCCAGATCGCCGACGACCACGGTTGCGAGGAATCGACGATCGTGGTCGGGGCCGCTCGCCTCCACCGAGTACTGGGGCGGAGTCGCACCGACTCGCGCAGCCAGCTCCTGCAGGCTCGTCTTCGGATCCATCGCCGCGCCGTAGCGCTCGGGGTCGGCGAGGAGCGGCGCGGTCAGCCGGAGCACGAGCTCGGTCGCCGCCTCAGGACCCGCTGACAGATACGTCGCGCCGATCACGGCTTCCATCGTGTCGGCGAGGATCGAGTCCTTGTCGCGACCGCCCGTCTGTTCCTCACCGCGTCCCAGCAGCAGATGGCTGCCGAGATCGATCGCTCTCGCGACCTCGGCGAGAGCGACCGTCGAGACGACGCTCGCGCGCCGCTTGGCCAACTCCCCCTCATCCAGCCCCGGATGGGTCGTGAAGAGCATCACCGTCACGGCTTGTCCGAGAACGGAGTCGCCGAGGAACTCGAGACGTTCGTTATGGGGGATGCCGCCGTGCTCGTAGGCATAGGAGCGATGGGTGAGCGCCAACTCCAGAAGCTCCGCGTCGATATCGACGCGGAGCTTCTCTGGGAGCGGTCTCGTCCCCCCAGGGACCTCAGTCACAATCGTGAAGTCGCGACTCAGACGTCGGCGACCTTGCGACCCTTGTACTCGAGGAAGAGCTCGGTGCCCTGCGAGTCGGTGACGACCTTGGCCTGGTGAGGACGGCTGTAGACGACCTGACCGTTCTCGATGGTCTTGACGAGTGCGACGGGCGCCGCCTTCCACTGCGCGCGGCGCGAGCGCGTGTTCGAACGGGATACCTTGCGCTTCGGGGGGTTACCAGCCATGACTAGCTCTCTTCTTTCTCGGCGGCTCGGCTCTGTGCCTCACCGTCTTGGTCTGTGATCTGCTGGAGCGCGCTCCACCGAGGATCGATGGGAGCCACCTGCTCCGTCCCGGTGCTCGCGGTCAGCCTCTCGCCCGTCTCCGGGTCGAGCCCGGGGCAATCCGGCTGACACACCGGCTGAAATGGAAGCGCCAATACGGCCGCATCCCTGACTAGAGTTTCAAGATCCACGTGGTCGTCTTGAACCTCGAAGTCAGTTTCTTCCTCACCAGGATACGCGAAAAGCTCCTGGAACTCGACTTCGACGGGCCGGGTGATGTCGATCAGGCATCTTCCGCATACGCCGGAGTACTCAGCGTCGGCGGTTCCGGAGACCAGGATGCCCTCGTGAACCGACTCGAGACGCACGTCCAGGTCGAGCGCAGAACCGGCTTCATACGCGACGATTCCCTCTCCCCAGCCTTCGCCGAGGGTCACCGAGAACTCGTGCTCGCGCATCTCGCCCGGCTTGCGGACGATGTCACGGACGGGCAGGACGAAGGGACCATTCATTCGGGAACGCACCCGGCAATGGTACCGGCTCCTGCGGGATGGAGGCTGGTTCCGCGCTGTGTGGAGACGGCGCCTCCGGAAATCAGATCCCGCGTGATCCGGTGTCGAGGAAGGAGGCGACTGCCGGAGGCACGAACGGCGACACGTCACCGCCGAGGCCGGCCACCTGGCGGACCAGGGAGCTGGAGACCAGGGCATGCGCGGGGTCGGGCAGGAGGAAGACCGTCTCGATGTCGGCGAGGTGACGGTTGACGATCGCCATCGGGGATTCGTACGCGACGTCGATCTGCGAACGGATGCCCTTCACGAGAACTCCCGCACCGACGTCGCGGGCGTAGTCCACGAGCAGCCCCATGCTCCAGGAGCCCACGACGACGTTGTCGCCGATCCCGTCCTCAGCGATCGACTGCTCGAGCAGCGACATCCGCTGAGCGATCGGGAGCAGCGCCTCTTTGCCGGGGTTGTGCACCACGAGCACGTGGAGTTCGTCGTACAGCTTGGCCGCGCGACGGATCACGTCGAGATGACCCAGGGTCGGCGGATCGAACGATCCAGGGACGACGGCGATCCGGCTGCTCATGCCCCCAGCCTAAAGCACGCGATGCCGCGGTCAGTTCTTCGCGAGTGCCGCCCGGTCGTCGTCGCTCACGCGTCGCTCGATCGCCGAGCGGAGTCCGGGATTCGCCCGCAGATCCGGGTCGTCGGAGAGGATGCCCTCCGCGAGCTCCCGGGCTCGGACGATCAGGCCCGAGTCCTTGACGACCCGCAGCAGCTTCAGGGAGGACCGAGCTCCCGCCTGTGCGGCACCGAGCACGTCACCTTCACCGCGGAGCTCGAGATCGACCTCCGCGAGAGCGAATCCGTCGAGAGTCGCTGCCACCGCGTCCACGCGTTCGCGCGCCACTGACCCCTCTTCGGCTTCGGTGACCAACAGGCAGAGCCCTGGAACGCCTCCTCGACCGACACGGCCCCTCAGCTGGTGCAGCTGCGACACCCCGAACCGATCGGCGTCGAGAACGATCATGGTCGAGGCGTTCGGGACGTCGACGCCGACCTCGATCACGGTCGTCGCCACCAGCAGGTCGATCTCGCCGCGCGCGAAGGACTGCATGACGGCGTCCTTCTCGTCGGACGGCATGCGACCGTGCAGCACGGCCCGTCGGACGTTCCCGAGCCGGGGGTGCGTCGCCAGGGCCTCATCGAGCTGCACCACGCCCCAGCGAGGACCTGACGCACCCTCGGGCGGGATCACGGGCTGCTCCCCCGCTTCCGCCGTCTTCTTGGTCGTGTCGATCGCCGCGCATACCGCGAACACCTGTCGGCCCTGAGAGATCTCCTCGGCAGCGCGCTCCCAGACTCGATTGAACCAGCCGGGATGCTCTGCGAGCGGAGCGACGAAGGACTCGATTCCGGCTCGTCCCTTGGGCATCGTGCGGATCACGGAGGTGTCGAGATCGCCGAACACCGTCATCGCGACCGTGCGCGGGATCGGGGTCGCGGTGAGAACCAGCGCGTGCGGGCTGGACCCCTTCGCGCGGAGCGCCTCTCGTTGCTCGACTCCGAACCGGTGCTGCTCGTCGACGACGACGAGGCCGAGATCAGCGAAGGTCGTCTTTTCGCCGAGCAGCGCGTGCGTGCCCACGACGATCAGCGCCTGTCCGGAGGCGACGCGGAGCGCAGCCTTGCGACGCTCGGCGGCCGGCATCTGACCGGTGAGCAGGGTGGGCATCACGAGCGGCGACATCTGCGGCCCGAGCATCTTCGCGATCGATCGCAGGTGCTGCCCTGCGAGCACCTCGGTCGGGGCGATCAGCGCCGCCTGACCGCCGGACTCGGCCACCTGGAGCATCGCGCGCAGCGCGACGAGGGTCTTCCCGGACCCGACCTCGCCCTGCACGAGACGATTCATCGGCCAGGCGGCGACGAGGTCGCTCGCCACCTGCTCGCCGACCGTCTTCTGGTCGGGCGTGAGGTCGTACGGCAGCGAGGCGTCGAAGCGCTCGAGCAGCCCACCGGGCTTTGACGGACGCGCGGTCGCCGACAGCGATCGCACCGCATCGCGCTGCTGCAGGAGGGCGGTCTGGAGAGTGAGCGCCTCGTGCATCCGCAGGGTGCGGACCGCAGGATCGATGTCGTTGCGGGTTTTCGGGCGGTGAATCTGCTCGAGCGCCTCTCGGGCGGTCAGAAGTTCCTCCCGCGCGCGGACATCGGGGGCGAGAGGCTCCGGCACGTCGCCGAGGCCGTCGAGCGCCCGCGTGATGAACTTCGCGATCTGCCACGTCTGCAGCGTCGACGTCGCGGGATAGATGGGAATCAGCACGGCAGCGCGCGCGTCCGCCCGGCGTCTGGCCGCATCCTCGTCGTCGAACAGCTCGTACTCGGGATGCGCGAACTGCGTCATGCCGTTGAACTCGCCGACCTTGCCCGAGAAGACACCTCGACGTCCGACCGCGAGGTCCTCGGAGCGCCACTTGGCCGCGCCCAGGTTCTTCGCGAAGAACGTCAGAGACATCTTGCCGATGCCGTCGCCGATCACGACGTCGACCATCGCACCACGACGGTTGCGCATCGCCCTGGCGCTGGAGGACAGCACCTCGGCGACGATCGTCACCGTCTCGCCCAGAGGGAGTTCACGGATCGGGGTCAGCTCGCCCGGATCCGCGTACCGTCGGGGATAGTGCGACACGAGATCGCCGACCGTCTTCATGCTGAAGGCTCTGTCGAGAGACTTCGCCGGCGTGGCGCCCAGCGCCTCCTCGAGCGACGAATCCAGCGTGAGCGACATGATCCGAGTCTAGGAGTCCGCACGGACACGACGTGCGCCGCAGCTGTCGTATCGTGAACAGGTGACGAGGATCATCGCCGGAACAGCGCGCGGCGCGCGTCTCGACGTGCCCCGCGCGGGAACGAGACCCACCAGCGACCGCGTGCGGGAGTCGCTCTTCGGAGCGCTGGAGTCGGCGGACGCCATCGTCGGCGCGCGGGTACTCGACCTCTATGCCGGCTCGGGTGCGCTGGGACTGGAGACCCTCAGCCGCGGCGCGACGAGCGCGGATCTCGTCGAGCACGGCCGAGAGGCGGCGTCGGTGGTCCGCCGCAACGCCGCCACCGTCGCGAAGGCCGGAGCGCCGAGCGCGACGGTGCACCAGAGCACCGTCCGATCGTTCCTGCTGCGCGCCTCCGGCCCGTACGACCTCGTGTTCTCGGATCCCCCGTACGACCTCGACGACGAGGCGATGACGGCGGACCTCGTCACGCTCGCGCCGCTTCTCGCTCCCGACGCCCTCGTGATCATCGAGCGCGCCCGGCGATCGACCCCTCCCGACCTCGCTGCGGCCGGACTGGAGCTGATCCGCGAGAAGGCCTACGGCGACACCGCGCTCTGGTGGGCCGAGCCCACTCCCGCGACGGAGTCGTCTCAGCCCGAGGCCGAGTCCCAGTCGCGATAGGGATCCCAGCCGCTGACGTCCGCGGGTGCGCCGTCGACCAGCAGCTCGTGCTCGCCGCGGGGCATGACAGTGCCGATGACGCGGAAGCCCGCCGGCACGATCCCCGGCGGGAAGCAGGCGAGCAGGGCGTGATCCTCGCCACCGGCGAGAGCTCGCTGGGGGCTGTCGCCGAGGGCTGCGCTGTCGAGTGCGATGGTGACCTCGGAGGCCGCTGCCATCCGTCGCGCGTCGAGCGCGAGCCCGTCTGAGATGTCCATCATCGCGGTCGCGCCCGCAGTGGCAGCGAAAGGGCCGAGACCGATCGGCGGCGATGGACGGAGCTGAGCCGCCAGAGCAGCGCTCTCACCCGGGGCGAGCAGGGACGCATCGACGGGGACCGGTTCCTCCCCCTCACGGAACCTTCCGAAGAGCACCGAGAGTCCGTGGGCGGCGTGCCCCAGTTCGCCTGCGACCGCGACCACGTCACCGACCCGTGCACCCGACCGGGTCACGGGCGGCCGGCCCTCGAGATCGCCGAGCGCGGTGACGGCCACGGTCAGGACGTCCGAGACCGTGAGATCGCCGCCGACCACCGCGCATCCCGGTGCGAGTGCGGCGCAGGCTTCTCGGAAGCCGTCTGCGAGGCGCTCGATGAACGACAGTCGAAGGTCTCGGGGAACGGCCAGCGCCACCAGGAGCGCCGTCGGCCGCGCGCCCATGGCCGCCACGTCGGCGAGGTTGACTGCGGCGGCCTTCCAACCGAGGTCGTACCCCGACGACCACGCGAGCCGGAAGTCCGGGCCGTGCACGAGAGTGTCCGTCGTGGCGACCACCGAACCCGAGGGAGCGGCGATCACCGCCGCATCGTCGCCGGGTCCGACGAGCGTGTGAGAGGCCCGCGCGGTCCTCACCAGAATCGCTCTGAGGATCTCCCCCTCCGACAGTTCGCCGAGGGTCGGATCATCGTCGCGAGGTCGGGAGGACATGCAGTCAAAGGTAGCCTGGATGCATGCCCCGCTCTCGCCGTCTCGCCGTCGTCGCGGGCTCGCTGGTCCTCCTCGCCGCACTGTCCGGCTGCTCGACGACGATCCACCTCGAACCCGCTGAGGACGCCAACGATCCGGCCTGCGCCGAGGTGTCCGTGCTCCTCCCCGACGCCGTCGGCGATCTCGATCGCGTGTGGACCGATGCTCAGGCGACCGGAGCCTGGGGCGACCCGACCGTCGTGCTGCGCTGCGGCGTCGAACCGCCCGCGCCGTCGACAGAGGTGTGCACGACCATCGGCAGCGTCGACTGGCTCGTTCTCGATCAGGAGGAAGACCGGCAGCGCCTCGTGACGTACGGTCGCGAGCCCGCCATCGAGGTGATCATCCGCCGTGGCGAGGAGATCGACTTCCGTACGGTCGTCGAGAGCCTCTCCACGAGCATCCAGTCGGGCCTCGCGCCCGCCACGGCACGCTGCACCGACCGGGTGCCCACCGAGGAGAACCCGGACGACGGATCGACCGAAGGCTGACCCGTCGAGGGTCAGCGGCGCAGGCCCGCCTCGATCAACTCGGAGATCAGGTCACCGTAGCTGAGTCCGGAGGCCACCCAGCACTTCGGGAACATCGAGATCGGAGTGAATCCCGGCATCGTGTTCAGCTCGTTGACCACCAGCCCTCCCGTAGGAGTGAGGAACATGTCGACGCGCGCAAGACCCCGCCCGTCCACCGCCTCGAACGCACGGACTGCCGCATCCTGAATGGCCGCGACCTCGGAATCCTCGAGCTCCGCCGGGCACACGACGTCGACGCCGTCGCCGCCGAGGTACTTTCCCTCGAAGTCGTAGAACCCTCGAGTCGTCAGCACGATCTCGCCAGGAAGCGACGCTCGGACGCCGTCGGCACCTTCGAGCACGGCGACCTCGATCTCGCGGCCGACCACGCCCGCCTCGATCAGGACCTTGTCGTCTTCTGCGAACGCGATCGCCAGCGCCGCATCGAGCTCGTCGGCGCTCTCGACCTTCGAGACGCCCACGCTGGATCCCGCGCGAGCCGGCTTCACGAAGAGCGGCAGGCCGAGCGCCGCCGCCGAGTCGCGGATCGCGACGGCATCCTGTTCCCACTGGCGCGCGCGCACCGTCAGTCCGGCCGCCACCGCGATACCGGCGGCCCGCAGCGCGATCTTCATGAAGTGCTTGTCCATGCACAGTGCGGAGTCGAGCACCCCGCCGCCGGCGTAGGGGACCTCGAGGGTGTCGAAGTACCCCTGGATGGTGCCGTCCTCGCCGTGCGGGCCGTGGAGGATCGGCAGCACGATATCGATCTCGCCGAGGGATTCGGTGGTGCCGTCGGTGCGCACGACGCGCAGGCTGCGGTCTCCGCCGGGTTCCGGCCACAGCACCCGTGTGCCGTTGTCGGCGACCTCGGGCAGGTGAGCGGCATCCAGCGGGAACTTCGCCGGGTCGTCGTCCTCGAGGACGAAGGCGCCGTCGCGGGTGATCCCGACCGGGATCACGGCGTACCGATCGCGATCAATCGCGCCCAGCACTCCGCCCGCCGTTGCGGAACTGATCGAATGCTCGCTGGAGCGCCCTCCGAAGAGCACCACCACCGTCTGCTTGTCCATGGTTGGTCCTCTCACCCTGCGGGGTGTCGTCGTCCGTCGTCAGGTGGGGTGCGATGTCACGGGGGTTCATCTTGCCGTCGAGCACCATCTTCACCTGCTCGACGATGGGCATGTGCACGTCGGACTCGCGGGCGAGTTGCAGCACGGGCGCCACGGACGCGAGGCCCTCAGCGGTCTGCTGCATCTGCTTCACGACGTCCTGGAAGCTGTATCCCTGGCCGAGCAGGCGCCCGGCCGTGTTGTTGCGGCTCAGCGGGGACTGACATGTCGCGATGAGGTCGCCCAGGCCCGCGAGTCCCTGCAGGGTCTCGGGGTGAGCGCCGTTGGCGACGGCGAAATCGGTCATCTCCACGAGCCCGCGGGTGATGATCGACGCCTTGGTGTTCTCGCCGTACCCGACGCCGTCGACGATGCCGATGGCCACCGCGATGAGGTTCTTCAGCACTCCCCCGAACTCCGTGCCGATCACGTCGGTGTTCACGAACGTCCGGAAGTAGCTGTTACGTGCCGCGCGCGCGACCTCCTCGGCGGTCTCCCGACTGCGTGAGGAGATCACGGCGGCCGTGGGCTGCTCGCGAGCGATCTCGAGCGCGAGGTTCGGCCCGGAGGCGACCGCGATACGGTCGGGATCGCAGCGCAGCTCCTGCTCGATGACCTGGCTCATCCGGAGCCCCGTCGTGCGCTCGACGCCCTTCATCAGGCTGACGATCTTGGCGTCGTTGTCGGCGAGCAGCGGCCGAAGCGCCTTGAGATTCTCCCGCAGCGACTGACTCGGCACCGAGAGGTACACCTGGTCGACATCGCGGAGCGCGATCGCCAGCTCGTGCGTCGCGGACATCGTGCGCGGCAGGTTGATGCCGGGCAGATAGCGGGAGTTGCGCTTGGCCTCGTCGATCTCGTGGGCGAGTTCGGCTCGGCGCGCCCACATCGTGACCTGCGCCCCGCCGTCGGCGAGGATCTTTCCGAACGTCGTGCCCCAGCTTCCGGCACCGATCACCGCGACGCGTGGTCCTGCGGGAGCGTTGCGCTTAGGAGTCAAGGCGACCCGTCTCCTTCTGTCCATGGGCGGACGGGTTCCAGCGCTCGGCCGGAGCCTTCTCGTCACGCAGGTCCTCGAGCAGCGCCGTGATGGCCTGCATCAGTCGTTCGGTGGCTTCGTTCAGCGCCGATGCCTCGCCCGCACGACCACGGAGGTCCGACAGATCGACGGGATCGCCGATGACGACGTCCACGGGCTTGCGCAGCGGCCAGAGGCTGAGCCCCTTCTGGTAGCGCCCCATGATCCGCTGGGTGCCCCAGTGGGCCATCGGGATGAGCGGGATGCCGTCGGTCAGCGCGAGCCGGACAGCCCCGGACTTTCCGCGCATCGGCCACATGTCGGGGTCGCGCGTCAGCGTGCCCTCCGGATAGACGATCACACCGCGACCGTGCTCGACGAGCTCGGCCGACTGCTTGAGCGTCTGCTTCGCCGCGGATGCCGACGAGGCGCGTGCCACGGGGACCATTCCTGTCGCGCGGAGCACGGCTCCGAGCACAGGAACCTTGAAGAGACTCTCCTTCGCCATGAAGCGCGGAGCTCGACCGATGCGCCACACCGCGAGTGCGACCACGAGCGGATCGAACTCGGAGTAGTGGTTCGGGGCGAGAACGTACGCTCCCTCACGCGGGAGCTTCTCGCTTCCCGTGATGCGGAGCTTCGCGACGAGCGAGATCAGCGGCACGGCGATCGCCGCGACCGGCCAGAACGCACTCGGTCGCGTGGTCTCCGTCGAGCGGGAACCCATCGGGGTCACCGGATGACGTCGAAGTCGGCGCCCACGGCATCGAGCTTGGCGAGGAACTTCTCGTATCCGCGGCTGAGGATGTCCACTCCGGACACCCTCGACTCGCCTTCGGCGGTCAGCGCCGCGATGACGTGGCTGTATCCGCCGCGAAGGTCGGGAACGACGATGTCTGCGGCGTGCAGCGGCGTCGGGCCGGTGATGACGGCGGCCTGCTCGAGGTCCCGGCGCGGGACACGACGGGCCCCGTCCTGCAGTCCGCGGGGGTGCACGACGATATCGGCGCCCATCTTGACGAGCGCCTCGGTGAAGCCCAGACGGTTCTCGTAGACCGTCTCGTGCACGACCGAGCGGCCCTTGGCCTGAGTGAGCGCCACGACGAGAGGCTGCTGCCAGTCGGTCATGAATCCGGGGTGCACGTCGGTCTCGACGATGACCGGCTTGAGCTCGCCGTCGCGACGGAACAGGATACCGTCCTCCTTGATGTCGAACCATCCGCCGGCCTTGCGGAACACGTTGAGGAACGTGAGCATCTCCTGCTGCTTCGCGCCGCCCACGAAGATCTCGCCGTCGGTGGCGAGTGCGGCGGACGCCCAGGATGCGGCTTCGTTGCGGTCGAAGATCGAGCGGTGGTCATACCCCCGAAGCGTCTCGACACCCTCGATGAGGATGACGCGGTTCGGCTCGTAGGAGATGATCGCGCCCATCTTCTGCAGCACCGCGATCAGATCCATGATCTCGGGCTCGATGGCGGCGTTGCGAAGCTCCGTGGTGCCCTCGGCGCGAACGGCCGTGAGCAGCACCTGCTCGGTCGCTCCGACACTCGGGTACGGGAGGTGGATGTTCGCACCGTGCAGGCGCGCACCACCCGTCGACAGGCGGATGCCGCTCGGCAGCTTCTCGACGATGGCGCCGAACTTGCGGAGCGCGTCCAGATGGAAGTCGATCGGGCGGTCGCCGATGCGGCAGCCGCCCAGGTCGGGGATGAAGGCCTGACCGAGACGGTGCAGCAGCGGGCCGCAGAAGAGGATCGGGATGCGCGAGGCACCCGCGTGAGCGTCGATCTCCTCGAAGTGGGCCGACTCGACGTCGCTGGGGTCGAAGACGAGAGCTCCGGGCTCATCGCCGTCGGAGACCCGCACGCCATGGACCTCGAGAAGCGAGCGGACGACCGCGACGTCGCTGATGGCCGGCACGTCGCGCAGCACGCTGACGGTCTCTCCGAGCAGGGACGCGACCATCGCCTTGGTCGCGAGGTTCTTCGCGCCCTTGACGTCGACGCGGCCGCGCAGCGGGCGCCCTCCGCGAATGGCGAGGACGTCTCCGGTGAGTGGGGGGACTCCGTCCGGAAGAGCGTCGCGCACAGGTGTCGTCATTCGGAGCCTCACTTCATTCAACGGAATTCGGGGCGGGGTCGCCCTCGGCTCCCCCGCCCCGCCGTTCACTGCTGAACGGGAAGGGTCCGGGGCCGCCACGACTCGCGACGGGCCTCGAACTGCGCGATCTTGTCTTCGTTGCGCAGGGTGAGCCCGATGTCATCGAGCCCTTCGAGGAGCCGCCATCTAGTGTAATCGTCGATCCCGAGGTCAGCCTGGATCTCACCGATCGATGCGACTCGCGCCTTGAGGTCGACCGTGATCGAAGCCCCGGGATTCCGGTCGATCTCGGCCCAGATCCGCTCGAGATCCTCTTCGGAGATGGTGGCGGCGAGGAGCCCCTGCTTGCCCGAGTTGCCCCGGAAGATGTCGGCGAAGCGCGGGCTCAGGACCACCGCGAAGCCGAAGTCGCGCAGCGCCCAGACGGCGTGCTCGCGGCTGGATCCGGTGCCGAAGTCGGGGCCGGCGACGAGCACCGATGCGCCCTGGAAAGCCGGCTGGTTGAGCACGAACTCGGGATCCTGACGCCAGCCGTGGAACAGTGCGTCCTCGAAGCCGGTCTTCGTGACCCGCTTGAGGAACACGGCGGGGATGATCTGGTCCGTGTCGACGTTCGAGCGCTTCAGCGGGGCGGCGATGCCGGTGTGGGTGGTGAACTTCTCCATGGTCAGACCTCCGCCATCTCGTTCAGGTCGCTCGGACTCGACAGCGTGCCGCGGATCGCGGTCGCGGCGGCGACGAGCGGCGACACCAGGTGCGTGCGTCCACCCTTGCCCTGCCGGCCCTCGAAGTTGCGGTTGGAGGTCGACGCGCAGCGCTCCCCCGGCGCGAGCTGATCGGGGTTCATCCCGAGGCACATCGAGCACCCCGCGAATCGCCACTCGGCTCCGAAGTCCTTGATGATCTTGTCGAGCCCTTCGGCCTCCGCCTCGAGCCGCACCCGGGCAGAGCCGGGAACGACCATGACGCGGACGCCGTCGGCCTTCTTCTTGCCTTCGACGATCGACGCGAACGCGCGGAGATCCTCGATGCGACTGTTCGTGCACGACCCCATGAAGACGGCGTCGACCGGCACCTCCTTGAGAGGCGTGCCAGGCGTCAGATCCATGTACTCGAGGGCCCGCTCGGCTGCGGCACGCTCATTGGCATCGGCGATCTCTGCCGGGTCGGGAACCGCCGCCGACAGCGAGCTGCCCTGACCGGGGTTGGTGCCCCACGTCACGAACGGCTCGAGCTCATCGGCATCGATGAAGACCTCGGCGTCGAACGTCGCCCCCTCATCCGTCGGCAGCGTTCGCCAGTACGCGACGGCGTCGTCCCAGTCCTGCCCCTTCGGGGCGTGCGGGCGACCCTTCAGGTACTCGAAGGTCGTCTCGTCGGGCGCGACCATGCCGGCACGAGCGCCGGCCTCGATCGACATGTTGCAGATCGTCATCCTGCCCTCCATCGACAACGCCCGGATCGCGCTGCCGCGGAACTCCAGGACGTAGCCCTGACCGCCGCCGGTGGTGATCTTCGCGATCACCGCGAGGATGATGTCCTTCGCGGTGACGCCGGGCCTCAGCGTGCCCTCGACGTTGATCGCCATGGTCTTGAACGGCTTCAGCGGCAGCGTCTGCGTCGCCATGACATGCTCGACCTCGCTCGTGCCGATGCCGAAGGCCATGGCGCCGAACGCGCCGTGCGTCGATGTGTGCGAGTCGCCGCAGACCACCGTGATGCCGGGCATGGTGAGACCGAGCTGCGGCCCCACGACGTGGACGATGCCCTGTTCGGCGTCGCCGAGCGAGTGCAGACGCACGCCGAACTCCGCGGCGTTGCGGCGCAGCGTCTCGATCTGCGTGCGGCTCGTGAGGTCGGCGATGGGCTTGTCGATGTCCCAGGTCGGCGTGTTGTGGTCCTCGGTGGCGATCGTCAGGTCGAGGCGCCGCAACGGTCGCCCCTCCGATCGCAGTCCGTCGAACGCCTGCGGGCTCGTCACCTCATGCACCAGGTGCAGATCGATGTAGATGAGGTCCGGCTCGCCGTTCTCGCCCTTGACGACGAGATGGTCGTCCCAGACCTTCTCGGCGAGGGTCCTGGGACGGACGGGAGCAGTGTCTGCTGCGGGGGTGTTCATTGCGTGTCTCCTGAAGCTGGCGGTTCGGCCCACGATGGACTCCGCGACGAGGAGGGGCTCAGAACGAGGTCTCGTCGCGGCCGCTAAGAAGGAGCACGATCCGCATGACGTCAGATTACCACCGCTTCAGCGCCCGGAGTCTCCGCGTGACACGCTACTGTCACCCACACCTTCGAGAGGCACCCGCATGACCGACGACAGCACCGGATTCGCCACGAGAGCGGTCCACGCGGCCCGGAATCAGGGGCCCGCATCGTCGAGGGCGACGCCGATCTACCTGACGGCGGGCTTCGAGTTCGACGACTTCGACCACGCCGCCGACCACTTCGGCACCGGCGCGGGGTTCGGATACACGCGCACGGGGAATCCGACGGTGCACGCCGTCGAGCGCCAGCTCGCCGCACTCGAATCCGCCGCAGAGGCCGTGCTCGTCGCCAGCGGCCAGGCCGCGGTCGTCACCGCACTGCTGACCGTCGCCGGAGCGGGCGATCACATCGTCTCCTCGACGCACATCTACGAAGGCACGCGAGGGCTTCTGCTCGACAACCTCGCTCGCCTCGGCATCGAGACGACGTTCATCGACGACATCGCCGACCCCGGCGCCTGGCGGGGTGCGATCCGCCCGACCACCCGGGCGCTGTTCGGCGAATCCATCGCGAACGCGCGCAACGACATCCTCGACATCTCCGCGGTGAGCGCGGTCGCCGACGAGTTCGCCATCCCGCTCATCGTCGACAACACCCTCGCGACGCCGTTCCTGTTCCGGCCGCTCGAGCACGGCGCCGCCATGGTGGTGCACTCCGCCTCGAAGTTCCTCGCCGGTCACGGGTCGGTGCTCGGAGGCGTGATCCTCGACGACGGTCGCTTCGACCCGGCGAAGGCGGGGCACAACGCTCCGCATCTCGTTCTTCCGGGGCGCGGCGGGTTCCCGAGCGTGGCTTCGCGTCATGGCGGCAACGCGCGCATCGCCTACGCGCGCGAGTCCGTCGCTCCGCGATTCGGCGCGTCCCCGTCGCCGCTCAACGCGTTCCTGATCGGACAGGGCGCCGAGACCCTCGGTCTGCGGGTCGAGCGGCAGTCCCGGAACGCCCTCGAGATCGCCCGCTGGCTCGCCGCGCAGGAAGCGGTCGAGAGCGTCGACTACGTCGGCCTCGACACGCATCCCGACCACGGCCTCGCCGAGAGGTACCTCTCGGGAGGGTACGGCTCGATCTTCACCTTCACGCTCCGCGGGGGCCTCGACGCCGCACGCGACTTCGTCGAGAGCGTCGACGTGTTCACGCACATGACCCACATCGGCGACGTGCGCTCGCTGGTGCTGCACCCCGCGACCACCAGCCACTCGCATCGCACGCCCGAGGAGCGAGACGTCCTCGGAGTGCAGCCGGGAACCCTGCGACTGTCGGTCGGCATCGAAGACGTCGCCGACCTCCTCGGCGACCTGGCCCGAGTCCTGGAACCCGCACGAGAGGCCGTCTCATGACCAGGCCCCAGCACTTCGGGTGGTTCCTGGCACGCGGCTTCGGCCCGCAGGGGTGGGGCTATCCGTCGCTGGACTGGGACTACGACTGGACCCGTCCGGAGATCTACCAGGAGGCGGCTCGCACGCTCGAGCAGGCAGGGTTCGACCTCCTCATCATCGAGGACGCGCCGTCGCTCGGCTCTCCCGACACGATCGACCTCCGGGTGCGCCATGCCTTCGGCGGCCCCAAGCACGACCCGCTGCTGCTCGCTCCCTACCTCTTCCAGGCGACACGGCATCTCGGGGTCGTGCCCACCGTGAACCCGGCGGCGTACCTGCCGTATACCGCGGCTCGGCAGTTCTCCACGCTTCAGCACCTCAGTGGCCACCGCCTCGGGCTCAACGTGGTGACCGACACCGGCAGTGCGCGACATTTCTCCGCCGCGGAACAGCTCGGGCACGATGCGGCATACGACCGCGCCGAAGAATGGCTCGCCGGCATCCGCTCGCTCTGGCGCAGCTGGGACGACGGTGCACTGGTCCGCGATCGCGAGACCGACGTGTTCGCCGACGGATCGACGCTGCGCTCCGTGCAGCACCGCGGAACGCACTTCGACTTCGACGGCCCGTTGAACGCCGTGCCGTTCACCGACGGGGAGCCGTCGATCGTCTCCCCCGGCGGCTCCGGCCGCGGCCTCGGATTCGCCGGCGCCAACTCCGATGTGCAGCTCGCCCTCGCGCCGCTGGACGAAGCCTCGGTGCGTGCCTATCGAGCGAAGATCCACGATGCGGCGATCGCCGCCGGACGCTCGCCGGACGACATCAAGATCCTGTTCGCGATCCAGCCAGTGATCACATCATCCGCCGAGGAGGCCGACCGAATCGTCGCCGCCTCCGCGCATCCCGACGACGCGACCCTCGTGCAGATCGCACGCAAGCAGTCCAGCGACCTCGAGACGGATCTGACCTCGCTCGATCTCGACAGACCACTCGACCTCGAGATCTTCGGCGAGCACGTCTCGCGCGGGAGCATCCAGCGCCTGATCGGCGACCGCGGAGACGATGCTCCTCTACGAGTCCATCTCGCCGCGCTCGCTCGGACGGGCCGCATCTCCGATCGCTCGGGTTTCGTCGGCACTGCCGAGGAGTTCGCAGATCTGATCGAAGAGCTCGGCGAGTGGGGCAACGACGGCGTCCTGCTGTGGGGCGACTTCCACCCCGTCACGCTGCATCGGACGCTGGATGAACTCGTGCCCGTTCTTCGACGCCGGGGCATCCTGCGCCGGGACTACGTCGACGGAGGGCTGCAGGCGAACCTCCGCGCGTTCTGACGCGTAGGCGAGCAGGGTCACCAGCCCAGGGTGCCGGGTGCACCCTTGAAGGGGCCGACGACCGTCGACGTGACCCACCCGCCGTAGAACCCGCCCGGCTGCGGTGTGACGACCTCGTCCCCCACCGTGCACTCGTCCATCGGACCCGCATAGACGGCGACCCGGTCTGCCAGCATCTCGAAACCTCGAGAGGGATTCGGGTAGTTCCAGGCGGCCCCGGCCGCCGTCTGCGCTCCACCTCGCACGTCGAGGTAGCGTGCGGCTCCCTTGAACTCGCAGAACGAGGAGCCCGGCGCGTCAGAGAGCGAGCCCGCGGTGAAGTCGGCGATCGGCAGGTAGTACACGGGAGGATGGCTCGTCTCGAGGACTCGCACCGCGTCGCGCGTGTCGGCGATGAGCTGGCCGCCGAGGCGAACGGTGATGCGCGCAGCCACGGGCTCGACCTTCGGCGGTCGAGGATAGTCCCAGACGGATTCCTGACCGGGCGAGGGCATCAGAGGGCGGGGTCTGCGCATCTGTTCACTGTACGTCGCACGGTGTTGACTGGGGCCATGTCAGAAATACCGATGTTCCCGCTGGGGTCGGTGCTCTTCCCGTACACCCCGCTCCCGCTCCGCGTGTTCGAGCCGCGGTACCTCACCATGATCGGGCAGCTGCTCGACGAGGACGCCCCTCAGTTCGGCGTCGTGCTCATCGAGCGCGGACATGAGGTCGGCGGTGGCGACCGCCGCAGTGGATTCGGCACGATGGCGCGCCTGGTGAGCGTGGCGGCCGATGCCCAGGTGCTGCACACCCTGGCGGTCGGCACGGCACGCTTCACCGTCGAGCAGTGGCTGGACGAAGCTCCTTACCCGCGCGCAGAGGTGACCCCGCTGCCCGAGCTGACCTGGAACGATGCCCTCACCCCCCTGCGCACCGAAGCCGAGGCGATCGTGCGCCGGGTGCTGGCACGCACCGACTCGCCCTGGGACGCCGACACCGAGCTGTCGGAAGAACCGCTCGCGGCCGCCTGGCAGCTCGCCGCCATCGCGCCGCTGGGCGAATACGACCAGTACACGCTGCTGCAGTCCACCACGGTGGGCGCTCTGCTGCGTCAGGTGATCGATCTCACGCTCGACGCCGAGGCGCTCTGGACAGCGGAGTGACACGTCTCCTGCTCGTCGCGGGAATCGCGGGCGCCGCGGAGAGCGACCGCCTCACTCGACCGTCGGGCTGACCCGCTGCGCCCGCTTCTCCCGAGACGAGGCGATGAGGCTGGCGACGGTGGCCACGGTCATCGCCACGACGATGACGCCCAGCGACACCATGTTGTCGATGTCGGGAACCCACTCGACATGCTGACCGCCGTTGATGAACGGCAGCTCGTTCTCGTGCAGCGCGTGAAGGATCAGCTTGATGCCGATGAATCCGAGGATGACCGCGATCCCGTAGTGGAGGTAGCGCAGACGATCGAGCAGATCACCGAGCAGGAAGTAGAGCTGGCGCAGACCCATGAGCGCGAAGATGTTCGCGGCGAAGACGAGGAACCCGTTGGTGGTGATCTCGAAGATCGCCGGGATCGAGTCGATCGCGAAGATCAGGTCGGTGACGCCGATCGTGATGAACACGATGACCATCGGCGTCCACATGCGCTTGCCGTCGACGGTCGTGCGCAGCTTCGAGCCGTCGTACTCCTCGCTGATGTCGATGCGGCGCCGCAGCAGGCGCACGATGAAGTTCTCCTTCTTCACATCGTCTTCGTGCTCGCCCTCGGGCATCGCCTGCTTGATCGCGGTGTAGATGAGGAAGGCACCGAAGATGTAGAAGATCGGCGAGAAGTGCTCGACGATCGTGACGCCGATGAGGATGAACGCTCCGCGGAGGACGAGGGCGATGATGATGCCGACCATCAGCACCTGCTGCTGCAAGCGTCGCGGCACCGCGAACTGCGCCATGATCAGCACGAAGACGAAGAGGTTGTCGATCGAGAGGCTGTATTCGAGCGCCCAGCCGGTGATGAAGTCGCCGGCGTTTCGCCAGCCTGCGACGTTTCCGAGAAGAACCGCGAAGAGCAGCGCGAGTCCGACGTAGAACACCACCCACAGGGTCGACTCCTTGGTCGAGGGGATGTGGGGACGAAGTCGGATCAGAAGCAGGTCGCCGATCAGGATGATCGTGAGGACGATCATCGAGGTGATCTCGAACCAGACAGGGATTTCCAAGGGCGTACAGCACCTTTCGGGAGGGTCGGAAAAACGCCGAAAGTCTCTCCCACGCACAGAGTGCGTCGCACGACCGGAGCAGCGATGTCGGTGCTCGTGATGACGGTGGATGCGCTTGCGGGATACTCCCTCTCGCCTCAGCAATGGTAGCGGAGTCGAAGACGCTTGCGGATGCCGCCGGCACCGATCTGAGACGATGGGGCGTCGACCGACACTTCCTGGGTGAGAGACACCGAACGGAATCGGGATGCCAGTGCAGACGAGTGACCAGAGAGCGGCGGCGCGGGCCGCGGCAGGTGACGAGAGCGCCTTCCGCGAGCTGTACCGCGCGTACGCCCGCCCGGTCTACTGGATCGCACACGGGATCGTCGGCGCCGCCGCGGATGCCGAGGACGTGACTCAGGAGACCTTCGTCACGGCGTGGCGGAAGCTGCCGGGGTTCGAGCTGCAGGGAGACTCCATCCTCCCGTGGCTCGCGACGATCTGCCGCTTCCAGGCCGCGAACCGCCTGCGCCAGCGCAGACGCGACCAGGCCAACACCGCGGATGCGGTCGATGAGACCCTCCCCTCGACGGTCAGCGTGGAGGAGCAGGTGATCACCGCGGACCTCGCAGAGCGGATCGCGGCCGAGGTCGGCACCCTCAGCGACCTCGATCGCGCGATCTTCCGCCTCTGCGCCGCGGAAGGCTACGCCTACCAGGCTGCGGCCGAGGAGCTCGGCGTGAGCCACGCCATCGTCCGGAACCGTCTCTCCCGAGTCCGCACCCGACTGCGTGGTGCCGTGAAGGAAGCGAGCGACGCATGAACGACACCTCTACCGAGCCACTGCCCGAGCTCACCGATGCCGCAGTGGAGCGCATCGAGAGAGCCGTGTTCGAGGACATCGCCGCCGAGCTGCCGCGGCAGTCGCCTGCAGAGAAGCGCGGTCGCGTTCGTCGTCGTCGGTGGCTCACCGGCACCGGCATCGCCGCGGCGTTCGTCATCGGCGTCCTCATCACCCCGCCCATCCTCACCGCGGTCGGCGGTTCGGCGACGAGCTCGGCCGACGGCGGGGGCGTGACTGTCGTCGAGGACGCTCGCTCGGGCGCCGTCGACCAGAGCGCGCCCTCGGCTCTGACCGAGTCAGCCGAGTCGGGCGCGGTCGCCGGAGATGTCGCAGCGGGTGATCGTGAGATCATCGCCACGGCCAACGCCACGGTGGAGGTGAAGAACGTCTCGGACGCCGCGGTCGCCATCGGGGCACTCGCAGAGTCGCATGGCGGCTACGTCGAGAGCACCGAGATCGGCGGGACCCCTGCCGTGGACGCCTCCTCCGATCCTGTCGCCGCGGACTCGGAGTACGGCTGGATCAGCATCCGCGTGCCGTCGGCGGATCTTCCCGCCGTCATCGATGAGCTCACCGAATCCGGCGAGGTGCTCTCCTCCTCCATCGCGCAGCAGGATGTGACCTCGACCGCGATCGATCTGCGAGCGCGCATCGATGCGACCAGGGCATCCGTCCAGCGACTCAGCGAGCTCATGTCCCAGACCGGCACCGTCGCGGAGCTCATCGAGGCGGAGGTGGCGCTGACCGATCGTCAGGCGCAGCTCGAGTCGTACGAGCAGCAGCTCGCCTCGCTCGAAGACCAGGTCGCGATGTCGAGTCTCTCGGTGCAGCTGACCCGCACCGCCGCGCCGACGACGGCCGATCCCGCAGGATTCTCCGATGGGCTCGTCGCGGGATGGAACGGGCTCGTGGTCTCGCTGAACGCCCTGGTGGTCTCTGTCGGATTCCTGCTTCCGTGGCTCGCCGTGGCCGGGCTGGTCGTGCTGATCATATGGGGCGTCCGCCGAGCACGCCGCGGCCGTCGAGGCTCCGACGCGGCGGGTACCGACAGCTAGATCACCCGTTAAATCTCGGATTTCCGGGGTATACAAGAACTCTTGTGAGAATCGGGAACCGGTTCTAACGTGACGTTCATGGAAGACATCTCGGTCGTCACCGCCGTGCACCACCCGCTGCGCCGACGCATCTACGACTACCTGCTGCTGTACGGCACATCGCAGGTGACGGCACTCGCCCGGTCGCTCGATGCGCAGGTCGGCAGCATCAGCCATCATCTGCGCATGCTGGAGCGGGCGGGCCTCGTCGAGCGCGCCGAGGACCCGTCGGGCGACCGGCGCACGAGCTGGTGGAAGATCGCCCGTCGCGGCCTGACCTGGTCGGCGGAAGACTTCGCGGATTCCCCCGCCGACGCGCTTCTGGCGCGCGAAGCGCAACGGCAGAGCATCCGGATGCAGATCGAGCGCCTCCAACGCTGGCAGCGCCGGCACGATGATCCGGCCGTCGCCGGCTATGACGCCTCGAACACCGAGACCACGGCCTGGGCGACGCCGGACGAGCTGCGCGACCTCAGCTCGAGGCTGTCGGCGACGCTGAAGGACTGGCGCGACTCGGTCGATCTCGAAGACGGGCAGCAGCGGACACCGATCTTCTTCTTCGCGCACGCCTTCCCGACGACACCATGACCGCCGCAGACCCTGTGCAGCTCGTCGAGCCGCCGGCGTTCCGACGAGACCATCGAGTGCATGCGTGGATCCTCGTCAAGGCGCTCTCGGACGCGGGCGACGCCCTGTGGACGATCGCGCTGGCGTGGACCGCCGTGCAGACGGCCTCGCCTGCGGTCGCAGGACTCATCGTCGCCGCCGGCACTCTGCCTCGTGCGGTCGTCCTGCTGTTCGGCGGCATGATCGCCGACCGCGCGGACGCGCGCCGAGTGATGATGCTGTTCAACGCCGTCCGGGTGGGCGTTCTCGTGACGGTGGCGCTCTGGGTGCTCTCCGCGCCGCCCACCGTGGGTGTGCTCCTCCTCGCCGCCACCGCATTCGGCGTCTGCGACGCCTTCTACGAGCCCTCGGCGGGCACCGTCGCCCGCCAGCTCGTGCGAGCCGCTGACCTGCCGTCCTACGGCGCTCTCTCGCAGACCGCATCGCGACTCGGAACGATGGCCGGCGCGGCCGTCGGCGGTGTGATCGTCGCGTCCGCGGGCCTCGTCGGAAGCGCGGCGGTGAACGCGGTGACTTTCACCGTCGTCATCGCGTTCATCGCCATCTGGCTCAGACCGCGGTTCCTGCTCGCACGGGCAGACCGACAGTCCGCTCTTCGCGACATCGCGGGTGGATTCGCCCACCTCGGCGCACATCCGACCACCCGCACGCTCGTCATCGCCCTCTCGGGGCTCAACCTCGCGGTCGGTCCGGCCGTCGGGATCGGCCTCGCGCTCCGAGCACACGACGAAGGCTGGGGCGCGCCGGCTGTAGGGCTGTTCGAAGCTCTGTTGGGACTCGGCGCGGCGATCGGCGCCGTGTCCGTCGCCAGGTGGCGGCCTCGGCGCGAGGCACGCGCGGGATTCCGTGCTCTGATGCTGCAGGGAATGGCCATCGTCGCACTCGGCTGGGGTCCCGCGTGGAGTGTCGGAGTCGCTGCCTTCGTCATCGGTGCGACCGCCGGCTACGCATCGGTGCTGCTCAGCGCCACGTTCTCGGCGACCGTCGACACCGCGTACCTCGGCCGCATGAGCTCCATCACCCGGTTGGGCGACGACTGCCTGATGCCGCTCGCGATGGCCGCGTTCGGTCTGCTCGCGTCGACCACCGCGCTCTGGGTTCCCTTCGCCCTCTTCGGTGGAGCGATGACGGCATCGATGGTGGCGCCGTTGGCCAACCCCGCGTTCCGAAGCATGTCGATGCGTACAGCCGTCGGATCCACATGATGGATGCGGAGACGACGAAAGCCCTCGGAGAACCGAGGGCTTTCGCTTGTTGTGACCCCAGCGGGATTCGAACCCGCGTTACCGCCGTGAGAGGGCAGCGTACTAGGCCGCTATACGATGGGGCCGTCTGGCGGAACGTTTCCGTGCCGCGACAACTGTTCAAGTATGCCACGACGATTCTCACGTCGCCAAATCGAGCGGGGCGGTCTTCAGATCCCGGGCGTGGCGCACCTGCCGAGGGGTTTGCCACGGCGCCCCTGAAGGAGTTGACTCATCTCATGCGCGTCACCAAATTCGAACATGCCGCTCTTCGCATCCAGCAGGGCGATGACGTCCTTCTCCTCGACCCGGGCTCGTTCACCTCTCCCCTGAGCGATCTCTCGGGTCTCGTCGCTGTCGTGATCACTCACGAGCACCCCGACCATTGGACCCCCGAGCACCTGGATCGGATCCTGCGCGCAGCCCCCGGCACCCCGATCTACGCCCCGGCGGGCGTCGCGCGCGCGGCCGACGGCTATGACATCTCCGTGGTCGCTCCGGGCGAGACGGTGGAGGTCGGTGCGTTCACGCTCCGCTTCTTCGGCGGCACGCATGAGGTGATCCACTCGTCACTGCCGGTGGTCGAGAACGTCGGCGTGCTGATCAACGATGTCTTCTACTATCCGGGCGACTCGTACGCGATCCCCGAGGGCATCGAGGTCGGCACTCTCGCGGCACCGCTCGGCGCGCCGTGGCTGAAGATCGGCGAGGCCATGGACTACGTCCTGGCCGTGAAACCACGGCGGGCGTTCGGCACTCACGACATGACGCTGTCCGTCGCGGGCAAGACGATGCACCGGCAGCGGCTGCAGTGGGCGACCGAGCAGGGCGGCGGCGAGTTCTCGATACTCGAACCGGGCGACTCGCTCGACATCTGACGTGGCGGACTCCCCCTCTGCCGAGTACTCGCTCGACGAGGGCGGCGTACGAGATCTCCTCCGAAGCACGGACCCCGCCCTCGCCGAGCTTCCGCTGAGGCTGTTCGCCGACGGCTGGGACAACTCGATGTGGCGCCTCGGCTCCGAACTCGCCGTGCGACTGCCTCGACGCGATCTCTCGGTGCCGCTCATCACCCACGAGCAGCGTGCCCTGCGCACGATCGGCCCGGCTCTCGCCGCCGTCGGCATCCGTGCGCCCGTCCCCGTGATCGTGGGCGAGCCGAGTGCGCACTTTCCGCGACCCTGGTCCGTTCTGCCCTGGATCCCCGGAACGACGGCGCTCGCGTCCTCCCGCCCGGACAACGCGACCTGGGCGCCCCGACTCGCGGACGCCCTGCGCGCGCTGCACGTCGCCGCGCCGGTCGATGCTCCCCGCAACCCGGTGCGCGGACGCGCCCTGTCCACTCGAGACGCCGCCATTCGGCCACGTCTGGACGCGTTCGACCGCCGGACGGCACTGCGCGACGCCTGGGCCGCGGCACTCGCAGCGCCGCCCGCATCGGAGCAGGTCTGGATCCATGGCGATCTGCACCCGGGCAACGTGCTCGTCGCCGACGGCACGCTCACCGCGCTCATCGACTTCGGCGATGTCACGGTCGGCGACCCCGCCTACGACCTCGCCTCGGCCTGGATGCTCTTCGACGCCTGCGGCCGAGAGGCATTCCGGCGAGCGACGAGGGAGCGTTACGACGACGCCACCTGGACCCGCGCGAGAGGCTGGGCGGCGTACATCGCCCTCGTCCTGATGACTCAGAGCGATGACAGGCCCGAGTACTTCGCCGTCGGAGTGAGCACGGCCGACGCGCTCGAAGAGGACTAGCTCTGCGCGGCTCGAACGCGCAGAGCTCGCGCCAGGTGGTCGCGCTGTTCGATGACGATCCGGCGCAGAGCGGCGGGCGCCGTGTCGTTGTCCGCGAGCCACGCATCCACGGCATCGAGTGTGGGCGAGGCGGGGAAGAGTCCGACCACGAGGCGTTGCGCCAGCTCGATGCTCCGTGTCGCCCACGCATCGCCGATCCGCCCGAAGTACTCGGCATCGAACCTCTCGATGAGATCGCGGCGTCCTCCGGCTCGGAACCCGCCGATCACCGCGTCGAGATGATCGTTGCTGAGTGATCCGTCGTTCCACGCCGCGTCCCAGGCGGCAGCCCGGACGTCCGGTTCGGGACGCGAGGCCAGGGCCCTGCGGGCAGCGGTGCGTCCGCTGCCCGTGTCGTCGGACTCCAGCTCCGCGGCCACCGCATCGGCATCCGCGTGTCCCGTGGTGACGAGGGCGGTGAGGAGCTGCCACCGCAGATCCGGGTCGATCGTGAGCCCGTCGGGGGCATCGCCATGCAGGATCGCGCGGATGTCGTCTGCACGCACATCGTCGAAAGCTGATGCCGATGCGAGCGCACGCGCCCAGGAGAGCTGTGCATCGCTGCCGGCATCGGATGCCTGGAGCGCAGTCCACGCGGTCTCGACCCATGCTGTCAACTCGCGCTGTCGCGCGTCATCGCTCGCGTAGTTGCGGATCGCGAAGAGCGTATTCGCGAGGATCCCGGCGAGAAGGCCGATGTTCGACTCCCGCGGAGCGTGGGCACGAACGATCTCGGCGTACCGAGCGACCGCGAGCTCGCCGTCGCGGGTGGCGTTCCAGAGCGATGACCAGATGACAGCCCTGGCGAGAGGATCGTCGAGCGAAGACAGTGATTCCCGCACCGTCGCCAGAGAGGCGTCATCGAGACGCACCTTGGCATAGGTGAGGTCGTCATCATTGAGGAGCACGAGATCCGCAGCCGGGATGACGACCGGTGTCCGCTCGTCGTCGATGTCGAGCGCGATCTGATCGCGACGGACGACCCTCCCGTCGACACGATCGTAGAGACCGATGCGCAGGCGGTGCGGCCGAGGGTCGCTCTGCATGACGGCGGCGCCGCCGTCGGCATCCCGCTCCACCCACAGCGTCGAGACCCCGGTGGTCTGCAACCAGGCACGCGACCAATCGGTCATGTCCCGCCCGGAGACCGCACTCAACTGCACGAGGAAGTCGTCGAGGGTCGTGTTGCCGAAGGCGTTCGCCGCGAAGTACCGCCGCGCGCCCTCGAAGAACGCCTCGTCGCCGACGAACGCGACGAGCTGCTTGAGCACGGCGGCACCCTTGGCGTAGGTGATGCCGTCGAAGTTCAGCTTCGCCGCCTCGAGATCGGGGATGTCCGCGACGATCGGGTGCGTCGTGGGCAACTGGTCCTGCTGGTACGCCCACGCTTTGCGGTTCGCAGCGAATTTCACCCAGGCGTCGTGGAAGCGGGTCGCCACCGCCGAGGCGTGCGAACCCATGTAGTCGGCGAACGACTCCTTGAGCCACAGGTCGTCCCACCACTTCATCGTGACCAGGTCGCCGAACCACATGTGCGCCATCTCATGCAGGATCGTGTTCGCGCGAGCGGCACGCTGGGCATCCGTGGCGGCCCCTCGCGACAGGTAGGACTCTGTGAATGTCACGAGGCCGGGGTTCTCCATCGCGCCGAGGTTGTATTCGGGCACGAAGATCTGGTCGTACTTGCCCCAGGGATAGGGGTAGGCGAACGCGTCGGTGAAGAAATCGAGACCCTGTCGGGTGATCTCGAGGATCTCGTCCGACTCCAGGTACTGAGCGAGGGACTGTCGCGCGAACAGAGCCAGCGCGATGCGCTGATCGTCGCGCTGCCATTCGCCGTCGACTCGAGCGTAGGGTCCCGCCGCGATGGACGTGATGTAGCTGGAGATCGGGAGCGTAGGAGCGAACTCGACACGTTGCACGCCGACGCCGGCGTCGACGCTGACCGCCGCCTGGTTCGACAGCACCTGCCAACCCGCCGGAGCATCGATCACGAACGTGTAGGGCGCCTTGATGTCGGGCTGCTCGAAGCAGGCCATCACCCGTCGCGCGTCGGCGGGCTCGTACTGCGTGTAGAGGTAGGTGCGGTCATCGACCGGGTCGTGGAACCGGTGCAGGCCTTCGCCGGATCGGCTGTAGCTCGCGACAGCCTCGACACGGACGACGTTCTCGGTCCCGAGGCCGCTCAGCTCGATGCGCGACCCGTCGTAGACGACATCGCGGTCGACGCCGTTGACGACGACCCTCTCGACGCGCTCTCCGATGAAGTCCACCCAGGTCGAGTCCGCCGTCGCGGCGAAATCCAGGGTCGTGGTCGTGGAGAACCCGCTGCGTGCCCGCTCCGGTGCACCCGTGAGGTCGAGTTCTACGCGGATGCTGCGCACGGAGACGGCGGCGGATCGCGCCGCGGTCTCGTCTCGGGAGAGATTGGCTGTGTCCATGCCTCCATCCTTTCATCCGCGTTCCCGCCCTGCCGAACCTACGTACGTTGCATCACGCAACAGAAGAGCGTAGAGTTGCGCTATGCAACATGAGACCGGGTCAGACGAACGCCGAACCGACAGCGCCGCCGTCCTGAAGTCGCTCGTCGCCATCACGCGGCGCGGCCTGGTCGACGCCCGCGCGGGAGAGCCGACGCTCTCGATGACCGACCAGTCCATCGTCATGGCGATCGCCGACCAGCCCGGGATCCGGTCGACGGACATCGCCCGGATGTTCCGGCTGAACCGCTCGACCGTTTCGCGTCAGCTGTCCGCACTCATGTCTCTCGGCCTCGTGCAGGAGACCCCTGCGAACTCCGGACGCGGCCGACCGCTCGAGCTGACCGCCGAGGGCGAAGAGGCATTCCGCGGCACACTGCGATCGCTGCAGGACGTCATCGACGCCCATCTCGCGCAGTGGACGGATGACGAGGTGCAGCGCTTCGCGCATGATCTCCGGCGTTTCGACAGCGGCGACGAACAAGCATGACCACGGCCAAAAGGCCACCAGAGGAAGAAGAGAAATGAAGAACATCACTGTTCTCGGCACCGGCGTGCTCGGATCGCAGATCGCGTTCCAGACCGCCTTCCACGGTTTCGACGTCGTCGCATACGATATCGATCAGTCCGCGCTCGATCGCGCGGCCGAACGACTCGAGGGTCTCGCCTCGCGCTACATCGCAGACGGCGTGGAGAATGCCGCTGACGGCGGCGCGAAAGCCGCGATCGACCGCATCCGGCTCACGTCCGACCTCGCGGATGCAGCCGCTGCAGCTGACCTCATCATCGAGGCGGTGCCCGAGAACCTCGAACTCAAGCAGAGCATCTACCGGACCCTCGCCGACGCCGCACCGGCGACCACGATCTTCGCGACCAACTCCTCGACCCTCCTGCCGAGCGCGCTCGCGGAATCGACGGGTCGCCCCGACCGGTTCCTCGCCCTCCACTTCGCGAACGAGATCTGGTCGCACAACACCGCCGAGGTCATGGGAACCCCCGCAACCGACCCCACCGTCTACGAGACGGTCGTCGAGTTCGCGACGCAGATCGGGATGGTCCCCATCCAGATCAAGAAGGAGAAGGCGGGCTACCTGCTGAACTCGCTGCTCGTGCCCTTCCTCCAGGCCGGGGCCGAGCTGCTCGTCGACGGCATCGCCGAGCCCGCGGACATCGACGCGACCTGGCGGATCGGCACGGGCGCGCCGGCAGGCCCCTTCGAGATCTACGACATCGTCGGTCTGACGACCGCCTACAACATCTCGCGCATGGGCGGCGAGAAGCAGCAGCGCTTCGCAGACCTGCTCAAGGAGCGGTACATCGACCACGGCAAGCTGGGGGTCGCGACGGGCGAGGGGTTCTACACCTACCCTCGCGAGAGCTGACGCCCCTCACCGCCCGAGGAGCTTGCGAATAGCAGTCTCCGGCGACACCGACAGGTCGAGAGTGCGACCGCGCGCGTAGAGCCGGAAGACCCGCGGGTCGATGTAGCTCCCTCGGGCGACCGCGAGAGTGTTGCCGAGCGCCGACGCCGTGGCCTGCACAGCGAGGCGCTCGGCGCGCCGTCGATCGGTCTTCGTCTCGAGTCGGCCGATCCGCGCCAGCGCGTCCGCCGCGAGGATCGTACCGTGCAGCGTGCGGAAGTCCTTCGCGGTGAACGACGATCCCGCCACCTGCCGTAGATAGTCGTTGACCTCGCTCGAGGTGAGTCGCACCCGGCGACGACCCTTGCGATAGGCGAGCAGCGGAGCCTTCGGCGAACCGACGGCGAACTCCGACAGCGCCTCGGCGAGCGGCGCATCGGTGATCTCGATCGAGGCGAGCTGCTTGCTCTTCGCAGGGAAGCTGAGCGCGACCGTACTCCCGTCGATCCGCACGTCCCGTCGCCGAAGCGTGCTCAGGCCGCGACTGCCGTGTTTCACCAGGTAACGCTCCGAGCCGATGCGCAGTGCAGCGTCGTCCAGCAGCCGGAAGGAGACGGCGAGGGCGCGGTCACGTGTCAGTCCCGGTTCACCGATGGCACGGGTGACCTTCGCCCTGGCGGCGGGCAGCGCCTCGGCCAGTTTGAGCGCCCGGGTGAACTTGCGCTGATCTCTGCCGGTGCGCCAGAGGGGATGGTAAAGATACTGACGTCTGCCCGCATCGTCTGTGCCGACCGCCTGAATGTGAGCGAGGGGGTCGGCGGCGATCCACACGTCTTTCCACGCGGGAGGTATCGCGAGGTCCCGGATGCGCTCTCGATCGGCCTCGGCCACGGGCGTGTTACCGGCATCGACGTATCGGAAGCCGGAGCCCGATCGCACGCGTCGAATTCCCGGCGTCTCGCCGGGGACGACTCTCGTGAGTGCCATTGGCATCCTCCCTGTCATGCCGCGTCGGGCATCTGCGATCACGATGCCCGGCCCGGCGACGGCAGTGAAGGGCATGGCGCGACACGGGCGCGCTCTGCTAGGCGATATCTCCCTCCGGACGGCATGCTCCGTCGGCAGCGGCATCGCGCCGATCGGATTGTCCGGGCACCCGATGGTCTGCCATCCTCGTGACTATGGCGATGTCATTCGAGGAGTTCCGTGCGTCCCTGACCCGTGCAGATCTGCGCGCCCCACTCGGGTTGCAGCTCACCGACCTCGAAGCCCGACAGGTGGCCGACGATACCGCGTCCGCTCAGAGCTGGTACGCCTACTGGGTGTCGACCCAGCCGACCGCTCCCCCGCCGCCCACGGGCCCCGCATACGACGCACCTCCTCCGGCGTACGACGCGCCTCCTCCGGCATACGACGCACCTCCTCCCGCACACGACATAGCGCCCGTGTACGCCACGCAGGCCCCGGCGCCAGCAGGCCCGCCGATGTACCCGGGATACACGGCCGCGCCCGACGTCCCTCCGGACCGGAAGAGGCGTGTCGGTCTCTGGGTGGCGCTCTCGATCGTGGGCGCGCTCCTTCTCATCGCGGCGATCGTCGTGATCTTCGCCTTCGCCACGGCGCGACACTGGACCAAGACCGATGTACCCGAGCAGCCGGAGACCTTCCGCAGCGAGGAGTACGAGACCGGGCGCTACGACGTCACGATGGACGACGTGAACCCCTGCAGCGTGAACCAGGACTGGACGGACTGCACGAACCTCATGGTCGCGACCTACACGGCAGCCTGCGTCGATGTCGAGCTCACCGAGAGCGCGACCCGCCTGTGCGCCGAGTACAGCGCGGCGATAGACGAGATGAAGGCGCAGGACGGCGACGGCTACTTCGTGGCCACGCTCGGCAGCTATGGCAGCCTTCACCGGACGCCTGAGATCGATACACGTCAGGTGTCGAACGACGACTACGAGCCGGCCGTCACGCACGAAGCGGTGTGCTACCTCGGGTTCATCGGAGAGTGCGAGTAGGCACGCATCCAGTAACGACAAAACCCCCGCCTGAGCGGGGGTTTTTGTCTTGCTGGGGTACCTGGACTCGAACCAAGAACAACGGAACCAGAAACCGCCGTGTTGCCAATTACACCATACCCCAAGGGCGAAACCGGAGTCTCGCACCGAGAGTCAAGCTTACCCGAGCCGCGGCCCTAATGCCAAAACGCCGCCGTTCGTCCGGGCGCGTCGCGGGCGGAGATGACGAGGGAGAGCACTCATCGGCGACTCTCCCTCGTCGACCAGGCCGTCTCAGCCGGCCAGGAACTCCGACAGCAACCGGAGCCGTCGCAGCGACTCGTCCTTGCCCAGGAGCTCCATGGATTCGAACAGCGGCGGCGAGATGCGGCGTCCCGTGATCGCGACACGCGGAGGACCGTAGGCGACACGCGGCTTGAGCTCGAGGCTCTCGACGAGCGCCGCTGCGAGAGCCTCCTGAATCTTCTCGGGGGTGAAGTCGGTCACCGGCTCGAGAGCCACCACGCACGCGTCGAGCACCTCGCCGGCGTTCGCAGGGAGCCCCTTGAGCGCGTCGGCGTCATACGAGACGTCGTCGGAGAAGAGGAAGCCGACCATGCCGGGCACGTCGCCGAGCAACTGCACGCGCTCCTGCACGAGCGGGGCGACCCGGAAGGCGAGCACGAGCTCTTCGTGAGTCGGCTCGTCGAAGAGGCCGGCGGCCGCGAGGTACGGGATCGTCCTCTCGGCGAAGTCCTTCTCGTCGAGCTTGCGGATGTGGTCGCCGTTGATCGACTCGGCCTTCTTCTGGTCGAACCGAGCCGGGTTCGGGTTGACGTCCACGATGTCGAACGCCTCGGTGAACTCCTCGAGCGTGAAGACATCGCGGTCGTGACCGATGGACCAGCCGAGCAGCGCCAGATAGTTCAGCAGCCCCTCGTGGATGAATCCGCGATCCCGGTGCAGGAAAAGATCCGCCTGCGGGTCGCGCTTGGAGAGCTTCTTGTTGCCCGTCTCGCCGAGCACGAGCGGCATGTGAGCGAACCGCGGGACGAACGTGGTGACGCCGGCGTCGATCAGGGCCGCGTACAGCGCGAGCTGACGAGCCGTGGAAGGCATCAGGTCTTCGCCGCGCAGAACGTGCGTGACGCCCATGAGCGCGTCGTCGACGGGATTCACGAACGTGTAGAGCGGGATCCCGTTCGGACGCACCACCACGAAATCCGGGAAGGAACCGGCGGGGAAGGTCACCTCACCGCGGATCAGATCGACGTAGGTGAGGTCCTCGTCCGGCACGCGCAGTCGGAGTGCCGGCTGACGGCCCTCCGCGCGGAAGGCGTCCTTCTGCTCGGTCGTGAGATCCCGGTCGTGATTGTCGTAGCCGAGCTGCTTCGCGCGTCCGGCCGCCTCGTTGCGGGCGTCGATCTCCTCCGCCGTGGAGAAGCTCTCGTACAGGGCGCCGGAGGCGAGGAGCTTGTCGATCACGCCGCGATAGATGTCGTGACGCTCGGACTGGCGGTACGGGGCATGCGGCCCACCGACCTCGACGCCCTCATCCCAGTCGATCTTGAGCCAGGTCAGAGCGTCGACGAGCTGGCGGAAGCTCTCCTCACTGTCGCGCGCGGCGTCGGTGTCCTCGATGCGGAACACCATCTTCCCGCCGTTGTGGCGGGCGTACGCCCAGTTGAAGAGGGCCGTGCGGACCATGCCGACGTGCGGCAGTCCGGTGGGTGAGGGGCAGAAGCGGACGCGTACGTCGGAGCCGCTGGCGGTCGTGGTGAGGGGGTGCGGGGTAGCCATATCCCCTCGATTCTAGTTGCCGGGTGGCGTCTCGACCTCCCCGATCGCCAGCGGTCGCGGGCCTCGCAGGAGGGGTCACCGTGGGTAACAGTCCCTCACCCTGGGTAACAACCCGCAGTCGACGCCGACGCGCTCCTATCGTTGCCGCATCGACCAACCGGAAGGGTGACAACATGACAATCACGGATGCAGTGACGACAGGCCTCAGCGATCGCTGGCGCGGCACGCCAAGACCTCAGACCAGCCTCGAGTGGATCGACCGCGCCGAGGAGGTGGCCGACATCCTCGCGGTGGATGCCGTCGAGCGGGACCGCGCGAATGCGACCCCTCGGGCCGAGGTCCAGCTGCTCAAGGACTCGGGGCTGGTCACCCTGCTCGGCCCTCGCGCCCACGGCGGCGCCGGTGAGAGCTGGGACACCGCCTACAAGGTGATCAGGGCGGTGGCCCGCGGCGACGGGTCGATCGGACAGGTCCTCGGGTATCACTACCTCTGGGCGTGGGCGGCCCGTCTCGTCGGAACCGACGAGCAGATCGCCGCGGTCGAGGAGCTGTACACCGCGAACGACTTCGTCTTCGGCGGCGCGGTCAACCCGCGCGACTCCGACTTGGTGATCCGCGAAGACGGCGATGATCTCGTGTTCTCCGGGCGCAAGTCCTTCTCGACGGGCGGCCAGATCTCGGACCTGACCGTCCTCGAAGGCGTCCTCGAAGGCACCGAGACGCACATCTTCGCGATCGTCCCCACGGCTCAGGAGGGAATCGTCTTCGGAGACGACTGGGACAACCTGGGGCAGCGACTCACCGAATCGGGCTCGGTCGAGATCCGCGACGTCCGCGTCCCCTGGGCGGCGGCAGCCGGCTTCGTCGACCGGGTGTTCCGCCCGTTGACCTACAACACTCTGAACGTGCCGACTATCCAGCTCGTCTTCGCGAACTTCTACCTCGGCATCGCACAGGGCGCCCTCGAGACGGCATCCGCCTACACGCGATCTGTGACCCGCCCGTGGCCGTACGGCGGCGATGACAAGCAGCACGCGACAGACGAGTGGTATCTGCTCGAAGGCTATGGCGAGCTGGCATCGAAGCTGTGGGCCGACGAAGCGCTGCTCGATGCCGTGGGCGCCGAGATCAGTGCGGTGCTGCACGCCCCGCGCGAAGAACTCACTGCACGTCGACGTGGCGAGATCGCCGTGCGCATCGCGGCGGGGAAGCTGCGCATCGTCGACGACGGCCTGGAGGTCGCCACGAAGATCTACGAGCTCACCGGCGCCAGGGCCTCGGCCAACTCGGTCGGCCTCGACATCTTCTGGCGCAACCTGCGCACGCACAGCCTGCACGACCCGATCGCGTACAAGAAGCGGGAGGTCGGCGACTACGTGCTGCGCAACGAGGTGCCTGAGCCGACCTGGTACACCTGATCGCCGCGATTCAGGTGCTCCTCGGTGCCGCGCTCACGGAGGCGGTCGCGGCACCGGGGAGCCCTGGGCATTCTGCCCTGGGCGGTCTCAGCCTCGCGGCGCGACGGCGACCGCCGCAGAATGCGCCAGCGGCAGGCGTCCGGCGATCGACCGCTCGGCGCACACGAACTCGAAGGCCGCGCGGAACGAGCGCCGACCGGCGTCATCGAGCGCACGGTAGAACTGACCGGCTCCCCCGACGCCTCCCTCGGCGGACGCCCACAGCGCAGTCGCATCGGCCGACCACGTCCAGGTGATCTCAGACACCTGCGGGCGCGGCCAGCCCGCGTCGTCGAGCATCCTCGCGAAGCCGTCGACGGTGCGCTCGAAGTCCCTCTCCGGTGGCAGTCGCTCCCCCGTCGCAGGAATGAGTGCCGCACGCTCGCACACCTCCCGCCAGAGCCAGGTGGGCGAGTTCGTCCAGATCGTCGCCGACACCAGATCTACGGAGACGCGGAGGAGCTCCGCCGCGGATGCTCGGGGGTCGGCGACGTGGTTCAGCACGAAGTTCGCCACGACGACGTCGAACTGGCCGTCCTCGAAAGGCAGGTCAGGCAGCGTTCCGTCGCGCACCGGAATCTCGGGATGCTCGCGCAGCGCGACGTCTCGCATCGTCGGCTCGGGCTCGCATCCGGTCGCATCCCAGCCGGCATCGGCGAATGCGGCCGTGAGCATTCCCGTGCCCGACCCCACGTCGAGCAGCGTCCGCTCCCCAGGGGTTCCGAACGCTCCGAGCAGGGCCTCCGCGGTCCCGACGCAGAGCGACGCGTAGGAGTCGGCGTATGCGCGCCCGGTGCCCGTCCAGTCCTTCATCCGCGCGAGCGGCCGAGCGGCGACAGCGCGACGATGGCGATGACGATCACCGATGCCGCGACCCCGAGCCCTGCGTACTGGAAGTTCGCGAGCACCACACCCGCGAGCACAGCGCCTGCTGCGGCCGAGAGGCTCATCAGCGAATCGCTGCGGCCCTGCCTGCGCGTGCGGATCTCGGGGGCACTCGACTCGGTCAGCAGCGCGGCCCCTGCCACCGTCGCCGCGCTCCATCCGAGTCCCAGCAGGATGAGAGCGACGATCACGCCCCACTCCCGATCGTTCGCGAAGACGGCGAAGGCGAGCGCCCCACCGAGAAGGATCTGCCCCAGCAGAACCACGCGCAGCCGGCCCCATCTGTCGGCGAGGATGCCGAAGACAGGCGACAGCGCGTACATGCCTCCGACGTGCAGGGCGATCGTGATGCCCACGAGAGCCGAGACATCGGCCGGGGTGGGCGCCATGCCGTGTGCACCGTGCGCCATGTGGGCGAGGTGGACAGGGGTCATCGCCATGACGGAGGCCATCACCACGTGCGAACCGGCCACCGCGAACATCGCGTAGCGCGCGACCACAGGTCGGTCGGCGACGACGGCGCCCGTCGCCTTCGCGGCCGCCGAGGCGAGCCGCTGCGCTGCCAGAAGCGGGTCGGGCCGGAGCGCCACGAGGTACAGGACGAGCGCGACGCACTGAGCGACGAACGAGAAGGCGTAGGAACCGGTCTGTGGCGGCATGCCGATCGCCGCCCCGACGATCTCCCCCGGCCCCAGCAGCAACGGCCCAGCGACACCGCCGATGGTGGTCGCCCAGACCACGATCGAGAGATCCCTTCCGCGATGCTGCGGTGCGGCGAGGTCGGTCGCGGCGAACCGCGACTGCAGATTGCCCGCATTGCCGGCGCCGATCATCAGGATGCCGACGAGCAGCAGCGGGAACACCCGCACCGACGCCGCGAGGATCACCACCGCGATGCCGACGAGTGCGAAAAGATTTCCCAAGGTGAGGGCTCGGCGTCGGCCCATCTTGGCAGCCAGGCGCGCGAGCGGGATGGCGCACAGCGCGGCCCCGAGGGTGACCGACGCCGTCGCGAGCCCCGAGAGGGCGTCGCTGCCCGAGATGTCGGCCGCAAGCAGAGCGCCGAGAGACACCGTCGCCCCGAATGCGATCCCGCCCAGCACCTGCCCTGTGGAGAGAACCAGCACGGTTCGCCGCTGCACCGCCGCCTGCTGAGCAGCCGTGAGGGCGACGACGGTCATGACGCGCGCACGGCGTCGCGCACGGTGTTGCGCAGGATACCCAGTCCGGTGATCTCGACCTCGACGGTGTCCCCGGCGACGAACTCCCCCACACCTGCCGGCGTACCCGTGAGGATGACGTCGCCGGGCAGCAGCGTGAAGGCCGCCGAAGCATGCTCGATGATCGCCTCGACCGAGTGGATCATGTCGGTGAGCGGCGCCTTCTGCCGCACCTCGCCGTTGACGCGGGTCTCGATCGTCGCGATCGAGGGGTCGAAGTCAGTGCTGATGGTCGGGCCGAGAGGGCAGAAGGTGTCGAAGCCCTTCGCCCGAGCCCACTGACCGTCCTTGCGCTGGAGGTCACGCGCGGTGACGTCGTTGGCGATCGTGTAGCCGAGCACGTGATCGAGGGCATCCGCGGCCTTCACGTTCTTCGCGACCCTGCCGATCACGACAGCGAGCTCACCCTCGTACTCGGTCTGCTCCGAGATCGAGGGGCGCACGATGGCGTCCCCCGGGCCGATGACGGCGGTGTTGGGCTTGAGGAACAGCAGCGGCTCCTCGGGGGCGACTCCGCCCATCTCGGCGGCGTGATCGTGGTAGTTCTTGCCGACGCAGACGATCTTGGAGCGCGGGATCACCGGAGCGAGGATCACCGCGTCCGCGATCGGCACCCGGTCACCCGTGGGCTCGTAGCCCGCGAAGAGCGGATCGCCCGAGAGGACGACGAGGTCGGTGTCATCGACGATCCCGAAGAGGATGGCGTCGTCATGGCTGAATCGGGCGATCTTCATGCCACCAGCCTATCCAGCGTGCTGCACGACGAGACCCCGCTGCACGGAAGCGCAGCGGGGTCTCGAGAGTACGAAGGCTCAGACGTCGAGCCGCAGAAGCCAGCCGTGCTTGTCCTCACGGCGGCCGTACTGGATGTCGGTGAGCTCTTCGCGCAGCGACAGGGCGAGTTCGCCGAGCGGCTGCGGCTCATCGAAGCCCTCGCCGACGAGAGCACCGATGGGAGTCACGACGGCGGCGGTGCCGCAGGCGAAGACCTCGACGATGTCGCCTGAGGCCACACCCTCGCGCCACTCGTCGATGGAGATCGGACGCTTCTCGACCGCGTAGCCGCGGTCTTGGGCGAGCTGCAGCAGCGAATCGCGTGTGATCCCCTCGAGGATGCTGTCGGACTCGGGCGTCACGACGCGGCCGTCTTTGAAGACGAACACGACGTTCATGCCGCCGAGCTCCTCGACGTTGCGCTGCTCGTTGAGGAACACGACCTGGTCGCAGCCCTTCGCGCTCGCCTCACTCTGCGCGAGCAGGCTCGAGGCGTAGTTGCCGCCGGTCTTCGCCTTGCCGGTGCCGCCCTTGCCGGCACGGGCGTAGTCCTCGGAGAGCCAGATCCGCACGGGCTTCACTCCCCCGGTGAAGTACGCTCCGGCTGGGCTGGCGATCACGTAGTACGCGACCTTCTGAGCCGCGCGAACACCGAGGAAGGCCTCCTTGGCGAACATGAACGGACGCAGGTACAGGCTCTGGTCGGCACCTGAGGGAACCCAGCGACCGTCGACCGCGATGATCTCGCGCAGCGACTGGATGAAGTACTCGGTGGGCAGCTCCGGGAGCGCGAGTCGACGCGCGCTGGCCTGCAGTCGTGCCGCGTTGCGGTCGGGGCGGAACGTGTGGATCGAGCCGTCGGCGTGACGATAGGCCTTGATGCCCTCGAAGATCTCCTGGGCGTAGTGCAGCACGGACGCGGCCGGGTCGAGCGGGATGGGTCCGTAGGGCTGCACGCGCGGTCGGTGCCATCCGCCCTTGACGGACCAGCAGATGTCGACCATGTGGTCGGTGAACACGACACCGAACCCCGGGTTCTCGTGAACCTCGGCGACCCGACCGGGCGTCGCGGCGGTCAGGTTCTTGGTCACAGCGAACTCCAGCGGAGCCACGGTGGTCTCGGCGTCGATGGTCGTCATCTCGTCATCCATTCCTCATGCGGCGCGCATCCTCGCGCCGTCTCAGCCTACGCCTGTCGGTCAGAGCAGAGCAGCGATCGCGGAGCCGATCTCCGCGGTCGTGCGCGCACCCGTGCGGGTCGCGATGTCGGATTCGACGGCGGCACTCACTCGAGCGGCCTCCGCTCCGAGTCCGAGGTGGTCGAGCAGCAGCGCGACCGACAGGATCGCCGCGGTGGGGTCGGCCTTCTGCTGCCCCGCGATGTCGGGAGCCGAGCCGTGCACCGGCTCGAACATCGACGGGAAGGTGCCGTCGGGGTTGATGTTGCCCGATGCGGCGAGTCCGATGCCGCCGGTGACAGCGCCTGCGAGATCGGTGAGGATGTCGCCGAAGAGGTTGTCGGTGACGATCACGTCGAAGCGCGAAGGATCGGTGACGAGGAAGATCGTCGCGGCATCGACGTGCAGGTAGTCGACGGACACGTCGGGATGCTCGGACGCGACTTCGTCGACGACGCGCTGCCAGATGGCGCCGGCGTGCACGAGCACGTTCGTCTTGTGCACGAGGGTGATCTTCTTGCTGCGACGTTCGGCAAGATCGAACGCGTATCGCACGACCCGCTCGACACCGAATGCCGTGTTCACGGACGTCTCGTTGGCGACCTCGTGCGGTGTGCCCTTGCGGATCGCGCCGCCGTTGCCGACGTACGGCCCCTCAGTGCCCTCGCGGACGACGACGAAGTCGATCTCGCCGGGGTTCGCGAGCGGACCCGAGGCACCGGCGAAGAGCTTGGACGGACGCAGATTGACGTAATGATCCAGCGTGAAGCGGAGTTTCAGCAGCAGGCCGCGCTCGATGTTCGCGTCCTTCAGGCGCGGGTCTCCTGGCGTGCCGCCGACCGCGCCGAGCAGGATCGCGTCGTGTTCGGAGATCGACTGCAGATCATCGTCGGTGAGAGTGTCGCCCGTCTCGAGGAAACGGGCGGCGCCGAGCGAGAAGCGCGTCTTGTCGAACGTCACATCGCTCGATGCGGTGACCGCGTCGAGGACCTTCTCGGCCTCGGCGACGACCTCTGGGCCGATTCCGTCACCGGGGATGACGGCCAGCTTCACGACACGCGACATGACACTCCTTGCATCGGGATGGACCGGCCGACGCTCGGATGCATGCCGAGCGGGCCGGTCCTCCCAGCGTACTGGTCAGTGCGAGGGCGCCTTGCGCAGTGTGACGGCGGCGATCACCCCGGCCACGATCACCAGGCCCGCGCCGATCAGCGAGGTCACCAGGACACCCGATCCGAAGGCGGCGGCAGCCGCATCCCACAGCGCGTCTCCGAGCTGCGCGGGCAGATCCTTCGCGGCAGTGTAGGCGCCGGCCAGCGTCTCCGTCGCGGCGTGCGCCGCCTCCGCTGGGATGCCGGAGGGAATCACCAGCGCCCCGCGGTAGAACGCGGTGATCAGGCCGCCGAGGACGGCGGTGCCGAGCACCGCTCCCAGCTCGTAGGCGGTCTCGGAGACGGCGCTGGCCGCGCCCGCCTTCTCGGCCGGAGCACTGGACAGGATCAGCTCATTCGAGATCGTCTCCGCCGCCCCGATGCCGATGCCCAGCACCACGAAGGCGATGATCAGCGGAGCGACGCCGTGATCCGCCGTCGTGAACGCGACCAGGAGGTAGCCGGCCACAGAGAACGCGAGACCGGCGGGCACGAGCACGTGCGGTGGCACTCGCCGTGAGATCGGCACGACCGAGAGGCCGGCGACGATCATCGCGGCCATTCCGGGCACGAGCGCTGCGCCGGCCGTCATCGGCGAGAGACCGAGGACGAGCTGCAGGTGCTGCGACACGAAGTAGAGGAAGCCCACGAGCGCCACGACGCTCAGGAGGTTCACGAGGATCGCCCCCGAGAAGGAGCCCCGGCGGAACAGCTGCATGTCGAGCATCGGGACCTCGGCAGCGAGCTGACGCCGCACGAAGAGATACCCCATCACGATGCCGAGCAGCGCCCACGCCCCCGCAGCGAGGCTGGGTCCGTCGACGGCGAGCGACTTGATCGCGTAGACGACCGGGATCATCGCTGCCATCGAGAGCATGATGCTGACGATGTCGATGCGTCCGGGGTGCGGGTCGCGGCTTTCGGGAACGAGCAGCGGCGCCGCGATGAGGAGCGGGATCAGCACGGGCACGGCGATCAGGAAGACCGAGCCCCAGTCGAAGTGCTCGAGCAGGAAGCCGCCGACGATCGGGCCGAGGGCCGAGCCCGCGGAGAACGCCGACGCCCAGACCGCGATGGCGAGTCGCCGCTGATCGCGGTTCGTGAAGATCGAGCGCAGCAGCGAGAGGGTCGACGGCATCAGCATCGCACCGAAGAAGCCGAGCAGCGCTCGCGCGGCGATGAGAAGACCTGCCGTGGGGGCGAACGCAGCGAGTGCCGACACGGCCGCGAAGCCGGTCGCGCCGATCAGCAGCATCCGACGACGCCCGAAGCGGTCTCCGAGTGTGCCCATGGTCACGAGCAGCCCGGCGAGCACGAGCGGATACACATCGATGATCCACAGCTGCTCCGCTCCGGTGGGCGCGAGCGCGATGGAGATCTCGGGCAGTGCGAAGCTCAGCACCGTGTTGTCCACCGACACCAGGAGCACCGGCAGCATGAGGACGACGAGTGCCGCCCAGCCACGGGCGCCGACGCGGGGAGCATCCGTCTCTGTCGTCGGGATCGACGCAGTACGGGTCATGGAACACCTCTCAGGATCACGACGGCATCGTTACTAAACCGTCCAGATGGTATAGTAACAGAATCGTCATACGGCCGCGCTACTGTGAATCGAGACGAACAGAGGATCCCCGATGCCCCGACCTCCCCTCGCCCGCGAACGCGTCCTGGACGCCTTCGAATCGATCGTCATCGAAGACGGTGAGCGGGCGGCCACTTTGGATGCGACAGCGAAGGCCGCCGGCGTGTCGAAGGGCGGCCTCCTCTATCACTTCGGCTCGAAGGACGAGCTGGCAGCGGGCCTCATCGAGCGCCTCGATGCGCTCACCACTCTGGATCTCGAGCGGATGACCTCGGCCGAAGAGGGCCCCGTCGCGTACTACGTGCGCACCTCCGTGATGGAGGACGACGCGCTGGACCGCGTCCTCATCGCCGCCACCCGCCTGGCCCAAGGCGGCTCGGCACCCGCTGCCGACGCGCTGCGACGCAACCGCGACCGCTGGGAGGACACGATCCGTCCTCATGTGCGGGATGCCGCGAGCCTCGATCTCGTGATGCTGCTCAGCGACGGTCTGTATTTCAACAACTCGCTCGATGTGCACGGTCCCGAGCGCCTGGTGCCGAGAAGTGACGAGCTGTCCGACCTGATCGCGCTCGTGCTGCGCGCCACCGCTCCCTGAGGCCGGGAACGACAGAGCGGGAGGAGCGACCTCCCGGCCGCTCCTCCCGCTCTGTCGGAGTCTCCCCTGCGATCAGACCTCGGTGATCTCGATCTGACGGAAGAGGTCTGCGTCGATCTCGTTGCGCAGGTCGTCGAGCAGATCGTCCGAGACCGGCGAGTCGAGGGTGAGAACGCTGAGCGCCTGATCGCCCGCCCCCAGGCGCGAGATCTGCATGCCTGCGATGTTGATACCGGCCTCGCCGAACTTCTGACCGTAGACCGCGACGATGCCGGGACGGTCGGTGTAGAGCATCACGACGTGGTGCTTCTCGATCGGCAGCTCGAGGGCGTGGTCATTGATGGCGACCAGCTTCTCGGCCTGCTTGGGGCCCGTGAGGGTGCCCGACACCGACAGCTGCGTACCGTCGGAGAGCGCTCCGGCCAGAGTGATGACGTTGCGGTACTCGTCGCTCACGTCGTCCTTGAGCAGACGGACCGCGATACCGCGCTGGTCGGCGAGCAGCGGTGCGTTGACGTACGACACGGTCTCGCTGACGATGTTCGTGAAGACGCCCTTGAGCGCGGCGAGCTTCAGCACGCTCACGTCGTAGTCGTTCAGCTCGCCGTGGACCTCGACATCGAGGCTCGTGAGAGGCGACGTCGCGAGCGCCGCGAAGATCTGGCCGAGCTTCTCGACGAGCGAGATGCCGGGGCGCACATACGGGTCGATGACTCCCCCGGCCACGTTGACCGCATCGGGAACGAGGTCGCCGCCGAGCGCGAGGCGCACGGAACGCGCGACCGAGACCCCGGCCTTCTCCTGCGCCTCCTCCGTGCTGGCACCCAGGTGCGGAGTGACGACGACGTTCGGGAGGTCGAGCAGCGGACGAGCAGTTCCGCCCTCGGCCGGGGGCTCGGAGGTGAAGACGTCGAGACCCGCACCCGCGATCTCACCGGCGACGAGGGCCGCGTGCAGCGCTTCCTCGTCGATGAGGCCACCGCGGGCGACGTTGACGACGAAGGCCGTGGGCTTCATGGCCGTGAACTGCTCGGCACCGATCATGCCGGTCGTCTCCGGCGTCTTCGGCATGTGGATCGTGAGGAAGTCCGCCTCTGCGACGAGCTCGTCGAGCGAGAGGAGCTGGACACCGAGCTGCTGCGCGCGGGCCGAGGTGACGTAGGGGTCGTAAGCGACGACGCGCATGTCGAACGCGGCGAGGCGCGCGGCGACGAGAGCTCCGATGCGGCCGAGGCCGACGATGCCGACCGTCTTCTCGAAGAGCTCGGCTCCCGTGAACGAGCTGCGCTTCCACTGACCGGCCGCGAGCGATGCGTGTGCGGCGGGGATGCGACGGGCGAGGCTGAGGATGTGGCCGACCGTCAGCTCGGCGGCCGAGACGATGTTCGAAGTCGGCGCGTTGACCACCATGACACCCGCTGCGGTGGCTGCCTTGATGTCGACGTTGTCGAGCCCGACGCCCGCGCGGGCGACGACCTTGAGCTTCGGAGCGTGGGTGAGCGCCTCTTCGTCGATGTGCGTCGCCGAACGGATGAGCACCGCGTCGGCATCCGCGAGCGAGGCGAACAGCGCTTCGCGGTCGGTGCCGTCGACGTTGCGAACGTCGAAGTCGGGGCCGAGGGCCTCGATCGTGGCGGGAGAGAGAACTTCAGCGATGAGCACGACGGGCTTCGGCACAGGGATCCTTCGGGGCAGCGCGACAGGGGGCCGATGCGCCGCACACCGTGGGGGCGCGATCACTTCAACTGTACCCGAGCGGCTCCGCTGCTCCGTGCCGTGTGACGCCGTCTGTCAGAGAGCGACGGTCACGAGATCGGACATGTTGAGGATGCTGTAGCCGATCAGGCTCAGCCAGAACACCGCCACGACGCCGAGACCCGCCAGCAGCACCAGAGCGAGCTCGCCCGCGCGTCGCCGTCGCCCGATCACGTACGCGAACACGAAGACGAGCGCCGGGAACACCACTCCGAAGAGAAGGGTCACCCAGCCGATGCCGGTGAGTCCGCTCTGGGCCATGGAGACGAGATGAGCGACGGCATTCCAGATCGCATAGGCGTAGAAGAGTCCTGCGACTCCGAGCACGAGTGCATTGAGCCACCGCGGGGAGGCGGAGGTCGCCGGAGAGGTCGACTGCTCGGTCATGATCCGATCACCCCCACCGTCACGAAAGGCCAGGGCACGAGCAGCACGACTCCGAGCAGCAGCAGTCCGACCCGGACCCACGTCGCCTTCGCACGGGTCAAGACCCACACCGCGAGGAACCAGAGCGCGGGCGCCGCGACCGCGAGCACGAACCACGGCACGTACATGGCATCGGCCACGATCAGATTGGCCAGCGGCTTCAGCCGCAGCCCTCCGACGACCCAGCCGATGCTGTACAGGAGGTACACGCCGCCGACGACCCCGAGGGTCAGCAGCATCGCGGTGCTCAGGTGTGCTGATTCCTGCTCGTCCGGCATCGTGACGGTGCCGTCGGTCTCGACGCGACCGACGGCCTCGCTGCCGCGGCCGACGGCGTTCCAGCCGTCCGGCAGCGCCGCATCATCGGCGTGAACCCGCTGGGTGGACGCCTCGCTCTCAGAGCGCTTCGGAGTGCGCGCCTTCGGCGCGACGCCGTCGTCGCCGTCCCAGCTCAGGGCATCGTCGGAGTCGGAAGTCATGTCCCCAGCGTAGGACACGTCGTCCACTATGCTCGGGGGCATCTGGGCCACCGCGGCCCTCTCCGGAAGGGAAGCCAGTGGCCGAGCAGAACGACAGGGTCGACCAGAGCACACCGGGCGGAGCCGACGAGCCCGCCGCGGGATGGAAGCCGACAGCCGCAGCGAAGTCGCGGGCGACGACCTTCCGCTGGATCGCCGCGGTCCTGTGGGGTCTCGCCATCGCGGCCGAGGCGGTGTCGATCTTCTGGCTGCTCCGCCAGCGCGAGTACGTCGGCGAGGACGGCACGCTCGTGCGCGACCCCGACACGGGCCTCCTGGAGGAGCAGGGCGTCACGGCGCAGTTCCCGCAGTGGGCGTTCGTCACGCTTCTCGTCCTGCTCGTGGTCATCGCCGCGCTCGCGATCACCGGCTCGGTGCTCTGGAAGAAGGCCAACAGGCTCGACCCCGCGCGCCGATCCGAGACCGTGCGCTTCTTCGTGCAGAACCAGCTCGGCGCGATCATCGCGATCGTGGCCTTCCTCCCCCTGGTGATCCTGATCTTCCTCAACAAGGACATGAGCAAGGGGCAGAAGACGACGGCCGGCATCGTCGGCGTGGTCCTCGCCCTGCTCGCCACGGTGATCGGTGTCGACTTCAACCCGCCGTCCGTCGAGAAGTACACGGCCGACCAGTCGGCGGTCATCCTGATGCTCGGAAAGGACGAGGTCGTGTGGGTCGACGGCGGTGCGGTCTACCACGTGTGCGATGAGGTCTCCGACATCCAGACCGGCAGCGAGAAGCGCACCGGCACCACGGCTGAGGCCGTGGAGGCCGGCAAGAGCCGCCTCACGCTGAAGTTCGCCTCCGAGCTGCGCACCTGCGGTCTCGCCGTGCCCGAGAACGCCGACGAGATCGAGGACGCGTTGCGCGAGATCCAGGGCGGAGCGGTCGACACTCTTCTGCCCGCGCCGGTATGGGCCGACCCCGCCGACGCCCCGATCGAGGTCGAGGAGGCTCCGGCGGAGTGACCCGCAGAACCGCGAGAAGGGGCCCGGTGCGATCCGCACCGGGCCCCTTCTCTTCGACCGTCTCAGATCAGCGCGCAGCGCTGCCGTCGACGTAGTCTTCGTCCTGCTGCTTCCATGCGAAGAGCGAACGCAGCTCCTTGCCGGTGGCCTCGATCGGGTGCGTCTCCTCCTTGGCACGCAGTGCCAGGAACTCCTCGGCGCCGTTGTCCTGGTCGTCGATGAAGCGCTTCGCGAAGTTGCCGTTCTGGATGTCCGCGAGGATCGCCTTCATCGACTCCTTGACCTCGGGGGTCACGACGCGGGGACCCGAGACGTAGTCGCCGTACTCAGCAGTGTCGGAGACCGACCAACGCTGCTTCGCGATGCCGCCCTCCCACATGAGGTCGACGATGAGCTTCAGCTCGTGCAGCACCTCGAAGTACGCGATCTGCGGCTGGTATCCCGCTTCGGTGAGCGTCTCGAAGCCGGCCTGCACGAGGTGGCTGACGCCACCGCACAGCACGGCCTGCTCGCCGAACAGGTCGGTCTCGGTCTCTTCGGTGAAGGTCGTCTTGATGACGCCGGCACGGGTGCCGCCGATGGCCTTCGCGTACGAGAGCGCCGTAGCCCACGCGTTGCCCGATGCGTCTCGCTCGACGGCGATGATGTCGGGGATTCCACGGCCGGCGACGAACTCGCGACGGACCGTGTGACCCGGAGCCTTCGGGGCGACGAGGATCACGTCGACGCCCTCAGGAGCATCGATGTAGCCGAAGCGGATGTTGAAGCCGTGCGCGAAGGCGAGCGTCTTGCCCTCGGTGAGGTTCGGTGCGATCGACTCGCTGTAGATCGTGCGCTGGTGCTGGTCCGGCGCGAGGATCATGATGAGGTCGGCCCACTGCGTCGCGTCGGCGACGGTCTTGACCGCGAATCCGGCCTCTTCCGCCTTCGGCGCCGACTTCGACCCCTCCTTGAGGGCGATGGCGACCTCGACACCCGAGTCGCGAAGGTTCTGCGCGTGCGCGTGACCCTGCGAGCCGTAGCCGACGATCGCCACCTTCTTGCCCTGGATGATCGACAGATCGGCGTCTGCGTCGTAGAAGATCTCGGTGCTCACTGGTTTCTCTCCTTGATTGATGTTCGTGTACGTGTGTGAAATCTGGTCAGCCGCGCAGGACGCGCTCGGTGATGCTCTTGCCGCCGCGGCCGATGGCGAGGAGGCCCGACTGCGCGATTTCCTTGATTCCGAAAGGCTCGAGGGCGCGGAGCATGGCATCGACCTTGCCCCGGTCACCGGTGACCTCGATCACCAGCGCGTCGGAGGCGTAGTCCACCACAGAGGCGCGGAACAGGTTCGCCACCTCGATGACGTTCGACCTGGTCGCGTTGTCGGTGCGCACCTTGACGAGCATGTGCTCGCGCTGCACCGAGGTCGGGAAGTCGAGCTCGACGATCTTGATGACGTTGATCAGCTTGTTGAGCTGCTTGGTCACCTGCTCGAGAGGAAGATCCTCGAGGTCGACGACGACCGTGATGCGCGAGATGCCAGGCACCTCGGTCACGCCCACCGCGAGAGAGTCGATGTTGAAGCCACGGCGTGCGAACAGTCCCGCGACTCGGGTCAGCAGGCCGGGGGTGTTCTCCACGAGGAGGCTCAGCACGTGAGTCGACATGGTCAGTCCTCCTCGTCGAATGCGGGCGCGTGCTCGCGGGCGTACTGGACGTAGCTGTTGCTCACGCCCTGGGGAACCATCGGCCACACCATCGAATCGGCGCTGACGACGAAGTCGATGACGACGGGACGGTCGTTCGTCTCGAGGGCGAGCTTGATCGCCGCGTCCACCTCCTCCTCCTTCTCCACGCGGATCGCGAGGCAGCCATATGCCTCCGCGAGCTTCACGAAGTCGGGGATGCGGACGGTGCCGTGACCGGTGTTGAGGTCGGTGTTCGAGTGGCGGCCGTCGTAGAACAGCGTCTGCCACTGGCGCACCATGCCCAGCGACGAGTTGTTGATGATCGCGACCTTGATCGGGATGTTGTTGATCGTGCAGGTGGCGAGCTCCTGATTGGTCATCTGGAAGCAGCCGTCACCGTCGATCGCCCACACCACACGGTCGGGCTCGGCGACCTTCGCGCCCATCGCAGCGGGAACCGAGTAGCCCATGGTTCCTGCGCCCCCGGAGTTCAGCCAGGCGTTGGGGCGCTCGTACTTGATGAACTGCGCAGCCCACATCTGGTGCTGTCCCACGCCCGCGGCGTAGATGCCCTCCGGCCCGGTCAGCTCACCGATCCGCTGGATCACGTACTGCGGAGCGAGGAGGCCGTCGGTCGTCGGCGCGTACCCGAGCGGGAACTCGTTGCGCAGCCCGTCGAGGTACGACCACCACTCCTCGGTGTCAGGGGTCGTGGTGGTGATCGCGGTGCGGAACGCCGACTCGAGATCGACCAGCACGTCGCGGACGTCGCCCACGATCGGCACGTCTGCGGTGCGGATCTTCGAGATCTCGGCCGGATCGATGTCGACGTGCACGACCTTGGCGTTCGGCGCGAAGAGCGCGGCCTTGCCGGTCACGCGGTCGTCGAACCGCGCCCCGAGGGACACGATCAGGTCGGCCTCCTGCAGCGCCAGCACCGCCGGAACGGTGCCGTGCATGCCCGGCATGCCCAGGTGCTGCTGGTGGGAGTCGGGGAATGCGCCGCGAGCCATGAGTGTGGTCACGACGGGCGCATTCGTGGTCTCGGCGAGGGCGAGCAGCTCGGCAGACGCGCGACCGCGGATCACACCGCCGCCGACGTACAGCACCGGCTTCTTGGCCTCGGCCAGAAGGGTCGCCGCCGCCTGGATCTGCTTGCCGTGCGCTTTGGTCACGGGGCGGTATCCGGGCAGGTCGTACTTGGGAGGCCAGACGAACGGCGCCATCGCCTGCTGGGCGTCCTTCGTGATGTCGACGAGCACCGGTCCCGGTCGGCCGGTCGAGGCGATCTCATAGGCCGCCGCGATGGCGCCCGGGATCTCCGACGCATCCTTCACGAGGAACGAGTGCTTCGTGACCGGCATCGTGATGCCGACGATGTCGGCCTCCTGGAACGCGTCAGTGCCCATCAGCGTCGAGAACACCTGCCCGGTGATCGCGAGCAGCGGCACCGAGTCCATGTAGGCGTCGGCGATCGCGGTCACGAGGTTGGTCGCACCGGGACCCGACGTCGCGATGCAGACGCCGACCTTGCCCGAGGACGACGCGTAGCCTTCGGCGGCGTGCCCCGCTCCCTGTTCGTGCCGCACGAGGATGTGCCGCAGCTCGGCGGCGTCCATCAGCGGGTCGTAGACCGGGAGGATCGCGCCTCCGGGAAGACCGAAGACGTCCTTGACGCCGAGGAGCTCGAGCGTGCGGACCACGGCCTCGGCTCCGGAGATCTCCGGTGCGGCGGACTTGGGTGCGGGCGGCCTCGGCACAGCCGAGACGGTGTCAGCAGTCATGACACTCCTTCTGGTGGTCTGTTGGCGACGTCGGAGGCTGGGATGCCGGAGCCGACGCGGATCAGCCGGTCGTCGCGCCCTCGGCGGCGGACCGCACGAGTCGCGAGTACTTGGCAAGAACGCCACGGGTATAGCGCGGGGGTAGCGGCTCCCAGCCAGAGCGGCGGGAGGCGAGCTCCGCCTCGTCGACGAGTAGGTCGAGAGAGCGAGCTGCGATATCGACCCGTATCAGATCACCATCGCGCACGAAGGCGATAGGACCTGCGTCCACCGCTTCGGGTGCTATGTGGCCGATGCACAGGCCGGTTGTGCCGCCTGAGAATCGTCCGTCAGTCAAGAGTAGTACATCTTTTCCGAGCCCCGCGCCCTTGATGGCCGCGGTGATGGCGAGCATCTCGCGCATACCGGGTCCGCCCTTCGGACCCTCGTAGCGGATGACGATGACGGTGCCCGCCTCGATCTCGCCGTTGGCCACGGCGTCCATGGCCGCGCGCTCGCGCTCGAACACCCGGGCGGAGCCCTCGAAGACGGCCGCGTCGAAGCCCGCGGTCTTCACGACGGCACCCTCGGGCGCGAGCGACCCGTGCAGGATCGTCAGGCCGCCGGTCGCGTGGATCGGGTTGTCGAAGGTGTGGATGACCTCGCCGTCGATCGGCTGCGGGTCGAGGTCCGCGAGGTTCTCGGCGAGCGTCTTGCCCGTCACGGTGAGCGCGTCACCGTGCAGCAGGCCCTCGTCGAGCATCGCCTTCATGATCACGGGGATGCCGCCGTGGCGGTCGACGTCGTTCATGACGTACTTGCCGAACGGCTTCATGTCCGCGACGTGCGGCACCTTGTCGCCGATGCGGTTGAAGTCGTGCAGGCTCAGCTCGACCTCGGCCTCGCGCGCGATCGCGAGCAGGTGCAGCACGACGTTGGTCGAACCACCCAACGCCATCGCGAGGGCGATCGCGTTCTCGAACGCCTCCTTGGTGAGGATGTCGCGGGTCGTGATGCCCTGGCGGAGCAGGTTGACGACGGCCTCGCCGGAACGGTGCGCGAAGTAGTCACGACGACGATCTGCGGCGGGCGGAGCGGCAGACCCGGGAAGGCTCAGGCCCAGGGCCTCGGCGACCGACGCCATCGTGTTCGCCGTGTACATGCCACCGCAGGCGCCCTCACCCGGTGCGATCGCGCATTCGATGCGCTTGAGGTCCTCTTCGCTCATGAGTCCCGCGCGGCAGGCACCGACGGCCTCGAACGAGTCGATGATCGTGACGTCCTTCTCGGTGCCGTCCGAGAGCTTGACCCAGCCCGGTGCGATGGAGCCGGCGTAGAGGAACACGCTCGACAGGTCGAGCCGGGCGCTGGCCATCAGCATTCCGGGGATCGACTTGTCGCATCCGGCGAGCAGCACCGATCCGTCGAGTCGCTCGGCCATCATCACGGTCTCGACCGAGTCGGCGATGACCTCGCGCGACACGAGCGAGAAGTGCATGCCCTCGTGGCCCATCGAGATGCCGTCCGAGACCGAGATCGTCCCGAACTGCAGCGGGTACCCGCCGCCGGAGTGCACGCCCTCCTTGGCACCCTGCGCGAGCCGGTCGAGGCTCAGGTTGCAGGGTGTGATCTCGTTCCAGCTGGAGGCGATTCCGATCTGGGGCTTGTCCCAGTCGGCGTCGCCCATGCCGACGGCACGGAGCATGCCTCGGGAGGTCGTCGCCTCGATGCCGTCGGTGACGACGCGGCTGCGGGGCTTGATGTCGATGGGCGCGCTGGTGGAGGGATCATGCGAGGACATGACGGAAGTCTATTCCCGCCGGGAGGTGCGCTCGTCCGCGAGCGCCTCCAGAAGCAGGGCGATCTGTTGTGGGTTCTCCACACGAAGCTCGGCGGCGCTCTCCCCCGGTCCCACGCGGACGCCGAGATCGTCGCCGCTGAGCACGCGCATGGCGTCCTCGTCCGTGACGTCATCGCCGGCGAAAAGGATGGCGGTGGCGTCGAAATGCTCGCGCAGCGCGGTCATCGCGGCGTCCTTGCCCTCGTTCCGCGACGAGAACTCGAGCACACGGTGCCCCGAGCGGCGTCGCCAGTGCGGGAAGCGCTCCGCGACGAGTGCATCGATCTCGGCGAACACCGCCTTCTCGACCTCCGGTGTGGCCGTGCGGGTGTGCACACCCATTCCGAAGGTCTTGGGCTCGAGCTCCGCTCCCTCGTATCGATCGATGATCGGCCGCGCGGCCTCCCACAGCTCCTCTCGCGACCCCTCCGCGGTGTCGCCGTCGGCCTCGTTGGCGCCGACTCCGGGATACCAGTACTGCGCACCGTGCGATCCGGCCAGCGCGATCAGCGAGTCATCCGTGTGCTCGGTGATCACCCGCAGGTCGTGCATGCTGCGCCCGGAGACGTAGGCGACGACCGTGTCGGGGAGCGCCGCGAGACGGGCGACCTGCACGGCGACCTCGGGCAGAGCCCTGGCGGCCATCGGATCGGGGACGAGCGGAGATGCCGTGCCGTCGAAGTCCAGCGCGACGATCAGTCTGGGTGTGGCGGCGATGGCGCTCAGCGCCGGGTCTGCGGCTCCGGGGGTCCAGCTACGGGTCACAGTGTCTCCAATCGAGGCGGTGTCCTCCCAGTATGACCCGGCGGAACGGTGCGACCCGGCCGATCAGCGTCCGCGGACGTCCGCGAGTGCGCGCAGGAACGACGACGACCACGCGTTCACGTCGTTCTCCAGCACGCGACGTCGCAGCGACCGCATCCGCTTGCCCTGCTCAGCGGGCGTCATGGTGACCGCGGTCATGATCGCGTCCTTCAACCCGGCGATGTCGTGCGGGTTGACGCGCACCGCCTGCCGCAGCTCGTCGGCGGCGCCCGTGAACTCGCTCAGCACGAGCACCCCGCGATTGTCGGCCCGCGTCGCGACGTACTCCTTCGCGACGAGGTTCATGCCGTCGCGCAGCGCGGTCACGAGCATGACGTCGGCGGCGAGGTACAGTGCGACCATCTCCTCGCGCGGGTAGCCCTGGTGCAGATAGCGGATGGCGGTGTGCCCCATGGTGTCGTGATCGCCGTTGATGCGCCCGACCGCGAGTTCGATCTCGTCGCGAAGATGCACGTACGCGTCGACACGCTCTCGGCTCGGACTCGCGACCTGCACGAAGGTGACGTCGTCGACGCTCAGCTTGCCGTCTTCGAGGAGCTCGCCGTACGCCTTGATGCGATGCCGGATGCCCTTGGTGTAGTCGAGGCGGTCCACGCCCAGGAGGATCTTCTTCGGGTTGCCGAGGCTCGCTCTGATCTCGGCCGCGCGCGCTCGGACATCGGGGCGTGCCGCGAGCTCGAGGTACGGAGCGGTGTCGATCGAGATCGGGAAGGCCCGAGCGACGGCGGTGCGCGTGCCGCCCCCCGCGGTCGGGATGGTGACCGCCGACCCCTTCACCTCGTGACGCAGACGACGGCGCACAGCGGTCAGGAAGTAGGTGGCGTCCTGTGCGCGCTGGAAGCCGATGACATCAGCGCCGAGCAGGCCTTTGAGCACCTGATCACGCCACGGGAGCTGGGCATAGAGCCCGTGCGCAGGGAACGGGATGTGGTGGAAGTAGCCGATCGTGACATCGGGCCTCAGTTCGCGGATCATCTGCGGCACCAGCTGCAGCTGGTAGTCGTGCACCCAGACGGTGCCGTCCTGTGCGACGACGTCGGCGGCTGCCTCCGCGAAACGGCGGTTGACCTTGACGTACGCCTCCCACCATTCGCGGTGGTACTGCGGCGGCGCGATGACGTCGTGGTACAGCGGCCAGATCGTGTCGTTCGCGAAGCCCTCGTAGTAGTCGGCGACCTCCTCGGCGCTGAGCGGCACCGGGATCAGGTCGATGCCGTTGATCTCGAATCGATCCAGCTCGACATCCGGCTGGCCGGCCCACCCGACCCAGGCTCCGCGCGCACTGCGCATCATCGGCTCGAGTGCGGCGACCAGACCGCCCGGGGAGGTCCGCCACTCCTCGTCTCCGTCAGGACCCACGACCCGGTCGACGGGAAGTCGGTTGGCGACGACGACGAAATCTGCGACTGACATGGGTGAGTGCTCCTGACGATGCAGTGGGGGTGCTCCTCAGGCTACAGAAGCTCAGACCGAGGCTACGCGAGGTCGGGGGCCGCTCAGCCACCAGTTGACAAGCCCGGCGACGAAGGCTATCGCCGCAGAGATGATCGGCAGCACGAGAGCGCTGGTCGTTCCCGCGCTCTCGGCGAGCTCTCCCGCCACGGCCGCGCCGAGGGACTGTCCGACGACGATCCCCGAGCCGAGCATCGTCATCACGGTCGCCGAGCGCCCCAGAGGGCTGCGCGCAGCCCCGAAGCTGTACTGCGTGACGAGGGTCGGGCCGATGCCGATCCCCATGATCCCGAGAGCGATCATCATGGTCGCCGGCGAGTCGACGAGGAGGAGCAGCAGGCTTCCGCCGAGCAGGATGCCGGCGAACAGCAGCCAGCGCGCGCGGAGCGAGAACCGCACCGGGAGCCACGCGACGCCGAGCGCGAGAATCGCCGACCCGACGCCCATCACGCCGTAGAGGAGCCCTGCCTGTTCTGCGGCGCCGCGGTCCGCCATGAAGGAGGTGAGCGATGTGAGCATCGTGCCGAAGAACATGCCGACGCCGAGGATGCCGACGACGACGATCAGCAGACGCGGGCTGAAGAGCTCGGTCACGGCCGACGGCGCCCGCCCGTCCTCGCCTCGGTGCACCGAGACGACACGCGCGCTCGGATGCAGGGCGAACGCGCCCACGAACACGACCGTGAGCACCGCCGCACCGATGAGCGGGGCCCACGGCGCGATGGCGGAGGCGAGGATGCCGACGATGAACGGGCCGAACACGAACACGGTCTCATCGGCGGCGGACTCATACGCCATGGTCCCTGAGACGGTGCGCGTGCGCGCCGCCTCAGGCATCCGATCGGCGATCATCGTCACGAGTCTGGATCGAGACATCGGAGCGACCTGCGGAGCGGTGGCGCCGATGCCGAACGCGGATATCAGCACCAGCGCGTCCGCTCCCCCCGTGTAGACGACGACGGTGAAGAGCACCAGCATCGCCCCGTTGGCGATCGCCAGGATCAGCAGCACCATGCGCTGTCCGAACCGATCGGCGGCGGCGCCGAGCAGAGGTCCGAAGCATGCCGTGCCGAGTCCGACGGCCGCGGACGTGAGTCCGCCGAGCGAGAGCGAACCGCGCGCCGAGACGACGACCGTGAGTACTCCGACGACCATCATCGCGAACGGAAGCCGTGCGATGAACGCGATGATGAAATACGGGAGCCCCGCGATGCGGAGCAGTCCTCGCTCCTCAGCCGCGGGGATCGGGGCAGGGTGCTCGGGAATGGGAGTTGCGTGTGTCATGGGCTCTCGCGCGTCCGCGGACGCGGGGTCGGGTGCCGCCGCTGTCCGCCGGGAAGCCGGCGGCCGGTAGATACACGGATTGCGGCCGCGGACCAGCCGCGACCCTTCCATGGTATCGCGGTCGGCGGGACGACGCCTGGGTGCCCCGGGCCGCCTCATCGACAGCGACGGCTCTGACAGATTCCCCGCCGAGTTGTCAAGGCGGGGCGCGACGCAGCCGTCGACAGGTAGCGTGAAGTCATGAACTACCTCTCGGGCACCGGAATCGTCGGCGCGATCATGACGGGCGTCACTCTGCTCCGCGGATCCCGCGACACCAAGATCACCTGGCGCTCCGCCCTCGCGTGGGTGAGCTGGGGAATCACGCTCGCGCTGTCGATCGGCGCTGTCATCGACACCCGCCGCGCGAAGCAGGGTCGCCCCGTGTCGCCCGATTCGCCGGTCTATGCCAAGCAGCAGAAGGAGCGCGAGAAGGAAGCCAAGAAGCAGCGCTCCGAGGGCGTCAAGCCGATCAAGCGCTGAGTCTCAGCGGGTGAGGATCAGCGCCTCGCCCTGACCGCCTCCTCCGCACAGCCCCACAGCCGCGACGCCGCTTCCTCTGCGAGCGAGTTCGTGTGCCATGTGGACGACCAGACGTGTGCCTGACGCGCCGATCGGATGACCGATCGCGATGCCGCCGCCGTGGACGTTCACGATGTCGCTGGAGAGCCCGAGCTCGAGCTGCGATCGGGCGACGACCGCTCCGAAGGCCTCGTTGATCTCGACGACATCGAGGTCTGCGGCCGTGATGCCCTGCTTCTCGCACGCGCGTTCGATGGCCCGCGCGGGCTGCGCCTGCAGCGAGTTGTCCGGCCCTGCGGTCTGCCCGCTGGCGCCGACGGTGACGAGCACCGGCCAGCCTCTGGTCGCCGCCGTGGCTCGGGTCGTCACGACGACCGCCGACGCTCCGTCGGAGATCTGAGACGAATTGCCGGCCGTGATCGAGCCGCCCTCGGCGAACGCCGCCCGAAGGCCCGCGAGAGACTCGACGGTCGTGTCGGGCCTGATGCCCTCATCGGCGGTGACGAGCGTCGGCTCCCCCCGCCGCTGGGGAACGGCGACGGACACGATCTCATCGTCGAAGACGCCGGCGGCCTGAGCCGCCGAAGCACGCTGATGCGACAGCGCCGCCACCTGATCCTGAGCCCCGCGCGTCAGCTCGTAGCGGGCGTTGTGGCGCTCGGTGGACGCGCCCATGCTCTCTTTGTCGTACGCGTCGGTGAGGCCGTCGTGGGCCATGTGATCGAGCACCTCCACGCTGCCGTACGTCCATCCGTCCCGCGACCCCATGAGCAGGTGCGGAGCCCTGGTCATGGATTCCATGCCCGCCGCGACGACGACCGCCGCGTCTCCCGTCCGGATCATCCGAGCCGCGTCGATGATCGCCGTGAGACCTGAGAGGCACACCTTGTTCACGGAATGGGCGGGAACGTCCCAGCCGATACCGGCTCCGATCGCCGCCTGTCTCGCTGCGTTCTGTCCCGAGCCGGCCGCGAGGACCTGGCCGACGATCACGGCGTCCACGTCCGAGGGATCGATGGACCCCTGTTCCAGGGCACCTCGGATCGCGAATGCGCCGAGCTCCGGCGCGCTGAAGCTCGCCAGCTGTCCCTTGAGGCGGCCCTGGGGAGTGCGTGCCGCGGCGACGATCACGACGTCCGCGTCGCTCGAGTGGTCTGGGGCGTTCATCTCCGCCTCTCCGTTCTGTGCGTTCATCGGTCGTGCAGTTCTTCAGGGACCGTGAGTGTCGGCTCCGTCGCCGCCACGACCTGCTCCACCGTCACGCCCGGTGCGAGCTCCACGAGCGAGAGACCGTCCGGTGTCACGTCGATCACCGCCAGGTCAGTGATGATGCGATCGACGACCCCGCGGCCTGTGAGTGGAAGCGAGCAGTCGTGCACGATCTTCGCCGATCCGTCCTTCGCGGTGTGCTCCATCAGCACGATGACGCGCGCGGCACCGTGCACGAGATCCATCGCGCCGCCGGGTCCCTTCACCATCTTGCCCGGGATCATCCAGTTCGCGAGGTCTCCGGTGGCGGACACCTGCATGGCGCCGAGGATCGCCGCGTCGATCTTGCCGCCTCTGATCATGCCGAAACTCGTCGCGGAGTCGAAGTACGCGGCACCGGCCAGCACCGTGACGGTCTCTTTGCCGGCGTTGATCAGGTCCGGATCCACCGCGCCCTCGTGCGGGTACGGTCCGACGCCGAGGATGCCGTTCTCGGATTGCAGCACGACGGTCACCCCCTCGGGCACGTGGTTCGGCACGAGCGTGGGCAGCCCGATGCCGAGGTTGACATAGGAGCCGTCCCGCAGCTCTGCGGCAGCGCGAGCGGCCATCTCATCGCGTGTGAGCGCCATGTCAGACTCCTTCCGGCGTGACGGTTCGACGTTCGATGCGCTTCGGGATGTCGGTGCCGACCTCGACGACGCGGTGCACGAAGACACCCGGCAGATGGACGCGGTCCGGATCCAGCTCCCCCGGTTCGACGAGCTGCTCCACCTGCGCGATGCAGATTCGTCCGGCCATCCCCGCGAGGGGGTTGAAGTTGCGCGCCGCCTTGTTGAAGATCAGATTCCCGTGCCTGTCCCCCGCCAGCGCATGCACCAGCGCGAAATCGGTGGTGATCGCCTCTTCGAGCACATACTCGCGCGGCCCTGCCGCGGTGTCGAAGGTGCGAACATCCTTCGCCGGAGACGCCACCGCGATGCTGCCGTCGGGGTTGTAGCGTCGCGGGAGCCCACCCTCGGCGACCTGCGTGCCGACGCCGGTCTGGGTGAAGAATGCGGCGATCCCAGACCCTCCCGCCCTGAGCTTCTCGGCGAGGGTTCCCTGCGGTGTCAGCTCGAGCTCGAGTTCGCCGGAGAGGAACTGCCGTTCGAACTCCTTGTTCTCCCCGACGTAGGACGAGGTCATCTTGCGGATCCGGCGAGCGGCGAGCAGGATGCCGAGCCCCCAGTCGTCCACTCCGCAGTTGTTGCTGACGATGCTGAGCCCGCTCGTGCCCCGGGCGAGCAGTGCGTCGATGAGCGCAGTCGGATTCCCGGAGAGCCCGAATCCTCCGACGGCGAGAGACGCACCGTCCTCGATGTCTGCGACCGCTTCTTCGGCGCTCGCCCACTGTTTGTCGATCACGCATGCTCCTTCGAATGACGCTCGTTCCTTCAGCATCCGCTCTCCGGCATCCCCGAGGGAAGAACACTCTTGCGATGTGGACACATCAACGAATAGCGTCCACATTATGGAACCCTCCGCCTCGATTCCCGGAACGCAGGCGATCGCGCGCGCCGCGAAGCTCTTGAGGCTCGTGACCTCCAGCGGCCACGACGGTGCGTCGCTGCAGGAGCTGTCCGCGTCCGCCGGGTTGTCCCGCTCGACCACGCATCGCCTGCTCTCCGCACTTCGCGCCGAGGGTCTGGTCGACCGCGACGAGTCCTCCACTCGCTGGATGCCCGGGCCGGAGCTCTATCTCATGGGATCCGTCGCCGCAGCCCGTTACGACGTGACTGCCCTGGGGCGTGATATCGTCCGCTCGCTCGCGGTCAAGACCGAGGAGAGCGCCTTCCTCTCGGTGCGCCGTGCCGATGAGACGGTGTGCCTCGTCCGCGAGGAGGGCTCCTTCCCGATCCGGTCATTCGTGCTGAGCGAGGGCGTGCGGTTTCCGCTCGGCGTGGCAAGCGCCGGACTCGCCATTCTGGCGTTCCTCCCTGACCACGATGTGGACGCCTATCTGGAACGTCATCCGGAGCTCGAGACCAACTGGGGCAGATCTCACGGTGCCGCACCCCTGCGAACACGGCTGGCCGAGACGAAGGAGAGAGGCTATGCGGTGAATCCGGGGCTGATCGTGGAGGGCAGCTGGGGTCTCGGCGCGGCGGTCTTCGATCGCTCGGGTCGACCGGAATGGGCCTTGAGCCTGACCGGCGTGGGATTCCGCTTCGGCCATGATCGGATCGGCGAGCTGGGCAGGACGCTCCTCGCCCATGCGCACCAGCTCTCGGCTCGGATCGCGGGGGCTCGGCGCTGACCCCGACTTATACATACCAGTGGGTATATACTTTCTGGTATGAATCGTCAGGATGTCATCCCCTCGCTCGTGCTCTCCGGGTATGCGCTCGGCCGGATCGCCGCACAGGACGCCGGCAATGATGCGCCTGCCGCGCAGTGGCGGGTGCTGAGTCTGCTCGAGCAGTCCGGCCCTAAGCGGGTCGGAGAGCTCGCGGAAGCCGCACGCACGACCCAGCCCGGGATGACCCGGCTCATCGGAAATCTCGAGCGCGAGGGATTGGTCCTTCGCTCCCCCGTCGCCGAGGACTCACGCGCGACGGCCGTCGCCATCACCGTGGCCGGGTCCCACGCGCTGCAGTCATGGCGCGAAGAGTTCCGTGACACGCTCGCCCCTCGCTTCGCCGACCTCGACGGCGACGAATGGAGCATCCTGACGCGCGCCGCCGAGATCCTCGCGGCGCACACCACCACCGACTCGACAGGAGCAGCAGCGTGAACACCCCCGCCACCTCAGTGTGGAAGCAACCAGCCCAGGTCTGGGCCGTCGCCTTCGCGTGCGTCGTCGCATTCATGGGCATCGGCCTCGTGGATCCCATCCTCCCCGCGATCGCGGAATCCCTGCAGGCGACCCCGTTCGAGACGGAGCTCCTGTTCACGAGCTATCTCGCGGTCACCGGTCTCGCGATGCTCGTGACCAGCTGGATCTCGAGCCGCATCGGCGCCAAGAAGACGCTTCTGATCGGGCTGGCGCTCATCGTGGTGTTCGCCCTGCTCTGCGCGCTCAGCGGCAGCGTCGACGCGGTCATCGGCTTCCGCGCAGGATGGGGTCTGGGCAACGCGCTGTTCCTCTCCACCGCTCTCGCGACGATCGTGGGCGCGGCATCGGGGGGCAGCTCAGCTGCGATCATCCTCTACGAGGCAGCCCTCGGGCTCGGTATCGCCATCGGCCCGCTTCTCGGCGGCCTGCTGGGCGAGCAGAGCTGGCGTGCACCGTTCTTCGGAGTGGCGGTGCTCATGGCGATCGCCTTCCTCGCCGTGCTCGTGCTTCTGCGCGGACCCGAGGACAAGCGCGCGCCCATCCCGTTCTCGGCACCCTTCAGGGCCCTGGGTCGTCCTGCACTCGCGATTCTCGCGATCGCGGCCTTCTTCTACAACATCGGCTTCTTCATCCTGCTCGCGTTCTCGCCGTTCCCTCTGGGCTTCGGGGCCATGGGGATCGGCTTCACGTTCTTCGGCTGGGGCCTCGCCCTCGCCATCACGAGCGTCTGGGTGGCTCCGCTGCTCATGCGCCGGATGTCCCGCACGAGCGTGATCCTCACCGTCCTGCCGCTTCTCGCCGTGGATCTGATCATCGCCGGCCTGCTGGTCGAATCCGCCACCGCGCTGGTCGTGTGCATCGTCATCGGCGGACTGCTGCTGGGTGTGATGAACACCGTGCTCACCGAAGCGGTGATGGAGGCCACGGACCTGCCCCGCTCGGTCGCATCGTCGGCGTACTCGTCTGTGAGGTTCCTCGGCGGAGCCATCGCGCCGCCCCTCGCAGCGGCTCTCTGGCACGCGTTCAACGCGACGATCCCTTATCTGGTCGCCGCTCTCGCCGTGCTCATCGCAGCGGCGACGATCTTCTGCGGCAGGAAGATCCTCGCGCACATCGACGACGAGCCCGACGACGCCGCGATCGAGGACGCGCAGGCCATCCTGCTCGGCGACGCCGGGTGACACGCCAGCCTGCTGCGTTCGATGCCGTGGGGCGATGAGCGACCTCTCAGAGCGCAGCAGGCCCACCGGCGGCGCTGTCATCGCAGTCGCCTGATCGACCGACCTACTTGACGGTGACCGTGATCTCCGCGGTCTTCTGGTCGTCGAGGTCCTCGGGAACGGCGCCGCGGAATCGGTACTCGAACTGGATCACGGTGGTTCCCTCACCCACGGGCGCGAAGCGGTAGGTGAGCGCGCTCGGCGCTCCGGTCTCACCCTCCTCGCCCAGGTACCGCGACCGCTCGTCGCCCGGTCCCAGAACCGCCGGATCGGGCTCCCGCGTCAGCACCCACTCCTCACCGACGGTGGGATTGATGTCACCGAAGTCGACCACGAGCGCCTCATCCGGGGCCAGCGTCACCGAAGAGGCCGTGTAGGCGATGCTCGTCTCGAGCCCAGCCGAGCATGCGGTGAGCGGAAGACTGCAGACGGCCACGATCGCTCCGACTGCGAATCTCTTCACCCGTGCGCGCATCGCCACCCCTTAGCGTTTGCATCAAACTAGCGCACGGAAAGCGCTGTCGGCGGCATCACCGCGACGCAGAAAAGCCCCGATGACTGGCGAGAGTCATCGAGGCTGATCCGTGCACCCCCTCGGACTTGAACCGAGAACCCACTGATTAAGAGTCAGTTGCTCTGCCGATTGAGCTAGAGGTGCGTGGCGCGGTATTCCCCGGCCGAGGAATTACATTACCAGCCGATCGCCGCGGTGCGAAATCGAGTCGGGTCCCACGTGTTCGCCGCGCGTGTCGCCCCGTGTCACGAGCCCTCGGGTCCCCGGGCGGGGCGGTTATCCTGGAGATGTGACCGCCTCCCCCCGCGTCGACGACTTCTCTCGCGACCTCGCACTCGCCCTTCGACTCGCCGACGCCGCAGATGCGCAGTCGCTCCCCCGGTTCGACAGCTCCGACCTGGAGATCTCGACCAAAGCGGACAATTCTCATGTCACCGATGCGGACCTCGCCACCGAGCGGGCGATCCGCGCCATCCTGTCGACCGAACGGCCCGACGACGGCATCTTCGGCGAGGAGTTCGGCGCCGAGGGCAGCACCCATCGGCAGTGGATCATCGATCCCATCGACGGCACCGCGAACTTCCTCCGCGGAGTGCCGCTGTGGGGCACGATGATCGCCCTCGCGGTCGACGGCGTACCGCAGGTCGGAGTGGTCAGCATGCCCGCGATCGGACGCCGCTGGTGGGCGGCGTCAGGGTCAGGGGCATGGACGGCGACGGATGCCGAACCGCGCCGCGTCTCGGCATCCTCCGTGTCGTCTCTCGATGCCGCGAGCGTGAGCTTCCAGAGCATCACCCAATGGGCTGAGTCCGGTCACCTCGACCAACTGCTGAAGCTGGCCGACCGGGTATGGCGCGACCGTGCCTACGGAGACATCTACGCCTACATGCTCCTGGCCGAGGGGCGGATCGACATGGTCGCGGAATTCGGCGTCAAGGAGTACGACGTCGCGGCCGCAGTCCCGATCGTGCGCGAGGCGGGCGGTCGGATGACCGGTTTCGACGGCGCAGAGACGATCTCCGACCTCTCGGCGCTCGCCACCAACGGCATCCTCCACGACGCGTTCCTCGCACTTCTGCACGACTGACCCCCGATGAAGGCACGCGCGATGAACCGCTTCACCTCCGCCGCACTCGGTGCGCTCCTGCTCACCGTCGCGCTCGTCTCCTGCGCAGCGACGCCCGAGGGAGCGCCGTCGCCCACGCCCGACTCGCCGAAGCCCTCCCCCACGGCGACTGCGGAGCCGGCAGCCACTCCCACACCCTCCGCGGCGGTGGAGCCAGCCTGCGACACGATCGTCTCGGCCGGAACCGTGCAGGCACTCACCGATCAGGGCTGGACCTTCGAGGAGAAGGAGTTCGTGGTGGGTGGCGTGACGCTCGCCGACGGGCTCCTCTGCTTCTGGGCCGACTACAGCGTCGCCTCAGATCACGGTCAGCTCTACGGGTGGTCGACGATCAGCGCTGAAGACGCCACTGCTGCACAGACCTCCCTCCTCGGAGAGGGCTGGACCCGCGAGGACGGCCCCGACGGCATCTACATCACCGAGAACCCGCAGTTCGCGATGGGCACCGACGAAGACGGCTACGGCATGACGTATCTGTTCGGCGACGGCTGGGTGAAGTTCGCGGACACGCGCCAGGGCCTCATCCTGATCGAGTGGGCCGGCTGACGCTCACTCGACCGGAGAATCGATCACCTCGTCGACGAGGAGGATGCCGCCTGTCGAGTTCACCGACTGCATCAGATCGTCGATCCACCGCGGGTTCAACTGAGGCTGCTCCGGCTCGTCGAAGGTGAAGCGCAGCGGGATGGACGGATGGATCCAGATGGTGGATCGTCCGCCGGGCTCTCCCTCGGGATGACGCCATGACAGGGTGAAGCTCTCCTGACGGCGGAGCTTGGTCGCGATGACGATCTTCAGATGCGCGAGTGATCGATCCTCGATGTGGATCGGAACGTCCGACGCGCCATAGAACAGCGTTGCCATGCGAACCAGAATACTGGCACAGGTGGCACGGGCTGCGCATCTGAAGAGGCAGGGAGGAGCTCATCCTGCGCGGTGTATCGTCGCACGCATGGACTCCCCGCTCGCTGACATCGCAGTGGAGCTGTACACGGGGTCACCTGCAGAGTTCGTGAGCGCACGCAACGCGCGCGCCGTCGAGGCCGACGACGCGGGCCTCGCCGCGCAGATTCGCGATCTGAAGAAGCCGTCGGTCGCCGCCTGGGTGGTCAACGTCTTCGCACACGAGCGCGCCGCGCAACTTGGAGAAGCGCTTCAACTCGCCGAAGAGCTCCGCGAAGCTCAGGCGGACCTGGATGCTCGCGCGCTCGCGCAGCTCGGTCGCGACCGCCGCGCCCTCACGAGCCGACTCGCGGCAGATGCCGCTGCGCTCGCTGAAGCGCGCGGACAGCGCGTCACGGCTTCGACGAGAGAGGCGGTTCAGCAGACCATCAGCGCGGCCTTCTTCGATCCGACTGCGGCCGCCGCCGTCGCCTCGGCGAGGCTCGTGCGCGAGCTGGAACCGGCCGGCACGTTCGCCGACATTGCCGACACCCTCGTGGGTGGAGGCGCACCCGCACCACCCGCGATCTCGCCCACACCCGTCGACGAGGTGCGGTCACGCAGAGAGCGACGGGACGCGGAACGGGCCGTCAGAGAAGCCCAGAAGGCTCACGACACGGCGGCACGCGAAGCGGCGACGGCCGACCGAGCACTCCGCGATGCTGCGGTGAGGATCGAAGCCCTCACACGTCGTGAGCGTGAACTCGAAGCTGACCTGGCGAAGGTCCGACATGAAACGAAGCGCGCGCGAGAAGACGCCGACGAGGCGGAGGCCGAACAGGAATCGCTCGCGCAGCGAGTGCGGGAGTCGGAAGAGCATCTCCGCACCGCAGAGGACGCTCTGGACCGGCTCACCACCGGCTGATCACCGACGCGGGAGGACGTGTCAGCGGACGCACGCGCCGTCGAACGACCTCGACAGCGTACCGGTATTCTGTGTGTATCCTGAGCGCGAGGCTCCACGGCGGAGCCGATTTCACAGGGAGTGGCATGCGCAATCGGTTCCTGAGTGCCATTCTCGTCGCGACCGCGGTCGTCGCAGGCTCGCTCACTCCGTCAGCGGCGGTGGCAGCGCCTCCGCCATCGACGGAAAGGGTACCCGTCGGCACGCTCCTCGATCAGCTGCGTGTCGAGGCTCCGTCCACCGTGAAGTACGACCGCGACCTCTTCTTCGAAGGCGCGGATCTCGACGGGGACGGATGCCGCACCCGTCAGGAGGTGCTGCTCGAGGAGTCCGACATTCCGACGACCGTCACCGGCGCGTGCACCGTCACTGGAGGTCAGTGGTTCTCCTACTACGACAACGTCACGCACATCGACCCCGCCGCGATCGAGATGGATCACCTTGTCGCGCTCAAGGAAGCGTGGGCGTCCGGCGCGTGGGCCTGGACCGACGCGCAACGACAGAGCTACTCCAACGACCTCGACGACCAGCGCACCCTGACCATGGTCACCGCCGCCGTGAACACCGCGAAGGCCGACAAGGATCCTGCATCCTGGTTGCCTCCATACCGGCCGATGCGGTGCACCTATGTCTCCGAGTGGGTCGCGGTGAAGTGGCGGTGGAACCTGTCCGTCGACCCCGTCGAGAAGAGCGCCATCCAGACGCTCCTCCAAGAATGCGGCCCCCAGTGCGACGCCTGGATGCCGGCGACGCCCACCGTCGGACGGCCCTCCGCGCCGCCGATGCCAGACCCCGTCGGCGTGTACCGGTTCTGGAGCCCCGTCTACCAGGGGCACTTCTTCACCACTGACCCGACGGAGCGCGATCAGATCATCGCCCGTTGGCCGAATGTCTGGACCTACGAGGGGCAGCGGTACACCGCGTTCACGACCCAGGTCGCCGGAACTATCCCGCTCTACAGGTTCTGGAGCAGCACGTACTCGGGACATTTCTACACCGCAGACCCCGCCGAGCGCGCGGCTGTCATCGCCAAGTGGCCGAACATCTGGAAAGACGAAGGGATCGCGTACTACGTCTACCCGGCCGACTCCACGCAGGCCGGCACCGTTCCCGTCGCGCGGTTCTGGTCGAACTCCGCGGCTCATCACTTCTACACCGCGGACGCAGCCGAACGAGATGCAGTCCTCGCCAAGTGGTGGCGGGTGTGGATCTACGAAGGCGACAACTTCCGAGTACCGTCCTCAGGCATCCCCGTCCCTCAGCCGCCTCAGCAACCTCAACCGCCTCAGCAACCGGGGAACCCCGGGGACACGCGGAATTGCACGGACTTCGCGAACTACGCTGCAGCGAAGGAATGGTTCGACCGGTTCTACCCCTACTACGGCGACGTCGCAAAGCTCGACTTCGACAACGACGGCATCCCCTGCGAGACCCTGCCTGGCGCGCCGTAGGCCGAGCCTGAGCCGCGTCGATTCCCGATCACGCAAACAAAAGACCCGCCTCCCTTCGTGATCTTCACCAGGGAGGCGGGCCTTCTTGCTTGTGACAGCGACCTGGTGGAGCTGGGGGGAATCGAACCCCCGTCCAACGCTGAGTCTCCACGCCTTCTCCGGGCGCAGTCTGTGAAGACGTTCTGCTCGGCTCCGACCTTTGTCACAGACACCTAAGTCGACGAGCCCAGCCTGGGAAGAGTCCCACGTGACGTCCAGACGCCATCACGCAGCAAGATTCCTAAATGACGCCAGGATCCGTATCGGAATCACATACGGCCTGACGGACTATCGGGCTCGCTTATGCAGCGAGGGCGAAGTCGTTGCGCTTGGTTTCGGCAACTATTTTTTGCAGAGAGCGTTTACGAGATAACTCTGCATCCTCGGCCCGCTTCTCGTGGATTCACAGGCGCTGTCGAAACCGATCAGCCCCTTGGTCCTTCTCTCGAAGGAGCCGCTGTCACTCTGTGTACTTATCATCCCGGGAACCGGAGTCCCCGAGCCTCACAGACTACAACGTTCGCGAGGCCTTCGCCATTCCATGCCCTGGCGTAGAGTCACGACATGAGCGAAGTCACCGTCACCGTCCGCGGCGAGCACGAGGCGCGAGTTGCGCCCGAGCGCGCCACCATCCACGTCAGTGTCCGCGCAGACGGCGCCGACCGCGCAGGAGTGGTCGATAGCGTGATGCATCTCACCGAGCCGGTGCGCGAGAGCATCACCGCGCGGCTGGACACGGGCATCGTCGTCGACTGGTCCAGCAAGCGGTTGTCCGTGCGCGCCGAGCGCCCGTGGAACTCGGAGGGCACGCAGCTCGCGCCCGTTCACTACGCCGGCGTGGATCTGACTGCGACGTTCGCCGAAGCCTCGGCGCTCTCGCTCTGGGTGTCCGAGGTCTCGGCATGGGACGGTGTCGAGGTCGGCTGGGTCGACTGGGACCTCACCGCCGAGACGAGGTCCCGGGTCGAACGGGAGGTCGCGGCGCAGGCCGTCGGAGCGGCCGTGACGCGCGCGCAGGCATACGCCACAGCGCTCGGACTCGGTTCCGTCGTTCCCGTCGAGATCGCCGATGTCGGGCTGATCGCCCCCGCACCCGTTCAGCCGCTCGCGGGCATGCCCAAGATGCGCGGGGCGATGATGCAGGAGTCCCAGGACGTGGGCGGGCCGTCAATGGACTACGAACCCGACGAGATCGTCATCTCCGCAACGGTCGAGGCGCGATTCGTCGCGCGCTGAACCGCGCCCCGCACCGCAAAGCGGTCAGGCGTCGATCGCGAACGGCGCCAGATCGGCGGCGAGTCGCTCGGACACACGCGCGTGCACGACTGTGCCCTGCTCGCTGTGGTCCACCGCTAGCAGCATCCCGGTCTCGTGGATCGCCGCGACCAGATCACCCCTGTCATAGGGAACGACCGCGTGCACCTCCACGGCCGGCTTCGGAAGCGCCTCTTCGATCGCCGCTCGAAGCTCTTCGATGCCCTCGCCCGACCGGGATGAGACGAAATGCGCCGTGGGCTCGAGGCCTCGCAGCACGAGACGCTCGTCGTCGTCGATCAGATCGGCCTTGTTGAACACCACGAGCTCGGGCATATCACGCACACCGACGTCGCCCATGACGTCCCGCACGGTCTGCAGTTGACCGGCGGGATCGGGGTGAGATCCGTCAACGACGTGCAGCACGACGTCGGCGTCGCCGACCTCTTCCAACGTGGATCGGAAAGCCTCGACGAGCTGGTGCGGAAGGTTGCGGACGAAGCCGACGGTGTCCGTCAGCGTGTACACACGCCCGTCCGACGTCTCCGAGCGGCGGACCGTCGCATCCAGCGTCGCGAACAGTGCGTTCTCCACGAGCACCCCTGCGCTCGTGAGAGCGTTGAGAAGGCTCGACTTGCCGGCGTTGGTGTATCCGGCGATGGCCACGGAAGGAATCGTGTTGCGCTTGCGCTCGGCACGCTTGGCCTCTCGCGCCGGGCCGAAGTCACGGATCTGCCGACGAAGGAGCGCCATCTTGGTGCGGATGCGGCGACGGTCGAGCTCGATCTTCGTCTCACCGGGGCCACGGGAGCCCATTCCGGCACCACCGGCGCCGACCTGGCCACCCGCCTGACGGCTCATCGAGTCACCCCAGCCGCGCAGGCGCGGCAGGAGGTACTCGAGCTGCGCGAGTTCGACCTGGGCTTTGCCCTCACGGCTCTTGGCGTGCTGGCTGAAGATGTCGAGGATGACGGTGGTGCGGTCGATGACCTTGACCTTGACCACGTCCTCGAGAGCTCGTCGCTGGCTGGGGGCGAGTTCCGTGTCGGCGATCACGGTGTCCGCGCCCGTGGCCGCCACGATGTCCTTCAGCTCCTGCGCCTTGCCGCGCCCGATGTAGGTCGCGGCGTCCGGGTGCGGTCGCCTCTGCAGAACACCATCGAGGACGACGGCTCCTGCGGTCTCCGCGAGGGCTGCGAGTTCGCGGAGCGAGTTCTCCGCGTCCTCCTGAGCGCCCTGCGGATACACGCCGACCAGCACCACGTTCTCGAGCCGGAGCTGGCGGTACTCGACCTCCGTGACGTCTTCGAGTTCTGTGGAGAGACCGCCGACGCGCCGCAGCGCATGACGATCCTCGAGGTCCCACTGGTCGCCGTCTGAGAACGCGTGTGACGCGGTGGACTGGTCCTGCAGCGCCTGAGCGGCGCCGAAGACTCGTGCCTCCGTCCGCTTCTCCGCATTCGCGAGAACGCGATCGACTGCTTCGTCACCTGTGGAGTGTGTGCTGGTCTCCGTCATCCGTCCCTTATCTCTGGGTTTTGTTGCGAGCCTTAACCTTAGCCCGCGCTGTCCGCTACGCTCACGGTATGGGGTCCGACCATTACTTCACCGCGGCCCCGGCAAGCCCCGAGAACCTGCGATCGATCCGTGTGACGCTCGCAGGCCGAGAGCTGGACGTCACCACTGCTGGCGGCGTCTTCAGCCCGGATCGGCTGGATGCCGGTACTGCCGTCCTTCTCGCAAACACGCCTCCGGTTCCGCCGGGAGGCCATCTTCTCGACCTCGGAAGCGGGTGGGGACCGGTCACGCTGTCGATGGCATTGGCCGCGCCCCATGCGACCGTATGGGCGGTCGATGTGAACGAGCGGGCTCTGGATCTCGTGCGTCGCAACGCCGCGGCTCATGGTCTCAAGAATGTCAACGCCTCACTGCCCGAGGATGTTCCCGCTGACGTGACTTTCCGCTCGATCCGCTCGAATCCTCCGATCCGCGTCGGCAAGAACGAGCTTCACGGCCTGCTCGAGAAGTGGATCCCCCGCCTCGACGAGCGCAGCGACGCGTGGCTCGTCGTGCAGCGCAACCTCGGCGCGGATTCGCTGCAACGGTGGATCGGCGCGACGTTCCTTCCTGGCTTCAGCGTGCACCGCACCGCGACCTCCAAGGGCTATCGCATCCTCAAGGTACGCAAGCACGGCACCCCGCCCACCGAGCCGATCGCTCTCGTCTGAGGTCTCCCCGCAGCGACATCAGCAACCGAGAAGGTCGGGAAGGTCGCGCATGTCGGCGAACACGACGGCTCCTTCCTGTTCGAGCCACTCGGCCGGGGTGAGCCCGCCGGCGTAGCCGTATACCCGCATCCCGGCGGCTCGAGCGGCGCGGACGCCGAACCGGCTGTCCTCGACCACCGCACAGTGTTCGGGGTGCACCCCGAGCCGATCTGCGGCGTGCAGAAAGAGATCCGGGGCGGGCTTACCGACGACCACGTCGTCCACGCTGAAGATCCTTCCCTGGAATCGCGGAAGGAGACCGGTCATCCCGAGCGTTCTCCGGATCTTCGCATGGGTACCGCTCGAAGCCACGCACGTGGCCGTCACGATCTCGTCGAGTGCGCGCTCGACGCCGTCCACCGCGATCAGCTCAGCGAAGGCAGCGACGTACCACGGCTGATAGGTCGCCTCCCAGTCATCGCGAAGCGGGCTCCCGAGGAACGACTCGATCTCCGAGCGGAAGTAGGCGGCAGAACGTCCGACGAACCGGTGCACGATCTCGTCCGAGGACAGTTCCCACCCGAGATCGGCGAGTACCCGCCGGTCCACCTCGATCGAGAGCCGCTCGCTGTCGACGAGGACTCCGTCGCAGTCGAAGATGACCAGATCGATCGGACCGGTCGCGCCCATCAGATCAGGTCGACCTCGCCGCTGAACACAAGCTGCGCGGGGCCGGACAGCGCGACGTGCTCGCCGTCCTCCGCGGGGAGCATGCGCACGCCGAGCGTGCCACCCGGCACCTCGACCCGCCAGTTGTCGGGCGCCTTCGCACCTGCCCAGTAGCGCACCGCCAGAGCTGTGGCCGCCACACCCGTGCCACAGCTGAGGGTCTCCCCCACACCGCGCTCGGAGACGCGCATCGAGACGTGCCCGATCCCGTCCCGCACAAGCGGCTCACCCGGGACGACGAACTCGACGTTCGCACCCGCGGGCGGGGTGGGTTCGAGCACCGGAGCACGGTGGAGTTCGAGTGAGGCGAGTTCCGCCTCGGATGCGAGGGCGACCACCACATGAGGATTCCCGACGTCGATGCCCAGCCCCGGGCGCGTGACGGGGAGCCCGTCCGCCGTGACAAGAGGGTCGTCGCCGGAGAGCTTCCACAGGCCGAGATCCACCTGATATCCCGTCTCACTGCGGGTCACGTCGCGCACGCCCGCTCGGGTTCCGATCGGGAGCGTCGAGCCGGGCTGGATCGTGGCGAGCCCGGAGCGCACGAGATAGTGCGCGAAGACGCGGATGCCGTTGCCGCACATCTCGGCGATCGATCCGTCGGCGTTGCGGTAGTCCATGAACCATTCAGCTGCCGGCTCCTCAGCGAGTGACGCCCGCCCGTCCACGATCGCTGCAGAGCGCACGACACGAAGGATGCCGTCGGCTCCGATGCCGCGGTGCCGGTCACAGAGCACTGCGACCTGTTCCGAGCTGAGTTCCAGTGAGCCGTCGGGGTCGGCGATGATCACGAAATCGTTGCCCGTGCCGTGCCCTTTGGTGAATGCGACCATTCGTCCAGTCTAGAGATCTCGGCTAGGCGTCGACGATCAGGCGTCTGCCCGTGTTCGACACGGAGAATCGTTCGTAGCCCAGGTCGTCGTAGAAACCGAGGACGCCTTCGTTCCCCTCCCTGACCATGAGCTGCACCTTCGGGCAGCCCATGGCGACGAGAAGCCGTTCGGCCTCGCGCACGAGTGCTCTCGCGATCCCTCGTTGGCGGTGCGACTTGGCGGTCGCCAGGTAGTAGAGCCAGCCGCGGTGTCCGTCGTAGCCGGCCATGACCGTCCCGAGGATCGGTGCCGAGCTCGATTCGGGCTCGGTGCTCTCGACGACCAGAAACAGCTCCGGCTGCACCGTGAGCTTGCGCTCGATGTCGAGCCGCGGATCGTTCCACGGGCGCGTGAGCCCGGCCTCGTCCCAGAGCGCGACAACCGCCTCGGTGTGCGCCCGGTCGAACGCCCGGACCGGCCAGCTCTCGACTGCGCGCCGAGGGGCTGACGCCTCAGCCACGGCGCACGCGGTAACGCCCGCACATGAAGTTACGGTTGCGAGCCACCTCGAGGAGCTCGAGGTCCAGCATCCGCGGCAACAGGGGTGCCCCGGATCCGAGAGTGACCGGCGCGCACTGCACCCACACCTCATCGAGAAGACCCGCATCCGCGAACTGCCCGGCCAGGTCTCCGCCACCGACGACCCACAGATCCTTGCCGCCGGCGGCAGTGACCATCTCGGAGTGAACGGCGGTCACATCGCCCTGCGCCTTGCGGACGTCGGCGCCGACGGGAATCTCGAGCTCCCTGTGCGTGAACACCCAGGTCGGCTGCTCGTAGCCCCAGCGCCCTTCTTCGTGCTGCATGACCCAGTTGTAGGTCGATGCCCCCATGGCCAGGGCCCCGATCGTCTTCTCGAACGCCCCATAGGACATCGGTCCTTCGGCGTCGATGTCCTGCTTGAGGAGCCAATCGAGGGAGTGCTGGTCAGTCGCGATGAAACCGTCGAGGCTGCTCGCCGTGTAGAAGTGGGTGGCCATGCATCCACCTTCTCATCGGTCACCGACATCGCGCGATGGCGGTGAGGGAGATGTCGACTCAGGACTCGACGAGTGCCGTCGCGTCGACCGGGGGTTCGTGCCAGGTGAGACCCGGATACCGCTTGAACCAGGACACCTGACGTCGGGCATACCGACGCGTGAGGGCCTGCGTCTCGGCGATCGCCTCGTCTTGACTGAGCCGCCCGTCGATCTGCCCCAGAGCCTGGGAGTAGCCGATGGCACGCTGCGCAGTGACGCCATCCTCGAGCCCTTGCCGCCGGAGCCCCGCCACCTCGTCGACGAGGCCTGCACGCCACATCTGTTCGACCCGTGCGTCGAGCCGTTCGACGAGGACGCTGCGCTCGACATGGAGACCGATCAGTCGGGTGTCCGCCTGCCAGAGCGACGGATGTTCCGGCAGAGCGGCACCGTGCGTGGCGCTGCCCTGCTCGAGCACCTCGAGGGCGCGGATCACCCGTCTCCCGTTGTGGGGGTCGACGCGCGCCGCCGTGGCCGGGTCGAGCGCTCTCAGCCGGTCGAGCATCGCCCCCGCCCCCTCGTCCTCGAGCTCGCGTTCGAGCCGAGCGCGGATGACCGGGTCGCGCGGCGGGAAGGCGAAGTCGAAGACGACGCTGGAGACGTAGAGCCCGGAGCCGCCGACGAGGATGGCGTCAGCACCACGGCGCTGGATATCGATGATCACGGAGCGCGCAAGAGGCTGATACCAGGCGACCGCCGCTTCCTCGTCGACCTCGCGCACGTCGAAGAGGTGGTGCGGAATGCCGCGTCGGTCAGCGGCGGCGAGCTTCGCCGTGCCGATGTCCATTCCGCGGTAGAGCTGCATCGCATCGGCGTTCACGATCTCGGCCGCGTTGCCCCGCCGGCGCAGCGCCGCGGCGAGATCGAGCGCGAGATCGCTCTTGCCCGTCCCGGTCGCGCCGACGACCGCCCAGAGCCGCGGCGCATCGTGCGTGCCGCCCGGCTCCGTACCCGTCATCCCTTGGATACCGGCTTCGTCGCGAGCAGCGGTCACCTGCCGACGCGCAGCGTCGGCAGGCCGAGAGACACCGCCCGCGTGCCGTCGGGCGCCGCAGGCGCCGGCACGGCGCACGATTCCGCCTGGGCGCGATCCCACGCGTCCCCGCCGCGCGTGCGACGGATCTTGAGCGGGGAGCCCGTCGGGTCATCGGCGAGCAGGTGGAACGGAGCCGCATGGGTGATGGTCACCGAGACGACGTCACCGGGCCGGGGAACAGCCGACCCCGGGGTCACCTCGAAGTGCACGAGGCGGTTGTCCTCTCCCCGGCCGGTCAGCCTATGCGTCTCGGCGTCCTTCTTGCCCTCGCCCGTCGAGACGAGGACCTCGACCTCGCGGCCGATCTGCTTCTGGTTCTCTTCGAGCGAGATGCGCTCCTGCAGCGCGATGAGCCGGTTGTAGCGTTCCTGCACGACGGCCTTCGGAACCTGGTCTTCCATGGTCGCCGCCGGTGTGCCCTCGCGGATCGAGTACTGGAAGGTGAAGGCGCTCGAGAAGCGGGCCTGTTCGACCACCCGCATCGTGTCCTCGAAGTCCGCCTCGGTCTCACCGGGGAACCCGACGATGATGTCGGTGGTGATCGCGGCATGCGGAATGCGATCACGGACGCGGTCGAGGATTCCGAGGAACCTCTCACTGCGATAGGAACGACGCATGGACTTGAGGATGCGATCGCTGCCGGACTGCAGCGGCATGTGAAGCTGCGGCATCACAGTGGGAGTCTCAGCCATCGCGTCGATCACGTCGTCGGTGAACGCAGCCGGGTGAGGACTCGTGAACCGAATGCGCTCGAGTCCGTCGATCTCGCCCGCCGCGCGCAGGAGCTTGCCGAAAGCCTGGCGATCGCCGAACTCCACGCCGTAGGAGTTGACGTTCTGTCCGAGCAGGGTGACCTCGATGGCACCGTCCTCCACGAGGAGGCGGATCTCGTTCAGGATGTCACCCGGACGGCGGTCCTTCTCCTTGCCGCGAAGGCTCGGAACGATGCAGAAGGTGCACGTGTTGTTGCATCCGACCGAGATGGACACCCACCCGCTGTGCGCAGAGTCGCGCTTGGTCGGGAGCGTCGAGGGAAACACCTCGAGCGACTCGAGGATCTCCAGCTCGGCGTCACCGTTGTGTCGCGCTCTCTCGAGAAGGCCGGGAAGCGACCCCATGTTGTGCGTGCCGAAGACCACATCGACCCATGGGGCCTTGTCGAGAACGGCTTGCTTGTCCATCTGGGCGAGACAGCCCCCGACGGCGATCTGCATGCCGTCCTTGCGGCGCTTCACCGAAGCGAGCTGACCGAGGGTCCCGTAGAGCTTGCCCGCGGCATTGTCGCGAACTGCGCACGTGTTGATGATCACGACATCGGCCTCGGCGCCGTCCGTGGCTCGGACGTATCCCGCACTTTCGAGCGAGCCCGAGAGACGTTCGGAATCGTGGACGTTCATCTGGCAGCCGAAGGTGCGGACCTCGTACGAACGCTGGCGCCCGTCACGGTCGATTGCGGCTGACGACGACGCGATGATCGTCGGTTCACTGCGCGGGATAGTCATGATCTCCCCATTGTACGAGCGGTTCCCCCCTCGCTGCCGCTGCCGCTGACCGGCCAGCGCCGGGCGAGGTGCGCGCCCTCCCGGGTGTCAGTCCGAATCAACGAATCGGACCCGCGACGACGAGCCGGAAGATTCCTCGGCGAGGGCCGTCTTCGCAGCCGTCATCGCGATGGAACCGTTGTACCCGCGACGTGATAGCTGACCGACGAGGCGTCTCAGAGCAGTATCCGGGTCGAGGCGGGACATCGATCGTGCTTTCGAGCGAGCGTACTCGAGTGCACGCTCCGCGTCGTCGTCGGGAACGTCGCCCAATGCCGCGTCGATCACATCGCGGGGAATCCCCCGCTGCGAGAGCGCTCGCGACAGAGCGACCCGTCCCTGTCCTTTTCGCTCGATTCCCGACATCACGAGCTGATCGGCGAGAACCGCGTCATCGAGGTAGCCGCGGCGACAGAAGTCGTCGATCACGTCGTCGATCGATCCGGAGTCGAGCCGGACGCCGTTCTCTTCGTAGCCCCTGAGCACCATCCGCGCCTCGGACAAAGAGAGCGATCGAGCCCTCAGCTTGCGCACGAGAAGCTCCTCGGCGTCGACACGCAGCTTCGACGGATCAACTCCGCTCTCATCTGCTGAGTCTTCGTGCGGCTGCAGTGCACGCAATCGGGGAGCAGACCGAGCCGCAGCGCCACGAGCTGGATGCCGTTCGCTGGGCCCACGAGAGTCGACGAGTGGAGCTGGAGCCGAGTCGCCGGTGGATGCGACTCCTGCCGCCGTCGATTCCTCGTGGCCTGCGTCTTCCGCAGCGCGGGGGGTGACTGCATCGGACCCGACAGAGCTTCGATCGACCGGCTTCATCCGCGCGGAATCACGGCCGAACAGAGGGATGATGGGGGCGAGATCCTGAGGCTCGCCCCCGCCATCACTCATGGTTCGCTCCGGTTGCGCCACAACCGCGAACCATCACGATCATGCCGGGCGGCGCTCGGCGAGCTCGTCAGCAGGTGCCTCGGTGGCTCCTCCGATGCCGAGCTTCTGCTTGATCTGGGTCTCGATCGCCAGCGCGATGTCGGGGTTCTTGAGCAGGAACGTTCGCGCGTTCTCCTTGCCCTGTCCCAGCTGGTCACCGTCATAGGTGTACCAGGACCCGGACTTCTTGACGATGCCGTGCTCCACACCGAAGTCGATCAGGCTCCCCTCACGGGAGATGCCGACGCCGTAGAGGATGTCGAACTCAGCCTGCTTGAACGGCGGAGCCATCTTGTTCTTCACGACCTTGACCCTCGTACGGTTTCCGACTGCGTCGGTGCCGTCCTTCAGAGTCTCGATTCGGCGGATGTCCATTCGGACGGACGCGTAGAACTTCAGCGCCTTTCCACCCGCGGTGGTCTCCGGCGAGCCGAAGAAGACACCGATCTTCTCGCGCAGCTGGTTGATGAAGATCATCGTGGTGTTCGTCTGGTTGAGCCCACCGGTGAGCTTTCGCAGCGCCTGAGACATCAGACGAGCCTGCAGACCCACGTGGGAGTCACCCATCTCGCCCTCGATCTCGGCTCGAGGCACGAGCGCGGCCACGGAGTCGATGACGATCAGGTCGATCGCCCCGGAGCGGACGAGCATGTCCGCGATCTCGAGCGCCTGCTCACCCGTGTCGGGCTGCGAGACGAGAAGGGCGTCGATGTCGACACCGAGCTTCGCGGCGTAGTCAGGGTCGAGCGCGTGCTCGGCGTCGATGAAGGCAGCGATTCCGCCGGCGCGCTGAGCGTTGGCGATCGCGTGGAGGGTGAGCGTCGTCTTACCCGACGACTCAGGACCGTAGATCTCGACGATTCGTCCACGCGGCAGTCCTCCGACGCCGAGGGCGACATCGAGAGCGATGGAACCGGTCGGAATGACGGCGACAGGCGCACGCTCGTCGCTGCCCAGTCTCATGACCGAGCCCTTTCCGAACTGACGATCGATCTGGGCGAGGGCGGTCTCGAGGGACTTCTCGCGGTCAGCGGGTGATGGCATGACGTGCTCCTTATGCTCGCGTGGTGCCGCCTGTAGGCTGTCGCGGTCCTCCCGGCTGGGCGGAACTCTCCGACAAGGCGTATGGCTCTTCGGCTTGTTCTTCACCGTAGGAGGAGCCTCCGACATTGCGTCGTCAGCACCGCGAAACAGGGAGAGAAACGTCTCTGAACCACTTGTGCAGAAGACTACGCCCGTTTCGAACACATATTCGACGACACGCCGTCTCGGCGTGTCGCAAATCGAAACCGCCTCGAACGCGGCCCTCGCCGCGAACGCCTCAGAGAGTCATCGCTTGCGCGGCTCCAGACGACCTGCACCGTGTCGCCGCTCCAGGGGGACATCCGTCTCGGCGCACAGCGCCAGCCAGATCTCGCGCGGTGCGACGCCAGCATCCAGCGCTTCGTCGGCAGTGGGCCCGGCGAGCTGAGTCAGAACGAGGTCGCTGATCAGGGATGACCCGCGACCGCCGAATTCCGCGTCGACTGCGCGGAGGAACTCACTACGTCGCATCAGAGGCTATGAGAGTCCGACGTTCAGTGGAGCGACAGCTCGGGCTCGACAGAAGCCACGAGGTCGTCCGGAACGACATCAGGGAAGACCTGAATGCCTTCGAGGACCGAGATCCGGTCGCCGACCTCTCGCATGATGATCGAGATGGGAACATCCAGAGCGTCAGCCACCGAGGCGAGAATCTCACTCGATGCTTCCTTCTGGCCCCGCTCGACCTCGCTGAGATAGCCCAGCGCCACAGAAGCCTTGCTTGCAACCTGCCGGAGCGTCCGCCCCTTCTGCAGGCGGAAGTCCCTCAGCACATCGCCGATTTCCTGTCGTACAAGAATCATCGGAACCTCCTCCCAGATCGCCTTCTCGAGGTCTCCCTCGAAGAGACCGCCAGTCTAGTCCTACCGACCTTCACAAAATCTACCTTCGCACGCTGTGCTTTCGGTGTGAGCACATAGGACATAACGGAGCGCACCCATCCCCTATTCCCGCAGAACCCGAGCGAGCATATCGATCGCCGCGTCGACCGCCCGCGCCCGCACCTCTGCACGATCACCGGCGAATCGAAACACCTCCGTCACCGAGGAATCCGGCGTCACCACGGCCACATGCACCGTGCCGACCGGCTGACCGTCAGGTGAGTCCGGCCCCGCGATACCCGTGGTCGAGACGCCGACGTCGGCAGGGGCCCCGTCGACGTTCAACGCACCGCGCACCCCCGCCGCCATCTGAAGAGCGACGTCGGGGTGGACAGGACCGTGCGCGTCGAGCAACGCGTCGTCGACGCCCAGCAGCGTGTGCTTCACCGGGGTGGCATACGCGACGATCGCTCCGCGCAGGGAGGCGGACGCCCCCGGCACGGAGACGAACTCGGCCGCGAGAGCACCGCCCGTCAACGACTCCGCGACACCGAGCGTCCAGCCACGCTCGACCAGCGCGGCGAGCACGGCCGACGCAGATGTCACGAGGGCTGCCGCGCGCCTCGCACCTGCGCGACGATGTAGTCGATTCCGCTCGCCACGGTCAGGATCAGCACGAGCACCATCAGGATGGCGGTCACGAGCAGCCACGGCTCCAGCCCGATCACGACGTGCAACGGAAGCAGCGCCCAGGACAGGGCCACCGCCTGCACTGCCGTCTTGATCTTGCCCATCCAGGCCGCAGCCACGACGTGCTCCTTCGCCACCATGAGACGGTGGATCGTGATGCCCCACTCCCGTATGAGGATGATGATCACCAGCCACCAGTTCAGCTCGCCGAGTATCGCGAGACCGATGAAACCGGCGCCGGTGAGCAGCTTGTCGGCGATCGGGTCCCAGAGCTTTCCGAAGTCGCTGACGATCTCGTAGCGGCGGGCCAGATAGCCATCGACCCAATCGGTCGAGATCGCGACGATGAAGAGAACGGCGGCGATCCAGCGGACAGCGATGTCGTCGAGTCCGAACGTGCCACCGATCAGCAGGAGGACGAAGAAGATCACCGCGAGCGGTATGCGCGCGACCGTGATCGCGTTGGGAAGCTGCCGTGGAATGGCCATCAGTCGCGTCCCGTCAGTCCCCAGGCGTCTTCGTCGCCATCGTCTTCAGCCTCGACCACAGGGAGTCCCTGGAACTGCGCCTCGACCGGGTCGTGCGGCGTCCCGGCAGCAGTCGCGGCCGAGGAGGGGGCAGGCGGCTTCGGCGGAGTGTCGTCGCCTCGCAGCTTCGCCATGACCTGGGGCAGCTGTTCGGCCGTCGCCAGCACATCGCGCGCCTTCGATCCTTCTGACGGGCCGACGATCTCTCGCGACTCGAGGAGGTCCATCAGGCGACCGGCCTTCGCGAACCCGACGCGGAGCTTGCGCTGCAGCATCGACGTCGACCCGAACTGCGACGACACGATGAGTTCGGCCGCGGCGAGAAGAAGCTCGAGATCGTCGCCGATGTCCTCGTCGACCTCCTTCTTCTTCGTGGGCTCCAGCGCTTCCTGGACGTCGGCGCGGTAGTCCGGACGGGCCTGACGCGTCACGTGCTTGACGACCGCGTCGATCTCCTTCTCATCGACCCACGCACCCTGCAGTCGGAACGGCTTGGACGACCCCATGGGCGAGAACAGCGCATCGCCCTGTCCGATCAGCTTGTCGGCGCCGGGGCTGTCGAGGATCACGCGACTGTCTGTGACGCTCGTGACGGCGAACGCGAGGCGCGAGGGGACATTCGCCTTGATCAGACCGGTCACGACATCGACGCTGGGTCGCTGCGTCGCTAGCACGAGGTGGATACCGGACGCGCGTGCGAGCTGGGTGATGCGGACGATCGAGTCCTCGACGTCGCGCGGGGCGACCATCATCAGGTCCGCCAATTCGTCGACGACGACGAGGAGGTACGGGTAGGGCTTGAGCACGCGTTCGCTTCCCACGGGAAGCTCCACCTCGCCGGCGCGGACGGCACGGTTGAAGTCGTCGATGTGACGGAACCCGAACGACGCGAGGTCGTCGTACCGCATGTCCATCTCCTTCACGACCCACTGCAGCGCTTCCGCCGCCTTCTTGGGGTTCGTGATGATGGGTGTGATCAGGTGCGGCACCCCGGCGTAGCTCGTCAGCTCCACGCGCTTGGGGTCGATCAGGACCATCCGCACATCCGTGGGTCGGGCGCGCATGAGCAGACTCGTGATCATCGAGTTGACGAAGCTCGACTTTCCGGAGCCGGTGGAACCGGCGACAAGCAGGTGAGGCATCTTCGCGAGGTTGGCGATGACGATGTTCCCACCGACGTCCTTTCCGACGCCGATCGTCATCGGGTGGGTGCTCTTGTGCGCTGCCGGAGACCTGAGCACATCGCCGAGCGCGACCATCTCCTTGTCGGCGTTCGGGATCTCGATTCCGATCGCGCTCTTTCCGGGTATCGGCGAGAGGATCCGCACATCGTTCGATGCGACCGCATACGCGAAGTTGTTGCTCAGCTGGAGGATCTTCTCGACCTTGACGCCGTGCCCCACCTCGACCTCGTACTGGGTGACCGTGGGGCCACGCGAGAAACCAGTGACCTTCGCGTCGACCTTGAACTGTGTCAGCACGCTCGTGATCTGCTCGATCACCTTGTCGGTCGCCTCGGAGCGCGCGACCGGTGGAGGCCCTTCGACCAGAAGACCTGGCGACGGCAGCACGTACGGGGCGACGGGGGCCTGGGGGCCTCGCTCCCCCGGCCCGGCCGTGCCGAAGCCGTCGAGACCCGGAAGCTCCGGCATCTCTCCGGTGTCGGACTCGTCGTCTAGCAGTGCGGTGGTCTGCTGCCCTGCCAGGGATTCCGTCACGGACCGCACGTCCGTCAGCACCTCGGTCGCCGCGTCATACGGATCTTCCACGACGACGGCCTGATCGTAAGCCGGAGTCGGCTCGGAGGTCGTCAGCAGCGCGGTGATGTCGTCGGAGCCCAGCGTCCCCTCGTCGGGGTCTTCCTCACGGCCGGTCTTGTTCCGCCGCCACCAGGGAAGGACGTCGGGGTCGTCGACCTTGTCGGACTCGTCGATCGCCGCGGCTTCCTTCGCAGGCTTCTCGATGCGCTCAGCGTCGAACATCCACGCGTAGAGGTCGCCCAGGCGCTGCCCGATACGGTTCGGCGGAGTCTTGGTCAGGATCAGGATGCTGAGTCCCGCCAGCAGGGCCAGGACGATATAGGCACCCACCGGAGTGAGATACGAGAGCGGCTCACCGATCATCCAGCCGAAGAGACCGCCCGCTTCGCTGAGCGCAGGCATGCCGTCCCGGGGCTGCGCACGAACGAGCAGTCCGGCGGAGTCGACTCGACCCGCTGCGATGTGGCAGAAGCCTGCCAGGGTGAGCACGAAGAGTCCGAAGCCGATGCCGATGCGCCCGTTGTCGTGGACGGACGAGGGATGGCGGAACAGCCACCCTGCCAGCAGCAGCAGCAGCACGGGCATGACGAAAGCCACACGCCCGACCAGAAGCCCCACCGAGTAGGCGCTGATGTTCGACGCGACCTCGTTGCCGATGAAGAACCATTCGTTGACCGCTCCGGCGATCGCCAGAAGCACCAGCAGGAAGGGGAATCCGTCGCGCCGGTCATCCTTTTCGAGCGTCTCCGGGCCGAATGCCCGGAACAGACCACCGACGCCGTGGGCGAGCCCGTTCCACGCTCGTACCGCCACCGGAGGCTTGTCGATCTCGTCGATGTACTTCTTCGGCGCAGCCTGGGCCTTCGGCGCAGCCTGCCGCTTCGGGCGAGGCGTGGCGCTCTCGGACGCGCGCGCGGACTTCGTGGTACTCCTGGCCATGCTCTCACGTTACGGCCAGAGGCCGACATTCACCCGTAATGACGCGGCATTCCGGCCGGTTCCCGGGCCCGCGAAGGGAGATCAGGACGTGCGATGCACCATCGTGTCACGGAGATCCCCCGCGTCGGTGACCACGAAGCCCTCCGACCGATACAGGGCGTGCGCGAAGTTGTCCCGTTCGACGCTGAGGCTGATCCGATGGTGCCCCTGCTCGCGCGCGTGGGTGACGAGGCGTCGAAGCAGGGTCCGTCCGACTCCGTGCGCCCGCCAGATCGGCTGCACTCCGATGATGAGCTCGGGCACCGCGGTTCCGACGAAACCGAAGCCTGCGTCGTCCGGCGCGAGCATCCGATACCACGCCGCACCGATGGGTCGCAGATCGGAGTCGAGCGCAATGAAACCGGCATCCGCCGGCCGCATCCACCCCGCGATGTAGCGCCGGTGCTCGACGGCGCTGAGAATCTCATGCCGAGCGCGTGCCCCGCCGGAGCGCCAGTTCGCCGCCTCGACGACCATGTCGCCGAGGAAGCTCCCGTCCGCCTGGTCGGCGGGTCGAATCGAGAAGACGTCCGGCATGGAGTGAGCCTAGGCCGTTCGCGTTACAGCCGAGTGTCGGTCGACTGGGAACCCGCGAACCACCGGGCTCCGATCACGCTTCGATGACCAGCGGGACGATCATCGGACGACGACGGAGCTTCTGGTTGACCCAGCGCCCGATGGTCCGACGGATGACCTGCGAGAGCGCATGCGTGTCGCGCACGCCGTTGCCGGAGGCCTCCTTGAGGGCGGCGATGATCTTCGGGGTGACGTCATCGAAGACGGAATCGTCTTCGGCGATGCCGCGCGCGTGGATCTCCGGGCCCGAGATGATGCGACCGGTGGCGGCGTCGACCACGACGATCACGGAGACGAAGCCCTCTTCAGCCAGGATCCGACGATCCTTGAGGTCTGCGTCCGTGATCGCGCCGACGGTCGAGCCGTCGACGTACACGAAACCGAGATCGAGCTGGCCGACCACTCGGGCGTCGCCGCCCTTCAGGTCGATGACCGTGCCGTTCGAGGCGATGATCGTGCGCTCGGCCTCGATGCCCGTGTCCTGCGCCAGCTTGGCGTTGGCGATCAGATGGCGGTACTCGCCGTGCACCGGCAGCACGTTCTTGGGTCGCAGGATGTTGTAGCAGTAGATGAGCTCACCCGCTGCAGCATGGCCCGAGACGTGCACCTTGGCGTTCGCCTTGTGCACCACGTTCGCGCCGAGCTTGGTCAGACCGTCGATCACGCGGTACACGGCATTCTCGTTGCCGGGGATGAGGCTCGAGGCCAGGATGACGGTGTCACCCGGTCCGGGCTCGATCGCATGGTCGAGGTTGGCCATGCGACTCAGAACGGCCATGGGCTCGCCCTGCGAGCCGGTGGACATGTAGACGATCTTGTCGTCCGGAAGGTCGCGGGCCTTCTTGTAGTCGATGAGAAGACCGCTCGGCACCTTCAGGTATCCGAGATCCTCGGCGATCGTCATGTTGCGCAGCATGCTGCGTCCGAGCAGCGCGACCCGTCGGCCGTGCGCATGCGCGGCGTCGAGAACCTGCTGCACGCGGTGCACGTGACTCGAGAAGCTCGCGACGATGACCCGGCGAGGCGCCTTGCCGATGACCTGATCGAGCACGGGGCCGATCGAGCGCTCCGTGGGAGTGAACCCGGGCACGTCGGCGTTCGTCGAGTCGACGAGGAACAGGTCGACCCCTTCCTCGCCGAGGCGGGCGAACGCGCGGAGGTCGGTGATGCGTCCGTCGAGCGGAAGCTGGTCCATCTTGAAGTCGCCGGTCGCCAGCACGAGGCCCGCGGGAGTGCGGATCGCCACGGCGAGTGCGTCCGGGATCGAGTGGTTGACCGCGACGAACTCGAGGTCGAACGGTCCGACCTGCTCCCGCTGGCCCTCCTTCACCGTGAGGGTGTAGGCCTTGATGCGGTGCTCCTTGAGCTTCGCCTCGACCAGCGCGAGCGTGAGGCCCGATCCGATCACGGGGATGTCGCTCTTCAGGCGCAGCAGGTAGGGAACGGCACCGATGTGGTCCTCGTGCCCGTGGGTGAGGACGACTCCGACGATGTCGTCGAGGCGGCTCTTGATCGGCTCGAAGTCCGGCAGGATCAGGTCGACTCCGGGCTGGTGCTCCTCCGGGAAGAGCACTCCGCAGTCGACGATCAGGATCTTGCCGTCGAACTCGAAGATGGTCATGTTGCGACCGATCTCACCGAGTCCGCCGAGCGGAGTGACCCGCAGCGTCCCCTCGTCGAGAGCTGCGGGTTCTGCGAGCGGGATGGACATGCTGTCTCCTCAGTCGGACACTCCACGCGTCCGTTCGTTCATGGTGACGCGCCTCGGCGCGTGCGTTCTCAGCGGGTCGTGCCGTGCACCTTCGGCAGGGCGCCGCCCGCGGCCGCGTTGCGGTCGGGGCGGAAGTTGGAGAAGTCTGCTCCCGGAACGTCCCTCACGAGATCGAGCTCGTCCTCGATGAGCGCGGCCTCCCACTCTTCGGGACCCACCAGGGGCAGACGCACGCGGGGGCTGGAGATCCGGCCCAGGCCGTGCAGGATGTACTTCGCGGCGACGGTTCCCGGGACATGCGTCATGACCGCGCGCACGAGCGGCTCGAGCCTCTTGTGCTCTGCCGTGGCCGTCGTCAGATCGCCTCGGTTGACGGCGTCGATGATGGTGCGGTACGGAGCCGCCGCGACGTTGGCGGTCACGCCGATCAGGCCGGTCGCGCCGATGGCGAGATGCGGCAGAACATTCGCGTCGTCTCCCGAGAAGTACATGAGGTCGGTCTGGTTCAGGACGCGGCTCACCTCGGAGAAGTCGCCCTTGGCGTCCTTCACTGCGAGGATGTTCGGGTGCTTGGCGAGGCGCAGGATGGTCTCGTACTTGATCGGCACGCCGGTGCGACCGGGGATGTCGTAGAGGATCACCGGGAGGTCGGTGGCGTCGGCCACCAGGCGGAAATGCGTGAGGATCCCGGCCTGGGTCGGCTTGTTGTAGTACGGCGTGACGATCATGATTGCGTCTGCGCCGGCCTTCTCGCTCGCCTTGTAGAGCTCGATCGCGTGCGCGGTCTCGTTGGATCCACCGCCGGTGATGATCTTGGCGCGTCCGGCCGAGACCGACTTTCCGACCTCGACGAGCTTGAGCTTCTCAGGGTCCGTCAGGGTCGAGGTCTCGCCGGTCGTTCCCGTCACGACGATTCCGTCAGCACCGGCGGTGATGACGTCATCGATGTGCTTCTCGACGGCGGGCCAATCGACTTCGCCGTCGGCCGTCATCGGAGTGACGAGCGCGACGAGAACCTGTCCGAAGGGGTTGCCCGAGTGCGTCATGCCCCCAGCGTATCGGTTCGAATGCCGCTCACCCAGACGAGGGACGGCGGATGACATCTCCCCGGACGATCGCGACCATCATCTTGATTGGGATCCACATAGGCTCGACTCCATGGCATGGGTCACACGCGAATCGTCGACGGTGTACGAGAACCGGTGGATCGAGGTTCGGGAGGACCAGGTCACGGGGCCCGGGGGCGATGGCATCTACGGCGTGGTGACCATGCGGCATCCGGCAGTCTTCGTCGTCGCACTCGATGACGAGGACCGCGTCTGCCTCATCACTCTCGAGCGCTACACGACCGGAGTCTCGATCGAGATTCCTGCCGGAGGAAGCGACGGCGAAGAACCGCTCGCGGCAGCGCAGCGCGAGCTGCTCGAGGAGACGGGCTTCGTCGCCGAGGACTGGACGGAACTCGGAACGATGAACGCCCTGAACGGGATCGCCCACGCCCCCGAGCACGTGTTCCTCGCTCGGGGTCTGACTCCGTCCGACGACTCCACTCGCACGCAGGCGGAGGAGGGCATCGACGCCGTCACCTGGGTACCGTTCTCCGACGTCCTCGGCATGATCTCCGATGGCCGCATCACCGATGGAGAGACCGTGGCGGCGATCGGATACGCCGGTATCCGTCTGGGCAGATTCCGCTGATCTCCTAGCGCCCTCATTCGCGCACGGCGCGCCCGCAGCGGGACGCGGTCGACGTTCAGATCAGACGCGGCCGCGACGTGCGACGCCGGAGGTCAGCGCGCTCGGAAGCAGGGACGCGACAGCGACGATCGCCTTGTAACGCAGCGACGGGATCGAGACGGCCCTTCCGCGCGCCGCGTCACGGAGCGCCTCGCGGACCACATTCCGCGCGTCGAGCCACATGAAGCCGGGAACGCCCTCGTGCCCCGGTTCGAGTCCCATCCGCTCGTGGAAGGTCGTGTGCGTGAAACCCGGGCAGACGGCGGTGACCGTCACTCCGTCGGGTGCGTACTCGACATTCGCCCAGCGGCTGAATCCGATCAACCAGCTCTTGCACGCGGAATACGTGGAGCGCGAGATGAACCCTGCGACGGACGCGACGTTGATGATCCGGCCCCCACGGCCGCGCATCGTCTGAAGCGCCGCGTGCATGAGCCGCATCGACGCCTCGACGTGAACGCGCAGATGGCGCACCTCGTCGTCGATGTCGTTGTCGGCGAACTGCAGCGGGAGGCCGAAGCCTGCATTGTTGATGAGAAGGTCGACCGGATCGGAGGCATCACGGAGACGGTCGGCCACGCGCTCGACATCCTCGTCGATCGACAGGTCGGCGGGAAGCACCTCGACCGCGACACCGTGCTCGCTGCGCAACTCGGCCGCCACGACCTCGAGATCGCCGGCGGAACGTGCGACGAGGATCAGATCGGCTCGGCGCCGGGCCAACTGGCGCGCGAACTCTGCGCCGAGGCCGGCGCTCGCTCCGGTGATCAGTGCGGTGGGCATCAGCGCTCGTATCCCAGGAAGCGGAACCGGATGCCGGAGCGCGACGTCTGCCACTCCCCCTCGTTTACGAGCCGCCACCCGGCTTTGGACGGCGCATACGCGTCGCCGGAGACCTCGATGTCGAGCTCGGTGACTTCGAGGCGGTCGGCGTCGGCGATCACCAGGCGGAAGATCTCGGCGCCGCCGATGATCCATACCTTCTCGTGGCCCCGCACCGCGTCCGTGACGGTCGCGGCACGACGGGCGCCGTCCGCGGACCAGTCCTGCTGGCGGGTGATGACGATGTTCTCTCGCCCTGGAAGCGGGCGGAAGCGCTCAGGGAGCGAGTCCCACGTCTTGCGACCCATGATCACGGGAGCGCCGAGGGTGACTTCCTTGAAGTGAGCGAGATCCTCGGGGACGTTCCAGGGCATGCCGCCCTCTGCTCCGATGACGCCGCCGTGCGCCTCTGCCCAGATCAGCCCGACCCAGGTCATACCGCGACCGCCGCCCTGATCGGAGCGTGGTGCTGGTAATCCTCGACCACGAAGTCCTCGTAGTCGTAGTCGAGGATCGACTCGGGCTTCCGGGCGAACCTCAGCGTCGGGTATGGATACGGTTCGCGCGTGAGCTGTTCGTTCACCTGGTCGAGGTGATTGTCGTAGATGTGGCAGTCACCCCCGGTCCAGACGAAGTCACCCGGCTCGAGTCCCACCTGCTGGGCGACCATCAACGTCAGCAGGGCGTAGGACGCGATGTTGAACGGGACGCCGAGGAACAGGTCGGCGCTGCGCTGATAGAGCTGGCAGGAGAGCTTGCCGTCCGCCACGTAGAACTGGAACAGGGCGTGACAGGGAGCAAGCGCCATGTCGGGGATGTCCGCCGGGTTCCAGGCAGACACGATGAGTCGCCGGGAGTCGGGCGTCTGCCGGATCTGCTCGATCACCTGAGCGAGCTGATCGATGCTCTCACCCTCCGGCGTCGGCCAGCTGCGCCACTGCACTCCGTAGACCGGACCCAGATCGCCGTCGGCATCCGCCCATTCGTCCCAGATGGTGACGCCATGCTCCTGCAGCCACTTCACATTCGAGTCGCCCCTGAGGAACCAGAGGAGCTCGTAGGCGATCGACTTGAAGTGCACCCGCTTCGTGGTGATGAGCGGGAAGCCCTCGGAGAGATCGAAGCGGATCTGCCGCCCGAAGACGCTGGTGGTGCCGGTTCCTGTTCGATCGGACTTGTGAGTGCCGGACTCCAGCACGTCTCGGAGAAGGTCTTCGTACGGCGTCGGGACGGCTGCGCTCATGTGTGCCAGACTACCCGCCCTGGGGGCTGTCGAGTCGGATCGTCACGATGCGACATATCGGCCCGGGCGGTGCCGGATCGCCCGTATTCTCGACGCATGTCACCCGCCGTCGCCCTTCTCCTCGCCGCAGCGCTGCTCGTGCTCGCCGGCACGATCGGTGTCGTGCTGAGACTTCTCGACGGACGGCGTCGCGGAGGCGGCCATCTGCGCTTCGATCCGAACGACGCGGGCGTGTCGCGCCTGGGCGCGAGAGCGACAGTCGTGCAGTTCAGCACCGAGATGTGCACCCGCTGCCCCCAGGTACGACGCATGCTCAGCAGCTACGTCGCAGAATCGGAGGGCCTGGACCACGTGGAGGTCGACCTGACGCATCGACCGGATCTGTCGGCTCGATACAAGGTCATGCAGACACCGACGACCTTCATCGTCGACGGATCAGGAGCCGTCCGCGCACGCTTCCATGGCGTGCCCCATCGACACGCGCTGAACGACGCGCTGGCAACCGTATGACGAGGACGGAAAGCACATGACGACACCGGCCGGCATCGATCCCCGCGGCCCGCGATTCGCCGCGACGGTCACGACAGTGCTGCTGCTCGTCGCGACATATCTGGCGCTGGTCGGCATCTCGACCGCACGGACCTTCGGCTGGTTCGCCTATCAGCCGCTCGACTCGGCCGACATCGGCTCGGCCACGTGGGCCGTGACGTCGGCGACCCTTGCACAGCGCGCGCTGGACCCGGGGTTCCTCCTCACGATCGTGATCGCCCTGCTGTTCCTGTGGGGCGTCCTGTCACCCGCGACTGCACCATGGGGCGTCGTGTTCCGCAGGGTCATCCGTCCGAGACTGGCCGCTCCGACCGAGCTCGAGGATCCGCGTCCACCGCGGTTCGCCCAGGGTGTCGGTCTCGTCGTCGTCACGATCGGTCTCGTGCTGCACCTCGCCGGGGTCCCGTGGGCGCTGCCCATCGCGACCGCCGCCGCTTTCATCGCCGCCTTCCTCAATGCGGCGTTCTCCTTCTGCCTCGGATGCCAGATCTATCTGCTGCTGCAGCGAGCAGGCATCCTCGGTCGCGCGGCGTCGACCGCCTGAGCGCTGTTCCGCCGCACGCCCACGCTCGATAGGCTGGCCGCACACGCGACCCGCATCGAGCAGCGCGCGATACAACGGAGGAATCATGCCCGTCACCAGCGAAGCCACCACCACCTGGACCGGATCCCTCACCGAGGGCTCGGGCACAGTCGCGTTCTCCTCGTCGAAGCTCGGGACCTTCCCGATCAACTGGAAGGCCCGCAGCGAGGGCAGCGACACCACCACCACGCCTGAAGAGCTGATCGCCGCAGCCCACGCGTCGTGTTTCAGCATGGCGCTGTCTCACGCGCTGTCCGAGAACGGCACTCCGCCGGAGCGCGTCAACACGAGCGCGTCCGTCACCTTCAAGCCCGGTGTCGGAATCAGCGGAAGCCACCTCAACGTGAACGCGGTCGTCCCCGGGCTCAGCCCTGAGGAGTTCCAGTCGATCGCTGCCGAGGCGAAGGTCGGCTGCCCCGTATCGCAGGCGCTCGCCGGCATCGAGATCACGCTCGAGGCCACGCTCGCCTGACGTCGGTCATCCGCGAGCGATGCGAATCGCCTCGCGGATGCTGGCGCGAGCGTCCTTGCGGCGGCCAGCGGCATCCTGGACGACGCCGAGTCGGTAGCGCGCGCGCCAGTCCGTCGGCTCCGCATCCGCCTCCCCCGCGTATCTCGCGATGAGCGGGTCGGCGTCGGCACGAGCGATTCGGCCACTCGGCGTCAGCTCGGACTCCGCCGCGGGCATACCGCCCTCGGCATCGAGCTCACGCCCGAGCCGGTCGGCAGCGAACCCGAACTGCATCTCTCGGACGAGCGCCCATGCCCCGATCGGGGCGAGAACGATCAGCGCGATGCCCATGCCGATGGACACCGGTGTGCCGACAGCGAAGAACATCACGGCCAACCAGATGGCGACGGCGAGGTAGACCAGCAGTGCGGCGGCCATCAGGCCGACGCCGATCCGCGACATCACGAGCGGATGCCGATGTCGATCATGCTCTCGAGCCCGACGAAGACGCCGATCGCCTGGGCCGCGAACGGCACCGCGAGACGGATGCCCGGGGCGTAGGCGAGTGCGGGGTCGACCGTGTCATGCGTGAACGTGAGGGACTCACCGGGGCCGGACAGGACGACCTCCTGTTTGGCGATGACGCCGGGACGCCGGAGCGAGTGGATCGGCACGCTGCCGACCTGCTGTCCGCGCGCTCGCTGGTCGGCGTGCGGTGCGCTGACGGGACCCTGTTCGGCGCGTGCGGCGGCGATGAGCTCGGCCGTGCGCACCGCAGTGCCGCTCGGCGAATCCACCTTCGCCTCATGGTGTGCCTCGACGATCTCCGCCGATCCGAAGAACGGCGCGGCTGCTGCGGCCAGAGCCGAACCGAGCACCGATCCCAGCGAGAAGTTCGGGATGAAGACAGCCCCGGTTCCGGCGTTCTCCACCAGAGGACGCACGAGTGCGATCCGCTCGGTGGACCATCCCGATGTGGCGACGAGAATGTTGATCTCGCGCTCGACCGCAGCGCGCACGACGTCGACACTGACCTGAGGCGTGGTCGCGTCGATCACCAGGTCCGCACCGTCGAGCTCGGCGAGGTCGCTACGAGACGTCAGCACGCGCGTCACCTCGAAGCCCTCGAGCTCGTCGATCACCGCACCGATGATCGATCCGAGCTTCCCGGTTCCGCCGACGAGTGCTACCTGGGTGGTCATGCGTTCAGTCTATTTCGCGACGTCGATCCGCCCGGCGCGGCGGGCCGGAACTCAGGGAATCAACCGGGAATCAGACGGGCATCGCATCGGGGATGCCGGTGCGCAGCTCGACCGGGAGGTGCCCGGTGTCGTTGTGAGTGAGGAGCGTCCAGGGCCGGCCCTGTTTCTGGGCGATCACCGTGAGGCCGCAGTGCGCCTGGTTCAAGGTCATCCATCGCCACTCGGGGGCACCGAGGACCTCACGCACGAACCACGAGATCACGAAGTTGTGCGTGATGAGAACCTCGTGCACGTCACCCGGTTTGCGCACCAGGAACTCGTTGACCGCGTCGAACATCTGAGCACGCCCGGCATCGAGCTCCGCCTCGGTCACCGAGCCGAAGAACGGTTCGTAGGCGGCCGGGGTCTCGTCGGTCATCCCCGTGGGCACGCAGTCGAACAGCAGTGCGGTCGGCTCTGGATCGACCGACGGGAGCCGCTCGGCGATCGCACGGGCCGTCTCGTTGGCGCGCAGGAGCGGAGAGTGCCAGACGGCGTCGAGCGGGAGTCCCGAGAGCCGATCTGCGATGAGTTCGGCCTGACGCTGGCCACGCGGCGACAGGGGTCCGTCGGCGAGACCGTGCTCGGCGTCCTGATGTTCACCATGTCTGACCAGATATATGTAATGCGTCACAAACTCGCTCGCTTCATCGACAGCGTCCGCCGGGATTCACTCCACCCTATGCCAGGTCTGTGACAGAGGCGTTACGACGCTCAGTTGCCGGCGCGAGTGAGCTCGGTGACCTGTGCGCGCGACAGCGTGACGCCGGCGCCCTGCATCAGCTCGTCGACGTGCTCGGTCGCGAAGGTGTTGACGATGGGCGCCGCGATGGTCCGCTGCGCGAGCAGCCACGCGATGGACACGGCGGCCACGGGAACCTCGAGTTCGGTCGCGACCTGGTCGAGAGCCCGCAGGATCTTCGTGCCACGCCTGTTGAGATGCCCCCGCAGCTGCTCCCCGCGTACGCCCCGCGAGGTCAGCGCCTTGCTGCGGTGGCGACCGGAGAGGAAACCGTGCTCGAGAGCGTGCGACGGCGTGACCGCGAGGCTCTGCGCACCCGCCACCAGACGCAGGTCCCCTTCGAACGGCTGACGGCGGACGAGGTTGTACGGCGAATCGATGACCTCGATGCGTGGGTACCCGGCCGAGGCGAGGATGCGCGCCTCCACGAGCCGCTCGGGTGCGAAGCCGAATGCGCCGAGTGCGCCGATCTTTCCCGCGTCGACCATCCACTCGACCGTCGCGAGGGTGTCCTCGAGATTCGTCGTGCGGTCGAGCGTCGCGTCGAGGTACAGCACGTCGATGCGCTCGACGCCGAGCCGCGTGAGCGACCCCTCGACAGCGCGGACGAGGTTCACCGAACCGAGACCCGGATTGTCTGCGTGAGCACCGATCCGCACACTCAGCAGGGCGCGGTCGCGTCGCCCTCTGGACTGCAGCCATTGGCCGATGATGTGCTCGCTGCGACCGCCGGAGAATCCGTCGGCGGTGTGAATGGCGTTGCCACCGAATTCGACGTAGCGGTCGAGGATCCCATGGCTCGTCTCGAGATCGACGTTCCAGCCGAACTCCGCCGCACCGAGCATGAGCGGAAAGGTCTCGAGCCCGGTCTCGCCGAGAGGGACGCGGATGGTCTCCCCTATTCCGGGTCCGACGATCGGGATGGGTGCGGACGGGTGCTCTGCGGCGCCCTGCTGCGCGCGATCGGCCGGCGCTCCTGCGCCTACACTGAACAACCGCATATCCTCACCCCCGCGTCAATCGGTGCGTACCGACCTGCGTCACTGCCTGAAATGCACCCCCCGGTGCGTACTTCGAGAGTAGGCGAGATCTGCGAACTCCCCGACCAATACGGGGAACGGCGCAAGAACTTCCCATAACGGTTTGATCACATCGGATACGACGAAGCCCGGACCGTCCGTGTGGACAGCCCGGGCCTCGTGTCGAAGCGCTGGCGATTACTCGGCAGCGGCCTCGTCAGCAGGAGCTGCGTCCGCTGCGGGGGCGTCGTCGAGCACGGGCTCGAGCGACAGCTTGCCGCGGTCGTCGATCTTCGTGATCTTCACGAGGATCTTCTGGCCGACGGACAGGACGTCATCGACGTTCTCGACGCGCTTGCCACCGGCGAGCTTGCGCACCTCGGTGACGTGCAGCAGGCCGTCCTTGCCGGGCAGCAGCGAGACGAACGCACCGAACGTCGCGATCTTCACGACGGTTCCGAGGAACTGCTCTCCCACCTCCGGGTTGGTCGGGTTCGCGATCGCGTTGACCTGGGCACGGGCAGCCTCGGCCGAGGGGCCGTCGGTCGCGCCGATGTAGACGGTGCCGTCCTCCTCGATGGAGATCTGCGCGCCGGTCTCGTCCTGGATCGCGTTGATCGTCTTGCCCTTCGGGCCGATCAGCTCACCGATCTTGTCGACCGGGATCTGCACGCTGATGACGCGCGGCGCGGTCGGCGCCATCTCGTCGGGAGCGTCGATCGCGGCGTTCAGCACGTTGAGGATGGTCAGACGGGCGTCGCGAGCCTGGGTCAGCGCGCCGGCGAGCACCGACGACGGGATGCCGTCGAGCTTCGTGTCGAGCTGGATGGCCGTGACGAACTCGCTGGTACCGGCGACCTTGAAGTCCATGTCGCCCAGTGCGTCCTCTGCGCCGAGGATGTCGGTGAGGGCCGCGTAGCGCGTCTCTCCGTCGACCTCATCGGAGACGAGTCCCATCGCGATGCCGGCGACGGCTGCGCGCAGAGGCACACCCGCGTTCAGCAGCGACAGGGTCGACGCGCAGACGGAACCCATCGACGTCGAGCCGTTGGAGCTCAGCGCCTCGGAGACCTGACGGATCGCGTAGGGGAACTCCTCGCGGCTGGGCAGCACCGGCACGAGCGCGCGCTCGGCGAGGAAGCCGTGCCCGATCTCGCGACGCTTCGGCGAACCGACCCGGCCGGTCTCACCGGTCGAGTAGGGCGGGAAGTTGTAGTGGTGCATGTAGCGCTTGCTCGTGGTCGGCGACAGCGAGTCGATCTGCTGCTCCATCTTGAGCATGTTCAGCGTGGTGATTCCCATGATCTGGGTCTCGCCGCGCTGGAAGATCGCGGAGCCGTGAACGCGCGGGATGACCTGGACCTCGGCGTCGAGCGGACGGATGTCGGCCAGGCCGCGGCCGTCCATGCGCACGCTCTCGGTGAGGATGCGGCCGCGGACGATCTTCTTCGTGACGGACTTGTACGCTGCGGAGAACTCGATCGGGGCTCCAGCGGGCAGGTTGCCTGCTTCGACCGCTTCGATGAGCTGCGCCCTGACGCGGTCCTTGACCTCGTCGTCCTTGCCCTGACGCTCCTGCTTGTCGGCGATCTGGTAGACGTTCACCAGGTCGTCGTAGGAGCGCTCGGCCACGAAGTCGTAGACCTCGCTGGAGTACGGCGGGAAGACCGGGTACACACCCGGCTCCTTCGACGCGCTGGCGGCGAGCTCGGCCTGAGCCTTGACGAGCTGAGCGATGAAGGGCTTCGATGCCTCGAGGCCCTGCGCGACGACAGCCTCGTCGGGCTTGGTGGCGCCGGCCTTGATGAGGTTCCAGCTGCCCTCGGTGGCCTCAGCCTCGACCATCATGATCGCGACATCTTCGGTGCCGTCGGACTTGGTGACGACGCGACCGGCGACGATCAGGTCGAACACGGCCTCGCTGACCTGCTCAGCCGTCGGGAACGCGACCCACTGGTCCGCGTGCTCGCCGTGGCCGGGGATGAACGCGAGGCGCACACCGGCGACGGGACCCGAGAACGGCAGACCCGAGATCTGCGTCGACGCGGAAGCCGCGTTGATCGCGAGGGCGTCGTAGAACTCGCCCGGGGCGATCGACAGGACGGTGATGACGATCTGGACCTCGTTGCGCAGGCCGTCGACGAACGACGGACGCAGCGGACGGTCGATCAGACGGCAGACGAGGATCGCCTCGGTCGAGGGACGTCCCTCACGACGGAAGAACGAGCCGGGGATCTTGCCTGCTGCGTACGAACGCTCTTCGACGTCGACCGTCAGCGGGAAGAAGTCGAAGCCCTCGCGCGGGTGCTTGCCTGCGCTGGTGGCCGAGAGGAGCATGGTCTCGCCGTCGAGGTACGCGGCGACTGCGCCCTGAGCCTGCTGCGCGAGGCGGCCGGTCTCGAAGCGGATGGTGCGGGTGCCGAAGCGGCCGTTGTCGAGAACGGCCTCGGTGGCGGTGATTTCAGGACCTTCCAAGAGGTCTCTCCTTCTTTGTTTAGACTCGCGAGTCCGTGTGACGCGCGAGCGCATTCATGAAGGAGCGGATTCAGCCGGATACGGGCGCGCGGGCATCCCCGCGAATCTCACCTGCGCTGGCCACCAGTAGAAAGCCACCCGACGTCGCGCCGAGGAACCCACCACAGGGGACCAGCTCTCCGCCGATCGCTCCATGAGTCGATATGAAGTTGTACGGTCGACACACGTCGACCTCCTCCAGCCTATCAGCGCGCCCTTGAATGTCCTCCGTTTCCGTCCGCGGCGGGTTCGTTCAGTGGACCTTGACGTCCTGCGGAGCGCTCGATCGTCCGAGATAGACGTAGTCGTCGTGCTTCGCGACCCGGCCATCGCCGGCCGCCCGGCCGTGCAGTCGTCGCCACACCCAGGGCAGCGCATGGCGGCGCCACCACAGTCCCGCGCCGATCTGCTCGTTCTCATGCAGCGCGGCATCGAGCACCCCCAGCGCGTCGGCGTGCGGCACCGAGAGGACCTCGCCCGCGCGATACGCGAGGAATCTGTGACCACGACTGCTGAGGTGGACGAGGTCCTCCCCCCAGTTCGGGCGATCCGGAAGCGACGGGTACAGGTCGGTGTCGATCAGGATCGCGCCCGTCCGCGCGGCGATGCCGGACAGTGCCGTGGCGAATGCCGCGAACCTCCTGGTGTAGATCCCGGCCGCTCTCCGACGGGGCAGGAACGGAGTGACGAGCAGCACGTCGGCCCCGATGTCGCGGAGCCGGGTGACCGCGCCCTCGAGCTCCGCGGCGAGCGCGGACACGTCGACCGTCGACTTAACCAGATCGTTGGCGCCGATCAGGATGGACACGAGGTCCGGCTGCAGTTCGAGCGCTCGATCGAGCTGGGTGCCGCACACATCACGCACACGCTTCGACCGGACGGCGAGGTTCGCATACCGGAGACCTCCGCGTGCGGCGAGCAGCAGGGCGAGCCGGTCGGCCCATCCACGGAGCGCACCATCCGGTGCCGAATCGCACAGGCCTTCCGTGAGCGAGTCCCCCAGCGCCACGTAACGCCGCCAGGTGCGCGCTTGCACCGGGGCGATGGGCTCCGGCCGCGTCAGGCGGCGAGCGCGCGCTCCCTCATCGATCATCCTGAGCTCTCGGGCCTCCTCGTAATGCCCCATCAGCTGAGAACAGACGTTCGCCCAGCTGCGACCCTGCACGGCCTCGCGTCCCGCTGCGCCGAACGCCCGGCGTTTGCGGCCGTCGCCGGTGAGGTCGACCACGCGCATCCGCAGGTCGCCGAGATCGCCGGGACGGTAGAGCCATCCGTCGATTCCCATCCGGACGAGGCCGAGGGGGCCGCCGCGACCGGTGGCGACGACGGGCACCCCGCTGGCGTGGGCCTCCTGGAGGGTCTGTCCGAAGGTCTCGCTCTCTCCCGGGTGCACGAACACGTCGAAGGATGCCATGGCTGCTGCGAGCGCGTCGCCTTCGAGGTGCCCGAGGAAGCACGCACCGGGCATCAGGGACTCGAGTCGAGGCCTGCTCGGTCCGTCCCCCACGATCACGAGGCGCGCACCGGGGATCGTCTGCAGCACTGCCAGGTCTTCCACCTGCTTCTCGGGTGCGAGCCTGCCCACGTAGCCGATCACGACCTCGCTCGTCCACTCCGCGCGCAGTGTCGCGCTCCGGCGGGCCGGCTGGAACCGCTCGGCATCCACGCCTCTCCCCCACAGACGGATGCGATCCACACCGAGCTGCGCGAGCTGCTGCGCCGAGTCGGGCGACGGCGCGAGCGTGATGGTCGCGCGCCGATGGAGCCGCGCGATGTGCGATTCGGCGACACCGGTCGCCACAGGGATGCGATACCTCTGCGTGTATGCCGCGACATCGGTCTGGTACGCGGCGACGGCGGCGACGCCGATGTGCTCTGCGGCGAGCGCGCCTCGCCATCCGAGGGCGAAGGGCGAAGCCAGGTGGACGACATCGGGGCGGAAGCGTCGCAGCGATGCCGCGACCTGACGTGCAGGCGGGGTCCCCACGCGCACACTGCGGTACCCCGGCAGCGCGAGGCTGGGGACCGCTTCCACAGCGGCTCCGTGCACCTCCCCGGGGATGCCGGTCCCATCGGGCGCGATCACATGCGCATCATGGCCAGCACGTTCGAGGTGACTGAGGATCTGCAGGACGGATCCGGTGACACCGTTCATGTGCGGAAGGAAGGACTCTGTCACGATCGCGACTCTCACGTCCTCAGGATGCAGCCCTCGACTCCCACCCGAGGCGCGAATCGGGTCGGAGCACCAGAAGTTCACCGGATGCTGGACGGCTCTTCACCGGCTATCCCGGCGTTGGTTCCCGTTCACCTCCGACGACCACGGTGGGAACGTGTCCACTGAACTGCTCGACGGCCCCTGGGCTCTGGTGGTCATGAGCCTGCTCGTGCTGGGCGACTCGTTCTTCGTGGTGGTTCCGGGAGAGATCGCGGTGACCGCGCTCGGCGCCGTCGCATCGACGACCGGCGATCCTCCCCTGTGGTGTGTGATCCTGTGGGCGGGCATCGCCGCGGTCGCCGGAGACGTCACCTGCTATCTCGTGGGTCGCAGCGTGGGCATCGACAGGTGGCGCTGGATGCGCACGCCCCGAGTGCGCCGAGCGCTCACCTGGGCGCGGCTGCGTCTGGAAGGCGGAACCGCCACCGTGCTCTTCACCGCGCGCTTCGTCCCTTTCGCTCGACTGGCGATCAACCTCATGGCAGGGGCCTCGCGGATCCCGCCGGCTCGGTATCTGCCGCTCGTGACGATCGCGGCGTTCGGGTGGTCCGCCTACCAGGCATCCGTGGGCGCCATCGTCGCCGTGCTGCTTCCGGGAGGCCCTCTGGTCGCTGTCCTCGTGTCCGTCATCGTCGCCGTCGGGCTCGGCGCCGCGATCGATGTCGTGTCGCGCCGAGCACGGAACTGATCCACCCATGCCTCAGATGCGTGCCCTAGGCTGGCGAGCATGAGCACCGAAGAAGGCGCCTCCTCCAGCGAGGAGATGAAGCGCAAGTTCAAGGAAGCGCTCGAGAAGAAGAACGCGCACCACCGGCAGGGCGAGGCCCACCTGGATGGCGACTCCGCCGTCCATGGCGCGCCCGCCCCGCAGACGCGGCGCGAGTTCCGACGCAAGAGCGGTTGACCACACGGATGCGGGAGCCGACTGCCGTCGACTCCCGCATCCCTCTTCTCAGCAGGCAGCTCAGCTTCGCGCCGCGCGCGCCCGTGCCCGCTCCTCCTTCGCCGCCATCTCGTCGAGCGCGGATTCCTTGAGGCCCTGGATGTCCACGGCCGTGCTCTCGTCCGCCATGCCGTGGTCGTCCACGCCGTCGAGCGAGGACTCCTCGAACGGCAGCGCGCCGCTCAGCACCTGCTGCACACGTTCGCGATCGATCTGGCGCGTCCAGGTGCCGATGAGCAGCGTCGCCACCGCGTTGCCGGTGAAGTTCGTCAGGGCGCGTCCCTCCGACATGAACCGGTCGATGCCCACGATCACGCCGACGCCGTCGACCAGGTCGGGACGGTAAGCCTGCAGCCCGCCGGCGAGAGTGGCGAGTCCGGCTCCGGTGACACCGGCGGCCCCCTTGCTGGCGATGATCATGAAGACGAGCAAGCCGATCTGCTCACCGATCGTCATCGGCTGCCCCATGCCGGTCGCGATGAAGAGCGACGCCATCGTGAGGTAGATCGCCGTGCCGTCGAGGTTGAACGAGTACCCGGTGGGGACCGTGATGCCGACGACGGGCTTGGATACCCCGATGTGCTCCATCTTCGCGATCAGACGCGGAAGGGCGGACTCAGATGACGAGGTGCCGACGATCAGCAGGTACTCGCGGGCGAGGTACTTCACCAGGCTGAAGATGTTGACCCGGGTGACGGCGAAGAGCAGGGTTCCGAGCACGACCACGATGAACAGGATGCAGGTGATGTAGAACGCGACCATCAGCACGCCGAGGCTCCAGATCGCGGCGATGCCCGTCTTGCCGACGACCGCGGCGATGGCTCCGAACGCGCCGAGCGGTGCAAGCCACAAGATCATGCCCAGGATGCGGAAGACCAGCTTCTGGAGGTTCTTGACCGCATCCATGATCGGGGCGCCCTTTTCGCCGAGTCCCTGGAGTGCGAAGCCGACGAGCAGCGCGATGAACAGAACCTGCAGCACGCTCTCGCCCGTGAAGGCGGAGAAGAACGTCGTCGGGATGATGCCCAGGATGAACTCCGTGGTGGTCTTCGCCTCGGTCGCTGTCGCGTCATAGCTGGAGTTCGCCATATCGAGGCCCGCACCGGGGTGGATGATGTTGCCGACCACCAGGCCGATCGCCAGCGCGAACGTCGACATGACCATGAAGTAGAGCAGCGCGAGTCCGCCGATCTTGCCGACGGTCGCTGCTTTGGCGATCGAGCCGACGCCCACCACGATCGTGCAGAAGATGATCGGCGCGATCATCATCTTGATGAGAGAGACGAAGCCCTTGCCGATCGGTTCGAGGCTCTGTCCGACCTCGGGCCAGATGAGGCCGACCGCGGCTCCGAGCACGACGGCGATGATCACCGACACGTACAGCCACGTGTGCCTGTCCCATGCCTGCTTGCCGCGCCGCCAATGGAATCCGGGAAGCGAGAACCCTGTCGTGATGGCCATGTTTTCCTCCTTGATCATGAACGTCTTCGTCTCATGCCCTCGGGCGCCCTCGCCTTCGGTAAGCTCACCGTCGCGGACATCACTCGGCAAAGCCATTTGTGGTCGTATTGGTCATTACCGATATGCCGGACTCCGCGATCACCGTCGATCGGAAGGACACGATGAGACCTGCCCGCAGCATCGCCTCACGGGTGTTCGCCGTGCTCCTCGTCGCCGCGCTCGTCGTGGGAGCTCTGGTCGCCGTCTTCCTCGTGATCGATGCGCAACGCGCCACGCATGCCGAGGCCGAGCGCGTCACGGCGGCGACAGCAGTGACTCTCGCCGTGTCACCGCTCGTGATCGACACCCTCGAGGCCGGCGATGCCGCAACGGCCACGCAGACCCTCGAGCCCTATGCGCTCGATGTGATCTCGGACGCGGATCTCGACTTCGTGACGATCATGACGCCTGACGGCACCCGCGTGACCCACCCTGACATCGAGCAGATCGGGGCGAGATACCTCGGCACCATCCCCGACACGCCTCGAACCTTCACCGAGGTGTTCACCGGCACTCTCGGGCCCTCGGTGCGAACCATCGTTCCGGTACTCGCCTCCGATGGCGAACCGGTGGGCTGGGTCTCGGCCGGCGTGACGACCGAGACCATCTCCGACACCCTGATCCGTCGTCTCCCCCTGTCACTCGGCATCACCGTCGGCCTCATCGCTCTCGGTGCGCTCGGCGCGTGGATCGCTCGCCGGTTCACGCGCGGTATCGCAGGAGACCTGCCGCCGGGTCAGGTGAGGGACGCCGTGTCGTCATACGAATCCCTGCGCACTCTGGGCGACGCGCTGCGCGCTCAGACGCACGAGCACGGCAATCGCATGCACACGGCGGTCGCGCTTCTCGAGCTCGGCCGTAGCGAGGAGGCGATCGACATCCTGACCGAGACCTCGCGCCAGAGTCAGTCGCTCGTCGATCAGGTCACCGCACGACAGGCCGGCGACCCCGCCGTCGGTGCCCTGCTTCTCGGCAAGGCGTCGCAGGCCAGGGAGCGCGGGATCGACTGGCGGGTGAGCATCGACCCGGACACTCCCGCCTCCCCGCTCTCCCCCGTCGACAGCGTCGCCGTGCTCGGCAACCTGATCGACAACGCGATGGATGCCGCCGCCACCGGCGCCGAGCGCTGGGTGGGGGTCTCGCTGCGCCCCTCGAAGAACGGCGGAATCGTCCTCGAAGTCTCCGACGGCGGTGACGGCATACCCTCCGACCTGCGCGAGCGCGTCTTCACCCAGGGCTTCTCGACCAAGCCTGCAAACAACCACGGGCGCGGAGTCGGGCTCGCTCTCGTCCGCGCGGTGGTGGCCGGGGTGGGCGGCACTGTGGAGCTCTCCGCTCATCCGACCACGTTCACCGTCACCCTCCCGCCAGCGAGAGGACGCAGGAGCCCATGATCCGCACGCTGATCGTCGATGACGACGCTCTGACACTCGAGCTCCACCGCTCGTACCTCGAGAGGATCGACGGCTTCATCGTGGGCGGCGAGTGCACCGGCGCCAGGGCCGCATTGACCGCCGTGCTCGATCAGCCGCACGACGAGCCGTTCGACCTGGTCCTTCTCGACATCACGATGCCCGACGGCTCCGGCATCGATGTGCTCCGAGGGCTGCGTGCCCGACACGCTGCCGTCGATGTGATCGCGATCACCGGCGTGCGCGATGCGGACACCGTCCGGCAGATGGCAGCTCTCGGCGTCTACCAGTACCTCGTCAAGCCGTTCCCCTTCGCGGTGTTCCACGAGCGTCTCACCGCGTATCGCGTCCATCGGGAGCAGGCCCGGTCAACGGCCGGAGAGGCGACCCAGGCGGAGATCGATGCGCTTCTCGGGCGCACGACGGGGACGATCCCGATTCCCAAAGGGCTGTCGACCGCGACGCTGCAGAAGGTGACGACAGAGCTGCGCTCCTCCAGCGCCGCGGTCTCGGCGAGCGAGGCCGCCGCGCGACTCGGGATGTCACGCGTGTCCGTACGGAGGTACCTGGAGCATCTCACCGATTCGGGCATCATCACGCGCAGCGCTCGCTACGGCGCACGTGGACGCCCGGAGACGGAGTACCGCTGGACGAGACGCGTCGACGGAGACGAATGATGCCGGCGCGGCACCCCCGCCCGTCCCGATCGTTAGGGCGACGCGGATCCTTTCCGCTGGATGCGGCCCGGTCTCAGCCCGGTGGCAGCGCGGGAGCCGCCCCTCGTGGATCAGCGAGTCGGGGTCGGCGGCGGCCCTGATGGCGCGAAGGCGATCGATCGACGTCGGGTCACCGCAGCGCTCGAGGGTCTCACCCGGACCCAGGAACGTCGGGACCGTGCACGGGGCGATCGCGTGCGCCAGCACCTCACGGAAGCCCGCCATGCTCGCCTCCCCCGGTTCGCTCGGCACCCCGGGGAAGACGGGCACCAGGGCGTGGAGCAGCCAGCCGACGCCCTGAAGTGTCGCGAATCCGGCGCGTCGAGGATCGTTCAGCGCGCCACCGAGCATCCGGATGTCGATGCCCATGATCGGCCACTGATCCGGCAGCTCGCGGAACCGCAAGAGATCGTCGATCGTCGCGTCGTCGAGCGACGAGAGCGCAGCAGACACGCCTTTGCCCGGCGTCGGTTCGGTGGGTTCGCCGCTCGACGCCGCGACGGTCTTCGGCGATGTGGCCCCCGACATCTCACGACGAACCGTGCCTGCTCGCCGCACCCGCTCGAACAGCTCATCGGCGGATCCGACCGTGGACAGCGCCCGCACGCTGAGGAAGCTGCGTCCGCGGATCTCCTCGGGAAGCTGCGGAGCGTCGGGCATACGCATCGAATTCACGAACACGTTGAGCGATGCCGGGGCCTCTGCGGACAGATCGCGGACGGCCCGCAGCACCGACCCGGCGTCTGCGGCGTCGAAAGTGAGTTCGGTTCCCCACAGCGAAGGCGCGGGAACCAGGTCGATCTCGAGGGCCGTCACGATTCCGACGACGCCGCCCGCTCCGCGAAGCGCCCACATCATCTCCGGGTCGCTCTCGTCGTCGACCCGATCATGGGTCCCGTCGCTCCGCAGCACCCACGCGGCTCTGAGGTTGTCCGACCCGAGTCCTGCTGTGCGACTGAACCAGGAATGGCCGCCGCCCAGGGTGTACCCCGCGACGGCGACGACCGGGCTCGTGCCGGCAGGAGCCACCCAGCCCGTTCCTTCGAGCGCCTCGACGACGGCGCCCCAGCGGACTCCGCTGCCGATGCGGACCACCCCCGAACCGAGGTCGATCGACAGCTCGTCGAAGGCCGCCATTCGGACGATGACGGCGTCGGCCAGGTCTCCGCCGGCGCCGTGCCCGGTGGGCTGGACCGCGAGCGTCACGCCCGCGTCGCCCGCGGCGTCGAGAAGAGCGCGCAGATCGCGCAGATCGGCCGGTGCGGCCACGCCCGCCGGATGCTGTTCGATCGCCAGGTTCCACGGACGACGCGCCGCGTCGAAGGATTCGTCGCCGGGGAGGACGAGAGCGCCGCGCAGGGCATGCCGCGCGGATTCGAGGACAGAGCGAAGGGCCATGAGGTCACCGTACGACTCCCTTCGGACATCGTCTACGGCCTCATGGCCCTGCGCTCATTCCCGGTCGTGCCGGGGATCGATCATTCGCCGGCGAGACCGCCGAGCATGTGGCCGAACGAACGGCCCTCTCCGAGATACGTCGCCGGGTCGTACGGGTCGGCGGCCGCAGCCACCTCGCGCTTCGCGATCGCCTCAGCCAGCTCGCGAGCGCCCTTCTCGACGCGCTTGGCCAGAGGCGCGACGTCGTCGCCGCCCCCGCCCCAGTCGCTCGACGCCGCGAACACACCGGTCGAGACGGCGTCGGCATGCAGGTAGGCGAAGAGCGGACGGATGGCGTAGTCGATGGCGAGCGAGTGCCGAGCCGTGCCGGCGTTCGCTCCGATCAGCACCGGCTTGCCCGTGAGCGCGTCGGGATCGAGCACGTCGATGAACGACTTGAAGAGCCCGTTGTAGCTCGTCGAGAAGATCGGCGTGACGGCGATGAGCGCGTCCGCCGACACCACGGTGTTGATCGCGGTCTCGAGCGCGGGCGGTGCGAATCCGGTGAGCAGGTTGTTCGTGATGTCGTGGGCGTAGTCGCGCAGCTCGATCACGTCGACGCTCGCCTCGATGTCGTGCCCCGCGAGGGCCTTCACGGTCTCGGCCGCGAGGCGATCCGCGAGCATGCGCGTGGACGACGGGTTCGAGAGCCCGGCAGACACGACGGCGATACGACGAGTGGTCATCTCAGGCCCCCTTCCGGCTGAGTCCGAACGCGGCTCCCGCCGGAGCGGGAGAGTCCTGATAGGGCGAATCCCCCGTCAGGTTGTCACCGCGGTTCGCACCCGGACGAGCCTGACGCGTCGGTCCGTCGCCGAACTCGGCCCTCACCCGTGCGGCATGGGTCGGAGCATCCGGCACGCCGGCCGGACGATCCTTCGCCAGCTCCTTGCGCAGCACGGGCACGACCTCGGAACCGAGGATGTCCAGCTGCTCGAGGACGGTCTTCAGCGGAAGGCCCGCGTGGTCGATCAGGAACAGCTGACGCTGGTAGTCGCCGTAGTGCTCGCGCATGGCGGCATAGCGGTCGATGACCTGCTGAGGCGAGCCCACCGTCAGCGGGGTCATCTCGGTGAAGTCCTCCATGCTCGGTCCGTGACCGTACACAGGGGCATTGTCGAAGTAGGGGCGGAACTGATTCACGGCATCCTGCGACTTCGCCGCCATGAACACCTGGCCACCGAGGCCGACGATCGCCTGTTCGGGTGTGCCGTGTCCGTAGTGCGCGTAGCGCTGGCGGTACAGCTCGATCAGGCGCTGGTAGTGCTCCTTGGGCCAGAAGATGTTGTTCGCGAAGAAGCCGTCGCCGTAGTACGCGGCCTGCTCGGCGATCTCCGGGGTGCGGATCGATCCGTGCCACACGAACGGCGCGACTCCGTCGAGGGGACGAGGCGTCGAGGTGAAGCCCTGCAGCGGGGTGCGGAACTTGCCCTCCCAGTTCACGACGTCCTCACGCCACAGCTTGTGCAGCAGGGCGTAGTTCTCGATCGCCAGCGGGAGCCCCTGACGGATGTCCTGACCGAACCAGGGGTACACCGGACCCGTGTTGCCGCGGCCGAGCATGAGGTCCATGCGCCCGTCCGAGACGTGCTGCAGCATCGCGTATTCCTCGGCGATGCGCACCGGGTCGTTGGTCGTGATCAGGGTGGTCGACGTCGAGACGATCAGACGCTCGGTCTGAGCCGCGAGGGCGGCGAGGAACGTCGTGGGGCTCGAGGACCAGAACGGAGGGTTGTGGTGCTCGCCGATCGCGAAGACGTCGAGGCCGACCTCCTCGCTGTGCTTGGCGATCGCGAGGGTCGCCTTGATCCGCTCCTGCTCACTCGGCGTCTCGCCGGTGGTCGGGTCGCGGGTGATGTCGCTGACCGACATGATGCCGAACTGCACCGGGACGCCTGCCTGCTCACTCATGATTGCTCCGTCTTCTCCGAATCGGGTGCCCTGCATCCGATTCTATTCATTTGAATGTATCTGAGTCAACGCGATGCGAGCAACTTTATTCCCCGAGTAGCCTCAGAGCATGCACAGCGACGGATCCGCCCTGACGAACCCCGCCACCGGATCCGTCCAGAAGCCCCGCAAGCGCGTGCCGTTCTGGGACAACGCGCGATATGCGTGCATCGTCCTCGTGGTGCTCGGCCACGCGATCCAGCGCCTCACCTACGACTCCGACATCGCGCTCGCGGCCTATCTCGCCCTCTACGCCTTCCACATGCCGGCGTTCGCGATCATCTCGGGCTACTTCTCGAAGTCCGGTTCCCCGACGCGTGTGCAGATGGCCAGGGTGATCACCGACATCCTGCTGCCCTACGTGATCTTCGAGTTCCTGTGGACCCTCACGAAATGGCTGGTCGAGGGTCAGGCCGACCCGAACTTCACCAAACCGTCCTGGACCCTCTGGTTCCTCCTGGCGCTCGGCATCTTCCGCCTCGTCCTCCCCTACCTCGCGCTGCTGCGGTGGCCGCTGCTGTGGACCGTCATCATCTCGATCGGCGTGGGCTATCTGCCCAACGTCGACAGCACGTTCTCGCTCTCGCGGACCCTGGGCCTTCTGCCCTTCTTCGCACTCGGCTGGTGGCTGCGCGAACGCGACGTCGTCACTCGCTTCCGCCTCCTCGAGATCCGCCCGTGGTGGATCCGCGTCGTCAGCGTCGTACTCCTCGCCGCGGCAGGATTCTCGGCCTGGCGGTGGATCGATGTCTGGAAGGAGCTCGATCTGCGCCACTGGTTGTTCTACGAGGACGCGTACGCGGACCTCGGCGGAGAGCAGTGGTGGGCCGGCGGAGTGCGCGTCGCACTCATGCTGATGGCAGTGATCCTGAGTGCCGCCTTCTTCGCCCTGATCCCCCGCGGAACCTACTGGTGGACGAAGTTCGGCCAGTACACGATGTACGTGTTCCTGCTCCACTCGTTCGTGCTGTACCCCTTCCGCGAGACCGGGGTGCTGCGCGACCTCGACCCGACGTGGCTGTGGCTGCCGCTCGTGACGCTGCTGTCGGTGGTGCTGGCTCTCGCGCTCGCCACCAAACCCGTGCGCTGGCTCTTCCGCCCGCTGGTGGAGCCCCGCCCATCCTGGCTCTTCCGAGACCCCGAGCTGGCTCGACGCGAGGGCCACCGCAGCGACCCGACCGGCTCTCGTCGGCCCCGGCAGGGCGCAGCGGCTAGCCTGAAGGAGTGACGAGAGCCGAGATGATCCGCGACCGCCTCGTGGACCATGCGGACGCGTCGGGGTTCGGGGCTCACGGGCTCCACGTGCTCGTGGGCGACGACGTCGCCGAGCACCGGTGGACTGCCGACGTCCGCGAGGAGATCCACTCGGTTGCGAAGGGCGTGTGCGTCCTCGCGGCCGGAATCGCTGCAGCCGACGGTCTCATCTCGCTCGATGCCCCGATCGCAGAGTACGTGCCGGACCTCACCTTCGGAGACGGCGTCGAGCACCTCACGCTGCGACGACTGCTCTCGATGTCGAGCGGAGTCGATCTCGCCTGGTCGGAGACCATGATGACGGACTGGCCCGATCTCGCACGAGAGTTCCTCTCTCGCCCGTCTCGCGGTCACGTCTTCCAGTACTCCAACGCCAGCACGTACGCGGCGATGATGATCCTGGCCACGCGGACCGGTGACGTCGTCGAGTATCTGCGCCCCCGGCTGCTCGCGCCTCTGGGCTTCGACGACCTCGAGTGGGAGCGGTGCCCGCAGGGACGCATCGTCGCGGGAGGCGGCATCGCACTGCGCACGGAGGAGGTGGCACGCCTCGGTCGGCTGATCCGCGACCGTGGCGAATGGCAGGGCCGACGACTCGTGCCGACCGAGATCATCGACGCGATGCACTCCGACTGGGTGGTCGCCGGTGAGAATGCCGGTTACGAGCGCTATGCGCTCGCGGGGTGGGACGGCCCGGGCGAGGTGTGGCGCCTGCACGGGGCGTACGGACAGCTGCTGATATTCGGTGAGGATGCCGTCGTCACGATCACAGCCGACGACCATTTCGGTGCGGATGCCTACGCGACCTTTGTCGCGGAGACGCTGCGCTCCTGACCCTCGACCGGCATCAGGCGAAGAGGTCGGCGCCGACGAACGAGCCCGGCTTCGAGCCTCCGGGGACCGCCCAGATCCCTGACCCGACATGCGTGACGTACTCGTTCATCCGATCCGTCGACAGCCGGCGCTGCAGCGAGACGAACTGTGCGGGATCCCGCTGGTACGACAGGAAGAAGAGCCCCGCGTCCAGCCGTCCGAGATCGTTGTTGCCGTTGACGTAGTTGAATCCTCGCCGCAGGATCCGGATGCCGTCGTTCTGGTCCGGATGCGCGAGACGGACGTGCGCGTTCTGATCGATGGCCGACGTACCGAAATCCGGCGCCGCGAACTCGTCGCCGCCGGAGAGCGGAGCGCCCTCGCCCTTGTCGCGCCCGATGATGGTGTTCTGCTCGGAGAGCCGCACGCGGTCCCAGGTCTCGATCCGCATCGCGATCTTGCGCGCCACGAGGTACGACCCGCCGACCATCCACTCGGGCCTGTCATCGGGGCCGAGCCACACGTTCTCGTCGAGGGCGACGGAGTCATCGGCGAGGATGTTCGCGGTCCCGTCCTTGAAGCCGAACAGGTTGCGGGGCGTCGCCTGCGCCGACGTCGTGCGGGACGTCTTGCCGAACCCGAGCTGGGACCAGCGCAGCTTGGCACGACCGAAGGCGATGCGGCTCAGGTTGCGGATCGCGTGCACGGCGACCTGGGGGTCGTCGGCGCACGCCTGGATGCAGAGATCGCCGTGCGAGGTCTGCGGGTCGAGATCGTCGCCGAGGAAGGCGGGAAGCCTCTCGAGCCGCTCGGGACGCAGGGAGGCGATGCCGTACCGGTCGCCCTCGTCGTTCTCGAACAGGGTCGGGCCGAAGCCGAACGTGATCGTGAGGCCGGCTGCCGCCAGCCCGAGAGCCTCGCCCGTGTCATCCGGCGGCACCTCCGCATCGCCCCCGACAGCGCCGGTGGCACTCACCTCGAGCCCCTGCGTCATCCGCGAGGCGGCATACGTCCAATCCTGCAGCAGCGAGACCAGGTCTTCGCGGTCGGTGCGAGGCATCATGTCGAAGGAGGCGAAATGCAGATGCTCCTGCACGGGCGTCGTGATTCCCGCCTGATGGGCGCCGAAGAAGTCGTACGCACGCTGGGCGTCCGCTTCTGCTCTCGCGCGTCCGAGCGCGACTCCCCCCGACAGTCCGGCGCCGACTCCGACGGCGAGGGACGCGACGCCGCCGCCGAGTGCCAGTCCGAGGAGTCCGCGCCGGCTGAGACCCGTGGCCGAGGATGCCGCGGCCGCCGACTCCGGGAGGGAGTCGGCAGCTGCAGCGTCCTTCGCGCTGTCGTTCATGTGCGAGACCGTGTCCGTCGGATCAGTCGAGGACGGTGCCGGTGAGCTGCGAGAGCGGCTCTGCGAGGGCGTTGATGAGATCGGTGAACTCGCGCTTGTCCGCATCGGTGAGCTCGGCGTAGCCGACGAAGCCGTCGGAGAGCGAGCCGTGCGCCGCGAGGGATTCCTCGAGAGCGGAGTATCCGCCTTCGATCTCGGTCACGAGCTCCGCGCCTTCATCCCCCTGTGCCGTGGCGAAATCCTGAACGAGCGAGAACGCCATCTTCGACCCCTCGACGTTCGCGGCGAAATCGTACAGGTCGGTGCCGGACCACCAGTCCTCCTCGCCGGAGATCTTGCCCGTCGCCACTTCGTCGAGCAGCGCGATCGCGCCGTTCGAGATGCCGCCGATCCCCTGGTCGTCGAGAGCCGCGGTGAAGTCGTCCGAGTGCACGTAGTCGTAGAGCTCCTGCACGTCGGCGATCAGCTGGTCGCCGTACTCGGCGCGCTCCTCCGTCGTCGACGGTGCCCAGTCCTGCCATGCGGGCGTCTCGCCGTCGGCGTTGAGGGCGTCCTGCGCCGGCACCCAGAGGTCCTTCTCGATGCGGTGGAAGCCCGTCCAGTCGAGGCCCTCCGCCACAGCGTCGACCTCGCGGTAGTCGATGCGGGGGTCGAGCGTCCCGAGCGCTTCGGCGACGGGCTCGATGCGCTCGTAGAACGCGCGCGTCTGGGGGAACAGCGCTCGCGCGGCCTCATCATCGCCGGACTCATAGGCGGTGACGAACTCGTCGACCGACGGAACCAGCTGACCGACCTGGTCCTTGACGAAGGCGGCGTAGAGGTCGACGGCCTGCTGCTTCTGATCGGCATCCTCGCCGTCGACCGCGACCCGGTCGCCGGTCACGGTGAACGCGGACTTGCCGACCCCCTCGCCGATCATGCCCGGCTTGCACAGCGTGAAGTACTCCCCCGGCTGAGCCACCACCGTGAGGGTCCGCGACGCTGAGGGCGCGATGTTCTCGACCTCGCCGACGATGCGGAGGCCGTCTTCTGCGAGCAGATAGAACTCCGAGGTCTGCGCGCTGTCGTTCTTCACATCGAACGTGAGTGTGCCACTCTTGGCGGTCGCAGCCGAGACGGCGCACGCCGAGTCGGTCGACGAGACGTCGAAGGATGCACCTGCGGCGACATCGCTCTTGGCGACGCACCCGCTGAGGACGAGTGCTGCCGCGCCTGCTGCGGCGACGGCACCGAGGATTCGGCGAGAGGTGGTCATGCTGCTCCTTGCTGGGTGAGAGTGGATGCCGACGTGTCGCGGCCAGGGGACGTCTGCACATGTGGGGAGGCGGACCGGCGTGACCGGAGCCCCCGGATGAAGAAGAGCCCGACGACGACGATGTACACGGTCCAAGCCGTGACCTGGAGCCACGTCATCCGTGGCATGAAGCCGACGGTCGCCTGCAGGATGGTCGCCCAGGCACTGTCGGGCGCGATCACGTTCGTGACATCGAAGGCCCAGCCGAAGGGGAATGCCACCCAGCCGAGAGCGACCGCCCCGGTGGCCGCGTCGATCGGTGCCGCCGCGGTGAACGGTCCCGGCAACGCGCCGGCCTCCTGGAGGTCCATGATCGCGTAGGCGAGCACCCCGGCTGCGACGATGACGAGGAACCCACTGGTCCAGGTGAAGAACCGGCGAAGGTCGAGCCGGACGGCGCCGCGGGCGAGCGCCCAGCCGATCACCACGGCGGCGAGAAGCCCGAGCACCGCGCCGAGCAGCGCCGACGGAGCATCGCCGAAGGACTGCACCATCGACCACAGCAGAAGAGTCGTCTCGATCCCCTCGCGTGCCACCGAGACGAAGCCGATCGCGATCAGCGCCCAGACGCCGCCCTGTGTGAGCGCGCGGTCGAGTCCGCCCTCGAGGGTCGCCTTCATCGTGCGCCCGGCCTTCTGCATCCAGAAGATCATCCAGGTCACCATGCCCACCGCGAGCAGCGACAGCAGTCCGCCGATCAGCTCCTGAGCCTCGAAGGTCAGCGAGTACGCACCGAAGGTCAGGACGGCCCCGATGCCGAGTGCGAGGGCGATCGCCAGGCCGACCCCCGCCCAGAGCCTGGGCAACGCGTCACCGCGACCGAGCCTGCGCAGGTAGGCGACGAGGATGCCGACGACGATCGCGGCTTCGAGGCCTTCACGAAGACCGATGAGAAAAGTGGCGAGCACGGAGGGAACTCTCTGGGAAAGACTGAGGTAAGGCATCCCTTACTTCAGAGACATTAGCACCCCTTCCGCTCGGGCCTCGCACACACGCGATCGCCTCTCGGTAATTCGGCGCAACACTGAACCGCACTCGCCCAGACCCGATCTACGCTCGGTGAATGGCTGATCTCTCGCTTCCCATCCTCGACCTGTCCCAGCTCGATGCCGGTCCCGAAGCCGCTGCTCGGTTCCGCGACGACCTTCGCGCGGCCACGCACGACGTAGGCTTCTTCTATCTCACCGGCACAGGCATCTCCCCCAAGCTGGAGGCGAGGTTGCACCGCGCGGCGCTCGATTTCTTCGCGCTGCCCGACGACGAGAAGCTCGCGATCGAGAACGTCAAGAGTCCTCATTTCCGCGGGTACACGCGGGTCGGCGGCGAGCGGACGCAGGGCAAGGTCGATTGGCGCGAGCAGATCGACATCGGCCCCGAGCGCGAGCCTGTCGAGGGCGGTCCGGCCTTCAATCGACTCGTCGGCCCGAATCTGTGGCCCTCCGCACAGCCCGAGCTCAAAGCGGTGATCACCGAGTGGCACGACACGCTGACCGAGGTCGCCCGCAAGCTCCTGCGCGCCTGGGCCGTCACGCTCGGGGCGGACGAGTCGTACTTCGACGAGCCCTTCCGTGATCCGTCGACGCTGATCAAGATCGTCCGCTACCCCGGCACCCACGAACCCGAGCCGCAGCAGGGCGTCGGAGCGCACAAGGACTCCGGAGTGCTGACCCTGCTCTGGGTCGAGCCCGGCAAGGGCGGCCTGCAGGTCGAACGAGACGGCGAGTGGGTGTCAGCCCCGTCCGTCCCGGGCGCGTTCGTCGTCAACATCGGCGAGCTGCTGGAGTACGCGACCGGCGGCTACCTCAAGGCGACCAACCACCGCGTCATCTCCCCTCGGGCACCCGAAGAGCGCATCTCCATCCCGTTCTTCTTCAACCCCGCGCTCGATCAGCAGCTGCCGCTTCTCGAGCTTCCCGCAGATCTCGCCGCGGCGGCGACCGGCATCACCGAGGACCCGAGCAACCCCATCCATGCCACCTATGGCGAGAACGCCATGAAGTCGCGACTGCGTGCGCACCCCGACGTGGCTGCGATCCACCACCCGGACCTGGTCGGCACGAACGCCTGACCCGGGGAGGCGCCGCACGCCTCCCCCCGAACATGACGAAGGCCGCCCCACACCTGGGGCGGCCTTCTCAAGAATGTTCTGCGCGATTGTACGCTGGCTCGCTCCGCGTTATCGGCGGAGACCCAGGCGTGCGATCAGCGAGCGGTAACGCTCGATGTCGACGCTCTGGAGGTAGCCGAGCAGACGACGGCGCTGACCCACGAGCAGGAACAGGCCACGACGCGAGTGGTGGTCGTGCTTGTGCTCCTTCAGGTGCTCCGTGAGGTCCTTGATGCGCTGCGTCAGCATCGCGGCCTGCACCTCGGGGGATCCGGTGTCACCGGGGTGCGTCGCGTACTCTTCGATGATCGCCTTCTTGACGTCTGCTTCCAGTGCCATAGATTCGATCCCCTCTCTGCTTGTTGCGCGGTGCCCGACGCCTGATGCGTGAGCTCTCTTTATCCGCGGCCGATCAAACGGCAACCTGAAGAGTCTACCAGGACTCGATGCCGCTGGGTGACCGTGCCCACGCCCGCCCGACGGCACCTCGGATACTCTCGAATCATGCATGACGGATACGCGGCGTGAGCGCTGCACGCAGCCATCTGATCGATCTCAGCCCCCTGCGGGCCAGCCCTGCATTCGCACGCATGTGGATCGGCTCGGTGCTCGCGGGGATCGGCGGGCAGCTGACGATCGTCACGGTGATGCTGCACGTGTTCGCGCTCACCGGAAGCACCTTCGCGGTATCGATGATCGCGGTCGCCGGACTCGTCCCCATGATCCTCGCCGGCCTCTACGGCGGGATGCTCGCGGACGCGTTCGACCGCCGCCGCGTGGCGTTGGTCGCGGCCACGGTGACCTTCGCCTCGACCGCGTTGCTCGCCGCGCTCACCTGGACCGGTGCGGAGACGATCTGGTGGCTCTACGTGCTGAGCATCGTCAACTCCGCCGCGAACTCGGTCGGCATGGCCACCCGGACCGCGATCGTGCCACGGCTCATCCCCCGCGACAAGCTGGCCGCCGCGTCCGCGCTCAACGGAGTGGCGTTCGGCCTCACCGTGATGGCCGGCCCCGCGGTAGCCGGCATACTCGTCGCTGGCACGGACGCGGCATCGAGCGCGCGGTCGAGGCCTATGGCGCGTCCATCCTGCTCTTCGGCGTGGTCCTGGTCATCGGAGCCGTCTCTGCCGGGGCGACCGAGGCGACGCCGAACGTCGGGCTGATCATCGCCTCGTGCATCGCGCTCGCGCTCTCCGGCGCATCCGACAACATCAGCTCGATCTATCGCAACACGATGATGCAGGCGGCCGTGCCCGACGCCATGCGCGGTCGACTGCAGGGGGTCTTCATCATCGTGGTCGCCGGCGGCCCCCGGATCGGCGCCCTCTACGCGGGCACGCTCGCGACCTTCACGACCCTGTGGTTCCCGCCGCTGCTGGGCGGATTGCTGGTGATCACCCTGGTCGCCCTGCTCGCACGGCGCAGCCCGGGATTCCGCGGCTACGACGCAGAGAACCCCGAGCCCTGAGGGCCCGGGGTTCTCGAGATCAGGTGATCAGTCCTGCTGCAGAGCGCCCTGCAGGTCGAGGCTGATCGTGACGTCCTTGCCGACGAGCACGCCGCCGGTCTCGAGCGCGGCGTTCCACGTCAGGCCGAAGTCCTCGCGGTTGATGACCGTCTTGGCCGATGCGCCGGCCTTGTAGTTGCCCCACGGGTCGGAGCCGAAGCCACCGAAGTCGAGCTCGAAGCTGACGGGCTTGGTGATGCCGCGGATCGTCAGGTCGCCGTCGACGAAGAGCTCGCCGTCCTCGGCGCGCGCACCCGTCGACACGAACTCCATCGTGGGGAAGTTCTCGGTGTCGAAGAAGTCGCCGGAGCGCAGGTGCGTGTCGCGCCCCTCGTCCTTGGTGTCGATCGAGGTGACGTCGACGCTCGCCTCGACGCGGGCCTCGAGCGGGTTCTCGGGAGCGATCAGCGTCGCGCTCTTGACGCCGAACGTGCCACGCACCTTCGAGATCATCATGTGGCGCACGCTGAACGTGACCTCGCTGTGCGACGGGTCGAGCACCCAGGTGCCGGGACGGTAGCCGGGAATGTCGATGCTGGTCATGGTTTCTCCTCTGGAGACATCAGCCGCATGTGTGCGGCAACGGATGAGGGGCCGTGTTCACGGCGTCACGCGTAACAACTTACATGCACATGCATGTATTCCCCTGAATGCGGATATTTCCTCGGACGACGAAAAGGCGCCGAGCCCGCAGTGGGCCCGGCGCCTTCCGGCGTCGATCGGGTCAGCCGACGGCGACGAGATCGATGATGAAGATGAGGGTCTTGCCCGAGAGGAAGTGGCCTCCTCCGACCGGGCCGTATGCGAGGTGCGGCGGGATGACGAGCTCGCGCCGTCCGCCTTCCTTCATGCCCGGGATGCCGTCCTGCCACCCCTGGATCAGGCCGCGAAGCGGGAACTGGATGGTCTCGCCGCGACCCCACGACGAGTCGAACTCCTCGCCCGATTCGAACTCGACACCGGCGTAGTGCACGGTGACCGTGTCGCCGGGCTTGGCCTCGGCTCCGTCTCCCTCGATGATGTCGCGGATCACGAGCTCCGCGGGGGCGGGTCCGGTGGGGGCGTCGAACTCAGGCTTTGTGCGATCAGTCATGTCCTCCATCAAACCCGAGTCGCACGGCGCGGGTCAACGCGAGCGCTCCGCTGAGGGCGAAACGGCGATGCCGCCCGTCGACTGCCCCTAAGCCCTTGACACCCGCGCACACCGGGTGCACCCTGTTTACAGATCAACTCAGCGCCCGGTAGACATGCAGGCATCGCCGCAGCACCGGGCGCTGAGTCTTGGTACGGAACCTGCTTGACGGCTCGAGCATCATGACGCTTGCTGCTCCTGCGCGTAGGCGATCAGCATCGATGCGAGCTCTTCGGGCCGGCTGAGGGCGACACAGTGACTCCCCTCGATCTCGTCGGCGACGATGCCCAGGCGCTTCCGGGCGAGGTCGCGAAGGAATGCGGGCGGGAAGAATCTGTCCTCCGTGCAGACGACGAACCGAGCGGGAACAGAGGGCCAGGCCGTGAGCGGCCACGGGACGGCCATTGATGCGACCGACGGATGTGCTCTCTCCCGACCGATCGCCTCGTCGGCGAGCCCTCGCGGCACGTCGTGATAGAAGCCGATGTGCGGATCGTCGTTGCCGGTGAGGCCTCCGTCGCGGGCTGCCTGCGCCGCCACGGCATCCTCGAATCCGGTGTTGGACCACCACTCGTCCGGACGCTCCCCCGGGTCGGGAATCATCGCTGCCAGCATCACGAGCACGTCCGCCGCCAATCTCTCGGCGACGATCGGTGCGGTGAATCCCCCGAACGAATGGCCGACCACGACACCGCCCCGTCTCGCGTCTGCCGCGGCCACGACGGCATCCGCGTAATCGGTGAGAGTGAGTGACTCGTCATCGCCCGGCAGGTCGGGTGCGATCACCTCATGTCCGCGCTCCCGCAGGACGGCGGCGAGCCGATGCCATGACCACCCCGTGTCTCCTGCTCCGTGCACGAGGATGAAGAGGGCCATGATCAGCGAGTCTCAGTAGGCCAGCAGAGCAGCCCGAGTGGCGCGGGTTCGGGCGAGCAGCGCCTGCTCGTCCGCCGGTGCCATAGGGTCGCGCCCCGTTATCGCGCGCTGACGGACGGATGCCAGCATGGTGGCGTCCTTGATGAACTCGCGCATCAGCGGACGCCGATCGCCCCGAAGCTGCGACGCCCATGCCAGGCCGGTCTTGCGCCCGGCGGGAGTCGCGAGCATCGTGACCTCCTCGGGGGTGAACCACCCGGCGGCCGCGTAATCGCCCAGACGGGCCTTCGTGAGGCGAGACTCCTCGCGCCTCAACGCGATGATCCCCACGATGAACCCCACGAACAGCGGCACCTGGAGGACGAAGTAGAGGAGGAAGAAGTTCGCGAAGGACGATCCGTTCCACAGGCCGTGGAGCACCATCGCCCCCAGCATCCCGAGCAGACCGAACCCGAGTGCGGCCCCTGTCGACGCGTGCCGTCGAGCGGCCAGGCCGATGGCGAGACCCGTCAGCGATGTGAACATCGCGTGGGCGAAGGGCGACATGATCGCCCGAAGGATGAACGTCACCGTCAGCTGCTCGCCGCCGCCCTCGATGAGGCTGATCGCGAAGTACTGGATGTTCTCGGTGAACGCGAAGCCGGCACCGACCAGCGCCCCGTAGACGACCCCGTCGACCGGACCGTCGAACGAGCGACGCGCGATGAGGAAGATCAGGAAGACTCCGAAACCCTTCCAGAACTCCTCGACGATCGGCGCCTGGATGACGGCGCCCGCCACTTCTCCCCGGAACCCCAGCAGCGCGGTCAACCCGAGGTCGACGAGGAGCGTGAGTCCCACGGCGGCGATCGCACCCCAGGCGATCGCGAAGAACACCAGCGACTTGGGCTCGGGTTCCCACCGGTCGATCATACGGACGACGAAGAAGACGATGGCGAGCGGGACGAGCGCGAGGACGAGGCCGATGATCGATGCGAGCGGACCCAGGAACAGACCGAAGTAGGCGATGAGCCCGAGCATCAGCAGACCGAGGAAGCCGAACAGCGCGAACAGCGCGACGCGTCCGCCTCGGCGTGCCGCCGGCAGGGCAGGAAGACCGGGGGCAGGCGAGGGTGCGGCCGGAGCGGGAGGCGAATACGGGGTCGGCTGAGCGAGGACCGAGGCGTACTGAGGACGCTGGGAGAACTGCGGCGGGGCGTAGTTCGACTGCGCGTACTGCTGCGCCGAATACTGCGGGGGCTGCGCAGCATACTGCTGGGGATACGTCGGCGGCTGCTGCTGCGCGGGCGGCGGCGTGTACGGCGATGGCTGGGACGGTCCTCCGGAACTCATAGCCAAAGCATATGGCGAACAACCAACTTCGCCCGGGTCTGGCGACTTCCTCCAGGCAATCGAGCCGAGCAGCGGATAGCGTAGGAGCATGCGGTTCGCTCATCTGCGTCGTGCCGACTCTCCCGCTGCGCATCTCGCAGTGGTGGAGGGTGCCGATGCCATCCTCGTCTCCGATCTCCTTCCCGACCCCCCTGCGACGCTTCAGCAGCTGATCGAAGGGGGTGAGCAGACGCTCACCGCTCTTCGCTCGGCCCTCGACGGCGATGCCCCGCGGCACCCGCTCGACGGGTGGAGCTTCGCCTCAGCGGTCATCGCTCCCCCGGCGGTCCTCGCGGTCGGCCTCAACTACGCGGCTCACTCGAGCGAGCTCGGTCTGAAGACCGACGCCGCTCCGACCGTGTTCACCCTGTGGCCGAACTCGCTGACAGGCCACGAGCAGACGACATCGTGGCCGCGTTCGCTGAGCGAGGCTGTGGACTACGAGGCGGAGCTCGGTGTGCTGATCGGCACCCCGGCGAAGGATGTCGCAGAGGCCGACGCGCTCTCGCACGTCTGGGGCTACACCGTCGTGAACGACATCACCGCGCGGAACGTCCAGTTCTCTGAAGCGCAGTGGTCACGGTGCAAGTCGTTCGACGGCTTCACCCCGACCGGTCCCTTCGCCGTCACGGCCGACGAGGTCGCCGACCCGCAGGACCTGCACATCTGGGCGATCGTCGACGGCCAGACCGTCCAGGACGCGAGCACGGATCAGATGGTGCGGTCGGTCGCGAAGCTCATCGCGCATCTCTCGCAGTCCCTGACGCTGCTTCCCGGCACCCTGATCTCCACCGGGAGCCCCGGCGGTGCCGGATACTCTCGAGACCCCCAGATCTTCCTCCGGGATCGTTCGACGGTGACGGTCGGCATCGACGGCATCGGCGAGCTCACCACCCACTGTCGCGTGCTGGACTGATCCCCCGCTCGCTCTGTGACACACGGAAGGGCCCCGGCGGGATGTCGCCGGGGCCCTTCCGTGTGCTCGGAGTCAGATCTCGATGAGGTCCTCGGACCCGATCACCGGGATCGCGGCCGTGATGGCCTCGAGTCCCGACAGGCGCGCGGGCGACAACTGCTTGATGACCTCTTCGCGAGACATCAGTCCGGCTTCGACGACCAGGTCGGCGACGTTCCTGTTCGTCAGCAGCGCGGTCTTGGCCAGCGCGGCCGCGGCGGCGTATCCGATGAACGGCGTGAGTGCTGTGATGACGCCGACCGAAGCGCCGACCATGGCGCCGAGGCGGTCTCGGTTCGCCGTGATGCCGTCGACGCAGTTGACGCGCAGCGTCCACATCGCCTGTCGCATCCAGGTGATGGACTGGAAGATCGAGTGGGCGATCACAGGCTCGAATGCGTTGAGCTGGAGCTGCCCGGCCTCGGCCGCCATCGTCACCGTCATGTCCGCGCCGGCGACCGCGAACGCCACCTGGTTGACGACCTCCGGGATCACCGGGTTCACCTTGCCCGGCATGATGCTGGAACCGGCCTGCATCGCCGGCAGGTTGATCTCGCCGAAGCCCGCCTGCGGACCCGACGACAGCAGTCGCAGGTCGTTGCAGATCTTCGACAGCTTCATGGCGTTGCGCTTCAGGGTCGACGAGAACGACATGAACGAGCCGGTGTCGCTGGTCGCCTCGACGAGGTCGCCGGCCGTCACCAGGTCGAGTCCGGTGATCTCGCGCAGATGCTTCAGCACAGCGGGTGCGTAGTCGACGTGCGTGGTGATGCCGGTGCCGATGGCGGTCGCACCCATGTTGATCTCGAACATCAGCGAGGCGTTCTCGGTGAGGCGCGTGTGATCGTAGCCGAGGGTCGAAGCGAAGCCGTGGAACTCCTGACCCAGAGTCATGGGCACGGCGTCCTGCAGCTGCGTGCGTCCGACCTTGAGCACATCGTGGAACTCGTGCGACTTGTGCAGGAACGAGATGCGCAGCAGATCGAGCTCTTCGAGCAGCGAGCGGAGTGTCAGAGAGAGACCGATCTTGACCGCCGTCGGGTAGACGTCGTTGGTCGACTGACTGCGGTTCGTGTGATCGATCGGCGAGAGGAACGCGTAGTCGCCCTTCTCGCGTCCGGCGAGCTCGAGGGCGATGTTGGTGATGACCTCGTTGGCGTTCATGTTCGTCGACGTGCCGGCACCGCCCTGGATCACACCGACGGTGAACTGATCGTGGAACTCTCCGTCGATGACACGCTGGGCGGCCCGATCGATCAGGTCCGCACGCTCGGGGTCGAGGACGCCGATCTCGCGGTTCGCTCTGGCGCTGGCCTGCTTGACCATCGCGAGTGCGACGACGAGGTCCGGATAGACCGAGATCGGACGCTTGGTGATCGGGAAGTTCGCGTCGGCGCGGGCGGTGTGGATCCCCCAGTACGCGTCGGCGGGAATCTCCATGCTCCCGAGCGAATCGGTCTCGGTGCGGGTGGGGGCAGGCGCGGCAGAAGCCATGTCACATCCTTGTGGGTAGTGGCGAGTGTGTGGTGCGGGGGATGCATCCAGTCTACGCCTGCGTGCATGCACGGCCAGGGATACGACGGCGGGTCAGCGTTTGCGAGAGAAAGCCTCGAGACGCTCTGCCGGGCTGAGACGGGCCATTCTCTCCAGCCACGCCATCGAGAAGTGATCGCCGGTCGGCGCGTCGGTCACGGGCACCACGGTGTGGGTGATCGTCTCGGGTCGTACATGCACGATCTGGAACGCCTGCGCCGCATCCATGCCGTTCACATCGGCGGCCGGACGAGCGACATTCATCGTGTAGCAGGTCGCCGAGGACACGCTGACAGGCACGCCCGCGAAGGTGCCGTGCGACGAGTAATGCAGGTGGCCGGCGAGGATACCGCGCACGTCCGTGTCACGAATGACCTCCGCGAGTTCATCCTGGTGCCGCAGCTCGAGTATGTCGAAGAGCGGAAGGTGGCTCGGGAGCGGCGGGTGGTGCATCGCGAGCAGCGTGCCGTGCGGCGCCGGTTGCTTCAGGATCGCCGCCAGCCATGAGAGCTGGCCGGGGTCCAGGTCGCCGTAATGCCATCCGGGCACACTCGTGTCGAGCGCGATCAGGCGCAGACCGTCGAGGTCCCATGCGCCCGTCACGGGCTCCTCCGTCGCGGGCAGGTCGAGCAGCCCCTCGCGCAGCGCCGGCCGCTCGTCGTGGTTGCCTGCAACCCAGACGACGGTCGTCCCCAGCTCCTGCGCCACCGGCTCGACGGCGCGGCGGAGACGGCGATACGCATCCGGCTCCCCCAGGTCGGCCAGGTCGCCGGTGATGACGATCGCCGACGGGTGCGGGTGCACGGCCCTGATCGCCTCAAGGGTGCGAGCGAAGTTCGACTCGACGTCGTATCGTCCGCCGAGCCGCGCTCCACCCGCGAGGAAGTGCGGGTCGCTCACATGGATGATGACGTGCGAGGCGGGATCATGGCGACCGAAGACGAAGCCGCTGTCGGAAGGCGCTGACATGGTCTCAGCCTAGGCCGCGGCGCGACACCGGACGGGCGACGACTCCACGGCAGCTGTAGTAGTCGCGATACAGTGCTCGGATGGCGAAGAACGAGACACGGCGACGGATCATCGCGGATGCAGGGCTGACCGTTCTGGCGACCGATGGCTCTCGCGGTCTCACCCACCGAGCCGTGGACATCGTCGCGGGCGTGCCGGTGGGCACCACCTCGAACTACTTCCGCAGCCGAGAGGCGCTCATCGCGGGCCTCGTCGATCGGATCGGCGAGCGTCTCGCCCCCAGCGACGACGACCTCGCACGGCGGTCATCGGAGGAGCCGAGCAGGGAGCTCTTCGCCGAGTACATCCGCGACATCGTGCGTCGCCTCACCGATGACCGCGACGTCACACTCGCACTGTTCGAGCTGCGGCTCGAGAGCAGCCGCCGCCCCGATGTCGGCGCCCTTCTCGGCGCGTGGCAGCGAGCGGGGTTCGACGCGGACGTCGCTTTCAACGCGGGAGCGGGGCTTCCGGGCGGTCGCCGAGAGATCGCGCTCTTCCACTATGCGATCGACGGCCTGCTGCTCGATCGGCTCACGACCCCGATCGATCCGGACACCACCACCGACGAGATCATCGACGACCTCGTCGCGGGTCTCCTCCGCTGACGCCCTCCTGGGCAGGACTCCTCGGTCAGTGCCCGACGACGATGATCAGGATGCCTGCCACGACGGCAGCCGCGCAGAGCGCGAAGCATCCGTACGCGCCGAACAGCGCGATCCGTCGCTGCCCCTCGGTGAGCGGACTCTTCTTCGCCGCCTTGGCCGCCTGCTTGGCAGCCCGCTTGAGCTCCTTCTCGGAGATCACGGTGATGGCGTCGGTGAACTCCGCCGGGCTCACGACCGGCGCGTGTCCGCTGCGAACAAGGAGCCGAAGACCGAACGCATAGAACGTCACGACCGCGCAGGCTCCGATCAGAGCCGCAAGGAACACCTGGACGAATGCGCCCCAGTCGATGCCGACACTCACTTCGACTCCTCGCTCTTCGCCGTCTCGGGACTGTCGACCCCGGGGCCGTCGACCCGCGTCGAGGCTCCCGTCTTCGGGGCCTTCTTCGCGGCCTTGGCCGCTGCCTTCGCCTTGGCGTCCGCCTTGGCCTGAGCCTTGACCTTCTCGCGCGCCTCCGCACGAGCCTTGGCCTCGGCCTTGGCCTCGATGATCCGCTGCTGTCGACGCGTGGGCGGGGGCGTGTCGGGGTGCTCGATCGCGAGCCCCGACTCGGCCACATCGCTCATGGCGTTCGCGGAGGTCACTGCATCCTTGCGGGAGCGAAGGAACAGGCCGATGATCACGGCCAGCGCAAGGACCGCGTCGATCGCGATGCCCCACAGGCCGAGCCAGGTGATGAGCAGGGCCGCGAGGGCACCGACTGCACCTGCAGCCGGAAGTGTGAGGAGCCAGCCGATGGCGATTCGACCGGCGGTCCGCCAGCGGACCGTGGAGCCGCGGCGGCCGAGGCCGGAGCCGATGACCGAGCCCGAAGCGACCTGCGTCGTCGAGAGCGCGAAGCCGAAAGCGCTGGAGGCGAGGATCGTCGCTGCCGTCGAACTCTCGGCCGAGAAGCCCTGCGCGGGCTTGACCTCGGTCAGCCCCTTGCCCAGCGTGCGGATGATGCGCCACCCGCCGAGATAGGTGCCGAGGGCGATCGTCACCGCACAGGCGATGATGACCCAGAGGTACGGATCGGCCTGCTCGCTGCTCTGCCACCCGACAGTGATCAGCGCGAGGGTGATCACGCCCATCGTCTTCTGAGCGTCGTTCGTGCCGTGCGCGAGTGCGACCAGTGACGACGTGAAGATCTGTCCCCAGCGGAAGCCGTCGCGCCCGTCGGGCTTGCCGTCGTAGCGTCGCGTGATCGAGTACGCGAGCTTGGTCGCCGCGAAGGCGATGATGCCGGCCGTCAGCGGGGCGATGAGCGCCGGGAGGATGATCTTCGAGAGCACCATCCCGAAGTCGATGCCGTTGACTCCGACGCCGACCAGGGTGGCTCCGATGAGGCCGCCGAACAGCGCGTGGGACGAGCTCGAGGGCAGACCCAGCAGCCAGGTCAGCATGTTCCAGGTGATCGCGCCGATGAGACCGGCGAAGATCATCGGCAGGAACACGTCGCCTTGGATCGTGTCCTCGCGGATGATCCCGTGCGACACGGTCTTGGAGACCTCCGTCGACAGGAATGCTCCGACGAGGTTGAGGACTGCTGCGAGAAGGACAGCGGTCTTGGGCTTCAGCGCGCCTGTCGCGATGGGCGTGGCCATCGCGTTGGCGGTGTCGTGAAACCCGTTGGTGAAGTCGAAGAAGAGTGCCAGCAGGATAACCAGCACGACGATGAGGGCTGCGGTTTCCACCGTTCGCTTTCGGTCGTTGAGGAAGAAAGGAGAGGTGTCGACGGGATCGACGTGACGAACGAAGAGTTCACCGTGGGTTTTACTTCCGTTAACCGGCCCCGGTAGATCCTCCCACCCTCCCGGGTGCCGGTCAACTTGACCTGGGATAGCGTGGGAGGCGTGACTGATGCCCCGATCGCAGACCGCCGCTCGACCCTTCGCACGCACCACGGTGACACCTTCGATGATCCATACGAATGGCTTCGGGAAAAGGAATCCGGCGAGGTCATCGCACACCTCGAAGCCGAGAACGCCCACACTGAAGCCGAGCTCTCCCATCTGACCGACCTCCGCGAGACTCTGTTCCAGGAGATCAAGGGCCGTGTGCAGGAGACGGATCTGTCCGTGCCCACGCGGCGCGGGGCCTGGTGGTACTACAGCCGCACCGAAGAGGGCGCGCAGTACGGCATCCACTGCCGTACTGCCGCGGCCGAGGACGACTGGACTCCCCCGGTGCTGGAGCCGGGCGTGGCGGTGCCGGGCGAGATCGTGCTGCTCGACGGCAACGTCGAGGCCGAGGGGCATGAGTTCTTCTCCCTCGGAGCGTTCGACACCTCGGACGACGCGACGAAGCTGCTCTGGGCGACGGACTTCGAGGGCGACGAGCTCTACACGGTGCACGTGCGCGACCTCGTGACCGGCGAGACGCTCCCCGACGAGATCCCCGACACGGGTGGCGCGTTCTTCACACCGGACGGCACCGGGATCCTCTACACGACTCGCGACGAGGCATGGCGGCCCGACACTCTCTGGCTGCACCGTCTCGGCACTCCCGTCTCGGACGACGTGAAGCTCTTCCACGAGCCCGATGAGAAGTACTGGCTCGGCGCCGGCATCACCCGCAGCCGCAAGTACCTGGTGATCGCCGTCGGATCGAGCATCACCAGCGAGGAGTACCTCGTCGATCTCGCCGGAGACCTCACCGCAGCTCCTCGAATCGTCTGGCCGCGCCGCGAAGGCGTCGAGTACTCGCTCGAGCACGCCGTGGTGGACGGCGAAGACCGCCTCTACATCCTGCACAACGATGAGGCCCTGGACTTCGAGCTCGTCTCCGTGCCCGCCTCCGACCCACAGGGTGAGCGCCGCATCGTCCTCGCGCACGAGCCGGGTCGTCGACTGCTCGGGATGGACGCGTTCCGCGACTTCGCGACGGTGGAGTACCGCCGCGAAGGCCTGGAACGGGTCGGCATCCTGGACTACACGACGGACTCGGTCGACGACATCGCCTTCGACGAGCCCCTGTACTCGGCAGGCGTCAGCGGCAATCCGGAATGGCACTCGCCGTTCCTCCGGCTCGGCTACACGTCGTTCGTGACTCCGGGAACCGTCTACGAGATGGATCTCGCCACCCGCGAGCTGCATCTGCGCAAGCAGGTCGCCGTCCTCGGCGGGTATGACCCCCGGGAGTACGGCCAGAAGCGCGACTGGGCCACGGCGTCGGACGGTACCCGCGTGCCGATCTCCCTCGTGTGGAAGCGATCGTTCGGAGAGCCTGGCGCCGACCCGCGCCCCGTGCATCTCTACGGCTATGGCTCGTACGAGCACTCGATCGACCCCGGCTTCTCGGTCGCGCGGCTCTCGGAACTCGACCGCGGCATCGTCTTCGCCGTCGCTCATGTCCGCGGCGGTGGAGAGATGGGTCGGCAGTGGTACGAGGACGGCAAGCTGCTGAACAAGCGCAACACCTTCACCGACTTCGTCGCGTGCGCCGAGCACCTCGTGGAGCAGGGAGTCACGTCGCCCGAGCGCCTGGTCGCCGAGGGAGGAAGCGCGGGAGGACTCCTCATGGGCGCGGTGACGAACCTCGCTCCCGAGCTGTTCGCCGGCGTGCTCGCGGCAGTGCCGTTCGTCGACGCGCTCACCACGATCCTCGACCCCTCCCTCCCCCTGACGGTGATCGAGTGGGATGAATGGGGCGACCCGCTGCACGGAGCCGAGGTGTACGAGTACATGAAGTCGTACTCGCCGTATGAGAACGTCCGCGACGGCGTGCGCTACCCGCGCATCCTGGCCGTGACCTCGCTCAATGACACACGCGTCCTCTACGTCGAGCCTGCGAAGTGGATCGCTGCCCTGCGCGTCGCCGGTGCGACCGACGCCCTGCTCAAGTGCGAGATGGTCGCCGGTCACGGCGGTGTCAGCGGACGCTACAACTCGTGGAAGGAGCGGGCGTTCGAGCTCGCCTGGATCCTCGACACGGTCGGCCTCGCATCGCGCTGACCTCTCGAAGAACGCAGAGAACGGGCCGATCCGCAGGGATCGGCCCGTTCTCTGTGGTGCACGCGATCGAGACTCAGCCGAAGAGCGCTGCTGCCTCGTCGTAGCGGCTGCGCGGAACGGTGTTCAGCTCGCCCAGAGCCTCGGCGAACGGCACGCGCACGATGTCCGTGCCCTGCATCGCGACCATCTGGCCCCATGCCTTGTCGATGATCGCGTCGGCCGCGTGGAGTCCGAGGCGCGTCGCGAGCACGCGGTCGAAGGCCGACGGCGATCCGCCGCGCTGGATGTGGCCGAGGATCGTCGCGCGGGTCTCGATGCCCGTGATGCGCTCGATCGCCGGAGCGAGCTGGTCGCCGATGCCGCCGAGTCGAGGACGGTTGAATGCGTCCAGGCCCTTGTCGCTGTAGGCCTCATCCATACCGAGCAGCTTGAACCCCTCGGAGACGACGACGAGCGGTGCGCGACCGCGATCGTGCGCGCTCGAGACGAGCTCGGTGATGTCGTCGATCGACATGGGGACTTCGGGGATGCAGATGGCGTGAGCGCCCGCTGCCATGCCCGCGTGAAGGGCGATCCAACCGACGTGGCGCCCCATGACCTCGGCGACCATGCAGCGCTGGTGGGAGTCGCCCGTGGTGCGCAGACGATCCATCGCGTCCGTGGCGATGTTGACCGCCGTGTCGAACCCGAACGAGTAGTCCGTGGCGCGCAGGTCGTTGTCGATCGTCTTCGGCACGCCGATGACGTTGATGCCGTCCTTGGCGAGGCGGTCGGCTGCTGCGAGGGTCCCTTCGCCGCCGATCGCGATGATGCCGTCGATCTTGTGTCCGTACAGCGTCTTGGCGATGTTCTCGGCGCCGCCGCGCTCACCCTCGTAGGGGTTCGTGCGACTGGTGCCCAGGATCGTGCCGCCGACCTTCGACAGGCCCTTCACCTCGTGTCTGGTGAGCGGGAAGAAGTCCCCGTCGACCACGCCGCGCCAGCCGTCGCGGATGCCGACGAACTCGAGGTCGTAGGTGGTGGTGCCCTTGAGCACGATGCCGCGGATGACCGCGTTGAGTCCGGGGCAGTCGCCGCCGCTCGTCAGAATGCCGATCTTCATGCTTGCCTCAGACGGGTTCAGGGAAGGGGGAACAGGCGACGTTGCCTGCGATCGACACTAGCGCTCCGGGCGGACCGGGCGCCATTCGAGACGATGAAAACCGAGGATCTTGCCGCCGTTGCGCGACGATTCGCCAGAAATGCGCGATTCGTCCGGCCGACATGAGAAATCGGCGCCAAGAAACAGAGTTCTTAACGCCGATTTCTGTCGACTCGAGAAGGCTCAGACGACGCCGAGCGTCTCCCGCAGAAGATGCATGAGAGCGCCCAGCTGCACAGGCTCGGCCGCCGCCTCGTCGAGGGCCTCGCCGTCCAGGGCACGGGCCGCGAGGCCCTGCTTCTGATCGATGAGCTCCGCGATCTTGGCGTCGATCGTGTGCGCGGCGATGATCCGCCACGCCGTCACCGGCTCGTCCTGACCGATACGGTGCACGCGGTCGATCGCCTGAGTCTGCTCCGCGGCCGTCCAGGACAGTTCCGCCAGGACCACGTTGGATGCGGCCTGCAGGTTCAGGCCGACACCGGCAGCGGTCAGCGAACACACCGCGATGCCGACCTCGGGGTCGCTGTTGAAGTCGTCGATCGACTGCTGCCGCACGGTCGAGGTCTGGTCGCCGCGGATCGAGACCGAACGGATGCCGGCCGACGCGAAGTGCGCCTCCGCCTGGTCCATCACGTCGATGTGCTTCGCGAAGAACACGACCTTGCCCACCGATCGCTGCAGCTGGGCCGCGTAGTCGGCTGCCAGGTGCGCCTTCGCCTGTCCGATGCGCCGCACCATCGTGAAGACGTTGTCTCCCCCGGTGCCAGCGGCCTTCGACTCCTCGAGCTCGTTCTGGGCGACCAGACGCACGATGTCGTCGTCGATCTCGCCGGGTGCCAGTCCGCGATCCCCTCGCGCCTCGATGATCCGCCGGTAGCGGGCGGCGAGCCGCTCGCCCAACTCTCGCTCGGCCTGACGGATGCCGCGGCCGAACTCGTCGTCCAGCTGCACGGGAAGGTCGGCGATGAGCTTGTCGGGAAGGTCGGCGGCGACGTCCTTCTTCTTGCGCCGCACGATACCCATCGAGATCACGGCTTCGCGAGCCTCGGGGTAGAACGCCTTGTCTGCGGGGGTGAAGCCGGTCGCGTCGAGCTTCTCCATCAACTCCGGCCCGGGCTTCTCACCCGTCGTCCACCCGAGGAAGCGCCAGATCGCGTCGAAGTCCTCGACGTCGTTGATCAGTGGGGTTCCCGTGAGCGCGAGCATCAGCGGGTTGCCGCCGGGGGTGCGCTCGCGAACGCGATTCGCGAGCGACAGCACGTTCTGCGACCGCTGGGAGCTGAGGTTCTTGATGAAGTGGGCCTCGTCGACGACCATGCCCCGGAGGCCGATGGATGCGAGCCACGACATGTGGCGATCGAGGATCTCGTAGTTCACGATGAACACATCCGCGAAGGCGTCGATGTCATCGCCATCGCCCTGGATCACCGTGGCCCTGCGCTGAGGGGTCCAGCGCTCGACCTCTCGCGCCCAGTTCATCTTGACGACGTTGGGCACGACCACGAGCAGCGGGTAGGCCCCGGCCACGGACGCCGCGAGCACCGACTGCGCCGTCTTGCCCAGACCGGGCTCGTCGGCGAGGAGGAAGCTCCTGTGCCCCTCTCGCACCGCCTCGAGGAAGCGGGACTGATGCACCATGACCTCGAGGCCCTTGGGCGAGAGGTGGTCGTACTCGGGCGCCGGAGGCAGGTCCATACTGGCTGCTCCTCCCCCGGCTCCGGTCTCGAAAGCCTTGTAGAGCGGGCCCATGAGCTCCCAGCCGTCGAGACGTCGACGCGGAGTCGTGGTGGCGCGCGGGGTGAGATCGGGCGCGAGGAACGGGTTCGCCAGCTGACGCGCCTCGACAGAGGGCGGGGTCACCTGCCGCTCGGCGATCGCCGCAGACACCACGGGTGCCTGAACGGGCGCGATGTCGGCGATGATCAGCTCTTCCGGAGCCAGTTCGGCCCCCGACTCGAGCAGCCAGTCGCGTCGCATGCGCTTCGCGACCGGTGAGGTCGCCTGATCGGCTTCGAGAAGCTGGATCAGCGACGTGTCGCGCGCCGCCGTCTTCGCCAGGATCGTGGCGACGCCGTCGAGTCGCTTGAGAAGCTCTGCGCGGGCGGCATCGGCGATGTCGGCATCCGCCTTGACCCTGGCGCGCTCTTCACGCACCAGGAAGGCGATGACCTGGAACTTGACCCGGTTGGTGGGTCCGAGCTTTCCTCGCTGCGACTTCGCCTCGATCTCACGCACCTTGCGGGCGAGGATCGGGATGAGGGGTGCCTCATCGTCGCGACGGGACGTCTTCTTGCGCCGTGTTGCGGCGGTTGCCGTGGTCGGCATGCTCCTCCTGAGCGTGAAGGCCGGAACACCCTGAGGATGCATCGGCCGTTCTCGGTGTCCGCGTGTGGCGTGAGCCAGGACCGTACGAACAGTATTTCCGGCGGTCGTCGACGAGCGAAGGACGCGCGAGGATCAGGGACCACCGAGGCCCATTCTATGCCATGCCGCCTGAGCCACGCAGATCAGGACACGCAGAGTTCAGGGCGAGTTCAGCGGGCGTCGCGCGACAGGACGGTCTCGGCATCCGTCACGTCAGCGGCCATCTGGGATTTCAGCTTCTCGATCCCCTCGAACGCGACCATTCCGCGCAGACGCTCGACGAACTCGACGGTGACGTCGTGACCGTACAGATCGAGATCGGTCTTTCCGATCACGTGCGCCTCGACCTGACGTTCGAGCACGTCGTCGAAGGTGGGGTTGGTGCCGACCGAGATGGCAGCCCGGTGGCGGAGGCCGGTCTCGTGGTCTACGAGCCAGCCCGCGTAGACTCCGTCGGCCGGCACGAACGAGTCGACGGACGCCGAGAGGTTCGCCGTGGGAAAGCCGAGCTCGCGTCCGCGCTTGAGTCCGTGCACCACCTCCCCGCGCACGTCGACGTTGCGGTCGAGCACACGCGCGGCGGCGGTGACATCTCCGGCCATCAGCAGTTCCCTGATCCAGGTGGACGAGACCCGACGGTCGGAGCCGTCGAGGAAGACGTCGTCGACGACCTCTACGGTGAAGCCGTATTTCGGTCCGAGCTGTCGGAGGAGATCGGGGTTGCCCGCTCCGCCGCGGCCGAACCGGAAGTCCTCACCCACGAGAACGGTGGACACGTGCAGGGCACTGGTCAGGATGCCGGCGACGAAGTCCTCCGCGCTGCGCGCTGCGAGCTCCTCGTCGAACGTCAGAACCAGCGTGGCGTCGAGCTCGAGCTCGCTCAGCAGCTCGATCTTCCGCTCGACCGTGACCACGTTCTCCGGGCAGCGGTCGGGCCGCAGCACGGCGAGCGGATTGCGGTCGAACGTGACGGCCACGGCGCGGATCCCCGACTCGGCAGCGATCTCCTTGAGGCGCCCGATCACCGCTCTGTGCCCCGCGTGGACGCCGTCGAACTTGCCGATCGCCACGGCGGAGGGACCGAAACCGGGGGGAACCTCGCTCGGGTCTCGGAAGACGATCATGCGCTCGCCTCGACACGGAGAACGGACGCGACCGCACGGGCCGGCCTATGCGTGCGCAGCCACCAGATGCCGAAGATCGGCAGCACGAGCGGGATGAACAGATACCCGCGCCCGAACATCGACCAGACCGTGTCGTGCGGAAAAAGCTCGGGGAAGAAGATGCTGAGCGAGCCGACCACGAGGACTCCGGCGAGCTCGAAGACGATCGCCACCCAGGCCACCGCGTACCAGCCGCGTCGATTCGCGAGAACGAGCGCCAACGTCGCCAGGATGTACACGACGGCGGCGAGTGCCGAGAGCGCATACGCGAGAGGCGCTTCGCCGAACTGGCGGAAGATCTGCACGAAGCTTCGCCCGGTCGCCGCCAGCGCCATCACGGCGTAGACGATCACGAGGACACGACCGATGCCGGTCATGCGGGAGGTGGGAACGGTGGTGCTCATAGCGTCCTCCATTCTAGATCCGGGCGGGAAGCCCCGGATGCCTCGCCGACCGGTCAGGCCACCTGGATGGTCCAGATCACGTGCATGCGCCAGATCATGATCGCGACGGCCAGCGCCGCCACCCCGAGGATCACCGTGCTCCAACGGCTCCTCTCCATCAGCGCCCACAGCACGGCGCCGATGGGGAGCAGCACCGCGGAGACGAGATAGACCCAGTACTCGAGCAGGTCGCCCGTCGGCGGGTTCCCCACCAGCGGCGCCACGATGGCGACGATCACCTGCACGACGAGGAGCAGCTCGACGAGCGCGAGCGCACCGACGGAGTAGTCGCTCGGACGTCGTCCGGCCAGGCCGAGTGACACGCAGAACAGTCCGGCCAGGGTCGCGACCGCCACCTGGGCGATCGTCAGCCAGAGGATCATCGAGCCGCCTCCGGCATGTTCATGGCGCTCTTGAGATCGGCACCGCGCCTCTCGACGACGCCGACCAGGACGCCGTCCGCGTCGATCGCAGCCGCGAGGGAGCCGGTCAGGCGATCCGCCTGGCCGACCAGCCGCTTGCCGTGGCGCAGATCTCTCGCTTCCTCTGCCGACACCGGCATCACATCCAGGACCCGCGCGGCCGCAGCGGCCGGAGTCAGCAGCGCTGTCTCGACGACGCCGTCGACCGTCACGGCATCCGCGACGTCGAAGTCGCCGACTCGCGACCGCCGAAGGGCCGTGAGATGCCCGCCGACCCCGAGCGCTGCCCCCAGATCACGGGCGAGGGAACGGATGTACGTGCCGGAGGAGCAGTCGACGACGACGTCGAGATCCAGGAACCCGTCACCGGAACGCTCCGCCAGAACCTCGAACCGCGACACTGTGACGTCACGAGCGGCCAACACGACCTCTTCGCCGGCCCGCACACGGTCGTACGCACGACGTCCGTCGACCTTGATCGCGGACACCGAGCTCGGGACCTGAGAGATCGCGCCGGTGAGCGCGTCGATCCCCGCCGCGACCCGATCGGGGGTGACCGAGTCCCAGGACCCCGCCGTGGCTCGGGTCAGGATCTCGCCGTCCGCATCGTCCGTGCCCGTCGTCTGTCCCAGTCGGATCGTCGCCTCGTAGGTCTTGTCCGCTCCGACGATGTAGGTGAGCAGTCGCGTCGCGCCCTCGACGCCGATCACGAGCAGACCCGTGGCCATGGGGTCGAGGGTTCCGGCATGCCCGACCTTGCGAGTGCCGAGCGCACGTCGAGTGCGTGCGACGACGTCATGGCTGGTCAGTCCAGCTGGTTTGTCGACGAGGAGGATGCCGGGCGAGACCATCTCTCAAGCCTACGGTGCGCTCGAACTCCCCTCTGCCCGTCGCGACCCATGTCGACGCCGTCCGCCGCTCTTCAGGGGGATCGGTGTTCGCCTAGGCTGACGAGGTGCCTTCGACTTCGCATCCACCCGCCGAGGTGTCCGAGCCTCTCGCGGACTGGTACCGGGGTGCGGCACGCGACCTGCCGTGGCGGCGCACGGAATTCCGCGAGGATTTCGGCGCGTGGGGAACGCTGGTCAGCGAGTTCATGCTGCAGCAGACGCCCGTGAACCGAGTGATACCGCACCTCGAGGCGTGGCTCGCCCGGTGGCCGACGCCCGCGGCCATGGCCGCCGCTTCACCCGCCGAGGTCGTGCAGCAGTGGGCCAACCTCGGCTACCCGCGCCGCGCACTCTGGCTGCATCGCGCGGCCATCGAGATCTCTGAGCGACACGGCGGCGTCGTCCCCAACGACATCGATGCCCTCCTCAAGCTCTCGGGCATCGGCGACTACACGGCCAGGGCTGTCGCTGTCTTCGCCTACGGCGACCGGCACCCCGTCGTCGACACGAACACTCGACGTGTGATGGCGCGCGCCATCCTCGGCCAAGCGCAGCCGGGACCGCCCTCGCGTCGCGACCTGGCGCTGATGGACTCGCTGCTGCCCGCCGATGTCGCAGAGTCCGCCGTGTTCAATGCGGCCGCGATGGAGCTGGGCGCGACGGTGTGCACGGCACGCTCGCCGCGCTGCGACGTCTGCCCGCTGAGCGACACATGCGCGTGGCTGGCCGCAGGGCGACCCGAGACCGGTGACACCCGCAGACGCCAAGCCGCCTTCGAGGGTTCTGACCGTCAGGCGCGAGGAGCCGTGCTGCGGGTGCTGCGGACCGCCGCGCCCACCCCGGTGCTGATCGACTCCGTGCTGGCCGACTGGCCCGATCCGCTTCAGCGCGACCGTGCGATCGACTCGCTCATCGCCGACGGCCTCGCCGAGGCCGATGGCGAACTCCTGTCGCTTCCCCGCTGAGCCCGCCCGTCAGACGAACTGCCCGATGCGGTGAGCGAGCACCGTGAGCTCGACTCGGGTCCTCACCTCGAGCTTCACGAAGACCCGGCCGAGGTGCACCTCCACGGTGCGCACCGATACGTGGAGCGCATCCGCGATGTCGCGGTTAGAAGCTCCGCCGACCGCCAGCATCGCCACCTCGAGCTCTCGAGCGGTGAGCATCGACTCCCACACTCGCCGGCACGAGGAGAGCGGGTCACCGCTCGCGGCAGCTCCGCCGGAGGCCTCCACCTGCTCCAGACGCACGGAGACCGCTCTCGCCCATGCCGTCGCACCGGAGACCTCGAGCAGGTTCCGTGCCATCGAGAGGTGCTCTCGGCCGAGACCCACGTCTCCCTTGATCAGGGACCTCGTGCCGATCATCGCCTCGACCCGCCCGCGCGAGAAAGGCGAGGTCAAGGTCCGTGCGGCGGCGACCACGACCGGCCGTGCAAGGCGCCACTCGTCGTCCGAGCAGCTGGTGATCTGCACGCGCAGCCGTTGCGCCAGAGCGATCTCGGGCGGTTCGATCCGCTGCGGGCTCCATGATCCGCCATGCGTGACCACGATCGCCTCCTCCAGCCCCGGCACCGACAGGGTCGGCTGAGGAGCGCCGCGATCCCTCCAGAGCCGCATGCACGCCGCGGCTTCGGCCGAGTGTCCCGACAGGAATGATTCGATCCCCCTGTCCACCAGCTGATCGATGCGCAGAGGGGCCGGGAGCGCGGCGGTGAGAGCCTTGGCGAACGGCCCCAGATGTCCGAGAACCGCGAGATCGAGGCGTCGTGCGATCACGACGCCGAGCCCGGCGAAAGGCAGCGCCACAGGCAGCTCGACGGCCGCACGAAGCATCCGGTCGCGCGCGGCGCCGATGTCTCCACGCCACATCAGGAGCAGCACCTCGGCGACCGCGCGGTACGCCGCGACGAGTGGACTGAGCTCGAAGCCGGCCACGAACGGGTCGACCTCGACGCCGACCGGCGAGTCACCGGCGGCGAGCAGGCTCAGCCCCCGGTCGACGTCCCCGTCGACCGCCGCTTGCAGAGCCCTCAACAGGCCGCCGGTGAGGGGCCCGGCCCCGCGAACGTCGTCCTTCTCGCGGTCGCCGATGACGAGCCAGGCCAGTGCGACGACCGGATCTCGGAGTTCGCGATCGGCTTCGACGCGCGCGCTCGCGTGACGGAGAGCGTCGAGCCACGAGCGCATCGTGCGACGGTCACCGCGTTCGGCGCACAACATCGCGGCGAAGGCAGCAGCTCGCGCCCAGGAGTACCAGTGCTCCGCGTCATCGCGATCCGGTCGGATCACGCTCATGTCAACCTCGGGAACTGACCCGCGCAGATGCGTCTCGGCGACGAGCAGCCCGCCGAGCCCCTGGAGCCGATAGAGCTCGTCGCCACCGGGGAAGAGACTTCCGAGCCGTCGCGCCGCCTCGACCGCGTGCCCGGCCGCGATGGCGGCGACACCGGCGACGAGGTTCGCCTCGTCCTGCTCGACCCCGCTCGAGTGGGCGGCGGCTTCTGCAGCGAGGTGGAAGGCGCGCTCGCTGAGTCCCGCCTCCGAATGCTCCCTGGCTATCCGTGTGAGCTCCCCGGCAGTCACCGGTTCGCCGTGCATCGCAGCTCGAGCGCTGTGCCAGTCGGCGTCCACCTGCTCGCCGCGTTCGTCGAAGAGTCGGTGGAGTCGCAGGTGCACTGCAGCAGCCGCGGAGGAGGGCGTCGTCGCTCGCAACCAGATCGCCAAGCGGGGGTCGGACAGACGGACGCGACCTGCGTGGATGTCGAGGAGCGCTCCGAGAGGGCCTGTGGTGAGCTCCGCGGCAGAACGACCGGCGAAACCGACCAGCGGATCCAGCCTGTCGTCGAGGCGCATCGACACCGCGATGAGCACCTCACGGTCGCTGTCGTCCAGCTCCAGCTGGGCGAAAAGCGTCTCGACCGATGACACCATCGGCAACGGTGAGGGGAGCGCCCTGAGCCCCTGCCGTTGAGCCGCGTCAAGACGAGCTGCGACGGCCAGGATCGTGGGAGGGTCCTCCGACAGCTCGGCCGCGAGTCGCGCCGCGACATGCGGCGCGCAGCTCAGGTCGTGCTCGAGGAGTTCTTCGAGAATCGTCTCAACAGCTGCCGGTGCGACCGAAGCTGTCCCCTGCGCACGCGAAACGTCGATGCTGAACTCCCCAGTCCCCACGGGCGACCGCCCGTTAGGCCGAGGTTACCAAGACTGCTCACGCCCTCAGACGAGGGCGCGATATTCAGGCCTGCGTGTCGTCGTCTTCCTGGCGCAGGTACGGGTCTGCGTCACCGGCGTGCGAGGCGGAGGAGGCGAGCTTCGCCACGTCGGCATCGCGCTGCTGCGCCTCGCGAAGAAGCGCGGAGATGTGATCGGCGTTCTCGGGCAGCGCGTCGGGGATGAACTCGAGCGTCGGAACCAGGCGGGTGCTCAGCTGCTTCCCGACCTCGCTGCGGAGCATGCCGGTCGCGGAGGTCAGCGCCGCACCGCTGGAGAGGCGCTCCTCCTCGGTGCCCAGCACCGTGTAGAACACGGAGGCGTGCTGCAGGTCTCCGCTCACGCGGACGTCGGTGATGGTCACGAATCCGAGTCGCGGGTCGCGCAGACCCTTCTCCAGTCGCTCTGCGAGGATCACACGAATGCGATCGGCCAGACGTGCCTGTCGTTCACCAGCCATTGTTCTCTCCCTCTACGTACCCTTCGGGCGAGGGTGCATGACGCACCCTCGCCCGAAGATATCGAACTCGATCAGCTGCGAGGCTTCTCGACCAGCTCAGTGGTCTCGATCTCGTCGCCGATCTGGATGTCGTTGAACTTGCCGAGGCCGATACCGGCCTCGTAGTCCGTGCGAACCTCGGTGACGTCGTCCTTGAACCGACGCAGCGACTCGATGGCGAGGCCATCGGCGATCACCACACCGTCGCGGATGACGCGAGCCTTGGCGTTTCGCGTGATCGTTCCCGAGCGCACGATGACACCGGCGATGTTGCCGAACTTCGAGGAGCGGAACACCTCGCGGATCTCGGCGACACCCGACTGGACCTCTTCGTACTCCGGCTTGAGCATGCCCTTGAGCGAGCTCTCGATCTCGTCGATCGCGTTGTAGATCACCGAGTAGAACCGGATGTCCACGCCCTCACGCTGTGCACGCTCGCGCGCCTTCGTGTCGGGACGGACGTTGAAGCCCACGATGATCGCGTTGTCGATCGTCGCGAGGTTGACGTCGGACTCCGTGATCGCACCGACACCGCGGTGGATGATGCGGAGCTGCACCGAGTCGTCGACCTCGATCTTGAGAAGCGACTCCTCGAGCGCCTCGACGGCACCGGAGACGTCACCCTTGATGATGAGGTTGAGCGACTCGACCTTGCCCTCTTCGAGAGCACGGGTGAAGTCCTCGAGCGAGATGCGCTTGCGGGCCTTCGCCAGCTGCGCGTTGCGCTCGACAGCTTCACGCTTCTCGGCGATCTGACGGGCCATGCGGTCTTCCTCAGTGACGATGAAGACGTCGCCGGCACGCGGCACGGAGTTCAGACCCTGCACCTGCACGGGACGCGACGGGTAGGCCTCGAGGACCTGCTCGCCGTTCTCATCCGCCATCGCACGCACACGGCCGTAAGCCGTCCCGGCGACGATCGCGTCACCGACGCGCAGCGTTCCGGACTGGATGAGCACCGTGGCGACCGAACCGCGACCCTTGTCGAGCTTCGCCTCGATGGCGACACCGCGAGCGGCCTTGTTCGGGTTGGCGGTCAGGTCGAGGCCTGCATCGGCAGTGAGCAGCACCGCGTCCAGGAGCTCCTGGATTCCGGTGTTCGCACGTGCCGAGACATCGACGAACATGACGTCTCCGCCATACTCCTCTGCGACCAGGCCGTACTCGGTGAGCTGCTGGCGCACCTTGGCCGGGTTGGCGTCGGGCTTGTCGACCTTGTTCACCGCGACCACGATCGGCACGTTCGCCGCCTGGGCGTGGTTGAGCGCCTCGACCGTCTGCGGCATGATGCCGTCGTCGGCCGCGACCACGAGGATCGCGAGGTCGGTGACCTGCGCTCCACGAGCACGCATGGCCGTGAAGGCCTCGTGACCCGGGGTGTCGATGAAGGTGATGGCACGCTCGATGCCCTCGTGCTCCGTCCACACCTGGTACGCACCGATGTGCTGGGTGATGCCGCCGGCTTCACCCTCGATGACGTTGGTCTGACGGATGGCGTCGAGAAGGCGCGTCTTACCGTGGTCGACGTGACCCATGACGGTGACCACCGGAGGACGGATCTCGAGGTCGTCCTCGCTCTCCTCCTCGAGCTCCTGCTCGAGGTTGAGACCGAAGCCCTCGAGGAGCTCCTTGTCCTCGTCCTCGGGCGAGACCATCTGGATCTTGTATCCGAGCTCCGCACCCAGGACCTCGAACGTCGCCTCATCCAGCGACTCGGTGGCCGTGGCCATCTCGCCGAGGTTGAAGAGGATCGTCACGAGGGTTCCGGGCTGGACCGTGTAGCCGGTCAGCGTCTCGATCTTGTCGGCGAAGTCCGAGATCGACGCGCCGCGGCGCATACGGATGATCTCGCCGTTACCACGGGTGACGTTGACGCCACCGACGACCGGGGCGCTCCGCATCTCGAATTCCTGCCGCTTCGCCCGCCGCGACTTGCGCTGCTTGCTCTTGCCGCCGCCCTTGCCGAAGGCACCTGCGGTACCTCCACCGGGACCACGACCGCGACCTCCACCGCCACCGGGACGACCTGCGAAGCCTCCACCGGGACGAGCGCCGGGACCTGCACCGGGCCCACCGGCACCGCCGGGACGACCGGGTCCACCCGGACGCTGCTGGAACGGTGCACCACCGGGACGACCGCCCTGACCGCCGCGCGGGGCGCCGGGACGGGGGGAACCGGGACGAGGTGCACCCGGACGCGGCGCGCCGGGACGCGGAGCCTGCGGACGCGGGATGTTGCCCGGCGTCGGGCGCTGGCCCATCCCCTGCGCGGAGGCGAAGGGGTTGTTGCCGGGTCGCGGTCCGTTGGGCCGCTGACCCATGCCCTGAGCGGACGAGAACGGGTTGTTGCCCGGGCGCGGGGCGCCGGGCTTGGGTGCGCCGCCATCAGCGGGCTTGGAAGCTGCGCTGTCTGCGGACTGGGGAGCTGCCGGCGTGGCGGCAGCCGGAGCGGCGGCCTCGGCCGGAGCTTCGGGTGCCGGAGCGGCAGCAGGCGCCTCGGGCGCGGGCGCGGGCTTGGGCCCGGGCTTGGGTCCGGGTGTCGGTGCACCGGCACCGGGCTTGGCGGCACCGGGCTTGGCAGCACCGGGCTTGGCAGCACCGGGCTTGGCAGCACCGGGCTTGGCGGCACCGGGCTTCGCTGCGGCGGGAGCCGCATCCGCGGAGCCCTTCAGTGAGGCGTCCGACTCGATGGCAGCGCGAAGCTTGCGCGCCACCGGCGGTTCGATGGTCGAAGACGGGCTCTTGACGAACTCTCCGAGTTCCTTGAGCTTTGCAAGTGCGATCTTGCTGTCGACGCCGAGTTCGGCGGCGATCTCGTGTACGCGTGGTTTACCAGCCACAATTCTCCTGTCTGGGGTCGGTC